>Ga0160428_1001175_pt1 | contig 21369 bp, 22 predicted proteins | sample SolpanmetagenomM_FD_108198 | JGI IMG/M metagenome (GOLD analysis project Ga0160428, IMG submission 108198) | Solar panel surface microbial communities from Lawrence Berkeley National Laboratory, California, USA - M | ecosystem: Engineered > Built environment > Solar panel > Unclassified ... | reverse complement strand
GGCGGAATAGGCAGACGCGCACGGTTCAGGTCCGTGTGCCCGAAAGGGCGTGGGGGTTCAACTCCCCCCTCGCGCACAGCAGGTGGAGGCCCCGGTCGAGTCGACCGGGGCCTTCGTCGTTCCTGCGCGGGTGCGGTGCAGGAGCCCTCGCGGGACCTCCACACGGCCCGTCGCGGATCAGTCGTCGGCGGCGACGAAGCCGACGAGGTGGACGCTGTCGTGGCGGTCCCCGGACACGACCCGGGCGCGGCTGGCCCGCCAGGCGTAGTCGCCGTGGGGCAGGCGGGCCCGGAAGCGCACCTGGTAGGGCCGGCGGGTCGTGAGCGTCTCCTCCAGGGCCGACGCGACGTGGAACTGGTCGTCGGGGTGCAGCGCCCGCAGCCCCGTGGACTCCATGTCGCACCAGCCCTCGGTGTGCCCGACGCCCAGCAGGCGCGCGGTGACGGAGTCGAAGCTGAGGACGCCGGTGCCGGAGTCCAGCTCCCAGGCCCCGGCGTGCTCGTCCGGCAGCGCGGCCATGCCCCGGCTCACCCGCAGCGGCTCGAGCGCCCCCGCGTGCCGGAGGCGCTCGACCAGGGCGGGCGGCAGGCGGCCCAGGCCCGTGCACGGGTCGCCGGCCGCCGTGAGGGCCTCCACGAGGCGGCGGTAGGTGAGGCCGTCGCCGTGCACCACCACCTGCTCGCCCCGGCCGTTCTCGTCGTCGCCGGTCAGGGCGTCCACGAGGACCGTCAGGCGGGGGTCGCGGCTGGGTGGGTCCTCGTCGCCCCACAGGCCGTCCAGGAGCTGGCGCACCTGCTCGGCCCGCCTCCGCAGGTGGTGCTCGCGGTCCATCCAGGTCTCCACGGGACCTCCCGCCTGCCGTGGGACCCCTGGCTGGACCCCGTCCGTGACGCCCTGCGACAGCTCAGCCCCAGGTGTAGCACAGGCGACCGTCAGCCAGTGCCCGTCGCCGGGGTCCCCGGGCGCGACGCCCCGCGGGCCGGGAGCAGGACGGCCACCGCCGCGGTTGTCCCGGGCATGGAGACCGTGAAGGCGCCCCGCGAGGCGCAGCTGCTCGACCTCGTCGCCGGAACGCGCGACGGCGTGCTGACCACCCAGAAGCGCGACGGCCGGCCGCAGCTGTCGAACATCACCTACCTCTTCGACCGGGCGGCGGGCGAGGTGCGGATCTCGGTGACCGCCGACCGCGCCAAGGCCCGCAACCTGCGGCGCGACCCGCGCGCGAGCCTGCACGTGACGAGCGGCGACTTCTGGGCCTGGACGGTCCTGGAGGGCGACGCGACGCTCAGCGCGACGGCGCAGGCCGAGGACGACGCGACCGTGGCGGAGCTCGTCGCCCTGTACCGCGCGCTGGCCGGCGAGCACCCGGACTGGGCGGAGTACCGCCGCGCGATGGTGGCCGAGCGGCGGTGCGTGGTCCGCCTCGCGGTCACCCACGTCTACGGGCAGCTGGCACCCTGATCGCGTGACGATCCTGGGAGTGACGGGCGCGACGGGGCACATCGGCGGACGGGTGGCGCGGCGGCTGGCCGCCGGGGGCGCCCAGCAGCGCCTCGTGGTGCGCGACGCCTCCCGGGCGCCGGCCCTGCCGGGCGCGGAGGTGGCGGTGGCGACCTACGACGACGCGGACGCCCTCGTCGCGGCCTTCACGGGCGTCGACGTCCTGCTCCTGGTCTCCGCCGCGGAGGACGCGCAGCGCGTCGTGCAGCACCACAACGCCGTCGAGGCCGCCGCCGCGGCCGGGGTGCGACGCGTGGTCTACACGTCCTTCCTCGGCGCCGCCCCGGACTGCACGTTCACCTTCGGCCGCGACCACGCCGCGACGGAGCGCTTCCTGGCCGACGCGGGCCTGGAGGCGACGGTGCTGCGCAACAGCTTCTACCTCGACGTCCTGCCCGACTTCGTGACCGGCGGCGCCCTGCGCGGCCCGGCGGGCGACGGCCGCCTCGCCGCGGTCTCGCGCGACGACGTGGCCGACGTGGCCCTGGCCGCGATGCTCGACGACCGCCACGCCGGGAAGACCTGGGACGTCACCGGCCCGGCGGCCTTCTCGCTGGCCGAGGCGGCCGCGGAGCTCAGCCGGGCCACGGGCACCGAGGTCGGCTACGTCGACGAGAGCCCCGAGGAGGCCTACGCCTCGCGCGCGCCGTCGGGCGCCCCCGACTGGGTGCTCGACGGCTGGGTCAGCACCTACACGGCGATCGCGTCAGGGGAGCTGGACGTCGTCGCCGGCACCGTCGCCGAGATCACGGGCCACCCGCCGGTCGGGCTGCGCGACTTCCTCGCCCAGCGCTAGGCAGCGCACCCGGTTGCGCCCCGCGGCCTTGGCCTCGTAGAGCAGCCGGTCCGCGGTCGCGAGGAGGTCGGCGACGGGACCCCGCAGCGGGGCGGGGGCCGTCACCACGCCGAGGGACGCCGTCACGGCGAGACCGTCGGCCAGCGCCGCCCAGTCGTGGCCCTCGATGCGGGCCCGACAGGCCTCGGCCAGGCGCGGCGCGAGACCGGGCTCCGGCAGCACGCACACGAGGGCGAACTCCTCGCCGCCCAGGCGGACGAGCACGTCGTCGTGCCGCACGCTCTGGTGCAGCAGCCCGCCCAGCGCCTGCAGCACCGCGTCGCCCGTGGAGTGCCCGAAGGTGTCGTTGACGTGCTTGAAGTGGTCGAGGTCCAGCAGGGCGACGCACAGCTCCTCGCCGTCGGCCGCGGCCGCGAACAGCTCGGGGACGGCCGCGTCGAAGCGCCGGCGGTTGCCGAGGCCCGTCAGGGCGTCCTCCTCCGCGCGCCGCCCGAGCTCGGCGGCCTCGGAGCGCAGCTGCTGCAGCTCCTCGCCGACGCCCAGCAGGCGGGCGCGGACCTCGGCCGTCTGGGTCCGGGCCGTCGCCTCCAGCGCGTGGTAGCTGCGGTAGGAGTCGAGCGCCCGCCGGAAGTCGCCGACCTCCTCCCACGACACCGACGCCATCCGGTGCGCCTTCAGGGCCGTGGAGGACTCCTGCGTCTCCTCCGCGAGCGCGACGACCTCGCCGAGCGCCGCCAGGGCCGCCCGGTGGTCGCCGCGCCGCTGCGCCCCGACGGCGCGCGCCTCGAGCACCCCGAGCTCCAGGGAGCGGTAGCCGTGCTCGGCGATGATGCGGTCCGCGGCGGCGAAGCGGTCCTCCGCGGCGTCGGCGGTGCCGTCGAGGTGGACGAGCAGCGCGCCGGCGTTCAGGTGCGACAGCGCCACGCGGTAGGGGTTGCCGGAGGCCTCGGCGAGCGCGAGCGCGCGACCCGCCCGGTCCAGCCCGGCCTGCAGCTGCGGCCCGGACAAGGCCTCGCCGCCCGCGGCGCTCTGGATCACGAGGTCCACCGTGTTGGTGAGCAGGCAGAACTCGGTCTCGGGGGAGGCCAGGTCGCCCGCGGTGCGCAGCTCCGCCTCGGCGCCGGCGAACATCGCGGCGGCCGCGGCGTAGTCGCCCAGGGCCGCGCGCACGGTGCCCGCCCGGTTGAAGGTGCCCGAGCGCAGCTCGTGGTCGTCGAGGGTCACGACGGCCTCGAGGGCCCGCTCGATCGCGGTGAGGCCCTCGTCGAAGAGGCCGAGGTCGGTGTAGGTCAGGGCGAGGAGGTTCAGCGCGTCGACGCAGCCGGCGACGTCGCCGACCTGCTCGGAGACGGTGACAGCACGGCATCCGGCGCGGGCCGCGGCCTCGTAGTCGCCCAGGCGCACGGACTGGTTGCACGACAGCCGCAGCGCGAGCGCCAGGCGGGCGTCGTCGCCGACCGCCTCGGCGAGGACGACGGCCTGCTCGGCGAGGTCGCGGCCCTCGAGGTAGCGGCCCCGCGTGCGGGCGCGCTCGGAGGCGACCACCAGCGCGGCCAGCTCCTGCCCCGGCTCGCGCCCGGTGGTCTGCGGGGCGCGGACCGTCGGCACGCCGTGGTCATCGACGCGCCGGGGCCCGCGGTTGAGCCCGCTCACCCGCCCGGACCCCGCCACAGGGCCGTGACCGCGACCGCGTCGGGCTCCGCGGCGAGCAGGGCGCCGCGGACGGGGTCCAGGGCCACGCCGGTGGCGCGCGCGATCCGCAGGGCCGCGGGGGCGGCGGGGGGCAGGTCCAGCTCGACGGCGGTGTCGAGGTGGTGCACGGCGAGCTCGCACGCCCACGTGGCGAGGAAGTCGCCCGTGCTCAGCACGTGCCCCTGGAAGGCGAGCCGCCCGGGCGCCAGGCCGGTGACCGCCGAGCGGACGCCCGCGAGGGTCGGCAGCGCGTGCGCGACGAGGCCCGTCGGGTCGCGGTAGGCGGAGGACAGCAGGCGGACGAAGCGCACCTGCGCGGTGCGCGCGGCGACCGCGTCGCCGGCGCCGCCCGCCGCGCGCCAGTACTGCGCGGCGTCGGTGCCGGCGGGCGCGTCCGTGGGTGCGACCAGCCCCAGGAGCATCTCCTGCAGGCCGAGGTGGACGTGGGTCCAGACGTCGCCCGCGGTCCAGCCGCGGCAGCGGCTCGCGGCGAGGAGGTCCCCGTCGCGCCGCCCGCGCAGCGTCGTCTCCAGCACGTCGAGGGCGGCGAGGACCGCGTCGGCGGCCGGTCCGTGGTCCAGGTGCACGCGCCCACGCTCCCGCCGCCGTCCGGGCGGCGCACGCGCGGGTCGCCGCCGGCCCGCCGGGCGGTGAGGTCGGGGCGGTGAGGGGGTGCTCGGCTGCGCCGTTCGGGGCGCGACGGTTCACCGGGGCCCCCGTCGCGCCGATCCACCGGGGGTGACGGCGGTGCGGGACAGCGGAGCCGGCGCGCCCGGTCCCCGGCGCCGCGCCGCGGCGCCGGTCCGCACCCCACGGGCCGCTCTCGCCGCCGGCCTCCTCGTCGTGGCCGCGCTCGTGCTGGTCCGCGACCACCTGCCGGGCGGTGCCCGGGAGGGGCTGCTGGGCGTCCTGCTCCTGCTCGCCCTGCTGCGGCTGCGCCGCGCGGCCGCGCGCCCGGCCGCCGGGAACGCGTGGCGCTGGTTCGCGCGCGCGACGGCCGTGGTCGCGCTCGGCCGCGTCGCGGCGTTCGCCGCCGCGCTGGGCCACGACCTCGCGGGCCGGCCCGTGCCACCGCTCGTCCCGGCCGCCGCCGGCGCCTCGCTGCTGGTGGGCGGTGCGCTCGTCTACGCGGGCGTCACCCGCTGGAACGACTCGCGCTCCTACGTCCACGACCCGGGCGACCACCTCAACGGTCTCGCGGCCGTGCTCGCGGGCACCGGCGCGGCCAACCTCCTGCTGGCCGAGCTGTCCCCCGGGGTGTTCGCGGCCTGGCCGTGGTGGCGGGTGCAGGGCTGGCTCGTCGGCTGCACCGTCCTGGTCGTCCTCCTGGGGACCGTCGTCACGGTCGCGGCCGCGGGACGGCTGCTGCGTGACGCCCGGCTGTGGGTGCTGGCGACCGCGGTCACGGCGCTGCTCGCCGTCACGGTCGTCGCGGGGGAGCCCGGCCCGGTCACCGACCCGCTGCTGGCCGCCTCCTGGGTCGGGGGCTTCGTCCTGCTCGCCGTGCTGTCCCTGCACGAGCGGCCCGTCGCCTCCGTCCCCATCTCGCCGCAGACCCCCGCCCGCGCCGTGGTCGTCCTGGTGCTGCTCAGCGTCGCGGTGCTGGCCGCCGACGGGCACGGTTCGCCCGCGGCCTCGTTGACGCCCGTGCTGTGCACGGCGGCGGCGGTGCTGCTGGTCAGCACCCGCGTCGTGTGGCTGGTCCGGGAGCTGGCGGACCTCGCCGAGTCCCGCCTGCAGGCCCGCACCGACGACCTGACCGGGGTCGCCAACCGTCGCGCGCTGCTCGCGCGGCTGCGCGCCCTCGCCGAGGACGGTGTCGGGGCGCGCCTGCTCGTGGTCGACCTCGACCGCTTCAAGGAGGTCAACGACCGCTACGGCCACGTCGAGGGCGACGACCTCCTGCGGGTCATCACTGCGGCCCTCGCGGCCGCGGCCCCGGACGGCTCGCTCCTGGCCCGCCTCGGCGGGGACGAGTTCGCCCTCGTGCTGCCCGGTGGCAGCGAGTCGGCGGCTGCGGCCGTGGCGGCGCGGCTCGTCGAGGGCGTCACCGCCGTCGTGCGGGCCGACCACCGTCCGCTGGGCGTCGGGCTGAGCGTCGGCGTGGCCACGGCCTCCGCGGGCGACCTGGAGCCTGACGACCTGCTGCGGCGGGCCGACGCCGCGATGTGGATCGCCAAGGCGGCCGGCGGGGGCGTCGGCGTCTACGACGCCGAGGCCGACGCCGCCGCGCGGGAGCAGGCGGCCCTGCTGGCCGACCTGCGGGCCGTGCTGGGCGGCGACGGCGGGCCGTGCGCGGCGGCGCTCGCGGACCAGCTGGTCCTCGCCTACCAGCCGCAGCTGGACTGCGCGTCGGGCACCGTCGTGGGGGTCGAGGCCCTCGTGCGCTGGCGCCACCCCGGGCGCGGGCTGCTGCCGCCCGCGGTGTTCCTCGACCTCGTCGAGGAGCACGGCCTGATGGACCACCTCACGGTCCACCTGCTGCACCGCGCGCTCGCCGAGGCCGGCGGCTGGTCCGCGGACGGCCACCCGCTGCGCATCTCGGTGAACCTGTCCGCGAGCTCGCTCACCCACCCGGGGCTGCTGGGCGTCGTCGACGCCGCGCTGGCGCGCAGCGGCGTGGCGCCGGGCCGCCTCGTCCTGGAGGTGACCGAGACGACGCTGATGGCCGACCCCGGCCTGGCGCTGGCCGTGGCCCACGACCTCACCGCACGCGGGGTGCAGCTGAGCATCGACGACTACGGCACGGGCTACTCCTCGCTCGCCTACCTGACCGACCTGCCCGCCAGCGAGCTGAAGCTGGACCGGGCCTTCACGCTGCGCGTGCTGGGGGAGCCGCGCACGGCCGACGTGGTCGAGGCCACCGTCGCCCTGGCGCACCGGCTCGGCCTGCGGGTCGTCGCGGAGGGCGTCGAGGACGAGGAGACCCGGCGCGTCCTCGCGCGGCTGGGCGCCGACGAGACCCAGGGCTACCTGCACGCCCGCCCGATGCCGCCCGAGGACCTCGGGCGCTGGCTGCTGCGCCGCGAGGCGCCCGCCGCGGCCGGGGCCCCGCGCGCCTGAGCGCGGTTGCCCCCGGTGGCGCCGGGACCCGCTGATCGCGAGGGTGGGGGCATGAGCACCGACAGCACCGACGACAGCAGCACCGCGGACAGCACGGCCGACGAGCAGGCCGTCGACGTCTTCGACAACGCCGAGGTCCGCCAGACCAGCGAGCAGGCCACGTCGCCGGTGTCGCGCGCCTCCGGTGGCGGGGCCGTGCCCAGCGAAGCGCGGCCCGCCGACGCGGTGCCCGGGGTGCCCGACACCGACGAGGTCGCGGGCACGGCGGGCGGCGACCCCACCGCGGGCGTGCAGATCTCCGAGGAGGACGCGGCCGCGGCCGTCCCCGGCGACACGGGCCCCGAGAACCCCGGCACGCGCTGAGCCGTGGTGCGGCGCCCGCGCCGGCAGCCGACAGCCCCCGTCCCGGGGGCTGTCGGGTCTAGCGCTGGGTGGCGGTCGTGGTCCCGCCCTGCGCGGCCAGCAGGTCGCGGATCTCGGTGAGGAGCAGGACGTCCTCGGCGGGGGCCGCGGGCTCCGCGACCTCCCCCTGCTTGCGCAGGGCGAGCAGCCGGTTCATGGGCACCACGACGAAGAAGTAGACGACGGCCGCGACGGCGACGAAGTTGATGATGGCGGCGAGGATGTCGCCGAACTCGATGGCGGCCTTGCCCCGCAGTCCCAGGCTGAGCGAACCCGCCAGGCTCGAGCTGCCGACGACCGCCGCGATGAGCGGGTTGATGAACCCGTCGACCAGCGCCTTGACCACCGCCGAGAACGCGGTGCCGATGACGACGGCGACCGCGAGGTCGATGACGTTCCCGCGCAGGATGAAGTTCTTGAAACCGGTGATGAGCGACACGGTGGTCCTCTCGGTCGGGGGAGCGGGACGCGGCCGAGCGTAGGGCCAGCGCGTTCGCCGCGGCAGCCCCCGGGAGAGACTCCTGGGATGGCCCCGCCGACCGGTTCCCCCCTGGACCTCGCCGTCGTCGGGCTGGGTGCCGCGGGCGGCAGCCTCGCGTGGCGGCTGGCCGGGACGCGCGTGCGCTTCGCCGTGGTCGAGCCGCCGCCGTCCTCGGCCCGGCGCAGCCCGCAGCGCACGTGGTGCACGTGGGGGCCCGCGGGCCCGGGGCCCTTCGGCCCCCTCGTCGCCGCGAGCTGGTCGCGGTTGCGGCTGGTCGCCGGTGACGGCGGGAGCGTCGAGCGGTCGCTCGGGTCGTGGCGCTACCGGATGCTGCACTCCGGCGACGTCGAGACCGCCGTGCACGAGCGGCTCGACGAAGCCGGGGTGCCCGTGCTCACCGGGGTGGTCGAGGAGCTGACGGGCAGCGGCGACCTGGTGCGGCTGCGGGGCGCGGGGCTCGACCTGCGCGCGCGGCGGGTGCTGGACACCCGGCCCGTCCCGGTCCCGACGACGGGCCGGACGCTGCTGCTGCAGCACTTCCTGGGCCGGCGCATCCGCACCCAGGCCCCGGTGTTCGACGCGGAGACCGTCACGCTGATGGACTTCCGGGTCCCGCAGCCGCGGGGCGGGGTGGCGTTCGGCTACGTCCTGCCGACGTCGGCGCACGAGGCGCTCGTGGAGTACACGGAGTTCTCGACCGAGCTGCTCACCGACGCGGGCTACGACACCGCGTGGCAGGAGTACCTGCAGCGCAGCGGGATCGGGGAGCACGAGGTGCTCGGCGAGGAGCGCGGGGTGATCCCCATGACCGACGCGGCGTTCCCGCCGCACCCCGTGCCGGGGGTGTTCCGCTTCGGCGCCTCGGGGGGTGCGGTGCGGCCCTCGACGGGCTACGCGTTCAGCGCCGTGCAGCGCCAGTCCGACGCCGTCGTCGCCGCCCTCGCGGCCGGGCGCGAACCCCGGCCGCCGCAGGTGCACGGCCGCCGGCACCTGCTGATGGACTCCCTCGTGCTCGAGGCCCTCGCCCGGGAGCGGCTCGCGGGCGACGAGCTGTTCGTCGAGCTGTTCCGCCGCAACCCCGTCCAGCGCGTCCTGGGCTTCCTGGACGGGTCGACGGGCCCGCTGGACGACCTGCGGCTCATGGCGTCCTCGCCGCGCGGGCCGATGCTGCGGACCGTCGCCGGGCGGGCCCGGCGACGGTCCGGGGGAGCAGGACCGGGTGGAGCGGTGGCGCTCAGGCGCTGAGGACGGCCTCGACGTCGAGCTGCAGCTCGACCTTGTCGGCGACGACGAGGCCGCCGTTGTCGAGGCGCGCGTCGAAGGACAGGCCGAAGTCGCGGCGGTTGACGGTGCCCTTGGCCGAGAAGCCGACGCGGGTGCCGCCGTAGGCGTCGGGGCCCAGGCCGGTGACCTCGGTGACGAGGGTGACGGGCCGCGTGGTGCCCTTGAGGGTGAGCTCGCCGTCGATGACGTAGTCGTCCCCGTCGTGGCGGATGCCCGTGCTGCGGAACGTGGCCTTGGGGTGGGTCTCCACCTCGAAGAAGTCGCCCGTGCGGATGTGGCCGTCGCGCGCCTCGTTGAAGGTGGTGACGGAGGTGACGTCGATCTCCGCGGTCACGGTGGACTCGCCGAGGTCGTCGGAGGTGACGATCTCGCCCGAGACGTCGCCGAAGCGGCCGCGGACCTTGCTGATGCCCATGTGCCGGACCGTGAAGGACACCTCGGAGTGGGTGGCGTCGATCGTCCAGCTGCCGGCCTGCCAGCCGTCCACCGCGGGCAGCGCCGTCGTCAGCGGCGGGGTCAGCGTCGCGGTCGTGCCCTTGTCCTTCTTGCCACCGAACAGGCCCATGAGGTCCTCCAGAAGTAGTTGTCGCTGCAAGTGCTTCTCCCGAAGGTAGCAGCGCTTGTTTGAGACGTCAACGACTTCTGGAGGGGGCGTCAGACGACCGTCCCGCGCTCGAAGAACCAGGCGACGGCCAGCGCGCCGGGGTCGACGACGCCGCGGGCGACGTCCCCGACGTAGCTGGCGCGCCCGCGCCGGGCGCGCAGCGACTCGGTGCCGCGGGCGCCGTCCGCGGCCGCCCGGTAGGCGGCGCCCAGGGCCGCCACGACGGGCACGTGCACCGCGGCGGCCTCCTCGAGGGCGTCGGCCGCGGGGGCCATGGCGTCGACCATCGTCTTGTCACCCACCTGCGCCCCGCCGAGGCGCTGCACGGTCGCCAGCCCGGCGCGCGCCGCCGTCGCGAGCGCCGCCGTGGACAGCGTCTCCTCGCCCAGGCGCGAGAACTCCCGGAACCACATCCCGAGCAGCGGCCCGCTGGTCCCGCCCGTGTCGAGGAAGGCCAGCGTGATGGCGTCGAACACGCCCGCCACGTCGCCCGGCCGCGTCCCGTCCAGCCGCGCGTCGGCCCCGCGCACCGCGGCGCGCAGGTTGTGCCCGAAGTCGCCGTCGCCCGCGAGGCGGTCCAGCTCGGTGAGCTCCTCCGCGCGGGCGCGGACCTGCTCGGAGAACCCCCTCCACCAGGCGCGCACGCGCGTGGCGTCGAGGTCGGCCGCGCGCCCGCCCCGCACGGGCGGGACGGGGCTCCCGTCGTGCAGCAGCTCCAGGCGCTCGGGGGCCGCGACCGCGGTGCGGCGCGGGGGGCGTTGCGGCGGCGTCACCACGTCAGGGCCGCCGTCCGCACCGGGGCGTCCCAGAGCCGGACGACCTCGTCGTCGGCGGGTACGAGGGTCACCGAGACCCCGGCCATGTCGAGCGCGGTGACGTGCGAGCCGACGAGCGAGCGCACGACGCGGACTCCGCGGGCCTCGAGCACGCGGACCACCTCCCGGAAGACGACGGACAGCTCGAGCGGGTGCGTGGAGCCGAGGCCGTTGACCAGCGCCAGCACGGCGTCGCCGCGCTGCACCTCGATCGAGTCGGCCACGGGGGTGACGAGCTGCTCGGCGAGCCCGGCGGCGGAGGCGAACGCGCGGCGCCCGACGCCGCGCTCGCCGTGGATGCCGACGCCGAACTCGACCTCGTCCTCGGGCAGGTCGAAGGACGGCAGCCGCTCCCCGGGGTGCGTCGGCGCGGTCAGGGCGATCGCCAGCGTGCGCGAGCGCTTCGCGGTCCGGCGGCCCAGCGCGACCAGGTCGGCCAGCGGTGCGCCCTCCTCCGCCGCTGCGCCGCAGACCTTCTCGACGACGACGACGGCCGCGGTGCCGCGCCGGCCGGGGCCGTCGTCGAGGCCCGTGACGGCCGGGTCGGTCGCCAGGTCGTCCTCGACCAGCACCTGGTCGACCTCCACGCCGTCGTCGGTCGCGATCTCCGCGGCGATGCGGAAGTTCAGGACGTCGCCCGTGTAGTTCTTCACCACGTGCAGGACGCCGGCCCCCGTGTTCGCCGCCCGCGTCGCCGCGGCCACCTGCAGCGCGGTGGGGCTCGTGAACACCCGGCCCGGCACGGCGGCGTCGAGCATCCCGACGCCGACGAAGCCCGTGTGCAGGGGTTCGTGCCCCGAACCGCCGCCGCTGACCAGCGCCACCTTCCCGGGACGCCGGCCCGCCGGCGCGCGGCGCAGGAAGTCGGGGTCGCGGTGCAGCGTCACCAGCTGCGGGTGGGCCAGGGCGAAGCCCTCGAGCGCCTCGGGGACGAGGTCGTCACGGTCGTTGAGGAACTGCCGCCGGCCCGTCGTGGCGCGCACGCCAGCGTCGGACCGTCCGGTCGTCGCACTCACGGGCAGACCTCCTCGTCGCAGGCCGTCGTCCTCGGCGCCGAGGACGTGCGACGAGAGTGGCACTGTCCGACCACCACGGCCACCCCGCGCCGCGTCGCGGGGCGGTCCGGGGCAGCGGTGTCAGGCCGCCGGCACCGGCCGCCGCCGCCGCAGCGCCGCGAAGCTCGCCGCGGCGACGACGACGAGGACGGGGAAGGCGACGGAGAGCAGGATCCCCACCCGCAGCCCCGACCCGTCGTCGGCGGGGAGGGCGCCCGAGAGGTGCTGCAGCGCACCGGTGGAGCGGGTGGAGGCCGCGGCCAGGGCGCCCGCGGCCCACGGCCCGACGGCGCCCCCCGCGTCACCCGCGACGGCCAGCACCCCGAACATCGCCGCGCCGCCGAGGGGGAACCGCGCCGCCGCGAGGCTGAAGGCGCCGGGCCACAGCAGGCTGACGGCCAGGCCGCAGACGGCGCAGCCGACGAGGTTCGCCACGGGGTCCGCGGCCACGGCCGCGAGCACGTAGCAGCCGGCGGCGAGCACGCCCGAGGCGGTGAGCGCCGGCACGAGGGGGATCCGGTGCCCCAGCAGGCCGTAGGTGATGCGCCCGACGCCCATCAGCACGGCGAACAGCGCCGGGCCCGCCAGGTCCCCGGCCACCTTGCCGACGCCCAGGCCCTGCTCGGCGTACAGCGACGACCACTGCGACATCGTCAGCTCGGCGGCCCCCGCGGCCAGCATGAGCAGCAGCACCGCGGCGAACGCCGGCGCCCGCAGCAGCGCGCGCAGGCTCGTGCGGTGCTCGTCGGGCACGGTGTCCGGCAGCGGCACCCGGGTGAACACGACGAGGTTGGCCAGCGGGACCAGCGCCCACAGCACGGGCAGGAGCTGCCAGTGCTGCTCCCCGATCGCGGCGAGCAGCAGGGTCGTCCCGACCACCACGGCGACCTGCCCCCAGCAGTAGAAGGAGTGCAGCAGGCTCATCTGCGCGGCCTTGTGCTCGGCCGGGCTCGGCAGCGCCTCCACGACCGGGCTGACGAGGACCTCCAGCAGCCCGCCGCCCACGGCGTAGACGACCACGGCGACGGCGAGCCCCGCGGCCGGGCTGGGGCCGAGCTCCGGCCCCGCGGCCAGCAGGAGCAGCCCCGCCGCGGCCAGCACGTGGGCGAGCACGAGCGGGCCCCGGTAGCCGACGCGGTCCACGACGCGCACGGCGACGACGTCGGTGACGAGCTGGGTCGCGAAGTTCAGCAGGACCAGCCGCCCGAGGACGTCGAGGGGGACGTCGTAGCGGCGCTGGAAGACGATGAACAGCAGCGGGGCGAGGTTGTTGACGACGGCCTGCGTGACGTAGCCGGTGTAGCAGGCGCGCCGGGTCGCGGTGGGGGTCATGGGGCTCCCGGGTCGGGCGGTGAGGCGGACCCCGCTGATCCTGCCGGGTCCTACGCTGCGGGCGTGGACGTCCGCGTGGTCGCGATCGACGAGGCCGGGTGGCGCGCCTACCGCGCGATCCGCCTGGAGATGCTCGCGGACACACCGCTCGCCTTCGGCGAGACCCTCGAGCACGCGCTCGCCCTCGACGACGCCGAGTGGCGCCACCGCGCCCGCCGCTGCGCGCAGCCGGGCAACGCGGGCTGGGCCGCGGTCGGGCCCGACGGGCGGTGGCTGGGGACGATGTCGGCCTTCGTGCACCCCGTCGAGGGACCGTTCCTGGTCTCGGTGTTCGTGACGCCCGGCTCCCGCGGGCGCGGCGCGGGCGTGGCCGACGTCCTGCTGGACGCGGCGCTGGACTGGGTGCGCGGGCACGCCGAGGGCGGCTCCCTGCTGCTGCACGTGCACGAGGACAACGCACGGGCCCGGGCGTTCTACCGCCGGCGCGGCTTCGCCGAGACCGGGGTGCGGGTGCCCTACAGCCTCGACGAGACGACCGACGAGGTCGAGATGCGGCTGGCCCTGCCCGCCCGGTGAGGTCCCTGCCCGCCCGGTGAGGTCGCCGCCCGCCCGGTGAGGTCCCGGCGCGCCCGGCCGGGCCGTCCTGCGCCATCCGGGTCGTGTCACTCCCCGTGACGACATCCGACGTCTGGAAGGGCTCAAGCCTGCGTGTCCGTGCGCCGAAGCCTGGGATGTCAGTCACTGAGAGTCCCCGGAACCCCCCAGCATCGAGGAGCCCCGCCGTGTCTCTGCCCCGTGCGTTCGCCGCCGCCGTCGTCAGCGGTGCGCTCCTCACCGGCGCGGCCGCGCTCGCCCCCGCGGCCTCCGCCGCGGCGGGCCCCACGAGCACCGCGACCGTCACCTCGACGGCCCGGGTCGCGGCCCCCAAGCCCTCCGCGGTGGTCCCCGCGGGCCACCTGCGCGTCGTCATCTCGGGCGTCCTCGGCGTCGACCTCAAGGGTCACCTGCGCTGATCGGCCCAGCCCGGGCGCGCCCTGGTCGTTGAGGCCTCACGCCGAGCCCCAGAATGGACCCATGGCGCGGATCGAGGACTACGCCCTCCTGGGCGACTTGCACACCGCGGCGCTGGTCGACCGCACCGGGTCGATCGACTGGCTCTGCTTCCCGCGCTTCGACTCGCCGGCGTGCTTCGCGGCGCTGCTCGACACCCCCGACGCGGGGCGCTGGCGGATCGGGCCCAGCGGCGGGGCGAGCTGCACGAGGCGGCGCTACGTCGACAGCTCCCTCGTCCTGGAGACGGAGTGGGACACCCCCGACGGCACCGTCCGCGTCACCGACTTCATGCCCCCGCGCGGCAACCACCCCGACGTCATCCGCATCGTGGAGGGCCTCGAGGGCGAGGTCCGGATGTCCTCGGAGCTGGCGCTGCGCTTCGACTACGGCTCGATCGTGCCGTGGGTGCGCCGGCGCGGGGACGAGCTGGAGGCCGTCGCCGGCCCCGACTCGGTGTGGTTCTGGTCCACCGTCGACATCGAGGGCCGCGACCTCACGTCGGTGTCGGACTTCACCGTGCGCGAGGGCGAGAAGGTCCCCTTCGTCCTGACCTGGGGCGAGAGCCACGAGGACATGCCGCACCGCCCGGACCCGTACCACGCGCTGCAGGACTCCCTGGAGTTCTGGGCGGAGTGGAGCGCCACCACGGCCGTGCCGCTGACCGGTGCGTGGGGCGACGCCGTCAACCGCTCGCTGACCGTGCTCAAGGCCATGACGTACGCCCCCACGGGCGGCATCGTCGCGGCCGTCACGACGTCGCTGCCCGAGGAGATCGGCGGGTCCCGCAACTGGGACTACCGCTACTGCTGGCTGCGCGACGCCACCTACACGCTGCAGGCGCTGCTGCTGTCGGGCCACGTCGAGGAGGCCGCGGCCTGGCGCGCGTGGCTGCTGCGCACCGTCGCGGGCGACCCGGGCGACCTGCAGATCATGTACGGCCTCGACGGGACGCGGCGCCTGCCCGAGCTGGAGCTGGAGTGGCTCAAGGGCTACGAGGGCTCCTCGCCCGTGCGCATCGGCAACGCCGCCGCCGGGCAGCTGCAGCTCGACGTGTGGGGCGAGGTCCTCGACAGCCTCTTCCTGGCCCGCCAGGCGGGGCTGGAGAACGAGGAGGACGACTCCTGGAACCTGCAGAAGGCCCTCATGCACCACCTCGAGGCCCGCTGGCAGGAGGCCGACAACGGGCTGTGGGAGATGCGCGGCGACCGCCGGCACTTCACCCACTCCAAGGTCATGGCGTGGGTCGCGGCCGACCGCATGGTCCGCAGCGCCGAGGAGTTCGGCCTGCCCGGGCCCGTGCAGCGCTGGCGGCGGGTGCGCGAGGAGATCCGCGCGGACGTCCTCGCGCACGGGGTCTCGCCCCGCACCGGCACCTTCACCCAGTCCTACGGCTCCGACGCGCTGGACGCGAGCCTCCTGCTGATCCCGCGCGTGGGGTTCCTGCCCTTCGACGACCCCCGCGTCGTCGCGACGGTCGAGGCGATCCAGCGCGACCTCACCCACGACGGACTCGTCCTGCGCTACAAGGTCGAGGAGGCCGGTGACGGCCTGCCCGGCACCGAGGGCGTGTTCCTGGCGTGCTCGTTCTGGCTGGTCGACGCCCTGCAGGGCATCGGGCGCACCGAGGAGGCCGTGGCGCTGTTCGACAAGCTCCTCGCGCTGCGCAACGACCTCGGTCTGCTCGCGGAGGAGTACGACCCGGTCTCGCGGCGCCAGCTCGGCAACTTCCCCCAGGCCTTCAGCCACTTCCCGCTCGTCGTCGCGGCCCACCACCTCGCGGGCGGCCGGGGCGAGCGCAGCGACGAGGCGGACGGCGACGCCGCGCGGGACTGACCCGGACGGGGGTTGAGAGCTGGCCGACGCCTTCGCGCCGACCCTCGCGGCCCGGGGCGGGGGGGACCCTGCTGACCGTCCGGTCCGCGGCCGCCTGGATCGACGTCCCGACGGGGTAGGCGGCCGCCGACGCGGCGGTGTGGTCCGCGACGAACGCGCTGCGGGTCCAGCTGCGCGGACAGGGCACGCAGGTCGTGGGCCTGCTCGTCGGCATGGTCGACACCCCGACGGCCGCGCGCGGGGACGTGCCCGAGGTGAGCCCGGCGAGCGTCGTGGCCCAGGCCTGCGACGCCGTCGCCGACGGCTCGATCGAGGTCCCGGCCGACGACTCGACGCGCGCGGTGGAGGCGCGGCTGAGCTCACCGGCCGAGGAGCTCCACCCCTGGCTCGACGTCAGCTCCCCGACGCGGTCAGCTCCCCGACGCGGCGCTCCTCGACGCGGCCCTCCACCGCGGCGGCCCAGCGGTTGCGGCCGCCGCGCTTGGCCTCGTACAGCGCGGCGTCGGCGGCCGCGTAGAGCTCCCGCAGCCCAGCGGCGTGACGGGGCACCTGGGCGACGCCCACGCTGACCGTCACGGGCAGCAGCGTGCCGTCGGGCAGGTGCAGGGGCGCCGCGCGGACCGCGTCGACGAGGTCGTCGGCGCGGGCGGTCGCCGCCTGCGCCGAGCAGCCGGTCAGCAGGACGGCGAGCTCGTCGCCGCCCATCCGGCTGACCACGGCGTCGTCCTCGCGCACCGACGCGGCCAGCACCCCCGCCAGGTGGCGCAGGGCGTCGTCGCCGACGGGGTGGCCGTGGCCGTCGTTGACGGCCTTGAAGTCGTCGACGTCGACGAGGATCAGCGCCGTCCCCTGCGCCGAGGCGGCCGAGCTCAGCGCGGCGGCCAGGGCGTCGTCCAGGACCCGCCGGGTGACCAGGCCGGTGAGCGCGTCGACCGCGGCGAGGCGGGCCAGCTCGGCCTTGTCCGCCGCCTGCGTGTCCTCCAGGCGCACGAGGACGCCCGCGACCACGGCCAGCGTCGTCCCCACGAAGACCACGTCGGTGAGGGCGGCGGCGGTCGGCAGCAGGTGCAGCGTGACCACCAGGTCCCCGGCCACGGCCGTCGCGACGGCCAGGGCCGCGCCGCCGCCCCGCAGCTGGGTGGCCGCGGCGACCACGGGCAGGGCGAGGAAGACCTGCACGGAGGCCGAGACGTCGCGGGTGTGCCAGGCCTGCAGGCAGACCAGGACCGCGCCCAGGGCCGGCGCCGCGGTCAGCAGGCCCAGCCGGTCGCTGCGGTGCGGGTCGCCCCACCCGCACGTCGCGGCGAGCGCCGCCGCAGCGAGCGCCACGACCCAGCTGGCCCAGCGATCGCCGAGCGTGGGCGTGGCCGGGTCGACGAAGGAGAAGCCGGCCAGCACGAGGGCGCCCGCGCCCAGCACGGCGGCGGACGTGCGGGCCGCGCGCTCCGGGTGGCGGGCGCGCAGGCCCCGGGGGAGGTTCACCTCCGCGACGTCGGCACGTTCCCGGACGGACTGACGTGTTCTGTTGAAGTCTCACCCGTTGGGGCGGTCACCCGGTCCGGCCCGCGCGGGACCCGGAGTAGGCCGCCTCGCGCAGCTGCCGCCAGCCGGCCGGCACGTCGAGGCCGGGGAACGCGTGCAGCACGGGGTCGTAGGTGACGACGCGCTCGGGGGCCGTCGCCGGGTCGGCGAGCAGCCGCAGCTCCGCGAAGGGCCGCCACCGCCCGCGGGGGGCGGCGACGGCCAGGACGAAGCGCCCCGCGCGCCAGCGGGCGCCCACCAGCAGGGGACCGCGCGCGGTGCGGAAGCTGGAGATGCTCGAGTACGCGGGCCGCCGCCACCGCCGGCTGGGCAGGGGGTAGCGCCGTCCCGGCCAGCCCTGGGCGCTGGAGGCGAGCAGCAGGTCCCGGGGGTCGCCCTCGGCGGAGCTCACGCGCAGCGCGAGGCCGAGGACGTCGGGCAGCGGCGCCGGCAGCCCCGCGCCCCGGGAGATCCGCACGACGGCCCGGTCGACACCCGGGTCGTCGATCCACGCGACCCCGGTGGCCGGGGACAGCCCGTGCCGGTGCACCTCCGCGTCCACGACGGTGCCGACGGGGTGCACGGCCTTGGCCGAGCGCAGCCGCGCGGCGAGCCGGAACGCGGCGGCGATCCCCGTGCCGGGCAGCGGGAGCGAACGGTCCACGCGCCGATCCTGACCGAGCCCGGGGACGGCCGCACCCGGGGTCGCGGCCCCGCGGCCCCGCGGGCCTCGGCGACGAGCCGGTCGAGGGTGGCCCCGCGGCCCCGCGGCCCCGCGGCCCCGCGGCCCCGCGGGTCACGGCCGCGCGGCGGGCAGCGGCACCACCCCGGCGGCCTCAGCGGCGGCGGCCGCGTTCTCCGCGGACGTGTGCCGGCTGGTGCACAGCACCTGGTGCAGGACGATCGCGGTGATGGCCCCGGAGGAGATCCCGGAGTCGAAGATCGTCTGGAACCAGCTCGGGGTCTGCGCGTAGATCCCCGCGTTCACGGTCGGCAGCAGTCCCACGCCGATCGCCGTGGCGATCATCAGCAGTGCGCGGGAGTCCAGCCGGCACGAGGCGAGGGTGCGGACGCCGCTGGCGGCGACCATCCCGAACAGGGCGACCCCGGCGCCGCCCAGGACCGCGACGGGCACGGCGGCGACGACGGCCCCCGCCTTGGGCAGCAGGCCCAGCACGACGAGCACCCCGCCGGCGAAGGTCGCGACGTAGCGCGAGCGGACCCCCGACAGGCTGACCAGGCCGACGTTCTGGGCGAAGGCCGTGTACGGAAACGTGTTGAAGACCCCGCCGAGGACGGTGGACAGGCCGTCGGCGCGCATCCCGTCGGCGATGGCGCGCCGGCTGACGGGGCGGTCGACGATCTGCCCGATCGCGAGGATGTCGCCCGTCGTCTCGGTCATGATGACCAGCGCGACGACGCACATGGCGACGACGGAACCCACCTCGAACGTCGGGGCGCCGAAGGCGAACGGCGTGGAGATCCCCACCCAGTCCTGCTCGCCCACGCCCGAGAGGTCGACCTTCCCGGCGAGCGCGGCCACCAGGGTCCCGGCGACGATCCCGAGCAGGATCGCGACGCGCGCCACGGCGGGCGGGGCCAGCCGCTCCAGCAGCAGGACGGCGACCAGCGTGAACAGCGCGAGCAGGAGGTTCGACGGCGCCCCGAAGTCCGGCGTCCCGGTGCCGCCCCCGACCCAGCCCGCGGCCACGCTCATGAGCGAGAGGCCGATGAGCAGGATCACCGTGCCCGTCACCAGCGGCGGGAAGAACCGCAGCAGGGTCGAGAACACCGGGGCCAGGACGAGCATGAACACCCCGCAGGCGATGACGGAGCCGTAGATCGCCGTGATGCCGTGGTTCGTCCCGATGGTGATCATCGGCCCGACCGCGGCGAAGGTGCAGCCTTGCATGAGCGGCAGGCGCACGCCGAAGCGCCAGAACCCGACCGACTGGAGGATGGTCGCGATGCCGGCCACGAACAGGTCGGCCACGACGAGGTGCGGCAGGTCGTCGGGGGCCATCTGCCCCGCGGAGATCATCGCGCCGCCCACGATCAGCGGGACGGCGACGGCACCCGCGTACATCGCGAGCACGTGCTGCAGCCCGAGCGGCGCGAGGCGCGCGAGCGGCGGGACCTGGTCGACGGGGTGGGGCCCCCGGACCTCGAGCGTGGGTGCGGACATCTCAGGTCTCCTCGGACGGTGGGGCACCGACGCTTCCACCCGGGACGCCTGCGCGGCAGGTCCCCGGGGCCCTCGCCGTGTGAAGAGTGCGTTACGCGCCCGGCGGCGCCGGCCGCGTCCCGGGCGGCAGGTGGGCGGGTCCGTCGGCGTCGGCGACCGCCCCCGGGCGCGGTACCGCGACGACGTCGAGGCCGGCCAGGAACTCGCGCAGCCCCGCGTCGCCGCGCACCGCGGCCCGGGCCGCCGCCCAGTGCCGCCGGCCCAGCGCGACGGGGTGCCCGGCCCGCCCGCGGTCGGTGGCCCGCACGGCGGCGGACTCAGGGTCGGCCGCGGCCGCCGCGAGGACTGCGGCCACGTCGTCCGCGCCGAGGCCGGGCAGGTCGACCGGGACGAGCACCAGGACGTCGGCGGGCCCGGCCGCGGCGTGCTGCAGCGCCACCCGCACGCCCGCTCCGAGGCCCTCGGCCCAGCCGGGCACGGGCAGGCCCCGGACCTCCGGCGGCAGCAGCGCAAGGACCTCCGGCGCCGCCGCCCCCACCGTCGCGGCCACGTCGCGGCAGCCGCCGGCGCGCAGGACCTCCGCCGCCCGGACGACCCAGGGCGTGCCGTCCGCGGTCCGCAGCAGCGCCTTGGGCGTGCCCATCCGGCGGCCCGCCCCCGCGGCCAGCACGACTCCGAGCGCCCTCACGCCCCGCATCCCACCACGCGGCGCCGTCCGGCGCGGGCCGTGTTTCGGGCAGGTTTCGCCCTCGTTCCGAGCGTGCGGCGCCCGTGGGGAGCGTGTGACCGGCACCCGCGCGATGGGGTAGGACTCAGGGGAACCGGGACGTCCCCGGCCCGCCCCGCACGTCCGGGGGCGGCGGGAGTCCGGAGGTGCGGGAGTGCTCGACGTGGCCGACGACGCCGCCTTCCGCGCGGTGCTGCTGTCCTGCTGCGACGCCCCGGCGTGGGCGGAGCGCGTGCTGGCCCGCCGCCCGTTCGCGGACGACGGCGCCCTGCTCGCCGCGGCCGACGAGGAGCTCGCCGCGACCTCGGAGGCCGACGTCGACACCGCGCTGGCCGCTCACCCGCGCATCGGGGAGCAGCCCGCGGGCGCCGCCTCCCGGCGCGAGCAGTCCGCCGCGCTGGCCGCCGACGCGGGCGTCCTGGCCGAGCTCGCCGCCGGCAACGCCGCGTACGAGGCCCGCTTCGGCCACGTCTACCTCGTCTGCGCGTCCGGGCGCAGCGCCGAGGAGCTGCTGGGCGTCCTGCGCTCGCGCCTGGGCAACGACCCGGCGACCGAGCGCCGCGTCCTGCGGACCGAGCTCGCCGCCATCACCCGGCTGCGGCTGCGGCGCGCCCTCGACGGGGCCGGCGCGTGAGCACCCTCAGCACCCACGTCCTGGACGCCACGACGGGGAGCCCGGCCGCCGGGGTCGGTCTCGTGCTGACCGGGGCGGACGGCGCGGAGCTCGCCCGGGAGCGCACCGACGCGGACGGCCGCGCGCGGTTCCCCGTCGACCTGGCGCCCGGGGTGTTCCGGCTCGCGTTCGCGACGGGGGAGTTCTTCGCCGCCGCGCAGCGGGAGGCGTTCTACCCCGAGGTCGTCGTCGCCTTCACCGCGACGGACGACCGGGCGCACCTGCACGTGCCGCTGCTGCTCTCCCCGTTCGCCTACTCCACCTACCGAGGGAGCTGACATGGCCATCGTCCTGGCGGACCACCAGTACGGCAAGGCCGAGAACCGCGTGGTGCGCTTCCACCGCGACGCGGC
>Ga0160428_1001171_pt1 | contig 21403 bp, 13 predicted proteins | sample SolpanmetagenomM_FD_108198 | JGI IMG/M metagenome (GOLD analysis project Ga0160428, IMG submission 108198) | Solar panel surface microbial communities from Lawrence Berkeley National Laboratory, California, USA - M | ecosystem: Engineered > Built environment > Solar panel > Unclassified ... | reverse complement strand
TGCCGGGGTGGAAAGCAGCACCGCCACCACGGCGTCGGTATCCGTGCCCTTCACCTACTCTATACTGGCTAGCCCCGACGCAGGCACGGCCAGTGCAGGCACGGGTGGTACGGCCGTGACCAACGTAGCCGCTAACGACCTCATCAACGGGCAACCCGCCACCCTGGGTAACGGTGGCAATGCCACGGTAGCACAGGTGGGCACCTACCCAGCGGGTATCACCCTCAACACCACTACCGGCTCTATCTCGGTAGCCCAGGGCACGACACCGGGTTCATACACGGTGGTCTACCAACTCTGCGATAAGCTCAGCACCCCCACCTGTACCACTACCACTGCTGTCATCACCGTCACCCCATCCGTTACCGCATCCCCAGACGCAGGTACGGTCAGCAGTGGCACCGGTGGCACGGCCGTGGCTAACGTGGCCGCTAACGATGTGGTCAACGGACAGCCAGCAACCTTGGGTAACGGTGGTAACGCCACGGTAGCACAGGTGGGCACCTATCCTACTGGTGTAACACTTAACACCACAACGGGTAGTCTGTCGGTCGCAGCTGGTACCGCACCGGGATCGTATACCGTGGCCTATCAGCTCTGCGATAAGCTTACTCCGGCCACTTGCAGCACGGCCATCGTTAGCTTTACCGTTACCCCCGGTATCTCAGGCACGGTCTTCGATGACGCCAATGGCCTCACCGACAACCTCATCAACGGTACGGGTACCAACGCAGGGGGGCTCTTCGCCATCCTGACCAACAGTGCCAACACGGTCGTCTCCTCCGTGAGCGTGACCCCGGCCGGTACCTACCGATTCGACAACGTGGCTCCCGGTACTTACTCCGTGCGGCTGAGCACCACCGCCGGTACCGTGGGTAGTACACCACCCGCCGTAAGCCTGCCCACCAACTGGACAGCTACCGGCGAGGGTACGGCAGCGGCCGGCGACGGTACGCCCAACGGGATTACTTCGGTAACCGTCGCCAGCGCCGAAGTGAGCGGAGTCAACTTCGCCCTCGACCAGTTGCCTACGCCGACCTCAGCTACGCTGGTTTCGCAGGCCAACCCCGGTGGCCTCAACGGGGTCAGCATCGCCCCCGCCAGCTTCACCGGCACCGACCCCGACGGTACCATTGCCGCTGTCCACTACACCGCCTTCCCGTCGAATGTCACCTCCCTGACCATCGGCAACGCCGTCTACGTGGCCAGTCTGGGTGTGGGACTGCCTGTGGGGGCCATCCTCTTCCCCGCCGGGGGCGTCACCGCCACAGTCGGTACCAGCGTGCGTATCGACCCCGTCGACGGCAATGTGACGGCGGTGATCCCTTTCCGGGTCATCGACAATGCTGGTCAGGAGAGTACTACCACGGGTAATCTCAGTGTCCCCTTCACCGGACTACTCGTGTCGGGTACGGTCTTCGATGATGGCAACGGACTCACCGACAACCTCATCAACGGCACGGGTACCAACGCGGGCGGGCTGTTTGTCAACCTGGTCGATGCGACGGGTAACGTAGCCGCCACTCAGGCCCTGCCCACCACGGGAGTCTACAGCTTCAGCAATGTAGCGACGGGTGTCTACAGCGTGCGGCTCAGCACGACAACCGTGGCTGTTGGCAGTGCGGCCCCGGCCGTCAGCGTGCCCACGGGCTGGACGTTTACCGGGGAGGGCACCGCAGCGGCTGGCGACGGTACGCCCAACGGCAGCACCCAGGTCACGCTGACCACCGCCAGCGTTACGGGCGTCAACTTCGGCCTCGACCAGCTACCTGTACCGACCTCGACAACGTTGGTAGCACGGGCAAACCCCGGTGGCACGAACGCGATAACGATACCACCGTCCAGCCTGACGGGAACTGATCCCGACGGTACGGTGGCATCCATCCATTACGTCAGCTTCCCGACGTACACAACAACATTGTACATCGGCAACACCGCTTATACGTCGGCTAACTTCCCGGCGGGGGGCATCACGGCAGCCAGTAATCTACCGGTCCATATCGATCCGGCCAACGACACAAACGGGGTGGGTACATCGGTCATTTCGTTCCGGGTTCTCGACAATGCGGGTATCGAAAGCACCGCGACAGCAACGGCGACGATACCGTTTACCTGCGTGACGACGTTCTGCCCACCCGTTATGGTTAGAAAAATCAGTAGCCGGTAAGAACAGACCGTATCAACCAAACGACAACGCCCCGACTGGAATCCAGTCGGGGCGTTGTTTATTTAACGAGTTGATGACGTAAACCAGTCGCTATACTCAGGAAACCAGTTTAAGGCCGTCGGCGAATGCCTGCATTTGGGGCATAGTGCCCAGGCTTACGCGGCACCAGTACTGTCCATCGAACTTCCACTGCCGGATGCTCACACCCTGCTCCATCATACGCGATACAAAATCTTCGCCCTTCATCCGAATCGGGAACATCACAAAGTTGGCCCCCGACGGTAACGGCTCGTAACTGTGCTGTTTCAATACGCCGTACAGGTAATCTTTCGACTCCTGGGTTTTGCCCAGCGAATACTTAATAAAGTCCTTATCCTGCAAACTGGCCATAGCCGCCCGTAGGGTGGTCATGCTCAAACCGCTGCCGCCCGTCGAGAATTTACTGATCTGCTCCACCAGCTCAGGCTTGGCGATCAGATAACCCGTTCTGAGTCCGGCGAAGCCGTGTACTTTCGAGAACGTCCGGGTAATGATAACATTGGCTCCTTTCTTCACCAGATCGACCATCGAGTACGCTTTCGGGTCGGGCGTGTAATCGATATAGGCTTCGTCGACCAGAATCGGTGTTTTCGTGCCGACCGCTTCGCAAAACGCCCGCAACTTCGCCGGATCGACCGTAATGGCGGTGGGATTATTCGGATTGCACAAATACACCATCCCCGTCTGAGCCCCAACCCGCTCGTTCAGCTTGTTCAGGTTGATGTCGTATCCATCGGCGGCAACCAGTGGTACCTTGTCCATCGTGATGCCGTGCCTGACGGCCGCGCGGGGCAACTGATCGAATGTCGGGTCGGGCGCAACGATGGTCCGGCCAGCATTAGGGCGATAAGCCGCCCAGAGTGAAGCCGCTGTTAGCAGTTCGCCAGACCCGGCCCCCAGTAGCACACATTCTTCGGGAACACCCTCAGTCTCGGCCACCAGTTTCTTAAACTGTTTCGCGTACTCCATCGCATACAGGTAGCCGTCAGGGGCAGCTTCGGTAATCACTTTCAGGGCTTTCGGCGACGGCCCATACGGGTTTTCGTTGGCCGACAACCGGGCTTTGAGTGTACCTTTCTTACCGGGTTCCAGCCATAGGGACGGGTCACCTTCGGGTTCACAGAAAGCGGCCGGGGCAGCCGCCAGACTCAGGCCGGATAACAAACTGGTGCGGAGCCAGTCGCGACGATTGAATGACATGCGAGGAGACGAAGTTTAGAAACGTTTTTGGTTGATTCTCTGCAATCTACGTTGTATTTACCGGGCCCGAAACTACAGGACACGTAAATCGGTACTGTTTGGTTAATTTATTATTTTATTCCCATAAATACTTCTTTTAGTCAATACTACAGAATATTATTTTACACGTATAGATTTATGCACCATCATCTATCTGACTACTTTGTCTCTTCAACGGCTCTTCTCCACGACCCTATTCACCTCTGACTTTAGCAGGTCAACATACCCATCGGCAGAAAAAAAGTGGTCCTGTTATGCTGTGGATTATGTAGTAGTTACACTTGTTTCTTTACTGGATTACGCACATTTTTGATCCTGTTTTTAATTTATTTCTAATCCAACCTCTCGTCTATGAACAGAAGTATACGTGGTCTTTTTTTACTGCTGCTGCTACTGATGCGCCCTGATGTCTGGGCGCAGACCGGTACGATTACCGGCCGGGTAACGGCGCAGGGCGACAATACCCCTATTCCGGGGGCCAGTGTGGTTGTGGTCGGTACGTCGCGGGGCACGACGACCAACGCCAACGGGGCGTTCCAGATTCAGGCCGACCGGGGGCAGGTACTGCGCGTCAGCTTTATCGGTACCACTACGCAGGATGTAGCAGTTGGTAATGCGACAGCCATCAACATCAGTCTGGTGCCCGAAACCAACGCCCTGAACGAAGTCGTGGTGACGGCACTCGGCATCAAACGCGAGAAGCGGCAACTGGGCTACGCCGTTACGGAAGTCAGTGGACAGGATCTGGCCCAGACCCAGCGCGACAATTTCCTCAACGGACTACAGGGTCGGGTAGCCGGGGTGCAGGTCGCGACAACGAGCGGACTGCCGGGGTCGTCGTCGCAGGTCATTATTCGGGGAATCAATTCGCTCAGCGGCAACAACCAGCCCCTGTTTGTGATCGATGGAATGCCGATCAGCAACCGCACGGCCGAGAGCAGTAGTTTCGTGGCGTCGAAAACGTCGAGCGCGTCGTTTGAAAACCGGACCGTCGATTTCAGCAACCGGGCGCAGGACGTTAACCCCAATGATATCGAAACCATTACGATCCTGAAAGGGCCCGAAGCGGCTGCGCTCTACGGGGTCGAAGCGGCCAACGGGGCGGTGGTGATCACGACCAAGAAAGGGCGCAATGGCAAAGGCACGGTATCGTATACGAATAGCTTTACGTGGCAGACCATCAACCGGAGTCGCCTGCCGCAGGTACAGCAGACGTACGGACAGGGCATCAACGGGGTACCGCAGGACAATACGTTCAGTTATTTTGGCCCCGCCTACGCCGAAGGTACCCGGCTCTATGATAACGTCGGCGGTTTTCTGCAAACGGGCATGGGGCAACGGCATAACCTGTCGTTCGACGGGGGTACCGACAAATACACGTTTCGGCTGTCAGGCGGCTACACCAGTTCGGGGGGCGTTATCCCGACGACGCGCTACGACCGTCTGAACCTGACCCTCGCCGGTACGGCCAAAATCAGCGACAAACTAAGCGCCGAAGCGACGCTGCAATACATCAACACGGCCAACACGAAAGTATCGAAAGGCAGTAACAGCTTTCTGCTCGGGATGCTGCAATGGCCGCAGGCCGACAACATGAGCAATTACCTCAACGCCGACGGGTCGCGCCGACTCATCACGGGCAGTGCCGAAATTGAAAATCCGTATTTCGACGTCAACAAAAACGAACTGCGCGACCGGGGCGACCGCGCCATCACGAACATCGGCCTGAGCTACGCGGCCACCGACTGGCTGACGTTTAGCGGGCGCGTCGGGCTGGACGTGTATTCGACGCAGTACCTGATTAAATACCACCCCGAATCGAACCGGTCGGGCGGCACCATCGGCGGCTCGCTCGATCAGTCGACCGACAACAACCGGACGCTGACGGTGCAGTATTTTGCCACGGCAAAGAAGCAGTTTAACAAACTGAGTACATCGTTCCGGATGGGGCAGGCCATCTACGACTACCGCTACAACGCGCTGTCGACACGGGGCGAAAAATTCCTCGACCCCAACTTTACCAGCATCAACAACACCGACCCGCTGACCCAGAAATCGCTGTCGGTCTTGCAGCAACGACGGCTATTCGGCGTCTTCGGCGACGTCACGCTGGGCTATAACGACCTGCTGTTTGTGACCGTGACGGGCCGTAACGACTGGAGCAGCACCTTCCCGGCCGAAAGCCGGTCGTTTTTCTACCCCTCGGTTTCAGGCAGTTTCGTCTTCACCGAGCTGGTGCCGCAGGGCCGTTTTCGCAACGCGCTCAGCTACGGTAAATTCCGGATATCGGCGGCTCAGGTGGGGAAAGAGGCCCCGGTCTACGCCACCTCGCAGGCTTACGAAAACCAGACCACGACGGGGGGCGGCTTCAGCTACGGCTTTACGGCCCCCAACCCGTTTCTGGTGCCCGAAAAAGTCAATTCGTTCGAGACCGGGGTGGAGCTGAAATTCTTCAACGGGCGGCTCGGCCTCGACGCGGCTTACTACCGCACCAAGAGCACCAACCAGATCATTCAGAATCTGCGGATCAGCTACGGTACGGGCTTCGTTCTGAAAACGATCAACACGGGCGACCTCTGGAACGATGGCATCGAACTGTCGCTCAACGCCGAACCCGTCCGAACGGGTACGTTCAGCTGGAACACGACGGTCAATTTCACCAAGACCAACAGCCGCCTGCTGAGTTTGCCCAATGGTCTGTCGGAATACTACAACTCGGATACGTGGGTGTACCGCAACATCCGCAACGGGGCCCGCGTCGACAACCCACTGACAACGCTGACCGGCGACACCTACGTCCGCAACAGCAGCGGCACCATCCTGATTAACCCGCAGACGGGCCTGCCCTACGTTGAATCGTCGTTTAAGGTCGTCGGCAACCGGAACCCGGATTTTCAGATCGGCTTCCTGAACGCGTTTACGTTTAAAAACAACCTGACACTGAGTTTCCTGCTCGACATTCGTAAGGGTGGCGACGTGTATAACGCAACGGAATCGTTTTTGTACCGGCAGGGCCTGAGCCGTAACTCACTCGACCGGCAGACGCCCCGCGTGTTCGACGGTGTCTTGAAAGACGGACTGGAAAACACGGCTACACCAACCAAAAATACGATTCAGGTGGTACCCTATTACAACAGCACCTATTACACTGGGGCACTGGCCGACGAGAACTTTATCGAACACGACATCAGCTGGGTGCGGCTGAAAGACGTGACGCTGCGCTACAACCTGCCCGCGTCGCTGCTGAACCGGTCGCGGGTGTTCAAAACGGCGAGTGTGTTTTTCACCGGCACCGACCTGTTTCTGCTGACCAACTATTCGGGGGGCGACCCCGGTGTCAACGCCAGCAACGCCGTAACCGGTGGGTCGGGCGGCTACGGCATCGACTACGGTAACCTGCCCCTGCCCCGCACCCTCAATGTGGGTCTCAATGTCAGTTTATAAGAAGTAGCTTGTGTAGCCCAGACGTCCACGTCTGGAGGCCGTCAGGCCAAAAAAGCTGCCGCCTGTACCAATTAGCCTAACGGCCTCCAGACGTGGACGTCTGGGCTACTTTCAATAGCTATGAACCGAAACATCATATATCTCTTCCTACTAAGTGGGTTGATGCTGGCCCTGAGCAGTTGCGACAAGTACCTCGACATCAACAAAAATCCCAACAACCCCGATCAGGTCGAAGCGGCCCTGCTGCTGGCCCCCATCGAGGTCAACTATGCGCTGGGTGTGCAGTTCGACGGCCGCTACATTAGCCGGTATGTGCAGAACTGGCAGTCGTACCTGGCCAACGATACCTGGGATTTGCACGGCTACGTAGCCGCGTCCGACGCGGGCGGTGAACTGTGGCGCAGCGTTTATTTTAAAGCCGGGCGCAACCTGGTCAACCTGATCGACGATGCCCGCACCAACCAGAAATGGGATTATCTCGGCGTGGGGCTGGTGATGAAAGCGTGGGGCTGGCAGATGCTGACCGACGTACACGGCGAAATTATCCTGTCGGAAGCTTTCGATCAGGACCCGCAGAAGAACCAGTTCAACTACGACACGCAGGAAGCCGCGTACGCCGAAGTAGTGCGGCTACTTACCGAAGCAATCCCGTATCTGAACCGCACCGACGGCCGAGTATCACAAGCGCAGCTGGCCCGTGGCGACATTATGTACGCGGGCGACCGGCTCAAGTGGAAACGCTTTGCTTACGGCCTGCTGGCAATCAATGCGCAGCACCTGTCGAAGAAAAGCAATTACGACCCCAACAAAGTCATCGCCTATGTCGACAGTGCGTTTACCGGCAACACCGACAACGCCCTGATGCCCTTCAACGGCAACAGCACCGCCGATGCCAGCTTCTTCGGCCCTACGCGCCAGAACCTTCAGGTGTACGGGCAGGGCGATTTCATGCTGCGACTCCTCGACGGCCGGGTATTTGCCAATGTAAAAGACCCGCGTCAGCCGCAGCTGCTCGTGGCGAGTGGTGACGGCGTGTATCGGGGCCTGAACCCCGGCGCGGGGCAATCGACGGCAACGAGTATCCCGATGGCGGCCCGGGTGCAGAGTCCGTGGGGAACCCAGCTCAATAGCATCCCCCCGGCCGGTACGACGGGTAAATACATCTTTACCGACAAAGGGCCGTTTCCGATGATGACCTATTCGCAGCTTCAGTTTATCAAGGCCGAAGCCGCGTTTATCAAAGGCGACAAAGCCACGGCCCTGACGGCCTACCGCAACGGGATCAGCGCACACATGGCCTACGCAGGCGTATCGGCCGCCGACCAGGCTACGTATCTGGCCAATGCCGCCATCGTGCCAGCCGCCGGGTCGCTGACGCTCAGTCAGATCATGCTGCAAAAATACATCGCGCAGTGGGGCTGGGGTTTTCTGGAACAATGGGCCGACCTGCGCCGGTACAACTACAGCGCCGACGTGTTTACCAGCTTCCAGCTGCCGCAAACCTACCCGACGGCCAACAACGGCAAACCCGTTCAGCGGCTGCGCCCCCGCTACAACTCGGAGTACGTCTGGAATGTCGACGCACTCGCCAGAATCAACGCCCTCGATCTCGATTATCACACCAAACCCGTCTGGTTCAGCCAGCCTTAGTTGGGTTTAAGGTTTGAAGTCTAAGAGGTTGTTTAGGATTTTATAATCCTCGGCCAAAACGGCCGTTTGTCATCCCGAGCCTGCGAGGGATCTTCGGTAAAAGCAAGAAAGACCGCCTGCGACCGAAGATCCCTCGCAGGCTCGGGATGACAAAACAGGCCATAAAACACAATCCTGAACAACCTCTTAAACTTTAAACCTTGAACCACAAACCTTGAACCCAATGCGCAACTACACATACGTACTCCTCGTACTGGCGACCCTGATCGGGTGGTCGTGCGAACGCGAATCCCTATCGATTCCCTCAACGCCGACACCGGCCGGTGCGCGCATCAAACTGGTGCATACCGCACCCGAAGCCGCACCGGTTGATCTATACATCAGCGACCAGAAAATCAGCGCGGGTCTGCCCACGGGAGCCAGCAGCATCAGCGCCGGAACGGGCACCCCCACGGCGATCCCCTACGGTAACACCTTTCCGGGGTCGACCGTGAGCTACGCGGTTGTGCAGTCGGGGCAGGTACCGATTACGCTGAGCAGCCCGGCCGCGACTACGGCGGGCAGCGCCACGACCGTAGCCACGCAAACGCTGGCGCTCAGCGACGGCAGCTATTACTCGTTGCTCGTATTCGGCACAGGTACGCAGCCGCAGGTAAAACTCATTCCCGATGATTTCAGCGCAGCCACCGACCCCAACAGGTTCTACGTGCGGTTTATCAACCTGATTCCCAATGCCCCCGCCTACGACCTGGCACTGGCGACCGGCACCGTACTGACATCGAACGTTGCGTATCAGGGTGTGTCGTCGTTCGTCGGCGTCGATGTGAGCAATAACGCATCGTTTGTGTTCCGGCTGGCCGGTACGACAACCAACGTAACCACAGCCCTGACGTTTACTAGCAGCACCGCCGGTCGGGTGATAACCATTGTCGCGCAGGGGATTTTCGGTCGCACCGGCACGGCAGCACCCCGGCTTTTTATCTACGTAAACCGGTAAACGGGCTACGTTATCTTAACCGTTTACACAAGTTGCCCTTATTCATACGAGGGCAACTTGTTTTTTAACTAAGTTTATCGCCCTACTGAATTAAAAAAGGCATTAGCCCGTATGTTGGCAACCGGTAACAGCCCCATCGCCCTCGCGCGACGAGCCGTGACCTGCCTGTATGTCGCTTGTCTACAGACCGGTGGCTTTTTTGCCTGAGTCAGCATCGTTTCGGACTTTTGCCTGCTTACCTGTCCATGAACGAAACAGGTTGTCACGGCACCCTGATAGCTGGTATTGGTGAGTGCCTTAACCCAAAGCAGATGAATACAGTATTGGTAACAGGTGCCAACGGATTTCTGGGCGGCTACCTTTGCCGGGAACTACTTCGGCGGGGATACGGCGTCCGGGCGTTTGTCAGACCCGGTTCCGACCAGCGCATGCTGGCGGATCTACCCGTCGATGTCTGGATTGGCGACCTGCTCGATGCCGATAATGTGCGGGCATCGGTATACGGCTGCGACTACATCATCCATGCCGGGTCGGCAACAGCCGTCAATCCGGCCCGTAATCTGTCGGTACGACTCGCCAACGTACAGGGGACGGCCACGACACTGGCGGCTGCTGTGCGGGCGGGTATACAGCGATATATTTACGTTGGGTCAGCCAGTGTGTTCGGATTTGGCGATCAGCGCCACCCCGGCACCGAGCAATCGCCTTACCAGGACAGGTTTTACGGACTCGATTACATGAGCAGTAAGCAGGCTGCGACAAATCTGGTGCTTGACGCAATTCAGACCGATCATTTACCGGCACTGATGGTTCATCCCACGGTTACGCTCGGCCCGTATGATTACAAGAATACAGCCCACGTCCTGCTCACGGCACTGTACCAGAAACGAATACTAGCCACACCTACGGGTGGTCGCAATTACGTCCATGTGAACGACGTAGCGACAGCGACGGTCAATGCCCTGACGATGGGCACCTTGCACGAGTCATACATTCTGGGCAACGAAAATCTGAGCTACCAGCAGTTGTTCAATCTGATGGCGCAGATCATGCAGGTCCGTGCCCCCAGTCGGCGGCTGCTCCCGCAACTGGCTCCACTCATCGGGCTTTTCGGCGACTGGCGCAACGCCTTCTCCGACCAGCCCGCCGATTACAACTCGTCTCTGATGGCGATGGCCAACGACAAGCATTATTTTTCGTCTGAGAAAGCCATCCGGGCGCTTGCCCTCCCACAAACGCCTGTCCGGACGGCCATCACCGAAGCCTTCGAATGGTTCCGGGACAATGGGTATTTGGGTTAAAGAGTGAATGAGCGAAAGAGTGATGACGCCGGATAGCCACTCTTTCGCTCATTCACTCTTTCACTCTTTATAGTTCCACCGTCGTGGCGCAGAGGAAGTGGCCCAGCGGGCAGTTGGCGCGGCCGTGCAGATTACAGGGGCGGCACTCCAGCAGGTAGGGCGTCTGGGCAATGCGCGATTGGTCGGCAAGGGGACCGAACCCAAACTCGGGTACCGTGGAGCAGAATACCGCCGTCGTGGGCGCGTTCATGGCCGAACACAGGTGCAGCGGGGCCGAATCGTTGACGTAGTTCATCTGGGCACGCTGCATGAGTGCCGCCGACGCCAGCAGGTTCAGCTTTCCCGCCAGGTTGACAACGGCCCGGTACGGTACCAGCCGAATCAATTCGTCACAGGTAGCCGTATCTGATGGGGCACCGAGCAGATAAATTGTTTGGTCGGCGGGTAACCGCTCAATCACGTCAGCCCAGCGGGCTATCGGGTACTGTTTGGTAAACCAGACCGACGTCGGCGCAATGCAGCAGTAAGGTCCGGTCTGGTAACTTTCTACGGCCGCGTAGTCAGCGGGCAGCGGGTACAGCCGGGGGCGGGTTCGTCGGGCACGCCAGTCGGGCAGGCCAAGCGGTTCGAGCAGGGCCGCGTTTCGGTCGACTTCGTGTATACCGGGTTCGATGCGGTGCTCGACAGCGTAGGTAAACCAGCGCGAAAACGGATTTTTTTTGAAGCCTACCGTAACACGGGCATTCGACAGAGCCGTCAGCAGACCCGTTGTGCCGAAGCGTTGCAGGTTCAAAATAACGTCGTACCGGCGGTCACGAAGGACGGTGAGCAGCTTACCCAGGTTGTTATACTTGGCAAACGGGCCGCCGGTTCCTTTTTTGTCCCAGACCAGCACCTCGTTGAGCAGCGGGTGATTGGCCAGCAGCCCTTCGTTGCCCCGCCGGACCAGCATGTCTAGTTTAGCCCCGGGCATTCGCCGGTGTACTTCCTCCAGCAGCGCCGTCGCCAGAATAACGTCGCCGATAAAGGCTGTTTGAATCAGTAGGAACCGGTGTGGATTTGTTACGGTTATCATCAGTACGCCACCGCGTCAGAAGACTACGAATGGAAGATTACGAAGTTATTACCCTGCCAAACGGAATTCGCATTGCGCATCGGCAGATACCCCATACACAGATTGCCCATTGTGGCATCATGCTTGACATTGGCAGCCGCGATGAGCTGCCGCATCAGCAGGGATTGGCCCATTTTTGGGAGCATATGGCTTTCAAAGGTACGGAGAAACGAAAATCATATCACATCATCACCCGGCTCGAAACCGTTGGCGGTGAACTGAATGCCTACACGACGAAGGAAAAAGTTTGTTTTCACGCGTCGGTGCTGGGTGCTCACTTCGAGAAAGCCACCGAACTGCTCGCCGACATCACCTTTCATTCCGTGTTTCCCGAAAAGCAGATCGAGCGCGAACGGGGGGTGATTCTGGAAGAAATGGCGATGTACTACGATTCGCCGGAAGATGCTATTCAGGATGATTTCGATGAGCTGGTGTTTCCCAATCATGCGCTGGGCGGCAACATTCTCGGTACTACTGAAACGGTCGAGTCGTTTGCGCGCGAAGACCTGCAACGCTTCATCAGCGACAACTACGACACCAGCCGGATCGTGTTCTCATCGGTCAGCAACCTGCCGTTCAAACAGGTGGTGAAGATCGTGGAGAAGTACTTGCGCGACGTACCGGCACAGCATATCAACCGGAAACGGAAACAGCCAACGGATTACGCGCCGAAGCAGACACGCGTTGAGCGGCCGATTACGCAGGCACAGTGTGCCATCGGCCGCCCCGCCTACGGCCTGACCGACCCGCGCCGACTACCGTTTTTCATGCTCGTCAACCTGCTCGGTGGCCCCGGTATGAATTCGCGGCTCAACCTAAACCTGCGCGAAAAGTACGGCCTCGTCTACTCCATTGACGCCAGCTACACGCCGTACCTCGACACGGGTTTTCTGGGCATCTACTTCGGCACCGACCCGAAGAAAGTCGAGAAAGCCAACCGGCTGATTAGTCAGGAACTGCGTCGTTTGCGCGAACAGCCGCTGACGACCCTACAACTGCACCAGACGAAGGAGCAGCTGATCGGGCAACTGGCGATGGCCGAAGAAAGCAACAACAGCTTTATGCTGATGATGGCGAAAAGCCTGCTCGACATCGACCGGGTCGAAGCCCTCGCCGACATCAACGCCGACATCAACGCCATCACCGCCCCCCAGCTACAGGACCTCGCCCAGGAAGCCTTCCAGGAAGATCAGTTCAGCTCACTGACGTTTGTGCCGGAGAAGTAAATCAAAGAGCGAAAGACAGAAAGAGCGAAAGAGTGCTTGTCCAGCATAATCACTCTTTCGCTCTTTCTGTCTTTCGCTCTTTACATCTCTATCCTGAACAGATGCATCGGCAGCACGTACGGGTCCAGTTCGACGTAGTTCGATTCGCCCTGCCAGGTGTAGTACGCACCCGTCAGCAGATCGTGAACGGTGTACGGCTGATCGGGGTAAATGCCCAGTTGCCAGATCGGTACCTGCACCGTGGCCGCCCGGCGGTTGTAGGCGTCGGTGTTGACCACGATCAGCAACTTATTATCGCCACTCGCTTTGACATAGGCCATGATTGCGTCGTCGGAGACCTGACAGAAGGTGATGTTGCTGGTCGTTTGCAGGGCTGCGTTTTCGTGCCGGATTCGGTTCGTCAGGCCGATCAGGTACATCATCTTGTTCGTTTTCTCCCAGTCCCAGTACCGGATTTCGTACTTCTCCGAGTTGAGGTATTCTTCCTTGTTGGGAAACGGTACGTGCTCCATCAGCTCGAACGACGGGCCGTAGATACCGTAGTTGCTCGACAACGTAGCCGCCAGAAAATACCGGATCAGAAACTGCGGTTCGTGGCCCGATTGCAGACTGTACGGGTTGATATCGTGGGTCGTCGGCCAGAAGTTCGGTCGGAAATAGTATTTCATGGCGTCGGGACGGCCGTTCGACTGCGTCAGTTCGGTCATGTATTCCTCCAGTTCGGCTTTGGTATTGCGCCAGGTGAAGTAGGTGTACGAATGCGCAAAGCCGCCCTTCGCCAGTTCCTGCATCACCTTCGGCTTGGTAAAGGCTTCGGCCAGAAACAGCATGTCGGGAAACTCCTTCTTCACCTCGGCAATGACCCACTCCCAGAACCCGAACGGCTTGGTGTGCGGATTGTCGACCCGGACGATACGGACGCCCCACTCAGCCCACACCAGCAGTACCCGTTTTAATTCATTCCACAGATTCTGCCAGTCGTCCGTTTCGAAATAGACCGGGTAAATATCCTGGTATTTTTTCGGCGGATTTTCGGCGTACTGAATCGTGCCGTCGGGCCGTTTTTTGAACCAGTCGGGGTGCTCCGTTGCCCACGGGTGATCGGGTGAGCACTGAATCGCCAGGTCCATCGCCACTTCCATGCCGTAGTTGGCGGCAATGGCAATCAGGTGTTTGAAACCCTCGACCGTGCCCAGTTCAGCGTGAATGGCGTCGTGTCCGCCCTCCGCCGACCCGATGCCGTAGGGTACGCCCGGATCACCCGGCTGACAAACGACCGAGTTATTTTTTCCTTTCCGATGCGCCGTACCAATCGGGTGAATCGGTGGCAGATACAGCACGTCGAAACCCATTTCCGAAATGCGCGGCAGGAGCTTTTCCACGTCGCGAAACGTACCATGAGCCCCTTCTTCCCATGCCGCCGAGCGGGGAAACAGACAGTACCACGTACTAAATCCGGCCCGCGCCCGGTCGACCTCGACGCCCAGCACGGTGTAGCGGGTGGCGTATTGCCGTTCGGGATAGCGGTTGGCGTAAAACGTAAACTGATCGCTTTCGGCTACGGAAATTGCTTCGTCGTAAGCCCCATCGGCTGCACTCTCCGCCCCCGCGCGAAACAGCGCGGCCATCGTGCGCAACGCCGTTACATCGGCTGACTCCTCTACCGGTACGGCGGCTTTCTTCGCGTTCGATTTGCCCTTCTTCGGGGCAGTTTTAGTGAGGCCACCCGCCCGCTGCACCAGCCCCTCGACGTACTGCGCACCGGCCAGCAGTTCGCTGATGACGCGCTGCCCGTCGGCAATTTTGAGGTGAATTTCGTGCTGCCACGACGCCAGATGATCGATCCAGCCTTCGATCGTGTAGTGATAACGACCCTGTTTTTCAACCACAAACGACGCTCCCCAGCGATCGTTTCCCAGCAGCGCCATGCTCATCTCGGTCCAGTCCGTATCGTCAGCTTGCCTGTACAGCAACCGGACCGACAGGTAATCGTGGCCATCGGCAAAAACGTCGGCTTCTACGGCAATGACATCACCGGGGATAGCCTTGATGGGAAAGCGTCCGCCGTCGAGTTCGGGCGATACCTGTTCGATCACGACGCGTGACTGGCCCGTCGCGGGGAAATTGGCAGTTTTCTGTGTATCGATCATAGGTTTGTAACACGGTACATGCGCAACAATGTTACAAAAAAGCCGCCGAACGGTTATGCCCGATTCAGCCGATGTTTCGGCACGGTGGCACCTTCACAGGGTTGTATCACGATTGTCTTACAGTGGTGTCGGGTCTGGGCTGGCGTTCCACCGGGCTGGCGTTCCAGACCTGACACCACCGGCAATATAAACAACAGTTTGCCCCGGGAGCGTGTCATATCTACCTACGGTTTCGGCACCGTAATGCGCGACGTCCAGGTCCAGGCGGGTGGCTCGACATTGAGCAGGTGTTTGACGAAAAAGTCTCTCCGTTTGTGTTCGCCATAGTCACCGCCCAGCGAATGCCCCATGCCCGGCACCAGCAGAAAATCAAAGTTTTTGTTTGCTTTAATCAGCGCGTTGATGAACTGATACGTCGACGACGGATCGACGTTGTCGTCCAGTTCGCCCAGAATCAGCAGCAGCTTACCCTGCAACCTGGCCGCGTCGGTCACGTTGGACGATTCAGCGTACTGCGGACCAATCGGATAACCCATCCACTGCTCGTTCCACCACATCTTGTCCATCCGGTTGTCGTGGCAGCCCGACGACGAGACGGCCACTTTATAAAAATCAGGGTGGTGCAGTAACGCCCCCGCCGAACTCTGACCACCCGCCGAATTGCCCCAGATACCGACCCGGTTCAGGTCCATGTAGGGGTAGCGTTTGGCGGCTGCGCGCAGCCACGCCATCCGGTCAGGGAAGCCGCTGTCTTTGAGATTTTTCCAGCACACGTCCTGAAACGCCTTCGACCGGTTGGCCGTGCCCATCCCGTCGATCTGCACCACGATAAAACCCAGTTCGGCCATCTCGTGCAGCGACCCGCGCGAGTCGGTGACGAAGTTTTTCGGTACAAACGAATCGTGCGGCCCGGCGTAAATGTATTCGATCACCGGATAGGTCTTCTTCGGATCGAAGTTCGACGGGCGGATGATGATACCCCAGATGTCGGTTTTGCCATCGCGCCCGACCGACGTGAATACTTCCGGCATCTGCCAGCCCGTCGACAGCAGTAGTTTGATATCGGCCGTTTCCAGATCCATCAGCACCTTACCGGTGTTCGTCTGCCGCAACACCGTTTTCTGGGGCGCATCGACCCGCGAATAGCAGTCGACCACGTATTGATAGTCGGGCGAGAAGAACAGGCGGTGGTTGCCGTTCTCTCGGGTGAGCGCCGTCAGGCCGGAGCCGTCGAAGCCGACGCGGTATAGTTGAATCAGGTACGGGTCCTGCCCGGCTTCGCGCCCGCTGCCTTCAAACAGAATCGTGCGATTAGTCTCGTCGACATTCACTACCCTCCGCACCACCCACGGTCCCTTTGTGATCTGGTTTTTCAGTCGCCCCACCCCATCGTACAGATACAGATGATTCCAGCCGTCGCGCTCCGACGCCCAGATCAGTTCGCGCCCATCGGCCACGTCATAGCGGTAGTTTTTGCCGCTATACTGAATAAAGGTCGGGCTGCTTTCCTCAATCAGCGGCTTCACAACCCCGGCGGTATTCATCTCGAAGACCGAATACCGCTGATGCCCGCGCTGATTGTACTCAAACGTGAACGCCCGGCTGTCTTTCCGCCACTGGGGCGTTGTAACAGTGTATTGACTGGCAATCAGCGCGGCCGGTACCGACACGGGCGGCTTGCCATCGAGACTGAACAGCGTGGGCGTTCGCACCGGCAGCGCATCGCCGGGTTTCAGGTAGGACCGAGTCTGTAGTTTAGGCTGCAACTGATCGGTGGGCGACGACTCGATCAGGTAAATCAGGTGCGGCTCGTTGGCACGTACTTTATTGACAGCCAGCCGCTTCGAGTCGGGCGACCACATGATCTGGCTCGAATAATACTCCCCCGCCGACCCGTCGAAGCTCAACGCTGTTTCCGGGGCCGACCCGGTCGTGGGCCGCACGTAGACGTTGTGATTCCTGACGTAGGCCACCTGCATCCCGTCCGGCGATGGTACCAGCCGCCCTTCCTCCCGCTCGTCGTTTGAGTCGCCCCAGTACCGCGACCCCGACGGTTTTGCCACCTCGCGCAGCCGACACGCGTAGGTATCGAGCGAGCAGGTAACTGTTGAGTCTTTAAGTTTGAACGACACCTCCCCGGCCCCTAACGTCACACCGTCGACCGGCAACTGATACGCCCCCATCGGCTTACCCGTCACCGCGCTGAGCGACTGCGCCAGCCGCGCCTGATCGAAGGCCAGGCGTTTCGTCTGCCCTGCCACATCGACCAGCGTAAACTCGTTACCACTGGCCGTTCGTTTCGCGTACCAGAACGAGCGCCCATCCGCCTGCCACTGAACCCGTTCCGGCGCATCATAGACTTTGTGCTGAAAGTCCCCATTCAGCCGTTCCGCCCGCTGATAGTCCGCCAGCGTCCCCTGCGCCCGAACGGCTACTGGTAAAAGTGATAGTATGGATAAGTAAATAGAACGAGTGTAGGGAATGGTAAACGTCATGACAAGCGACAAATAGCGGATTGACTCAACCCTAAAGGTAGTGCATGTAACCATTCGCTAAACGATTCGACCACTTACGATATAAGTGCAACAATCATATTGGTAGCCATATAATGGATACGTATGATTGCATAAATAAGCGTTAGTTGATCAATTGCAGTTTGACAACTTTGCAATTGATCAACTAACTTTTACAGAACTACAACACTCATCGAATCAGTGCATTTCAGTTCCGCAGTTTTCCGTATAATAATCCGTTGGGTGAACCGGCCAAGATGGGCTTCAACGTCGGGCTTTTGGGTGACAGCTTGCAGGCCTGAGCAGGCGAGTTTGAAAAGCTCGAAAATCAGCTTCTCAGCGACAGGCCGCACGGCCAGACAGGGAAGTTTTTAGGCTCGTTAGGCGGCTCCCGTTGACAGGTCAACCGCTCCGACAGTCGGGCTTTGACGGGTTGGGCAGCTTACCTGCGACAGGGGAAACGCCCTGGTAAATGAGTCTGGACAGAAGCGGATTGTGTGTCGTTCCGGCGCACCGGTTGTTAAGCTTCGCGCTTAGGAGTTGAAATCGGACTGTGCGTTGTTGTGCGCTCGGCGTGGGGTAGCTTTCCGTCGACAGGAAGCACGTCCCGCAGGAGAGTTTGCAGCCCAACCAAACAGGGGTGTAAAGGTGCAGGTACGTTTGTTGTTTGCAGTGGTCTGTGGGGCCATCAACCCCTGTGGGTGTTGGGTGATTTGCCAATCAGAAAAAGAGTGAGTGCGGGCGTCGTGCGACAAGCCAAACGTCTGGATAAGTCTGCTTTTGAGCGTCCGTGTCAGGCTAGCTTGCGACAAAGTGAACGCCCCGGGTCGGCGGTTTTGGCTCGTTCGGCAGGTTTCGTGTGACAATTGAATGTTTTGACAGGTAAACAAATGGCTGACGGCAGATTGACGGAAATTTTTCTTGCTCAGAACATTAAACAGAGTCGAAAGGATTTGGAGGTAGATTTCAACAGCAACTTCGACACTCATGAAAAAGTCTTATCTGTCATCGTCGGCGGATTAGAACACGCCAACTTTAACAGATTCGCATCCGCAAGTGTCGTCTGGAATATTTCAGGGTATCTAAACTTGGTTTCTTACGACCTGAAAATCATTGGCAGAGACCTTATGTTTGCCGAAAAAGATTGGCAAAGAAAGTTATATGCCCGGCAAGCTTACTTGCTTATTTACGAGAGTATGAATGATTTTCTGCAACTTTTGGGGAAACCTCTACGTGAAGCAGTTAGCAAATTTTCCGATGCTGAAGTCTGCAAGCAAAGAATTCAGACCATTGCTAAAAAGATGAATGAGTTCAAAGCAGCACGCGAGAATACTCTAAAATCAGTTAGGCATACAGCTATTGGACATCGTGACAAAGATATGCTGGTTCAACTTCAAGCGATTCAGTCCATCGGCTGGCTTGAGGCTACTCAAATCTTGTCTCAATATGATGCCATTGTGCGAGAATTGGGAGCGGTTTGCCAGGACTTGATGAACCGCACAAATGATGATTTAGAAATAAAAGAAGGCAAGCAGGCCAAGTAAAAGCAGAACAATTATCACCGATAGGTTTATTACTTGTTCTGCCAATTCGAGGTTTCGTGCGACAAGATGCACGTCCCGAAGTAGGCTTTAGCTCACTTTAGAAAAGGTCGGTCGACTTTTTCTAAAGTGAGCTAACTCGCACACCATCAGTCCTCGCGGGCGTTGGGCGCTTCATCTCCTTCCCCCTTCCCCTCTACCTCCTCCCCTGCCGCTTCTCCAGCTCGTTGAGCAGGTAGTCCAAGCCGTTGATACGGATTTCGTACATCGTTTGCAGGAGTTGGCCCAGCTTGCCGGGCGGGAAGCCTTTCTGGGCGAACCATTCCAGATACGCCACCGGCAACGACCGGATCGGTGAATAAACCATAGTTTACAGCGAAAACGGGCTTCCTATCTTTACAGCATGGAAACCGGCCCTTACATTCCCATCATTTCTGATTACGGCTTTAAAGCCACGTTCGGCAACGAAGCTGACAGTTTGTTTCTCCGCACCGCTTTACAGGCACTTATCAAATCCGATACGGCCATCCGGGAAGTGCACTTCGACAAAAATGCGTTTGACGCATTGACTATCGATAGTCGGAGCGGCATCTTCGATCTGGCCTGCACCGATGAGCACGGGCGTCAGTTCATTGTCGAGATGCAACTGGGCCTGGCCCCTCACTTTATACAACGTATGAAATTTTACGCGTTGCATAAATTCAACACGCTGGTCGAACGGGGCGAATTTGATTACGCTAATCTGCCCAGAATTTACGCCATCGCCATTCTGGCCAGGAATATCCTGCCAACCAGATCCTTTCATACGATAGCCAACCTGCGTAGTGAAACCGGTGAACTCATCGACAGTCAGCTAACCTTTATCACGGTAGAATTGGCTAAATTTGACAAGCCAGTTGGGGATATAAAAACGGATTTAGATAAGCTGATACACACCATGAAGACACTCCACACGACTGAACCCACTCAATACCCCGCGTTCTGGAATGAGGAATGGCTGCGCCGGGCGATTGAGGAACTGGATACCCGCCGGATGAGTCCCGAAGAGCGGGCTCATTTTGCCCGTGTGACAGCGGCCAACGCCGAAGCGGTAAAGGCGGAAAAGCAACGGATACAGGAGGCTGAACTGTCGATAAAGACGGAGACTATTACGAAATTAATAAAGCGTGGTAAGCTCACAATCGAAGAGATAGCAGAAGACAGCGATGTCAGCGTTGGTTTTGTCCTTGATATTCAACGTAGACTTTCCCAGAATTAATGAGACAGACCACATACAACGGACACCAAACCGCATAGATAGTGCCGGTCCTCTGAACGTCCGTGATCGTACATTCTTCTCGTTACCCCCCCAGGTCTTTGCGCATGCTACTAACTACCCTCTCCCCTGCCGCTTCTCCAGCTCGTTGAGCAGGTAGTCCAGGCCGTTGATACGGATTTCGTACATCGTTTGCAGGAGTTGGCCCAGCTTGCCGGGCGGGAAGCCTTTCTGGGCGAACCACTCCAGATACGCCACCGGCAACGACCGGATCAGCTGGCCCTTGTGCTTGCCAAACGGCATCGGGTAGTGGAGTAGCTCGAGCAGGAGTTGCGGATCGCCGTTGGGTTGGTCGGTAGTCATGGGCTATGCGTAAGAACAGGCAAATTACGATACAGCGGTTATCACTCGGCTTACCCAGGTAGTCGCTCTTGTCGGCTTACCCGGCCCGCTATTCTACCCGGACGCTTCCGGGAATAAGTCGCCGTATAATAAACCTACTAACGACCTGTACGCGCAGACGTTTATTTTTGAGCTTAGTAGGGCTTACCTATGTCACCGATCCGCCGTAAAGGCCTGATCGGCAAACTGCTTTATCCTTCATAATACATATCGACTTACTAATCAGGGCCTATCGTAGCCCTTCGTTTTCGTACACATTTTTGTCAACTAACCCCCGACATTCCTGTGCGCATCGACCAGTTAACAGGTACCCGATTCGTAGCCGCCATACTGTTGGTCCTTTTTCATACAGCGGCTACGGGGCT
>Ga0160428_1001170_pt1 | contig 21406 bp, 15 predicted proteins | sample SolpanmetagenomM_FD_108198 | JGI IMG/M metagenome (GOLD analysis project Ga0160428, IMG submission 108198) | Solar panel surface microbial communities from Lawrence Berkeley National Laboratory, California, USA - M | ecosystem: Engineered > Built environment > Solar panel > Unclassified ... | reverse complement strand
TTTCTGTATTTGAATCTCGGAGGTGTGATAGGGAATTGTGCAGTTCGGCGATCTTGGCGTGGAGAGATGTGAGAGGGAGAGAAGGCAGGGCGGAGAGGAATGTGGATGCGGAAATAGGCTGTGAGGACAGAGAAGTGGGTGGAGAGTGATCAGGCTGCGTAGCGGATGGTGCGGTGGTAGGAACAAGCGGAGCAGAAGAAGGATTTGTCATGTTTGTCTCGGTAGGTGAGCTTAGAAAAGGCATGCCGAGGTGTGGAGGAGGTATTTGTTGGATAGTTTCACAAATGCTTAGAAAAAGGCGGGGCACATTTCTTGGTGTCAGGTCTTCAGATGACTAATCAGTTGGTAATCACAATCATATCAGCCAAAAGGACCGTGATAACTATGTTGAGATTGATAGCGATACTATATATAGCTTCTGATATCGGTGTAATCCACGCCTGAATTTGGAGGATACGTTACACTGATAAGCAAACAGTAAAGCTCGTGTCTTCGAGATGAGCCAGACAAACAAGATTGAGAACCAAGTTGCGGCATACATTAGTACGAACTATTAATGCCTGTGCCATATGAATGAGAATTTTATCGCAAACGATTGCTCTTTTTGCCCAAGTATGTGGGTATATCAGTGCCGTAAGTTGGTTACACAGTCCCCTTGGCCTTTGACATGCCGCCCCGTCATGAACAAGCATATATTAGAAATAATCATTACTTTCAAGGCCACACCACGAGTGCCCATAAGTAATAGTTATATAAGGTCCTGAAGATGCCCAAACCAGTGTCAATCATCGTCACTTCCATCACTTGCCTATTAAAAATCCATCACTTACTTATAAAAACATCTGTCACAAGAATAAAATGTCGCCGAGTACTCCACCAAAGACTCATGACCATGCAAATAAACATGGTGGCGTTCCGTCTTCCACGCCAATAACAGCGACAAAGTCAGCCCATCAAGTATTCTCAAATTGCTCGAAACATCCTGAATTCACAATCAACTGTTTCGATTGTGGCCAAGAAACAAAAAGAAGAACAACATCACAACCTGCGACACTTCAAAGAGCATCAGCATCCACCGCTGGAAGAACGGGAGGAGGTACAGCAGTAAGCCAAAGCCTGGCGGTTCCCAGAACGACTGCGAATTCAAAAGTAAACCGATATGGTACTTCAATTGTCGATCGAGGCATTCATCCTGGGGATCCTCAGGGTACCTCGCGCACATCGTCACATACTACTGTCAGCTCCAGTAGAAGTGAAGCTACAAGTTCCGAAGAAGACAGTCGCAGAGTATCAGATGCTTCCAGTGGAGACAAGGAAAGTATTGCTACTGAAGGGATATTCAAGATGGAGTAACTTGCTGAATGTAAATACAATATCAAACATATTATAGATAGATAAACAGCCTAGTTGTAGAATATGATGACCCCTATGTACTGAAGTCAGATTGACGAGAGTGAGTTCGTTTGGCTTTGTGAAAGTGATGTTCTCAGAGGGATCCTCTACCTACGTATTAGGATCTGATAAAAAGAGACGACGCAAGTTCAACAATGACATGTGATTCTATATTAATATCACGAGTATAGCACCGGCAACGCATCAGACAGGCTGAAAATAGAATGTAACTTCCATTTCACGTTTCAGATAATCAACAAGAAACTGGAGAAAATAAGACCGGGGATGTATTTCGGCGGTTTCAGCTTTAGAGTTCAACCGGCCGGCCCGAAAAGGTTCGAAACCTTCTGAAGCTCCGCATACTTCGATTATTATTATCAGGTCAGCTCGTTTCACGATCACTGTACTTTATTTTATGATCAGGAATTTCTATAATCATGTAATAAAATTAAAAAGCTTGATCTTTCTAAACCCTAACAAGAACAGGTACATGTTTAGGAAGGCACCAGGTCAATTTCAGATGCTCTTTCTAAGAGTAATAAATACGACAACCTGATCTGACATCTCCCCTCAAAATTCTATATACTTTAAAAAATCCAAAGTAGATAGGCTATAAACTTAGATCCAATCAGTAAAGTCCCCCAGCCCCTGACGGCAACCTGACGCAAAGTAGACGAAGCCTAAAGGCAGTTCCGCCGAGGGCCATGTTCGAAATTAGTTCCGCCGAGCTTGAATTGAGCATACATTTCAGAAAACAGTTGCGGCCGCGGATGTTAAGGTCCGTTAGAAGTAGGCCGGCTTTTCGTAGCCTGCGTCCTGGCTTGAGCATGCTCGGATCGCGCCAAACCCGGACAAGTGTATTGTCGAAATCATGGACTTTCAACTTGATCACACAGTCTATAAGTACACGACCCTCCCGACCTTCTATGAAGCTCGATCTTTTCATTTTTCAACCAACTTGAAATATCATTCGGTCCAGAAAGATCTCGAGTCCTGCTGAATATACATTTCAAACTCCTTAATCAAACCTCAAACTCCCTCACGATATATCACAGTATGAAATATCCGCCAAGATCGGAAGCAACTAAGAAATGTCGTGTGTGCAGGGGTGATGGCTTCGTGACTACCCGTTTTTGCGGGGCATGTCAAGCAAGTACGTCGTGTGACAAAAATTTTGAACTATACGGTTCTCAACATACCAGATGGACAGAGCTCGCGCACTATCCAAAAGATTTCCTGGAACGTTATCGCAGATATCACCATGCTCCTTTCCGTAACGAAAAGCCATCACGTCCCAATCCTACGCGCTCTGATAAGGGGATGCCGAGTAGCGAAAAGGGTGTCGTCGTGATTGACCATCAAAAAGAAGATTTGGACGAAGTCTATCCAGATTTTATAAGTGGGGGCCTGTCAGGAAAAGTTGAATGTGATGAATGTCGGAAAAATCGGGACAGAACCATTGAAATCGGTCAAGAACTTTTCAAGATCGGTTACACAATGCTGCGTAGGGCGCATAGAGACGAAAACCCGCATCTTTACAAGTCAAATGGTAAGGTCCAAGGGCGTCAGTTGTCCGGATTTCGATTAGAACCGGCAAAGGATGAAAATGCAGAGTCTCAACATATAATAAAGTTTTTTAGAAGTTGTGCAGAGGTAAGAGGCTTAGATGAACAGATCAAGAACATCAATAAGATTGTAAAAGATCTAGACCAAGCTACTAGCAAAAAGGAGAAAACGGAACATGTCACAAGATACGCGGATAACTACCGTACTCTGACAAAAGAGGAGCAGCAAGAATTTAAGGATCTTCACCACCTAACTATGCCGGCTCAGGAGAAAGCGCAAAAGTTCTACGAATGGTCTTCTGCGAAGCAGATAGAGAACAAAATTAATGCCTGGAAAGTGGACTTGGAGAAGAAACACTTTGCAGATCCGGAAAAGGCCGCAAAGATGCTCGAGTATGCAAACCTTAGATCGGCTGGAGATCTTGACATCTTCAAGCCTATGGCCAAGGTATCAAAAATTTACCACGACAAGTATATAGATGAGGAGAAGATGATCTCCTATACAGATTATTCAGAGACCGTGCCGCGTATTCATCTCGATTGGGCCCGCGAAGCCTTGCGCATTTCCTACATCATCTTTGAAGGATATGAGTGCCATTCTTGGGCAAGATGCTCAAGGATGGCAATGGATTGTCCGACTTGTATTCCCAACCCAACTGTACGGCTATCAACTATATGGCGAGGACCGCCAAAACGCCAAGTTGAGAAAGTGGGAATGCTGGCGATGCTCAAGAAAGTGGTCGCGTCGTCACCGAGTCAAACGGAGAAAAAGAAAAAAGAATGATTAGTATGTTCAAAGTTTTACCAAAGGTTTAGGAAACCTCAAGGGTAAACGCTAGAGTATTTTTTGGTTGGTCCTTTGGCTTGTTTTGAATGAGTTCTCCGCGAGTCTTGGTCTTGTCACCCTTTTGTTAAATTGCTTATGTACTGTATTTCGTCTTTACTTGTGTTCTTTCAAGCAAGTCCTTATTTTGTCTAATCCCTTTGATGAATTACGTATGTACTGTATCTCGTTTTTGGTTTCGGTGTTTCAATGTATGTCTCGTTCTCATTTCACCATTTGTTTCGTAAAAATACTGTCACACATACACCTAACGCTTTTCAATCGGCTTGTGTAAAACTCCAGAGGTCTTGGCATGACATTAATTACAGTTAAGTTAGTATTTGAGCATTAGACTAAAAATACACACTATTATTACAGATTATTTACAGATTATTTACAGATTATTTGCTTATTATCATTATATCAAATTGATATAATTAGCTAGAAGAACTAATAACGTATACTACCAGATTTTTCGTTACACGTAGTTCTTAGTAATAATTTTGCGTGTAATAATATTTAGAAAAAGTAGTATTACAGTAGAGATATTGAAGCTAGTGTAATGAACCTTGTACTAGTTGATTCTTTTCATCTTATTACTCTATTCTCTTAATGTTAAGGATGCCCTTTTATCGTATCTGATCACCTTATAAACTTTACATTTGCATAGAATTTCTAATCTTAATTCCTATTGGGAATTGTTAATTCAAATCCTTAAAAATACGCTGGCGTAGTTTCTTTGTAGAGGTATATCGAATTAGAAATGTAAAAATTATGCTAAGATCTAGGCATGTTCACTTCGTGCAGGGTCATGCTAATGACATGTGCAAGTAGTCGAGTTACGGAGCATCGGGGCAGGACGTCGGACAGGCTAAAAATAGAACGTAACTTCCGTCCGTCCCGCGTTTCAGATAAAATAATAATCAAGACTATGCCGAAAGCAGGACACCACCTTTATTTTCAGGCTGAAATGCCTTAAAACTCACTCCAACATGGCAACATGGCGGGGTCCAACTGGGCCAAATCCAGACTAGTAATGTCGAAATCATGGACTTTCCAACTTGATCCCGCACTTTATCAGTCCACGACTCTCCCAACTTTTTTATGAAACTCGTTTTTTTGTTGTTGCAAATAATTTGACTTTCTATGCAGCCTAGGAGAATATCCAGTATTGCTAGACATACATACCAAATACTTTGATCAGACCTTCATCCTCCACACGATGGATAACAGTACGGAGATGCCAGACTGGTTGCTCGGATTGGAGGACTCGCAGCCGGACGAAACTGAGGATCTTCCTGGATACGCCCCAATAGACCGTGGAGGTATTAAAGATGAGGAAACCAACTGTGTGGTGTGCTTAGATGTAGGTCAGGTGTGTAGCCGCTTTTGCAAGGGATGTTATGCGAGCACAATGTGTGACAAAGCGTGTGTAGAACTTGAGCGAAACCCATGCTCAACACTCTCGCACTACGAAGCGGGATTTTTGGAAATCTATCGAAGGAACCACAAAGGTTCTTCGCATATCGAAAAGTCACCACACAAAGTAATGCGTAACAATCCCACGGGTCCTGCTGGAAAGACGCAGTCTAGCAAGAAGGGTGTCGTCAGGTATGATCATCCATGGGAAGAATTCCAAGACTATCCTGACTATGTGTGCTCGACAATCCGGCCAGCTTCGTTTGGACCATGTCTGACATGCGTCAATAGTAGGCGGTATACCCTTGATATTGGTTTTTCGCTTTTCAAAATAGGTTATACAATGTTACGTAGATCGCATAGATCTAAATATCCGCGTTTCTACGAGCTAGATGATACAGTTCGAGAGCGGCAGTGGTCAGATTTTTGGAGAATAGCAGCAAAGGATGGAAATGCTGAACTGCAACGTATAATAACAACTTTCAGAAGCTACGCGCACATACGAGGCTTAAAATTTCAGATCGAGAAGATCAATGAGATTGTGCTAGATTTAGATATAACAACTAGTCAAGCGGAGGTAAAGAGTCATTGCGACACGTCCAAGAACAATTATTCGGCTTTAGACGAAGGGCAGAAGAAGAAATTTGAAAAGCTTCACAGAGAGTTAGATGAAAAGCAAAAATACCGAAAGTTATACTACTTGCATTCGGCGAAGCAAATAGAAGACAAGATTGATGCTTGGAAATGGAAGTTGGAGTATGGACACTCAGCGGATCCGGCAAAGGCTGGAAAAATGCTCGAGTATGCGAATAGCGAACCAGCTTATGCAGATGACGCAAAGACTAAAAGTCTCGACATCTTCAAGCCCTTATCGCATAGGGTATCAAAACTCAATTACAACAAGTTTGTAGACAAGGAGAAGATGCATAATCATACTGAGCAAAGACAGATCGTGCAGCGTTACTCCCGAGTAGATGTAAAATCCGATGGAAATTATCTCGAATGGGCCCGCGAAGCCGTGCGCATTTCGTACATAATCTTTGAAGCATATGAGTGCCCTCTCCCAGAATGCGATAACATGAAGATGCTATGTCCGGTATGTTACCGGAAACTATTGAAAGCCAAAACGCCCACATCCAAAATTGAGAGTAGAGAGGCAGGCGATATTCGTCAAACCCGTCAAATTGATAGGGAGTCAAAGCTAAGAAAAGTTAAGAATGATTTGTTACAAAGGTTATTAACGGTACCTGACCCCAAAGTCAGACGCTAGAATACAGTATGATCGTTGATACGCTGGCTTGGATTCTTCTTTTTTTCAAATGAGTTTCCTGAAAGTCTTTGTTTTGTCATTTCTTTACTAAACTGCTTATGTACTGTCGCTCGTCTTTACTTTGTGTTTCAATGTATATCGCATTCTCATTTCACTATTTGTCTAGTCAAAAGACTTGCAAACGTAAGTTATGTCTGACGCTTTTCAACCGGCTTGAAATTCACACAAGAGCCTTCTTGCGCTTCTTGGTGTTGCTTGCCTTATGATTTGCCAGACCCTCCAACCCAGCTTCAATTGATGACCTGATTCGACTTTTACGCTTTGCGGGAGAGTAGATTTTTATTACGATAACTTACGGTGATTGAACATGTAACGGGTCTCTGCTTATCAGAAGTGCTTTGGGTCCTCTAGTGCAACTTCTGGGCAGATGAGGAAAAGCCCATCAAATCCAATCATAGATATCACTAGTTGAAATTGAGGTGTGCAAACTTGTACCAAAACTCCTCAGACACTCCGCAACGATTCTATATAACGTGATTTTGTGGGGTGAGTTATCCGCCGTGCCACCACTTTGAATTCGCGAGTTTCCGGAACGGTGATAGAATCCGCGTATGGAAAAGATACTGTGACCATCGAGAATTTTGCCGGAAGCAAATACCTGCGGAATCGACCCTGACCAGGCTGACAATACAAACTTCAAGACCTGTTTTTATGACTGATATTTATGAATTATCTCATAGCTATTAAACATGGTTTGTAATCTCCTTGTAATCTCCCAGAATGTGTGAGAGGGCGAAAGTTTGGGTAAGGAATGTGAAAATGCGGGGGTGTAATGGAATAATAAATAAAAAGGCAAGCATCTAAAAATAGATTTGATTCCCACAAAGAGTGCCATGTGAACTTTGGTACGAGGTTATGCCTCGGTTGTGTTGGCGTTTCGACTGCTGAACTCGGCCTAGTGCGGCGCTGAACCAGTGGATCTGCAAATTGTCGAGGAATAAAGACGTGACCGGTTCCGCCGATTTTGTTTCCAGCAAGAAGGATTTAAAACATCATGGGAGCATCTCAACGCGAGACTTATCACATGGAGCGAAAGGACAGTTAAATATCGGATGTAGCGCATTCGTTCATGGCGAGGCTAACGTCTTCAAGGCCACTTGGGCCCTCTTGTCAGACTTGTAAATCAGCTTTGCGCGATGTACCTGATAGCCACACTGTGTATGGGTGGCGTTGTGCCTTTTGTCGTGTACGCATATATTGTAAACATGATGTCCAACACCCTACGGCTTATGTGGGAGATCCCTACCGAGTACGTGTTTCTCCACCACTGCCGCATCATCCCGAAGTAAAGCCTGGTGTGGACCAGAAACCTCAGTTGCAACCGCAAAGCGATAAACAGCGCGAGATGGAAGACACAGCGCCGAAAGGACAACCTGTTTGGCCATACAGAACAAATAGAGGTTTCCATAAACCTTGCAAGACCTGTGTTACGAGTCGCTCAACAATCAGAGCAGAAGGACAAACGTTGTTCGATTTAGGCTACAACATGCTTCACAGGAAACATATGATTAATAACAGCGATCTCAAAAAATATTCCAGGAATAAATCGCCCCGTGGAAGGTTTGTTTCAGGCATGAAATTTCGGTTTGAGAAGCTGTCCAGCAAGTCTCCAAGGAATCAACCAAAAGAGTTTTTGTCCAGTGTGGCCAGCGAATATGAGCAGCATAGTAAGGAAATCGAGCAGGACGAGCCAAAGTGGGTGATTGACCGCTTTAGAATGTGTGCAGCGGCACGAGGCCTTCGAGTGCAAATGCGAAAATTAGACACTATAGCGAGGAAAGCCGCGTGCGAAAAGATTCAAGACACGGAAGCCATGCACTTGGGACTCAATAAACATTCTGATCGTGGAGACGAGTCGAAAATGGGGAGCAGATCTGTAACTCATCAACACCTTACGAGTCAACCAGAAAATATTTTTTAGATGCTGCAGATATAATAACAAAAACGATTAAACATGTCCGGACCGAGCTTAATACGGGGGACTTGGCCGATGTTGGAAGATCGGAGCTCCTGGAATCATTTGTAGTTGGTAGTGTATCTGATGACGATATGTTCCCGGTCAGTCAAGGGCTTCATGATGAAAAAGGTGATGTCATTTCACCTATCCAGACACCTGAACATCAGCCGACACAACCAGATAACCTTCGGGATGATGTTCAGATTCTAGAAAGTCTCCAGTACGCTCGCGAGGCTATACGTGTCTCCTACCACATCTTCGGTATATTAGAGTGTCCAGGATTCAACCACTGTGCGAATCGGATCATGGCCTGTCCCGGATGCAACGGTGGAAGAACGGAACCCCTGCAGCCTTTTCCGCCCGAGCCGAAGATTTCCAATATAGCGGAGAGGAAGAAGGTCTATGATTTATGGGCTAAAGCTGCAAATAACATGACTGCGCATAGTCGACGCGGTCCTAAACCCCTGACACCTTCCCAAACCACTTAGGAGAGAAACCTGAAACCAAATTGATGAAAGGCCCAGAATGGAGTGATTCAACACAGTGATTATATAATCTGGATCGCGGAGGATTCTCGTCATAAATAGCTGATTACATACTGGTAGGTTACGCAATTACTCAGGAAGTCAATGCACGGTTCGATTGGCTCACTAAGCTATCATACGACTCTGGAGTTTTTGCATTCATTATGCGCGTAACTGCTGTTTTGTCCTTTGTATTTTTAGTTTCATTTTTAGTTTCAATGTTTCCTAGCCACTGTTCCATGCTTGTAATTTGTTTCAGCGTCTTCTTTGCAGAAAAATACAAATACTTAGTGCGCTGTTTCACGTACGTGTGGGTAAATGTGCCTATGTCAAGAGGATATACCTCGGAAGCAATCGATACTCGAAATTATTATGAGGATAACAGCTTTTCAGCTACCGCATCTTTTGTATTCAGACTCCCTTTCTTTGACTCTTCCAATTTATTAGCCGTCTCTCCACTATCATTCTTTACAACTTGATCATCCACTTTACTATCCTCTCTTTCAGTCTTTGTTTTCACTGCACTTTCTAATCTTATTTTATCCTCTACCCTTACTTCATCACTCTTGACATCCTTTTCTTCGTCACTATCACTTACACTAAATGGATCATTATCGTCATCCTTTATAGGTTTTGCAGCGAGTGTAGTCAATGGTTGCCACTTTTTAGATCCTGTCCCTGGAGTACTGATTCCGGTGTTGGGAGCTGGTGAAGGAGAGGGAGTTGATCTAGTATTGAAAGCTGCTTCTACTTCATCGACAGGACCTGATTGAGGTGGAATCGCAGGTTGAGGTTTGAAAAGGTTTACATTAGCTTGCGGTCGAGGTGGTTTTGGTGGAGGCGCTATCCAAATCAGTCCTTGTCAACAGTTAAATAAACAAAAGTAAAATAAAATTACCTTCTTCGTCACGTATTTCCAATCCAGCCAAATCATCACCCAAAACTCGTGGATCTGCATCGTATTGTTGTCCACTTGTAGATCTATATCCTCCTCCTGTATTTCTCCCGATCCCTCCATCCCGAACAGGTCTGGAATATAAATCTTCCTCGTCATATCTCTTTCTCGGTGGCATGCGTGGATCTTGTCTAGGCGGACCATTGTAAGGATCATCTTCGTCTCCTTCTAGTTTCTTTCTAAACGTATCTATCCAACCCGTGACTTTATTTTGCGTCTCTACGAATCCTTTTCGTACAGTTTCTCCAAATTCAGCAAGATCGTCCGCAGTTTCTACTTTTCATCAATTCATAATCTTTGACATATTTGAAGTGTTGGAACTAGACTTACCGTCCAAGAATGACTTTGGATCTTCCTCTTCGTGATATCCATACTGTCCTCCATTTTTGCCAGGATATAACCCCTGTTGTCGTTGCTGCTGTTGTTGATATTGTTGAGGACGAGATTGTCTCGTGTCTGTATTCTGAAAATGTTGCGCCAATTGCCGGGCGTACATCTCGTCTTGTTCCATCTGTCTCTTCTGCGCACTGTTCATCTGAGGAGACTTTGACGGTGCAGGGGGAGGAGGCGGAGTATGTTCAACTGGTCTGAAATGTGTTTCTTGCTCCGAGTTGAATTCAGGATCGGACATTGCTAACAAAGCATTAAACGCGGGTTCTAATTGTCCTCCACTAGCTAATAGAACGGCTCGAATGACTTTGATGTCGATTGTAGGAAAGGCTTCGATGAGGGTATGCTCTGCTTGAGAACGAGGATCTTGTGGAGGAATTTGCTGTGTTGGTTTTGAAACGGATGTTTGTGTTTTGGAACTTGGAGGAGGGGTTTCATCTTCAACAGTAGCGCTCAATGGTTTAGAAGGGTTGTGGGATTTGCTGGGTGTTTTGTGAGTGTCGTTTTCGGGAAAGTCATCGTCAAAGTCGAGCTGTCCAGCTGTAGTGGGAGATTCAGGTCTGGTGGGAAGATCATCGGTTTTCTATTCATTGTTAATTTATTTACATTCTTTTTGAGACATTTGCTAACCTTTTCACTCGATTTTGACTCTGCCATGACTTTGTATAATTAATAAGACGACAAAGTCATTGAGAAAGATGTTGGATGACTTCACTTGGTAGATGATATAGGCTTGGAGAAGCGGGGCACGTTTCAATTGCAATGACGTCATAGGCTGCTTACATCTCACTCCTATTCAGGTGAGTCTGTCCATACTGCAGAGGTGGTTTGTGAAGATATGGGAGACTAGCGACAGTAGTACCTGTCCAAGAGTATTTACGCCTAGTGTATAACTATCGTCGAGTGTTTGTATCATGTGTAAAACAAGAAACATGTCAAAAATTGCATTTATCTACATAACATGATCCCTTTATCTTCATTCCCGAGATACTTTTCCTATTATAGGATATCTCTTACTAAAAAACGTAAACCAATCATCCAACACCTTTTTATGCTCGTCTGATAAATCTTCCCATTCAGGTCTTGCATCTTCCGGTTTTAACGATGATTGTGCCAGTGCTCTTGATGCATCTTTGCCTGCAAATACTAGATAGAACAATCTAATCAATTCATGCTATAACTTGACTCCACGCTATAACCCTTCTTTCTGTTGATGACAAATGTATGATATTTATGATATTACGAGAGATGAATGAAAAGTAATAGGAGATTTGAGAGAGGACTTACCACTATACCCCTGTCCGGGTTTATACGAATCACTTTTTGAAACGTCGAATACAACTCCCTACATTACATCAGTCACAATCATAATCGATGCCAAAGTATATTGACATTTGAATTGGCTAGAGTAATAATAAATCATATTCTTACTTTTATAGCCACACATGTAGGAAACCCCTCATGAGTTCCGTCACATTTTGATAAATAATCTAATGTTATCGGATCGTCTTTCGGGGTCGGTAATTCGACCGGAGTCTTGGGCGCAAATGCCCCCTTGGTCTTTGTTTCTTGTTCAGCCATTTTGTTCACGCGTGTTTGGTGATAAGAAGAATGTTGTTACAATGCGACTATTAAACGTAGGAAATTGGTTCTACTCATGCGAGGTGAAAATTATTTTGAACAATAAAATTTATTCAAGAGCATCCATTCTTTACTGTATACTGTGGTCTATATATGTACAATGATATGGTCATAGCTTTACGCCTTAAAAGGTTTTCCAGTCTTCTTCGCTCGTCTCATCATTCTCTTTTTCTGTATTATCCTCTGCCTTTTGGCCAGTTTATCATCAGATTCAATTTCTTGATGGTTATCTTTCTTACCATCATCAACATTTCCATTACTTTGCCGGTTTCTTTTGTCTTTTCCATCCCTTCTTCTTCCCCTATGTTCCACGTCAGACTTGGAATCATCTCTCCTGTCATTCCTATCTTTCTCCTTTTCCTCCCTCTCCTTTCGTCTTTGCACTACTTGTGCATTTTCAATAGCAAATTCAACAATTAACCTCTTCTTTCTATCTTCCATGAAATCACCTGATTCATCCTTTTTCTTCTTCACTTTTTGCAAAGCTTTGTAATCCACCAAGTGACCATTCAACCATCGTAGACCCATCAACGCATTTCTATGAGTATGATATTCTATAAATCCATAACCTCTACTTCGCCCTGCGCCACTCTTTTCTTCAACTTTGCCACCTTCTCGACTTTCAAAAACAATCGTCGCTTGCTTGACTATTCCCTTTTCGCTTTCTTTTCTTTGCTTCTCTGCCTCTCGCATCTCATCACCTCCTCGAGCAAGTTCTTCTTTTGAAAGACGTGTTCGAGTTCCTGCTTTGACGTCAGTAGCGAATCCAACAACCGCTCCACGGGCTAATTGTTTTAGATCTTTAGAAGTTACGCTACGAGGAATGTTACGGATGGAAAGTCGAGTAAGACTGAAGTGAAGAGATGGATTGACTTCGATCAATTGTTTGCGTTGTTTGGCTGACGCTTCACGTAGTTGCCTCTCAGACTCACTCAATCGATCCCAAAGAGGTGATTGCGTATTAATGGTACCCTCTGACAATAAATATAAACGACGTTTGTCATTATCACGTTTATATCGATGTGCTACACCTGCTTCTGTCAATCGGTTAGCCTCATTTTTAGCTACAGCTCGTGTAACTTGTAAAATACGTCCTTCCACAGTATATTTACCAGAAGGATCGAGATTTTCATCCTGTAAGAGTGACATTGTGTTACTTGGTTTGGTGGTCTGAGAAGGTTTTGCTTGAGTATGGTGTGGGGCATTTCTAGCACATTCATCTGCGTCGGAAGAATTATAAAAGCATACAAAACCAGTTCCTCTTGGTCGACCGGTTTGATGATCAATCACAACTCGAGCATATCGGACTGCTCCAAATTGTTTAAAAGCTTCTTCGAGATCTTCATCACTGCACGTAAATGGTAGATTACGTATAAATAATGTACCAGATCGATCTTCTGTCGTTTCATCATGCTCATCATCTTCTTCGTCTTCAATGTGATCTTCAACATCATTTTCATCTTCATCTTCATCTTCATCATCATTCTCATCACCATCATCGTCTTCTTCATTTTCGATATCCATTTCATCCTCATCATCTTGATTATCCGAATTTGAGTCCATAATTCCGTCAATCTCTTCATCAATCTTTTCAGGAGCATTATTCTCTCCTCCATCTTCCTGTAGTTCCTTCCAAGAATCCCTTCCGACTGCCCAATCGACAGCAACTTTTCTCCCATCAATCTCAATCCCATTACCACCCTCAATAGCCTTTTGTGCAATCTTTCTGCTTTTGAACGTAATAAACCCAAATCCCTGTAAAAGACCGCCATTCTTTCTCGGCACAACAGCAGCTTTGACACCACCATATTGTTCAAAATGTTTCCCTAATTGCTCTCCAGCTTTTACACTCCATGGCAAATTCCTTACGATAACTTTTGCACCATGCGTGAGATCTCTTTCCGCCTTTCGTTTCTTGATTCTACTCTCGTGATCTTCTCCCACTTTCTCCGTCTCGTCGTCGTTTCTCTTTCTCTTTTTCCCACCTTCTACTTCTTCTGCGCTGTCGTCTTCTTGGTCTTGCGACACGAACCCCACTTTACTAGTCGCGGCGCGTTTTCTCTGTTCTGCAACTTCCACTCGGAGTTTAAACCCGCGATCTTTCGGTCTGGCCTCGTCTTCTTCTTCAGAAGGAACGTGCACGTATCCTAGTTCGCCATGAAGAACTTTATGTCCGCTCAACGCCTCGCGTGCGGCGAGAGTGTCTTCTACATCGGCGTATGTCACGAATCCATATCCTCGACACTTTCCAGTCGTTGGGTCGAGAACGGCAGTAGCGTGTTTGATGGGATGAGAGCGAGAGAATAGTTCTGTGAGTGACTCGGTTGTTGTGCTAGGTGGTAGGGAGCGAATGAAAAGTGTTCGACTACCTTTGTCGACAGTTTTTGTATCGGTTGTTGATGTGGAGGATGTGGCTGGGAGGTTTGTTGTAGGAGTCGGAAGAGTGACTTCTAGCGATGGTTCAGTCATGGGATCTGTGGTCCTGTGCTTCTTTCTTGGAGGCTGTGACATGTTATTGATCAATATTAATACTTTGCAACGATACTGTCTACGGATTGATTTTTTCTGTTCTGAAAATGCTACTAGATATATTTTTGTGCCGGGCGGTGAATCTCAACAAATAGATAAGGTTTGGAGGAATAATCATATTAACACCATCATATAGTACATACAGTACATCGTTTCTCATCAATATCATCTAACCATCATATCTAAACATCATCAAAGTACTAATCATCACTCTGCTCCCATACTTGCGGCTCTCAATCTCTTTCTTTTCCTATTCTCTCCTGTATTCTCAGTCGTCGAGTATTCTATCAAATTATGTCCAGCAGGAGTACTTGCATCAAACGGTTTCCGTCTTCTTACTAATTGATAACCTCTATCTAATTCAACTTCCACTGCACATCTTATCTTGAGTGCTCCGATCGCTGGCCATACACTCTGCTCACCCTTTAAGATCCAGTAATCAAGAGCTTCTCTTGTAGGATTTTCGAGTAATCGACTAAAATCTCCCAAAGTTACTTGAGGAACAATGGTCAAACTCGATCCTGGTACAGTCTCATCCATGAGAAAGCGTCGATTGCTACTCGACAAATAACCAAGAGAATCTAATTGATGAAGACGGTGTTGTATCTCCATATAAATGACTTTGAGAAAACTGGTCAGAATGCCTTTTCGACCGGCATAACCTGGTTTTGGACTGTTCAAATCGCTTTGTAAAAAAGGTGCAATATAAGGTCTTGCTTGAGAAACAATGAAATGATTAACGTTGAATAATTCAGCAACTCTTGCTAGTGGAGAGTCTCTCTCAATAGCATACCTACTGTTACTACGATGACTAATTTCATGAGCCGTGACAAATGGAACCACATTTCCACCTTCATCTTTACAGAACAGAGCGAGTGGAGTATTCTCATCATGTGGGGTATTTGATGCAAGAGCTGCTGACCATATCAACACATGTGGTGCCGTCAAATAATTGAGCAGACTTGGTACTCCTGCATGACATGCTGAAATTGTAATATTCAACACTCTTTTTGTTTTTTGATATGCTTCTGCAAATGTTACATCACCAACATTTGACTTTACACATTCCTCCAAAGATTTAGAGTCAAGCACATAGCCTTCTTCAAACAATCTTCTTCCACGACGAAGCATAGTTGTGAACCAACCATGTTTTAACGTTGCATGTCTAATAAGTGAAGCTGCTTCTTTGGAACGGGAAGTGAATGCACTTATATCAATCCCATCACCTCGTAAAAAGTCCAGTAATTCATCCTCGGCATGAACACCGACTAATGCAGCGATCAAAGCGCCTGTAGCTGTACCAGATATGATTCGTGGCAAAACACCTCTAAGATGAAGCGCTTTTACAACTCCGATATGGCACAGTCCAAATATCGAACCTCCTTGTAGAACAAGCACAGTCCTTCCAAACGCCTGCCTAGTATCGTGAAGCAGATCTAATTTGGCTTGACTTGATAGACCTAATTGATCATGAAATGTAATGGGATAAGATGTCACGTAGTCAATTGATAATGAGACTTGTGTAATGTAATCCTCAATCAACAATTTAGTACCAGCATATGCTCGACTATACAAACGAGGAGTCGTGATATTGCCGAGATTGCGAACAAGACCAGATCGAAGTAGGTTTACAAGTGTTATGATGTCATCATCTTCCATTGCTTCGATGATACATTGTAGTCGGTCATAAATCAGCCGATAATCATAGTGCTTTGAGCTCACGTTTTGCCGCCTGCAATTTTGGTCAATCATAGTCCTATTTATCCATTGACTGTCAACTGACCATAAATTATTCTCTTCTAAATCATCCAAAGCATATGCCGCTGCTTCCCATTCTTCAAACTTTTGCGCATTTGCTAAAGATTCGAGTAATAATTGACGGTCACTAGGCTTGATCCACCATTGATATAAACGCTAATTTACCATTGATCAGATTATTGTTTCTCATACTCGTACAAGATTTGACTTACAACTTGCCAGAAAAACGCTACATCGAGGAAAAATGCCAGCAGAGATCCAATAAAAGCCCACATATGTATTTATTCGACGGCTAGCACAGTAAATTTGCAATCAAGACATGGAGTACCGCTTATAAGTTGTATGATTCATGCACCTCGCTGTCACGAATTGAGATTATCAACGCTTCTACAGCCGTCTACTCTCACAAGGATTAATGTGCGATAACGGCCGTACCTGACAGATGCACGTGATCAAGATGAAATGGCTGTCACATGCCGGGAACAAAAAAGCTATCCCATAAATTTGTTAATTTTAGTTACAGATGAGACATGGAAATACATAATTCATCCTCAAGTCTTGGATAATAATGTTGATGTTGTTCCATTTCTCTATAACAAATAATTAATGAAAGACATGGGTTAGCAATGAAAAACAATAATCTTGTTCATCTTGGCAAAGACGGTTTACCCCTTGCTTTCCCCACATTTTCTTCTCGGACGTGCCGTAAAAACACCCAAGAAATTGGGAAATGGACAGCGGGGTGAGTTCAGTAACTCAAAGGGCTAAAAAGAGTCAATTAATATATTCATTAATAATGTCTCGTATTTGTCATTACTTTTAATGCTCGACGATACGTCAAGTATCCAAACTATCGTCTTTGACACTGGGTGACCATCAGCTTTCAATCTACCGTGCCTGAAAACTATTACTAGATATATAGGCCACGCTTGTTACGATTCTCAGATAAACCAAGCATTGCGATTGACGACGGAACAAGGGGGTTCGACTGTACTTTCAAGGATATCATCAGGCACACGAATGCACTGATCCTGTTGCTCCATCTTCAGATTTGATCGTCCAGAAAAGTGGTTAGCAACTGCCAAAGACCGGCTGCACAAGACCTGGAACCTTAAGAAGCATACATCCGTCAAATCTGCTTTGCCAGAGTCAAAGTTCCACACATAATTAATCACATACTTTCATCATGGATCCGTGGCAATCCTGGGGGTTGATTCTCCTTGGTGTTGCTGTTGCATACTTTTATTATTCTCAACAATATAATAATTCTGCTTTGAATAAAAATCGACCTCTTTCGGCTATTACAGAGGTAACTCAGCATAATTCTAAACCATCCAAGCGAGATGAAAGAGTGAAAAAGCGACCAGAACATGTTCGTAATGGAACAAATGGACCGTCAACGCCTGATCATGCTTCTTCTATATCATCACATTCCAAGTCCGAAGAAAAGTTGAATGGTGTCGAAAAGAAAGATAATTCCAGTTCAGATAAGCAGTGGGCGCAACAGATGGCAAACGTCAGAAAAGGTACAACTCTAGCTCCACCAGCGAGCAATGGAAGTCGACCAAAAACAGTCAAAACATCCTCCGCTACATCAAGTCCAGCGGCGTCATCCGTTTCGGCTTATTCAGCTGGTGAAGAAGATGTTGACGATGATCTCTCATCCAAGGCTTCTCCAGATCTTGAAACTTCAAACGCTGGTGATATTTCCGACATGCTTGAACCCAAGGGTCCAGCTATTTCTGTTCTCCGATTGACAGGTACTGAAAGTGATCAACCAAAACGAACACATAAGCCGCAAAAAGAGTTTGTTACGCAGGAGACAAAAAAGCAACGACAAAACAAAAAGAAGATTGAGGAAAGAAAGGAAGCTTCACAAGAAGCGGAAAAGGAAAGGTTGATCAAGTTGGAAAACCAAAGACGTGTAGCAAGAGAGGGCAGAGGAGAACCAGCAAAGAATGGACTTCAAACAGCAAAAGCACCATCTTCATCCGTCTGGAATCCAACGAGCAATACTGATCATGATTCTACTACAACCGTTTCTGCAGACAAATCTACAACCAATCATCATATATCCCAAGGTGGCGCTGCTCCTGTACAACCTATCAAGGACATTGTACATCGAAGTCAGGCTCCAGCGATAGGAAATGCACAAGTCAGTATTGTTCCAACACATTCAAAAGAGTGGACAAATGGACTTTCGGAAGATGAACAAATGCGAATGGTCACAAAGATGAGTGAGGATGAATCTGGTTGGAATACTGTCGATAAGAAGAAGACCAAGAAGAATCAAGTCAATGGCACGGTGGAATCTTCAAATGATACTAAAAGTGACACATCAACAACTCAGAACACTTATTTGAGTTACAAACCAAAAGCTACCTCTGAGTTGACTCCACCAGTAGCTCCAAAATTAGCCAGACAACAAAGTAATGGGTTTAGTGCTTTGGAAATGCAAAGTCATCCAGACGATTCTGAATTTGGTGCATAATCATGAGATGGTCCTGTACATTACATCTAAGAATGTCTGTAGAGATATATTGGGAAATACGTCTTTGTTGTTGAGAATATTGAGAAATCTTTGGAGTTGACAAATCATGTTCTGAGCTATGCTTCCAGGCCATTTGAGCATTGGTCAAAGTCTTGTTTCTCCACGTTATTGATAGTCGTTCCGAGTTCACGGTATTGCGGTTGGGATTAGAAGAACACACTACATTTGTAGCATAAAACTTTCCTTTGTCATGACCGTAAATTTCTAGTTATAATACATGTTCAAATAGCAACATATGGAACAATTCTGTTCATACATGGACGAAAACTGGACAAACGTTTTATCAAAGCTCATTTATATCTAATCATTAATAAAGAAGAATATTTTTAACACTGTCATTTCTACTAGATGATTGTAGCTATTATTAGCTCTTTAAAGTGCGCTTCGTAAAATTAATTATTATTGTATGATGACACCTCGGTCAAATTGCGGGGAACAAAATTCAGGTGTTCCAACGTTATGACAGCTGTTTTCAAGCTCAATCATAACAATATACAGTAATAATAGAGAAGAGACATTGAATTTCTGGATATGATGCGATAATATCGACCTGTTAATATCAGAATATATCAATATAGACATACGACAGATTCAAAACATTAGAATTACAAAGGAAATGGCACAAATTCGAGGAACCGCAGGATATCATCTAGGCACAGCAAACAACTTTAGCAATCAATCTGCTAGAACAGATGCTACAAACGACCCCAGTCCATTAGAAGCAATTCGAAAACAAACTAGCAAGATTGAAGATGTATTGGATACAATGAGTGAACCTATCAAACCGTAATAAATTAATCCTTGTTTTATCCCATTACAAAGCTATTCTGACGCGATGGAATAGTTATTTACCGGCCATAGGACGATTTCTCATCGTAGTCACCTTTCTCGAGGATGCTTTGCGTATCATAACGCAATGGAGTGAACAATTGTCGTATCTACGGGAATATCGATCGAGCAAGTCTTTTCCCTTTCTTTGCTATAAGTTGTTATTGACGGTTTCTAATCGTTATTGATTGATAGTTCCATGGGGTCTTACTCATCTGTTCCTCATCACAAATGTCATTGCAATGCTTGTATCATCGACTTTAATCATCATTCGTAAACATTCAAATTATGCAGTTGCAGGTTTATTTGGCGTTGTCATCACTCAAGCACTTGGTTACGGTCTCATCTTTGATCTCAACTTCTTTCTCAGGAATCTAAGTGTTATGGGGGGACTATTGATGGTTTTGAGTGATAGTTGGGTTAGAAATCGCTTCGCTCCAGCAGGATTACCGCAAATCGACGAAAAGGACAGAAAAATGTACTTTCAATTAGCTGGACGGGTATTACTCATCTTTCTCTTTATCGGATTCGTATTTGCCGGAGAGTGGAGTATTTGGAGAGTCCTAGTAGCTTCTATTGGTGCCGTGGCTTGTGTCATGGTTGTTGTTGGATTCAAAGCTAAATGGTCTGCTGTTATTTTGGTTACCATATTGAGCATCTTTAATTTGTTGGTCAATAACTTTTGGACTGTAAGTTTACATCGATGCAACTTGTATTATTTATACCCGATGTTAACGCCATCGTATAGCTTCATCATACTCATCCTCAAAAAGACTTTGCGAAATACGATTTTTTCCAAATATTATCGATTGTGTAAGTTTTTATTAATTTCAAGCATTGAGTAGAATACGTACTGATTGATCACGAATAACAGTGGTGGTCTATTATTACTTGTCAACATGGGTCCCGGCCAATTCAGTATGGACGAAAAGAAGAAAGTATATTAATACAAGGAAGTCAAAAGTAGAATTTGATATGGGTGAATATATTACAACATGTATGGCAAGAACGGAAGGAAAAAGATGACGAGAACACAAGACAGTCTCTGTAAAGTAATCTGTAATACTGGTAGAATTACTAGAAATAGAATCTTGCATAATCATCAACTATATTACTGCTGTGATCGTTTTCGTATGTAGCATGTTGCATAACCACGTGATACTGTTTATTTGATATTCTCCCTTTACCAAAGATGATTAATGTTGAAATGAGATCGAACATGTGTTGCTAATGGCGCCAATCAATTCGAAGCCGAATCGTTCCGGCATCACCAAGATAGTCCATAGAAAGGTATGAGAAACATCTATGAAAATTCCGGAGAAAGGTCAGCTAATTCAAAGTCAGCAACACGCAAATCGAGAAAAATCACAAGATATATCTGATGGAGCTGATTCCGGTGATGAAGAGCTGGGACATAACAACAGCGATATGACTGCCTCATACACTGTTAAATCACGCGCCAATCACAATGCAAAAGTCGAAAATCTACAAGATATTGCCGATCGAGTGGGAAAAGAAGTCGACGTTTTTGCCGAAGCCCTAGATCAATTCAAAGACAAGTTACATGCTACAGACACTCAACGCGATGCTGCTCTAGAATTATGTAATATTTTTGGAAATTATGCAGCAGATCAAGTCCGACAACTTCACAAACAATCACAATCTAGTCGAATAAAATCGTTCAAAGACAGCATTGCGCGGGGAACATCTACATATCACCCTGGCCATTCTACCACTACCACAA
>Ga0160428_1001169_pt1 | contig 21434 bp, 17 predicted proteins | sample SolpanmetagenomM_FD_108198 | JGI IMG/M metagenome (GOLD analysis project Ga0160428, IMG submission 108198) | Solar panel surface microbial communities from Lawrence Berkeley National Laboratory, California, USA - M | ecosystem: Engineered > Built environment > Solar panel > Unclassified ... | reverse complement strand
GAAGTCGGGCCTGGGGTTGCGGCCCTTCCGCCAGCCGGTGTCGCAGTAGTCGCGCACCGCGTCGGCGGCCTCGGCGAGCCCGTAGCGCGCCCGGTAGAAGCCGTGGTCGAACTGCGCCGCCGCCAGCCGCGCCTGCAGGTCGAGCAGCGCCGCCCGGTCCACGGGCTCCCGCCCGATCGCGCCCAGCCAGCCCGTGTCCTCGACCGGCGCCCGCGCCGGCCGCAGCCCGCAGACGCCGAGCAGCGCCCCCAGGGTCGAGCGTCCCGGCCCCGGATCGCGCAGCTCCCGCCAGCCCGCCTCGGCGAAGTGCAGATATGGCTCCCGCCCGCCCACGTCCGGGTAGGTCGCCCGGTACCAGTCCGCGTCCACCGCCGGCAGGTTCAGCCGGTGCGGCCCGGCGAAGGGCTCGGCACCCGTCAGCCGCGCCTCGGCCACGACGCGGAAGAACGGATCGTCGCCCACCGCCCGGCTGCCGGCCCGCGCCTGCACGAAGCCCGCCGGGTCGAAGTCCGGCCGCGGGCTGACCAGCGCCCGCCAGCCCTCCGCCACGTAGTGGCGCAGCAGCGCGGCGTCCGAGGCGCCGGCCAGCGCCTCGGCCTGAGGACCGGGCAGGCGCTGCCGGTAGTGGGCGGCGTCGAAATAGGGGGCGAGCGTCGCGAGCCGCAGGGCGAGCGCGGCGTCCGGGTCCGGCCGGGCGCGGCCGCCGTGCAGGACGTAGTGCACCAGCGGGTTCCGGGTGGCGTAGGTGATGCCGCGCGTGAGGCAGTAGGCGAGCACGTCGAACTGCGGGGCCGGCTCGCGGCCCTCGCGCCAGCCCGACGTCATGTAGTGGTCGGCCGGGTCGACGCCGGCGGCGGCGATGTCGGGGTTGCCCGCGAGATAGAACGGCCCGTCCACGAGACGGCGGGCGAGGCGCTCGATCCGGCGGGTGTCGCGCGGGGCCAGCGGGTAGGCCGCGCCCGCCCCGGCCGGCTTCCCCGTGCGGCCGACTCTGCGGCGGTGTCGCGCCAGCGCGTGGAGGAACGGGTTGAGGCCGGCCCTGGCGAGGTGCGGGTGGTCGGCGAGGTAGGCGGCCGAGGAGAAGTCGGGCCGCGGGTCCCGGCCCTCGCGCCAGCCGTGGACGAGGTAGTCGCGCACCGGATCGGCCGTGATCCCGTACCAGCTCGCGTAGAAATCCGCGTCGAAGTACGGCGCCAGCGCGGCGACCAGGCGCCCTTCGAGCTCCGGGCCGTCCGACGCCCCCGTCCCGCCCCAGAACCGGTGCAGCGCCGCGGGTCGCGCCAGCGGATCGCGCAGGCGGACGAGGCGGCGCGTGAGCTGCGTCAGGGGGGAGGTCCGGCCGGTGCCGTCGGAGCCGAGGCGCATCTCAGGCCTCTGCGCAGGAGCGTTCGCCGCGGGCCATCACGGGGCGTGGCCTCGGTCGGCCGCCCTCGGGTCGGGCGCGGTCGACGCGCGGTTCGCGGATCGGTTCATGGGCGGCAGCTGGCGGGCAGCGTCGGGGACGCGAGGCGGCGCGAGAGGGGCATGGGTCTGGTTACCCGTCGCACTAACGGAACCGGCGGAGCCCGTAAACCATGGGCCGCGCGTCCGGCTCGTCCCCTGGGCCGCCGGTCCGGTCCCCGACGGGACGGTCCGGCCGCGATCCCCGGCCTTGATGACGATCCAGTTTCGATATATCTAGATTTTCGTCATATCGAAATCGAGTCGCATCCATGCATGCCTATCCACCCGATGGCGTCCAGGCCGATCCCTTCGACCCCTACCGGTTCCGCGCCCATAGCGGCCCGCCGGGGGGCGATCCGCGCGGGCATCACGGTCGTCACGGCCGCGGGCCGGGCGACCGCCGGATGTTCGGCCGCGGCGGCCGCGGCGACCTGGCGCGCTTCTTCGCCCACGGCGACCTGCGCCTCGTCATCCTCCACCTCATCGCCGAGAAGCCCCGGCACGGCTACGAGATCATCAAGGCCATCGAGGAGCGGGTCGGCGGCGCCTACAGCCCGAGCCCCGGCACGGTCTACCCGACGCTCACGCTCCTCGAGGAACTCGGCCACGTGACCGTGACCCCCGGGGAGGGCACCAAGCGGCTGCACACGCTCACCCCGGAGGGACAGGCGTTCCTGGACGGCAACCGCCCGACCCTCGAGGCGATCCTGGCCCGCATGGCCGAGGCGGAGGCCGCCCGGGGCGACGGCCCGCCGCCCTCGGTCGTGCGCGCCAAGGAGGGCCTGAAGCTCGCCCTGCAGATGCGGCTCGCCCGCGGCCCGCTGAGCGCCGAGCAGGCCGCCGCCGTCACGGCCGCCCTGGAGGCGGCGACCGCCGCGGTGGAGCAGGCGTGAGGAGCCGGGGACCCGAAGCGGGGGGCGGGGTGGGGGTCGGAGCGCGGCCCGGGCCGGTGCCCGATCCGCGGCTGAGCCGCCTCGCCCTCGGGGTCACCCTGTTCCGGCCGGATCCGGACCAGGTGGCGCGCGTCCGGGCGCAGGCCGGGTCCGGGTTCGCCGCGGTGATCGCCTTCGACAACGGCGGCCTCGCGGCCGAGGCGGCGGAACGCCTCGCCCGGGCCGGCGTGACCCTGCTGTCGGCGGGGACGAACCTCGGCATCGCCGAGGCGCTCAACCGGATCGCCGGGGCCGCCCGCGACGCGGGGGCCGACACCCTCCTGCTCCTCGACCAGGATTCCGAGCCGCCCGCGGACCTCGCCGTGACGCTGCTGGCGGCGCTGGACCGGCTGCGGGGCGCCGGATGCCCGGTGGCGGTGGTGGGACCGGCCCCGGCGCCCGCCGCCGGCCACAAGCCCCCCGCCTACCCGCCCCGCCCCGGCGCTCCGGCGCGGGACGGCCTCGCCCCGGTGCAGTTCCTGGCGACCTCGGGCTCGCTCATCGACCTCGCGGCGTTCGCGCAGGTCGGGCCGTTCCGCGCCGACTTCTTCATCGACGGGGTCGAGCTCGAATGGTGCTTCCGCGCCTGGAGCCGCGGCCACGGCTGCTACCTCGCCCGCGACGCCGCGATTCCGCACCGGGTCGGCGGCGGGGTGATCCGCGCCTGCGGAGTCACGATGCCGCGCCAGCCCCTGTTCCGGATGGCGACCTACCTGCGCAACGCGGTCTACGCGTGGCGTCTGCCGCACGTGCCGCGCCGCTGGAAGCTCGCCCAGCTCGCCTATCTCCCGCTCCAGGCCGGGCTCTACTGGGCGGATGCGGGCTTCCGTCCCGCCGTGGTGCTGCGGCTCCTCGCGGCCGCCCGGGACGGCGCCCTCGGGCGCCTCGGTCCGCCGCACGACCTGCCGCAAGACGCGCCGCAAGATCCGCCGCAAGATCCGCCGCAAGATCCACCGAAAGACCCGCCGTGACCGACCGCCCTGCCCTCGACGTGGTGATCGTCAACTGGAACGGGGGCGCCCTGCTGCGCGCCTGCCTCGCGAGCCTCGCGGCCGGGCGGGACGCCGCTTCCGTGCAGGTCACGGTGGTCGACAACGCCTCGACGGATGGCTCCACCGAGGACCTGCCCGCCCTGCCCCGCCCGCTCCGGCTGATCCGGAACGCCGAGAATCTCGGCTTCGGCCTCGCCTGCAACCAGGGCGCCGCCGCGGGCGATGCCCCCGCGATCCTGTTCCTCAACCCGGACACGCAGGTCGCGGCCGACGCCCTCGGCCTCGCCCGGGCCGCCCTGACGGCCGATTCCCGGACCGGGATCGTCGGGGCGCGGCTCGTCGATCCGGACGGGCGGACCGCGCGCTCCTGCGCCCGGGCCCCCTCCGCCCGCGGCCTCCTCGGCCGCGCCCTGGCGCTGGACCGGCTGGGCCTCGTGCGGCCGCACTTCCTCCTCGACTGGGACCACGAGGAAGACCGAGCCGTCGATCAGGTGATGGGCGCCTTCCTGATGATCCGCCGCGACCTGTTCGCCGCCCTCGACGGATTCGACCCGCGCTTCTTCGTGTACTGGGAGGATGTCGACCTCTGCGCCCGCGCCCGGGCGGCGGGTTTCTCCGTGCGGCACGTGGCCGGGGCGGCCGCCCGCCACGAAGGCCAGGGCACCACGCGGCAGGTGCGGGCGCGGCGGCTGTTCTACTTCCTGCGCAGCCAGATCCTCTACGCCGGCAAACACCACGGCGCCGCGGCGGCTCTCGCCCTCACGGCCGCGAGCTTCGGCGCGCAGGTCCCCCTGCGGCTCGTCCTGGCGCTCGCCCGCCGCTCCACCGGGCGCTCCACCGGGCACTCCCCTGGGCACGCCACCGGGCGCTCTACCGGGGAGGCCGCGGAGGTCCTGCGCGCCGCGGCGCTTCTGGCCGCGGCGCTGCCCGACCTGCTGCCGGGCCTTCTGCAGGGCCGCCTGTCGCGCCGCCTCTCGCGCCGCCTGCCAGGCCGCCCGGGCGCGTCCCGGACGCGACGGTGAGCCCCCCGGTCGCCGGGGACGCCCGGTTCTGGAGCCTCGCCCTGCTCGGCCTCGGCCTGCCGGTCTGCATCGCGCTGGCGCTGCGCGTTCCTGCCGACGCGGCGGGCCACGCCCTCGCGGCCGGCCGCTTCCTCCCCGGCGCCCTCGGCCTGCGGACCGGCACGATGCTCGGCCTCGACCCCGCGGGTGCCGCCCGGCTCGGGCAGGGCGTCGCCATCGCCGCCTTCCTGGCCCTGGGCGTCGCCGCCCTGTCGGTGGCCGTCCGGGGGCGGGAGGCCCTGTTCGCGCTCCTCGGCCTGCCGTCCGCCCTGGCGGCCGCGTCCGAGCCGGACGGGCTGGTCCTCGGACCGGTCCTCGGGCTGACGGCGCTCGCGGCGGCGCTGCTCACGCCCCGGCCGCTGACGGGCCGCGGCCGGCCCTGGCGCCTCGCGGGGGCGGCGCTGGCGATCGCCCTCGCGGTGCTGGCGCGGCCGGCCTGCGCGCCGCTTGCCGGGATGCTGCTGGTGCCGGTCCCGCCGCCGGAGCGGCTCGCCCGCTTCGGCCGGGAGCGGCTGCCGCTCGCCGCCCTCGCGCTGCTGCCCGCCCTCCTCGTGTCGCCCGCCCTCCTCGGGGCGCCCGCCGTCCTGGGGGCACCCGCCGTCGGCGGATCCGATCCGGCCCCGACCGTCCCGCTGCCCTGGCCCCTCTACGGGCTCTGGGCCGCGGCCCTGCTGGTGCCCCCCCTCGCCCTGCGGCGCGGCCCCCTGCCCCCGTCCGCGGAGCGGATCTGGCTCGCGGGCTGCATCCTGATGGGTCTGTGGCTCACGGTCCTGCCACAGGCCCTGGCCCCGGCCGGGACCGCCCGCGACCTGCAACTGCGCGACCTGCTGCCCCTGATGCCGCCGCTGGTGCTGGCCTTCGCCCGGGGGCGGATCGGCACGGCGGCGGCCCTGCGCTGGCCGGCGCTGCTCCCGGTCCTGGCCGCCGCCGTCGACGCGGTCGCGCTGCCGCTCCTGGTCCTGCGGCCGTGAGGCGCCTCAGGCCCGGCCGAGGAAATCCAGCAGCGCCCGGTTGAAAGGCTCGGGCCGGGTGACGCTGTGGGCGTGGCCGCCCTCGGGGGCGAGGGCGAGGCGGGCGTTGGGCAAAGCCGCCGCCAGCCGCTCGGAGCGCGTGTAGGGCACGAGCACGTCGTCCCGGGCGGCCATCACCAGGGTCTCGTGACCGATCGTTCCGAGGCGGTCCGCGATCCGGAAGCGCTCCAGGGCGCCGATCCGCGTCAGCACGGTCTCGGCGCCGGGGAAATGCGCCAGGGCCTGCGCCTCGTCGCGGGCGACCCGCTCGGCCTCGGCCGACAGCCAGGGCGCCGGGTACAGGAACAGCGCCTGCGCCCGCACGAAGGCTTCCGGCCCGCCCCCGGCCAGGATCGCCCGGCGGGCCGCGAAGCAGCGGCGCGTGGCCGGGTCCAGGACGTCCCAGCCGTTGATCACCACGATCCGCCCGACCCGGTCGGGTGCGTCCAGCGCCATCTGGAGGGCGATCAGGCCGCCCAGCGCGTGGCCGACCACGTCGGCCCGGTCGAGCCCGGCCGCGTCCAGCACCGCCAGCGCGTCCCGCGCCATGGCGGGGATGTCGTGGCCGGGCTCGACCGGGCCGGGCGAGCGCCCGGTGCCGCGATGGTCGTAGGTGACGACCCGGAACCGCCCGGTCAGAGCCGCCATCTGCGGCGCGAAATAGCCCGCCGCGCCGCCCAGCCCCGGCGACAGCAGCACCGGCCGCCCCGCCGCCGGGCCGGCCACCGCGTGGTGGAGCGGTCCCATCAGCGGCTGATATGGGCGATCGAGGCGATCTCCACGCGGGCGTCGGGCTTCACGAGGCCGCACTGGATGCAGTAGCGCGCCGGCTTGTCGCCCGGAAAATACGCAGCGTAGACGGCGTTGATCGCCGCGTAGTCGGCCCAGTCCGCCAGGAAGACGTGGTTGAAGGTCACGTCGTCCATCGTGCCGCCCGCGGCCTCGACGACGCCCTTGATGGTCTCCAGCACGTGGCGGGTCTGGGCCGCCGCGTCGCCGGCATGGACGACGTGGGCGTCGGCATCCAGCGGCAGCGTGCCCGAGACGTACAGCACCCCGTCGGCCAGCGTGCCCGGCACGTAGGGGGCCAGCGGCTTGCCGGTCCCCGGCGGTATCACGACCTGCTTCGGCATGCTCCCGACGCCTCCCGCGTTCGACCTGTCGTCCGGGCTCGGACAGGCCGCGCGGGAGGCGCCGCGTCGCGGCGGCGTTCGTGCACCCTGCCGGTGACCGGCGGGGCACGCGATGCACTTATCCGGCCATATCGACCCCGACCGCATCAACCGCCGCGTGCGGGCCTGCTGCGAGCGCCGCCTCGAACGACGCCACGTCCGAGACCCAGCCGAAGAAGGTCTCGATGTTGGCGAGCGCCCCGTGCTGCAGGCTCTCCGGGCCGGCCTGGTGGGTGGCGTCGGCCAGGACGATCCCGAAGTATTCCCGGTGGAATCCGTCCCGCAGGGTCGATTCCACGCAGACGTTGGTGGCGATGCCGGTGAAGACCAGCGTGGTCGCGCCCCGGGCCCTGAGGGTGCTGTCGAGGGGAGTGTTGTAGAAGCCGCTGTAGCGCGGCTTGCCCATCACGATGTCGCCGGGCTCCGGCGCGAGGGCATCCACCAGGGCGTAGTCCCAGGAACCCTTGGCCAGGAGCTGCGCGTTCACCTCAGGATTCCGACGCATGGTCTTGAGAGCGTTGGATTTATGCCAGTTCGGCGAGCCCGGGCCGCCGGCCTCGGCATAGGCCGGATCCCAGCCGTTCTGGAACCACAGGATCCCGATGCCGGCCGCCCGCGCGGCCGCCACCGCCCGGGCGATCCGCGCGATCACCGGACCGGTGCCCGACACGTCGAAGCCCGCGCGGTCGAGGTAGCCGTCCGGGCTCGCGTAGGCGTTCTGGACGTCCACCACGATCAGCACGGTCGTGGCGGGGTCGAAGGCGATGGGCTCGGGCCGGGCCGGCAGGACGACGCCGCCGTGGCGGCCGTGCGGGTCGCGGTGGCCTGCGGGCGCGTCCATCAGGCGACCTCGGCGAGCGCTGCGGCGGCGTGCCGGCGCGTGCGCATCAGCGGCTGGATCCGCGTCCCGAAGGCGTCGAGGCCTTTCAGGAAGTCGTCGAACACCAGGAGCACGCCCTCCACCCCGTCGATGGTCATGACGGCGTCGAGCATCGCGGCGACGCTGGCGTAGCTGCCCACGAGGGTGCCCATGTTGAGGTTCACCGCCGAGGTCGGGTCGGCGAGCTGGCGCACGTTGGTATCGCCGCCGGACTGGGTGTCGGCCGCGCCCTGGAGGCCGAGCCACGCGATCGCCTCGGCGTCGGCCCCCGCCCGGTAGTGCTCCCAGGTCGCCAGCGCGGCGCCGTCGGTCTCGTCGGCGATGATCATGAACAGGGCGAACGCGGTCACACGCCGTCCGGTCTGCGCGCGGGCCTCGGCGAGCTTCTCCACCACGGGCGCGAAGGCGGTGGGCGTGTTGAGGCCCTTGCCGAGGCAGAAATTGTAGTCGGCGTAGCGGGCCGTGAAGGCGAGGCCCGCCCCGCTCTGGCCGGCGCAGATGATCTTCACGGGCACCTGCGGCCGGGGGCTCAACCGGCAATCGTTCATCTGGAAGAACGTGCCCTTCCGGTCGCTCACCCCGGTTTCCCACAGCTCGCGCAGGATCTGAGCATACTCTGCCAAGTAGTCGTATCGCTTCGCGAAATACGCGTCGCCGGGCCATAGGCCCATCTGGTCGTATTCCGGCTTCTGCCAGCCGGTGACGAGGTTCACGCCGAAGCGCCCGTCGGAGATCGAGTCGATGGTCGCGGCCATGCGGGCGACGATGGCGGGCGGCAGGCACAGGGTCGCCGCGGTGGCGAACAGCCTGATCCGGGTGGTGACGGCCGCGAGCCCGGCCATCAGGGTGAACGATTCGAGGTTGTGGTCCCAGAACTCGGTCTTGCCGCCGAAGCCGCGCAGCTTGATCATCGACAGGGCGAAATCGAGCCCGTAGCCCTCCGCCTTCAGGGTGATCGCCTTGTTGAGCGCGAAGCTCGGGCGGTACTGCGGGGCGTTCTCCGACAGGAGCCAGCCGTTGTTGCCGATCGGGATGAACACCCCGACGCTCATGGCCGGCGCGCCGTCGGCGGATACCCGGCCGGCGGCGAGGTCCGGAGCGGGAACTGCCCGGGCGGCAGCATCGTCGTCCGCGTGGCTCTGCATCATCGTCCTGGCTCGCCCGGCCGGTCCCCCGAACCGACTCGGCGCGCAAAGGCTCGCAAAAGCACGGCGGGGGGTCAAACCCGCGGCGCCGCCGCGGAGGGGAAATGCCCATCTTTCCAGCGGCTTGCACAACCGGAACGCGATGGATGCTCAACCCGTGCGCGCCCCGCGGGATCGCGCGCGCCGCGGTGAACACGGATTTCCGTTCCGCTAATCTGCCAGGAACGTCGCGTGGCGATTGTCGTCGCCGAACCGAAGACCATGTCCGTAGGGCGATGATAGATCTTGGATCCGTCCAGCCGGAGTGACCGTCGATGCGCGCGTGGCCCGCCCTCCTCCTCGGCTTCGTCCTCGGCCTCGGCCCCGCGGGACCGGCGGCGGCCGACGAGGCCGGGCGCATGGCGGCCCGGGCGGTGATCGCCAAGCAGGAGCAGGCCCTCGGCCGCGACGACGCGCAGACCGCCTACGCGCAGGCCGGCCCGGGGATTCGGGCGCTCTTCCCGAACGCCGACCTGTTCATCGGCATGGTCCGGAACCAGTACCGGCCGGTCTACCGCCACCGCAGCTTCGTGTTCGGCGAGGCGCGGGACACCGAGGAGGCGGGCGTGATCCAGTCGGTGGCGATCCAGGACGAGTACGGCGTCGACTGGACCGCCGAGTACAGCCTCGCCCAGGAGGCGGACGGGCAATGGCGCATCACCGGCTGCCGCCTGACCAAGGCGCCGGGCACCAGCGCCTGAGGGCGTCCGCCGGCGGAGCGCCCTCGGCGCAGGCGCGCGCGTCGCAGCGCAAGCCCCGCGCGGGCCTGCGGCTTCCGCGGATCGGTCGCGGATCCGTGCGGTCCCCGGCTGGAGGCCTTGCCGGAGGGCTCGGCGGAGGCGCAGTGTGCCTCACCGCGGGCGCGGCCGAGCGGCCCAGGACGGGGCCGACGTCGCCGAGCGCGGCGCCGCCCCGACCGGCACCGCCCGGGGCGACGGGGCTTCCGCAGCGATCGACCGGGACCGGTGCCGGATGCGACGGATCCGGTCCGGGGCGGGGGCGGCCTATCGGGCTTCGGGCCGCGGCGTCGCCGGCTTGTCGCGCCTCTGCAGGGTGATGTCGGCGCAGGCCCGCACCGGTTCGTCGTCGCATTTCACGTCGATGCGGGCATCCTCGCGCCCGAAGGTGACGTGCGCGCCCGTCGTCTGCGGTGCCGGCGGTGGCGGGGGAGGCGGTGCCGGACAGCAGCGCCGCGTCGCTGGCGCGGGCGCGGATTCGGATCCCGTCGACGCGCTCCGAGACGCGCTCCGCCCCGCCGGCACGGAGGCCGCGGGGCCGGTCCGGCTCACCGGCGCGGCCGCGAAACCGGCCCTGAACCGGGCGGTTCGGCCCCGGTAAAGACCGCCGGCCCCGCCGAGGGGTGGGCCGGCACGCCGCCAGGGCTCGACGCGCCGCCAGGGCTTTCGACAGGGCCGTCCGCATCGTGTAGAGGGAGCGCCTTCCCCTCGGAGGCCCCTGTGCTCCACGTCTCGACCCGCGGCGAGGCCGCGCCGCTCTCGTTCTCGGATGCGCTCCTCGCGGGCTTGGCCCGCGACGGCGGGCTCTACGTGCCGCAGACCTGGCCGCAGATCGGCCACTCGGAGATCGCCGCGCTCGCCGGCCGGCCCTACGCGGAAGCCGCCAAGCGGGTGCTGCGCCCGCTGATCGACGGCGACGTCGCCGGCCCGGACCTCGACCGGATGATCGACGCGTCCTACGCGACGTTCCGCCATCCGGCGGTCTGCCCGCTGACCCAACTCGACGACAACCTGTTCCTGCTGGAACTCTTCCACGGCCCGACGCTCGCCTTCAAGGACGTGGCGATGCAACTGCTCGGGCGGCTGATGGACCACGTGCTCGCCCAGCGCGGCGCCCGCGCCACCATCGTGGGCGCGACCTCGGGGGATACCGGCTCGGCGGCGGTCGAGGCCTTCGGCGGCCTCGACCGGGTGGACGTGTTCATCCTCTATCCGCACGGGCGGGTCTCGGAGGTGCAGCGGCGGCAGATGACCTCGGTGCCGGCCGACAACGTCCACGCGCTCGCGGTCGACGGCACCTTCGACGATTGCCAGAATCTCGTTAAAGCCCTGTTCCAGCACGCCGATTTCGCCGATTCGGTGCGGCTGTCGGGGGTCAATTCGATCAACTGGGCCCGGGTGGCCGCGCAGGCCGTGTACTACTTCACCAGCGCGGTGGCGCTGGGGAGCCCCCGCCGGCCGGTCTCCTTCGCGGTGCCGACCGGCAATTTCGGCGACGTCCTCGCCGGCTGGGTCGCCAAGCAGATGGGCCTGCCGATCGAGCGGCTGATGATCGGCACCAACGCCAACGACATCCTGGTCCGGACCCTGGAGCACGGCGCCTACGACCTGCGCGGCGTGGTGCCCACCACCTCGCCCTCCATGGACATCCAGATCTCCTCGAACTTCGAGCGGCTGCTGTTCGAGGCCCTCGGGCGGGACGCGTCGTCCCTGTCGCGGCTGATGGCCGGGCTGAGGCAGTCCGGCGGCTTCTCGCTGAGCCCGGAGGTGCTGGCCACCATCCGCTCGGAGTTCGACGCCGTCGCGGTCCCGGAGGCCGAGGTCATGGCGGAGATCGCCCTGACCCAGGCCGCCACCGGCGTGGTGCTCGACCCCCACAGCGCCATCGGCGTGCATGCCGGGCGGCGGCTGCTGGAGAAGGATCCGGCGACCCCGGTGGTGGCGCTCGCCACCGCCCATCCGGCGAAGTTCCCGGACGCGGTCGCCAAGGCCACGGGCGGCCTGCGCCCGCCCCTGCCCCCGCACCTCGCCGACCTGATGGACCGGCCCGAGCGCCTGACCCGGGTGGGGAACGACCAGGCCGCCGTGGAGGCGCTGATCCGCGAGCGCGCCCGCATCGCGAGGGGGGCGTGAGCGTGGGGCAATCGGCAGCACGGCCGGGAGCGGGGGGCGGCGGTGCAGGACATCGCTCGACCCTCGTGACGGCTGTCGCCCCGTCCGGAAGCCGGGTTCGCCCCGCGCCGGACCCCGTCCCGACCCGATCCCCGTCCGGGTCCACCCGCCCCCGCAGAGCGGGGAGGGCCTCCGCGTCCGATCCGGCCCCCCGCGCGACGAGCCGTCGATGAACCAGCATTTCTCCACCCACGCCGCCTCCCCGTCCTTACGCACCACGCGGCTCGCGAACGGCGTCACGGTGGTCACCGAGCCGATGCCGGGGGTCGCCACCGCCAGCCTCGGCGTCTGGGTCGGGGCCGGCTCGCGCAACGAGCGCGCCGACGAGGCCGGCCTGTCGCACCTCATCGAGCACATGGCGTTCAAGGGCACCCGCACCCGGTCCGCGAAGGACATCGCCGAGGAGATCGAGAATGTCGGCGGCGAGATCAACGCCGCCACCTCGACCGAGGGGACGAGCTACACCGCCCGGGTGCTCGGCGAGGATGCCGGCCTCGCCCTCGGCGTGATCGGCGACATCCTCACCGATTCGGTGTTCGACGCGGGCGAACTCGCCCGGGAGAAGGGCGTCATCCTGCAGGAATACGCCGCCGTCGAGGACACCCCCGACGACGTGGTCTACGACGCCTTCACGGAGGCCGCCTTCCCGGACCAGCCGGTCGGCCGGCCGATCCTCGGGCGGCCGGAGACGATCCGGAGCTTCGACGAGGCCGGGATCCGCGCGTATCTCGACCGGGAATACACCCCGGACCGGATCGTCGTGGCCGGCGCCGGCGCCGTGACCCACGAGGCGATCGTGGACGCGGCCGAGCGCCATTTCGGCGCCCTGCCGGCGAAGGCCGCGCCCGAGGCGGTGCCGGGCCTCTACCGCGGCGGCGAGCGGCGGATGCCGCGCAAGCTCGAGCAGGCCAACGTGGTGATCGGCCTGCCGGGCCTCTCCTTCCGGGACGAGGGTTACTACGCGCTGCACATGTTCGCGCAGGTGCTGGGCGGCGGCCTGACCTCGCGGCTCTGGCAGGAGGTGCGCGAGACCCGCGGCCTCGCCTACGAGATCCAGGCCTTCCACTGGCCCTTCTCGGATTGCGGCCTGTTCGGCATCGGGGCCGGCACCGCCGGGGCGGACCTGCCCGAACTCGTCGACGTGACGCTCGCCGCCACCGCCCGGGCCGCCCGCGACCTCGACGCCACCGAGATCGCCCGCGCCAAGGCGCAGCTGAAGGTGTCGCTGCTCTCGGCCCTGGAGACGCCGGGCGGCCGCATCGAGCGCAACGCCCGCCAGATCCTGGCCTGGGGCCGGGTGATCCCCGCCGGGGAGGTGATCGACAAGGTCGACGCCGTCACGGTCGCGGACGTGCGCGCCGCCGCCGCCGCGATGCTGCGGGGCACGCCGACGCTGGCGGCGATCGGCCCGATCCGCAAGCTGCCGACCCTCGACAAGATCGCGGCCGCGCTCCGGGCGTCCTGAGTCCCGATTCGATCGCCCGGACCTGCGTGGCGCCCCCTCCGTCCCCCGCGGAGGCGGGGATCAGCCGGGGGGACGCTCGTCCCCGCGCAAGCGGCGGTGCGGGCATCCGTCAGCCTCGGGGGCTGAAGGCGCGGGCGGGAAAATCCGGGCCGGACCGGCCCTGAGACGTCCCGGAACGTCCGCCCCCGCCCCGCCCAACTTGATTTGGCCGCAAAAGGGCGCGATCCGCGGCATGTGGACCGATCCCGGGGGATCTTGCCCCCGGTCAGGCCCGCACCTATCGATCGAGGCCGCCCGGGCGGCCGACGCCGCTTCTCGCACGGCCGGACACCAAGACACCCTTGCGCATCCTCGCCCTCCTCCTGACCCTGGTCGGCGGTCTCGTCGGTGCCCTCGCGCTCAGCGGGCCGGCCCGGGCCGTCGAGGCGGTCCGCGTCACCCTCGACGCGCCGGTGATCGACCTGACCACCGCGATCGAGCGCTACCGCTCGGACGGCGACCTGATCCAGATCTCGACCGCACCCGGCAAGGACGGGATCGTCCGCCGCATCGTCGTGAAGGCCCGCGACGCCGGCGCCCGGCCCGACTGGATCGTGTTCGCGCTCACGAACGACACCGACGAGCAGATCGACCGCATCCTGGTCGCGCCCCATTTCCGGCTGGTCGATTCCGGGGTGATCTGGCCCGATCTCGGCGGCTCGCGCATCGCCGCCATCACGGCGAGCCAGGGCATCCGCCCGGAGCGCGACGAGAACCCCGAGGCCGACCAGTTCACCATCACCCTCGATCCCGGCACCACCATCACCTACGTGGCCGAGCTGCGCGGCCCCAACGTCCCCCAGCTCCATCTCTGGGATCAGGACGCCTATCGCCGGAAGGCCGCGGGCCTCACCCTCTACAAGGGCATCATCATCGGCATCAGCGGGCTGCTGGCGCTGTTCCTGACCATCGTGTTCGTGGTCAAGGGCGCGATCATCTTCCCGGCCGCCGCCGCGCTCGCGTGGTCGGTGCTGGCCTATGCCTGCATCGATTTCGGCTTCCTGCAGCGGGTCTTCCCGGTCACCGAACTCGCCGAGCGGGTCTACCGGGCCTCCGCAGAGGCGGAGCTCGGGGCGACCCTGCTGGTCTTCCTGTTCGCCTATCTCAACCTCGCCCGCTGGCACGTGCGCTACAGCCACGTGGCGTTCTTCTGGCTCGCCTTCCTGGCGGGCCTCGTCGGGCTCGCGGTGTTCGACCCGCCGGTGGCGGCCGGCGTGGCGCGCATCTCCATCGCGGCGGTGGCCGGCATCGGCCTGCTGCTGATCGTCTACCTCGCCGCCCATAACGGCTACGACCGGGCGATCCTGCTGGTGCCGACCTGGCTGCTGCTCGTCGTCTGGGTGACGGCGGCGGGCTTCGCGGTCACCGGCCAGATCGGCAGCGACCTCGTGCAGCCGGCCCTCATCGGCGGCCTCGTGCTGATCGTGATGCTGATCGGCTTCACGGTGCTCCAGCACGCCTTCGCGGGCGGCGGCCTCAGCCACGCCCTCGTGTCCGACACGGAGCGGCGGGCGCTGGCGCTCACCGGGGCCGGCGACGTGGTGTTCGACTGGGACGTGCCGGCCGACCGGGTCTTCGTCGGCCCGGAGATCGAGGGCCAGCTCGGCCTCGCCCGGGGCACCCTGGAGGGGCCGGCGACCAACTGGCTCGGCGCGCTCCACCCCTTCGACGTGGAGCGCTACTCGGCGGCCCTCGACACGGTGATCGAGGAGCGGCGCGGCCGCATCGTCCACGATTTCCGCCTGCGCTCGGCCGCCGGCACGTTCTTCTGGTACCGGCTGAAGGCGCGGCCCGTGATCGGCGCCGACGGCGAGGTGATCCGCGTGGTCGGCACCATCGCGGACGTCACCGAGGTGAAGACCGCCGAGGAGCGCCTGCTCCACGACGCCGTGCACGACAGCCTGACCGGCCTGCCGAACCGCGAATTGTTCGGCGACCGCCTCGACGCCGCGCTCGCCTTCGCCGGCCAGGACCCGCGCCTCAAGCCCACCGTGATCGTGCTGGACGTCGACCGGTTCAAGGGCATCAACGACGCCATCGGCCTCTCGGCGGGCGATTCGATCCTGCTGACCCTGTCGCGCCGGCTCGGACGCCTGCTGCGCCCGCAGGACACCCTCGCCCGGGTCGCGGGCGACGAGTTCGCGGTGATCCTCCTCTCCGAGCGCGACCCCGACCGGATCCTGGCCTTCGCCGAAATGATCCGCCGGGCGATCGCCACCCCCATCACCTACGCCGACCGGGAGATCTTCCTCACCGTCTCGATCGGGCTCGCCCTCTACGAGGCCGGCGCCAACCTGAAGCGCGACGAGGTGTTCAAGAGCGCCGAGATCGCCATGATCCAGGCCAAGCGCAACGGCGGCGACCGGATCGAGGTGTTCCGCGCCCACATGCGCACCGACCGCTCGGACCGGCTGATGCTGGAGGGCGACCTGCGCAAGGCGATCGAGCGCAACGAGATGCGGGTGCTGTTCCTGCCGGTGGTGCGGCTCGAGGACCGCACGGTGGCGGGGTTCGAGACCGTGCTGCGCTGGGACCACCCGAAGCTCGGGCGCGTGCCCGCCTCGACCTTCCTGCCGCTCGCCGAGGAGAGCGGCTTCATCGTCAATCTCGGCATCTTCGCCCTGGAGCGCACCGCCCTCGAACTCGCGGCGTGGCAGCGCTCCCTGGAGGTCGAGCCGCCGATCTTCGCGGCCTGCAACCTGTCCTCGCGCCAGCTCCTGCGCCACGACCTGCTGCACGACGTGAAGACCGTCCTGGCCCGCTCCGGGGCGCTCCCCGGCTCGCTCAAGCTGGAATTCAGCGAGAGCCTCGTGATGGAGAACCCGGAATACGCCGCCCAGATGCTGGCGCGGATCCACGATCTCGGGGCGGGCCTGTGCCTGTCGGATTTCGGCACCGGCTACTCGGCCCTGTCCTACCTCCAGCGCTTCCCCTTCGACACGATCAAGGTCGACGCGACCTTCGTGCGCCAGATCGGCACCGGCCAGACCGCGATCCTGCGCTCCATCGTCCGGATGGCCAGCGAGCTGAAGCTCGCCATCGTGGCGGAGGGCTGCGAGTCCGAGGCCGACGCCCAGGCGCTCGCCGGGCTCGGCTGCGAATACGCCCTCGGACCGGCCTTCGGCGAGCCGATGACCCTGCTGCAGGCCCGCCAGATCGTCGGAGCGGCGCCGGAAGCGGCCTGATCGTCGGGTCTGGTGATTTTGAAGGCTTCGACCGGGTGTATGGGCCGGGGCGGGATTCCTCCGGCCGGTGATGCGAGGACGCCCGAACAGGTCAAGCTCGTCCGGAACAGTTCGCGACGGTGCGGCCGATCGCCGGGACGGCGGCCGACCTGTTCGACGGCCGGCTGTTCGAGATCGCCCCTCAGGTGCGGGGCCTCTTCCCCGACGACATGACCGCGCAGAAGCAGAAGCTGATGGCCATGCTCGGCCTCGCGGTGGCCAACCTGAACCAGCCGGAGACGATGGTCCCGGCGCTCCAGGATCTCGGGCGCAAGCACTGCGCCTACGGCACGCAGGCCGCCCATGGCGCGCCGGTGGGCGACGCCCCGCTGTGGACCCTGGAGCAGGGGCTGGGCCCGGATCTCCCCCCGGAGGTGCGGGCGGCCCGGATCGAGACCTGCGGGCTCGTCGCCGGGGTCACGAAGCGGGCGGCCACGGAGGCGGCTTAAGCCGCCCTTAACCATGTCCGATCAAGCTCCTGTTGATGGACGGGCGCTTCGCCCGCGATGGGGATGGTCGGATGGCCGAGGCGGCGAGGCGTAACCAGCAGTCAGGCAGCTCCGATCTCGTGCGCCGCCTGATGGCCCGGCCGGTCCGGATGGAGCAGCAGGCCCGCACCCGCCTGCCCCTGTCCGGCCGCGATCCGCTCCGCGCCGACGCGGCGGCCGAGGATCTCGCGGAGGACCCGGACGAGGCCGAGGAGATCGCCCGGCTCGAGACCGAGCTCCAGGTGGTCAAGGCGGTGCTCCGGGCCCAGCGTCGGGAGGTCGAGTCGCTGCGGGCGCAGCGCCAGCTCCTCACGGAATCCGCCCCGACCGACGATGTCCGCGCGACCCGGGAGCGCTGGGCGGCCCTCGTCGACACGCTCCTGGTTCGGCCCCGCTGATCCGCCGAAGTCATGCGGGGTCAGGCCGTGGGGGGGCAGACTATGGGGGGGCAGACTATGGGCGCGCGCTGCTCGCTCGTCGTCAACGGCCGGTCGGTGCGCGTCTCGACCGGCGACACGCCGCTGGAGGCGGCGCTCGCCGAGGGCATGATCGCGCCGCTGCAAGCCCAGTCGGGCAACCTGATCGCCGGCCAGGGCGTCGCGCAAGGGAGCGCGGCGCCGTCCGGCCGCCGCCACCCGGCCCGCCGGGCCCGGGCCGAGATCCTGCGGCCGCCCCTTCCGGGCGCCCCGATCCAGGCTCACGAGGAGGCGCCGCCGCCGCCCGTGGCCGTCCGCAAGGGCACGGTCACGGAGATCCGCCGGCTCAGCCCCGGTATCGTCGAGGTCGTGGCGACCCTGACCCGGCGCCCGACCTGCGAGCCCGGCCATCAGGCGCTGGTGACCTTCGCGGGGCTGCCCACGATGACGCTGTCCCCGACCCAGCGGGTCGACGGCGCGACCGAGATCAACGAGGCCGTGTTCCACGTCGCCCGCGACCCCGAGGGCGACCCCCTCGACGCCCTCCGGCTCGACCAGCCGGTGCGCCTGAAGGGGCCCGTCGGCCGGGGTCACTACCGACCCGGGGGCGGGCGCCTCGTGCTGGTGGCGGCCGGTGCCGGATTCGGCGCGATCTGGGCGATCGCCCGGGCGGCCCGCTACGTCGAGCCCGCCCGCGAGATGGCGCTCGCCGTCGGGGCCCGGGACGCGCTGGACCTCTACATGCGCGAGAGCCTGGATTGGCTGCGCCGCACCGGCGTCGCCCGGATCGTGCTCTGCGCCGACCGCGGCCGCCAGCGCCCGCCGGACGTGCGCTCCGGCCCGCTCACCGCCCATCTGCCGAGCCTTCGCGCCACCGACGTGGTCCACGTGGCGGGCGACGTCTCGACCGTGGGCGCCGTCCAGGTGCTCGCCGCCTCGGTGGGCGCCCGCTGCTACCCGATCGTGCTCGACTGACGGTGGCCGCCTCGACGCGGCGGCGATCGGCTGATACCCGCGCCGGGTCGGCGCGCATGGCCGGCCCCGAGCCCGAGTCCCGATGGTCCGCGTCCTCTGTCTCGGCTACAGCGTCACGGAGCTGCCGGGCTACGTCGAGCGGGCCAATGCCCTGGCCGAGGCCGAGGGGCGCCCCCTCACCGTCCTGCGGAGCGGCTGGGGCGGCCATTCCCTGCCCTCCATCGCCTGCCTGATCGACGAGATCCTGGACGCACACCCCTGCGACTTCGTCCTCCTGGAGCTGTTCACCGGCAACGTCCGCTACTTCGACGGCGCGACCATGCGGGCCTATCTCGACGACATCCTCGCGGCGACCGCCCGGCGGAACCTGCCCGTCGCCTTCCTGAATCTCCACCAGGGCGGGGTCGACTACGCGGCCGAGCCCGTCGCCGGCCTGCTGGCGGAGTACCGCGCCCTCTACGGCATCCCGTATCTCGACATCGCCGCCCCGGTGGCGGCGGCGGGTGCCGGCGACATCACCTACCTCCTGACCGACGGGACCCACGTCACACCGGCCGGCGCCGACCTCTACGGCACCCTGGTCTACAGCTTCCTGCGCGCGCCGCAGCCGGGCCGCGCCTACGTCGCCCAGTTCCGGGGGCTGCCGGGCCGGTTCGAGTCCCTGCCGCTGCGGACCCTCCCCGGCCTGACCTGCGGGTTCGCCGTGCAGCGTAACGGCATCCCGCTGGATTTCCTGGAGATTCCCGAGGGCGCGCGCGTCGACATCCCCCTCGACCGCCCCCGCGACGTGATCGGGATCCTCGTGACCTACGGGCCGCGGGCGGGCACGCTGACGGTCCAGGACCCGGCGACCGGGCGGGCGCACGACCTCGTCGCCTACGATGCCTTCTCCTACTACACGCGCGCGATGTTCCGCAGCGTCACCCTCCGGGCCGCGCGCGCGGTGCGCCTCGCCCAATCGGCGGAGCGGCCCGACATCGCCCTGCGCAAGGGCGTGCCGGATCCGGGGCCGCGGCTGGGGCGCGTGTCGCATCTCTTCTGCCGGCGCCCCCTGGGCCTCGCCGCGCGCGCCGCGCGCCTGCGCCACCGGCTCCGGCGCGACCTGCGCCGCGTCGCGCTGCGGCTCAGGCGTATCGGGGGGGCGTGAATCCGGTCCTCACGGGGCGGGGATGACGGGGCGGGTGATGGGGCGGACGACGGCGCGCGCCGGACCGCCGTCCTCCGCCGTCCTCCGCAGCCTTCCGGCGGCCCTCCGGGATCCCGGCGGCGCCGGAGCCGGAAAGTCCGGGTTCGGCAGTCGCACGGGACGGGCCGCGATCCGGTCCGGAGGCGGGGACCCCGTCGGCGCGCCTCGGGCCGCGGCCTGCCCCTGCCCCTGCCCCTGCCCTGCGGATCCGGGCGCCCGGGATCGTCTCGACATATGCCTGCCGGACGCGCCGTGTCGATCGGGAACCCGGCTCAGGCGAAGATCATTCGAGATGTTCTGAGTAAAAATTCATTCGATCGAGACTGGATCCAAGCAAAAGCGATGTGTTAAACCGTCATTCGATTCCAATCGGGGACAATCGCTGATGGACTTTCTCAGAAACATGAGGTTGTCGGTGAAGATGTCGGCGCCGATCTCGATCATGGTGCTGGTCAGCGCGATGCTGATATACTACTCGATATCTGCGCTCGATCTGATGGAGCGGAGGAATGATTATCTGGTCGATTATTACTTCGTTCGCCTGGAAACATTTGCGCAGGTCCGCGAGCATTTCCTCAACGCGGCCCTCATGAACCGCAACCTCCTCATCGGCCGGCCGGAGAGCGATCTCCCCCTCTATCGCAGGCGCTACGACGAATCCGTGAAGGCGGTGGCCGACAGCATCGAGACGCTGGCTGCGGGCTCCCGGCGACAGGAGGTTCAGGACATCCAGCGCACCATCGGCAAGATAGCCCGGGACTATTTCGATCGGCTCGACCGTTCCAACGACCTCGCCCTCCGGAACGATCGGCCCGCGGCGATCCAGGTCGGCCTCGTCGAGGCGCGCGACATCCGGGCCCGGTTCGACAGGGCGGCCCAGGATTACGAGGCGCTGGCGGCGGCCCGTCTCGGCGAGGCGAAGATCGCGACGCGGCGGGAGACCGGGCAGGCCCGGATGGTGCTGATCGGCTCCGCCCTGGCGGGCCTGCTCGCCGCCCTGGGCCTTTCCGCCGCGATCGTGGTGCTCGGCGTCACGCGACCCCTCCACCGTCTCGTCGCCGTGCTGCAGCGCATGGCGCGGGGCGATACCGAGGCCACGATCGCGGAGGCGCGACGGGGCGACGAGATCGGGATGGTCGGCCGGGCGGTGGAGGCGATCAAGTCCATGGTGGCCCGCAACGCCGAGGCGGAAGCCGCGCGCAAGCACCTCGCGGAGGCCGCGGCCGCCGCCGCGCGCAAGGGCGCCATGATGGACCTGGCCCGGACCTTCGAGGAGGCGGTGGCCAAGATCGTGGACCGCGTCTCGTCCTCGGCGAACGAACTCGAGGGCACCGCCCACCAGATGACCGAGACCGCCCAGGAGACGGCCAGCCAGTCCGGCGCGGTGGCGTCGGCCGCGGAGGCGGCCTCCGCCGACATCAACGCCGTCGCGGCCTCGACCGAGCGGCTCGGCAGCGCCATCCGGGCGATCGGCCGCCAGGCGAGCGGCTCATCCGACCTCGCCCAGCAGGCGGTCGGCGAGGCCGACCAGACCGCCGGCCTCGTCTCGGAATTGCAGAATGCGGCCTCCGAGATCGGCGACGTGGTGCGGCTGATCTCGTCCATCGCCGGCCAGACCAACCTGCTGGCGCTGAACGCCGCCATCGAGGCGGCGCGCGCCGGCGAGGCCGGCCGCGGCTTCGCGGTCGTGGCGGGCGAGGTGAAGGACCTCGCCGAGAAGACCGCCCGGGCGACCGACGGGATCGCCGCGCAGATCGGCCGGATTCAGGGCGTGACCGGCGCCGCGGTCGGCGCGATCGGCACGATCACCGCGCGGATCCGCGAGATCAACGGGGTCGCGGTCGCGATCGCGTCGGCCGTGGAGGAGCAGGGCGCGGCGACGCAGGAGATCGCGCGCACCATCGCCCAGGCGACGCGGGGCGCCACGGAGGTGACCGGCACCATCGCCGGGGTGGCCGAGGCCTCAGGGCGGACGGGGGTGGCGGCCGATCACGTGCTCGCGGCCGCCACCGCCCTGTCGCGCCAGTCCGAGCGGCTCTCGGCGGAGGTGGGCCGCTT
>Ga0160428_1001168_pt1 | contig 21435 bp, 24 predicted proteins | sample SolpanmetagenomM_FD_108198 | JGI IMG/M metagenome (GOLD analysis project Ga0160428, IMG submission 108198) | Solar panel surface microbial communities from Lawrence Berkeley National Laboratory, California, USA - M | ecosystem: Engineered > Built environment > Solar panel > Unclassified ... | reverse complement strand
GCGGATCGCCGGAAACAAGGCGCGCAAGCCCCCAAGCAGTCGTGCGCCCGCCTTCTGGTCCGGCACGTTCGCTGGCTCAACCCGGTTCGCAATGGGCAGCCCGAGCGTGTCTACCAGGATGTGCCGTTTGCGGCCCCGGACCAGCTTGTGCCCATCGAACCCGCGCGTGCCGCCACGTTCCGTCGTCTTCACCGACTGCCCATCCATGATGACGAGCGACGGGCAGGGCGGCCGCCCCGCGGCCAAGCGCGCTTGGCCATACACGGCCCGGTGCAGGCGCCCCCAGACGCCCGTTCGCTGCCAGAGCCGGAAGTAGTGATGCACCGTGCTCCAGGGCGGGAAGCAGCGCGGCAGCAGCCGCCACTGACAACCGGTTCGGAGCAGATAAAACACGCCGTCGAGCACGCCTCGCATGCAGGTCGTGCGCGGGCGCCCGCCGGACTTGGCGGCAGGAAGCAGTGGCGCCACGATAGTCCACTGCGCAGCGTTCAAGTCCGTGTAGAAGCCGCTCGTGCCAGCCATGCCGCCAGTCCCGCGTTGTGCGGGGAGGCTGCTAGCCTGACCCAATCAGCAATGCAGCCAACTTCTCGCACACCCTCTTACAGTTGCAATCATCTATCCTGTCGTGATGGCTGCAGCCGGGCGGCTATTCACCCGCCACAGGAACACCGCAAACCCCAACATGGCCAGCCCGGCCAGCAGCACGGTCCCCGGTGTCGCGCCCAGATGCTCGAACCACTGCGTGTAGAAATGGATACCCGCGAACACGGTGACTAGGTTCAATACCCAGCGCCGGTCCGTCCGCCCGGCCCATAGGCCCACGCCCAGCAGGCCCACTGCCCAAGTCAGCGCGAACGCCGTGTCCGGGACCCGGACGTTCGACCCGCGCAGCCAGTCCAGATCGTCCCCCCACAGCGAACCCACCCAGAACCCCAGGTTCACCAGCAGGAGTGACGTCCGCGCCACGATCGTCAGCAACCGCGCCCATTCCCACGCCACTGCGCGAGAGGCCGCATGAGCCGCCAGCGCCAGCGCTGAAAACGCCACCACCGTCGCCACCGGCTGCTGCACCTGCAGCTCGTAGGAGGCGTGGCCATAGGCGGACGAGCTCCCCAGTGCCGCGAACAGCACCAGAACCGATAGCGCCGCGAGCAGCCCGCTGCGCGCCGGCACCGCACACGCGGCGAACAATGCCGCCACCACCAGGTAGGCCGCGTAGGCTGGCATGGCCGCCTGCTCCATCGGTCCGAACACGGTCACGCCCTGGCTGAGCAGCACGATCCCCGCCCCGAGCAGCAGCGCCGCCACTAGGATGAGGATGTTGGCCACCACCACCCATCCGGCTGGGCCACGGATGGACAGGCCCAGCCCGGCCGCCATAAGCACTCCGCCCAGGATCACGCCGACCAAGGCGTCCGGCAGCAGTAGCAGGCACCCGGCCGCCACCGCCACAACGCCGAACCCGAGCAGCACGTTGATCAGCAACGAGCCCGTGTCCGCCCGGCCCAGGCCGGCCAGCCGTTCGTGCTCGGCGGGCGTGATGGCACCCTCGGCCAGCAGCTTCGCCAAATCCAACGTGACTTTCATGGCATCCTCCTCGACCTGCGTTGCAACCCACCAACGATGGGACCGAGCGGAACCGTCCCGCTTTTGTTGAACATCGTTCTCATAAATCCTATGCTGGCCGTCCAACATCCGCAAGGATTAAAATGAACATTGATCTAATAAATACGCGGCGTCGCCGCGACCTCCGCCCAACCCCGTGCGACACCACACCCCCGGCGACGGTGGCGGCCGCCAAGGTCCCACGCGGCCGCCCCCGCAAGGACGCGCTCGGCCGCGAGGCCGACCAGCAGGCGCTCGTGGCCGTGGCCACCGACATCATGCGCGAGGCAGGCGCACTGGGCCTCACCGCCCGTGCTGTTGCCGCCCGGGCGGGCACGGCCGTAGGCTCGGTCTACGCGTCGTTCCCGAACCTCGAGGCCCTGCGGCTCGAGGTGAACACGGCCACGATGAGCCTGTTGCGCGACACGTTGGCTGCGGCGCTGACGCAGTCGGCGGGGCAGTCGCTTCAGGATCGGCTATCTGGCCTAGCCGACGCCTACATCGGCTTTGCAGACAACAATTCCACCCTTTGGGCGGCGTTGTTCGAGCCACGTACGGTGCCGGCCCCACCCGCCATGGTCGAGCAGACCGTCGCGCTGTTCGCTCTCTTGGAAGGCGTGCTGTCCGAGGCCGGCTGCACCGCGCCCGACGTCCCGGCCTTGGGTCGCGCACTCTGGGCCGCTGTCCACGGCACCGTGTTCCTGGCCGTGCACGGCAATCTCGGGCCTATAGGACGCGAAGAGGCCGCGGCGGTGGTCCACACGCTCGTTACAGCGATCGTGGGCGGCATCCCGCAATAAGCTCGGTCCAGCAGCTTGCTGTCACTGGATTCCTGCAGCTTGTTGTAGGCGGAAATGGAATTTGCTCCCTCGCTACGCTGACTGGCATCCTGTAGATCACCAGGCACTCGAGCCGAGTGCGCTATTCCGGCCGTGAATGTCTGATGACCCTCCCAAGCAGCATTGCCCTGGCCGGAGTGGCTATCGCCGCACTCGACACAGAGCTGACTTTCATCGCTCCGGGCGCCGTTCCTACCCATCCTTGGATGGAATCGCTGATCGGTAACGCTTGTGATGTCGGAAAGGCGTCGCGCAGCTGCTGACGGCGACCCAAGGCCCTGACTTCATCGCCTACTTAAAGTACGGTTGACCCACGATTGAAGAGAGTTCGATGAATTCCGACACGAAAACCCGTTTGAGTGGCTTTGCATGCCTTGTGGCAGGCGCGTTGATATCCTGGCCAGCCATCTTCGACCGTCTTCGGCTCGCCCAGCAGGGAATCCCGACGATCAACACCTGGTCCATGGCTTCCTTTCTGGTAGGGCCATTGATCGTCATCGGCGTAACGTTGATGATACTGGGAGCCAGAACAGAAGCCCTGACGCGGGATGCGGAAAAAAAGCGCATGAGGCTTTTGGGCAATCTGATCGCCTTGGCATGTGCCGTGACCGGGTTCGGGGGGATGCTGGGCACGAACTATCTGCTGCGATCCTACGGATACCAGTGACCCGGACTGCCAGCGCGGCCGCCTGTGCCGTATTTCCGACAACCATGCCGAAATTGTCTGATCAAGATAGCCGTCGGAAACAGTCCAGGGATGATGCCTCATAAACCGCACGCGAACAGGTACAGGGTGGCCTAATCGGGGGTGGACTGAACATGGCACACGAGCCGGGCATGACGGCCGCTCCGATCATCCAGAGAGACGTTGATGTAGGGGTCGCTGCTGACACGCCTGCGAAAATGTCGCAGACCGTACATGCGGTTGAGATCGAGATCCATGTCCAGGCGTGCCGCCCTGACGACCTGATCGACGGTGACGCCGTCATCAAAGGTCGTCACGTACATTGAATTCAGGTCGCCGATCATCCCATTGATCTCAAGAAATCGGACGGGCAAGCCGAGGATGGTCAGGCCGGGCGGCGCCATGATCCTGCCCCCCACGCTCTCGAGACCACCGCTGCGGCCTTCCCTGTCGAAGCCAAGCGATCTGAGCAGCTTCAAGTCGCCCGCTCGCTCGGCGCCACCTTCCAACGTTCCACGCTGCCTTCGTGCCGCGGCGATCGGGTTCTCGTCGAAGATACAGGTGAAGGCGTTCACGTACCTTTCCGGCAGATGGTCGCTGGTCATCAGCAACAAGGTCAGCGGCAAGAAGGCCAGCTTGAAGCAAGGAAGGATCACATTGGGGAGCTTTACCCAGCACCTTGTTAGGGTCAACGACGGTGATGCCGCTAGTCGAAGGTCTGGATTCCACCCCACCCGGCGCTTCGCACGGAACTGCAGGGGCTGTGGCGGGAGCGTCTCTGGAAGGAGTAGGGAAACGGGCTTCCACGTTCGACGGAGACACACCGATGGCCGCCAGCCTCGCCGCTCTTTCCCTCCTCATCGCGCTCGTGCCGGCGCTGCCCGATCTGCCCGCACTGGCTCCGTCCTGGTTGTCGGTCCGCGCGCCGCCCGTCGCCTATCTCTCCCCGGATGGGCGCCTGATGGCCATGCTGGAGCGGGACGAGGGCTTTGGCCAGATCGAGACCCTCACTGTCTTTGCCGATCCGAATACACGGCGGGCACGCCGGATCTTCCGCTTCGTCGGCGACACGCCGCTGCGCTTCCTGCGATGGCACAAGTCCAGCTCGGCCGAGCTGGAGTTCCCGCCGCAAGGCGGGGAGCCTGCTTATGGGTTGCGGCTGGCCTGTGGGGACGAAAAATGCACCCTGGACCGCCCATCCGTCGAAGAGAGTTGGTAAGCGCGAGGTTAAGTCCTCTCGCCGAGCACCGAGCCGCCGGGCACAGGCCGGGTACCCCGCTTGCCCACCCTCCCCGGCGCTAGACCAGGTGCCAGGGTCTTACCGCGGCAAGCAACCTAAGCAGTCATCGGTCCTTCGGGCCCAAACGCGCGCTGAGAACGGCACGGAACTGGTCCAACGGTTTTGGATCGACAGCAGAGATACACACGCAGAACCCAACCATGGCGTCACCCAGCACCATCAGACGTCCGCCCACCTCTTCCCAGCGCTTCAGCACGTTCCAGCGCACGAGTGTCACGCCGGTGCCGGTTCGGCTTTCCAGCCCCTCGTCGCTGACAACGACGCGCGCGGGGTAGACAAGCTGCGGTTCCGACGGATCCACGTCCGGACGCGCCCGCAGGATCTGGCGCAGCACGCGCCGCAACCATGGCCGTCTCAGCCATCGCTGGACCACCATGCCAACAACGCTACAGCCAGCCATCGCCAGCGCGACCGCCATTAAGGTGCCGGGCTCGTCGAGCATCAGGGCGCGGAATAGCGAACCAAGCGACGACCCGTGCCGGTCACCGGCCCACCCGATCAAGATGCCACCTCCCATCGCCAGGGGTGCGCAGGCGGCCGCGGTCAGAACCACGGTCACCTCGCGCCGTAGCCGGCCGGCACGCATGGTCGGGGTAGCCAAGCAACGCATCTGCAAGGCGAGCATGTCCTCAAGCGTGACCATCACCTCGAAGGTAAGGACGTCCGGATGGTCAGTCGTTGACGTCAATGCGTTGCTCATCTCTCGTCCGATGCTATCGCACTTAGCAGTTTTATACCTCTTGAACCTGAGACCGCTCTCCACGACGGAGGGTGATAGCTTCGTGGCCGGGCTAAGCGGCAGACAAAATTTTTCGGGTCTTTGGCAGCGTGATGATAGTTTGGCCGCATGGAGCATCAATCCATATCGCTGTCGCCTTCGTCAGTTCCAAGCCGTCGTCACGCGACGCGGCTGCTCACGATGGTCCACGAACTTCACAAGGCTGGCTATCAGCGCATCCGCTTCAGCTCGGGTATGGCGGCGAGCGGCATGCATTGGCGCTGCTCCATCACCCACACCAGCAATATGACGTGCGACGGTCTCCGTATTGATGGCGCCAATACCGGGGACGAGGTCGCGCATTACTCAACAGCCTACGGCGACCGCTACTTTCAATGGCACGACGCGCCTGGACGGTCCGCCCGCGAACTGGGCGTCACGTTCTTAGAACGCTTTCCGATCATCGGACGCGAAGGTTTCGGGCGTGACTGGGCCTACGCCGGATGGCTGACGGAGATGCTTGGACGGGCGGAACGCGATGAGCCTTCCGGATTTCCCGTGTTCTTCGCGGACTACCCGCTGGATCTCATACCAGCCGACCTCCCGCCGCCAGTGGCTGTGAGCGCGGGATGCGAATGACCGCTGTCCGACCCCGTGCAGCGGTAGGGCACCGTCAACTTATCGGGTAGCAACTGCCTGACCTTGATTGGCCGGCATTGTGCAAGGGAGAGCTATCCCTGGACGGTAAGGCTGGTGACCTCGGCCCAGGTCTGAAAAGCTCGGCTTCGAGTGATGCGGTATTGGGCGGCTGGCAGGTGATCGCGGCGAAGATGAAATAGGTTGCTGACTTGAGCATGAGCGGACAGGAAACGTTGCGCCTGCCGCGGTGACTTGAACCGTTTCTGCCGCTCTCGCCGACGCGTGGGCTGGTGCGAGTTCTCCGCTCGATTATTCAGCCCCTTGTGCTGGCCGTGCTCAACACTGGGCATGACCTCGCGCTTGGCCGCGCCATAACTGGCCAGCTTGTCCGTGATCATGACGCGAGGTGCCCGACACTGGCGCTTTAGGAGCTTGCGCGGCAGGCGCGTGGCCGCTTCCTTGTTGCGCCGGCTCTGCAGCAAGACGTCCAGCACGATCCCAGTCTGATCCACCGCGCGCCACGGCCAGTGTTGCACGCCGGCGATCCTCATCGCCACCTCGTCCAAATGCCAATTGTCACCTGAGCTAGGTAGTCGGCGTCGGATCTGGTTGGCGAAGCCCTGCCCGAACTTGAGGCTCCACTGCCGCACCGTCTCGTGGCTGACTGTGATGCCTCGGGCCACCAGCAGTTCATCGACATGCCGCAGGCTCAAAGGAAAGCGGTAATAGAGCCACACGGCGTAGCTGGGCGGAGTGGGACAGGTCATCTTACCCGCCTAGGGGGAGAGACATGTCTCCGCAAGTTGACGGTGCCACTTGAACAGCTCGAAAGCGCAAGGTCACCCGACAACGACGAACCGGCCTAGAACCTGCCGCGATTGGCACGTCAGCCGCTTTCCAACGACCACAGTGGCGTTCCGGATAGCTGCGGCCGGACCGGACGCGGCACCGGCAATGGAGGCGCGTCCCAGGGTAGCCGTACCCAGGGACTTTGCGGTTCCCGCAACAGCATGGCAACCACATCGTCGAACACGTCCTTGGTGGCGTTGCCGGACCAGACGCAACGAGACAGCAGAAAGTCTGTCCCGTATTCCTCCCATGAGCCGTAGCTGCGACGTACGTCGCGAGCGGCATCCACCAAGTAGTCCCAGTCCGCCTCGCCTAACCAACCCAGCATGAGGCCGCAGCGGAACAACATCGCGGCCCGTGCAGCATCGAATGCCAGCAGCGGCGAAGCACGCAAGCCGGGCACGTCGGCCTGCACGGCGTCGAGGCGCCATAAAGTCTCTACCGCACCTTCGGCGTCGTCCCCACCGTCGCGGATGGCGGTGCGGAGTTCCTCGCGTCGGGCCGCGACTTCCGGCCGCCACATGGTGGCGTAGAAGCGGAGCTGCGGCAGGAGGCGGCGGCGATGGCCGCCATCGCCAAGGCCGTCCAGCCGCTCGACCAGCGTGGCACGATCGGTGATGCCCCAGTCGCGTGCCAGCATGCCGGTCATCTGCTTGGTTTCCGCCGCGGCCTCGGCCGGGTCGGCGTCGAGTGCCGTCGTGTCTACTGGCAGCCCGTGGCCAACGTTGTAGACGGCGCCCAGCGCATACGCCCAGGTACGTTCCCCGGCCGGAGGCGGCGACTTGGAAAGGACCACCTTCGGGTAGGTCATCATCGCTTCGGTGCTCCGCTGGGGCCACCATTCATCTCGTAGCGGCGGATCTCAGACCAGGTGCCATCCAGGAATCGTACCCGCAAAGTCATCAAGTTGAGATCGGGCGGCGCGACGAAGCGCAGCGGCACGCCGTTCTCCGGCAAGGTCATCACCGCATTCGGCTCATCCGTGTTGGCGCCATAGCGTAAGTCGGCGATAGCCCGACGGCGCTTGATCAACGGCGCCCAACTCACCAGCGTGCCGCCGGGTTCGGGACTTAGTTCCAGCCAGGCAGTGGTTGGGCTTGTCAGCTCCGCCCGGGCCAACTCCGGCGCCGTGACGCTGTCCGGCGGGAATACGAGCTTCTGCACGTAATCCTTACCGAACACGCCACCAACGATCAGCACGACGGCCACCATCCCAATCACGCGTCCGCGCCGCTGCGTAACGGCCGGATCGGGTAGGACAACGGTAGGCGGTGATTTGGGAAGCGCCGCCGGTTCGGCCAGCAATGGCGGACCTTCCACGGCCTCGCGCACGCGCGCCAGGCTCGCGCCATCGAAGCGGTGCAGCAGAAACCGGCCGTGCTCGCGCAGTTCTCCGAACAGCGTGCGCGCCCGGTTGCGCGTGTCCGGGTCGAGTCCACCCGTGGGCAAGGGCGCCGTTTCCCCGTGTCGGGACGCCAGCATCGCCGCGGCCACGATGCCGCCAGGAGTTGCGGCCTCCTGCCGGAGCGCGTCGAGCCAATCCTCGGCCGCCAGCCGGTCCTCCAGCACGGCGTGGCGCTCCGGATCGTCGCGGGCGGCCCGGCCCTGGGCGTCGTGCCAGTCGAACCGCATCACGAGATGCCGAAACAATCCGGTCGAAAGGGTGCGCGACAGTGCCACGTCGTCCAGCAACGCATCCTCCAGTCGCTCCAGCGCGGCAGAGCCAGGGGGCAGGGCCGCGAGCGCCGTGTCGATGACGCCCATCGCGCCGCGCTCGTCACCGGCGCTGCGATGTGCCTCGAGACGCTCCAGCACGCGAGGCAGGCTCGCATCGGCGTCCGCGTCCCCGGCGGGCATGGTGCTGGTCTCGGCAGTGTCCGACTCGGCTAGTATGGCATCGTAGGCCGCACGCAGGCGCTGGAAGCCCTCGGGGTCACGGTCCGGCCCCACGACCCTCAAGCGGGCACGATAGGCGCGCCGCACCGCGTCCGCGTCGCGCGTCGGGGACAGCCCCAGGGCGTCCCAATCGGCTTGCTCGGCCGTCATGGCATGTTTTCCCCTTCCGCCAGCCGCATCGTCTCGGTCAGGGCCGCCGCCGTCGCCGCGATGGCGGCCGGTTCCTGCGCCGCCATCGCGGCGTCGAACGCGTCGATTGCGTCGCCCAGCGCCGTGCGCGCCCGACCCAGGGCCTGAGCGAACAGCCGTTCGCCGCGTGCCAGCAGCAGGCGGTTGACCGCGGCCTCGCGCGGGTGCAGCTTCAGCGCCGCCAGGGCGGCCAGTCGCTGCTCCGCCTGTTCGGGCGACGGCGCATCGGGGCCGTGGCGGATGACGATGCGGTTGGTGGCGCCGTCGGCTTCCGCGCGGGCCGACACCTCCAGGATGCCGTTTACGTCGTAGGTGAACCGGACGGCGATCCCCTGCTCGGCGCGACGGCGCGGCGCCAGCGCCAGGTCGAATTCTCCTAGCGGGATATTGTCGCGCACCAGCCGCGCCTCGCCCTGGAACACCCGCACGGTGACGGCGCGCTGGAAGTCTGCGGCTGGTGCCACCTCCCGCTCCCGGCTGACGGGGATCACGGTGTTGCGCTCGATCACCGGCAGCATCCGGCCTAGTGCAGTGCCGGAACCCTGCGAGACCTCGATCCCCAGCGTGTAGGGTGCGACGTCGGTCAGCACCACGTCGTCCAGCGCCGCAGCCTGCATCTTCAGCCCGGCCTGTACCGCCGCGCCGCGCGCCACCACCTCGTCCGGGTCCAGCCGCTGTAGCGGCAGGCGGCCGAATAAGCGCGCCGCCTCGCGACGTACCAGCGGCATGCGCGTGGCACCGCCGGCCAGCACGACATGCGACAGCGCATCCGGCCGGATGCGGCTATCCGCTAGGGCGCGGGCCACCGGGCGCCGCAGCCGTTCCAGCAGCGGCTCGCAGATGCGGCCAAACTCCGCAGTGGTAAGCACCGCACGGGCCTCTGCGCCGTCGGGCAGGACAAGGATAATCTCCGCCTCCGCCGCGGTGCTCAGTCGGCGCCGGGCCGCCTCCACCGTGCGCCGCAGCCGGGCTGCCAGCAATTCACCGGCCGGGCCGGGCTGCAACGGGTCTGGTAGCGGAATGCCGGCGGCGCCTGCGAACCAAGTGGCGATCGCATCGTCGAAATCTTCGCCGCCCAGGAAGTTGTCGCCGGCGGTGGCGCGCACTTCCATGATCCCGTCGTTCATTTCCAGCACTGAGACGTCGAAGGTGCCGCCGCCGAGGTCGAACACCAGGACGGGGCCGTCGGGCCGTGTCCCCGGCTCTGCCAGGCCATAGGCCAGGGCGGCGGCGGTAGGCTCGTTCAGCACGCGGTCCACCCGCAATCCGGCCAGTTCCCCGGCCTGGCGCGTAGCCCGGCGCTGAGCGTCGCTGAAATAGGCGGGCACGGTGATCACCGCCTCCTCGACAGGAGCACCGAGGAAGGCTTCCGCATCGGAGCGGAGGGCGCGGATCACGAAGGAGGACAGCTCTTCCGCCCGGAACCGACGGGAACCAAGGGCGATCTGCCGAGCGGTGCCCATGTCGCGTTTGAAGGCGGCGGCGGTTAGCTCCGGATGGGTGGACAGACGCTCCCGCGCCGCAGCGCCGACTACGATCTCGCCCGTGCGGTCCTGGCTTACGACGGACGGTGTCAATACCTCGCCCAAGGCGTTAGGCACCAGCTCGACCCCGTCTCGCCAGATGGAAACGAGTGAGTTGGTGGTGCCGAGGTCGATGCCGATGATCACGCACAGCTCCTATATGCCTCGTCCCGGTAAGGCGAGTAGGCCATGGACCGGAACCAATCCGAGGCCGGCAGGCCTACCCGCGTTCGAGGAGGCAATCTACGGCGCCACGATGCGGAATGAGCCCGGCGGCGGCATCCAGGTCGCTGCCCTGCGCCCGCGATGATCAGGAACGGCGATGCCGTTCGGGTTCGTGGTCTCGACGGCGAACTCCAGCGGTGTGCCCTTGCTGAGGAAAGCCGCGAGCCGTGCATCCAGCCCGCTGCTGTCGACGGTGCCGGTTTGCCCCAGCACAGCCTTGGCCATGCTGCCGGTCATCTGCGCCCATTGCGGACGGCTCTGCTCTGTGACGCCGCTGGCCGAAGCGATGCGCGGCACCATTCCGCCATCCTCCAGCCGCACTACCAGCCGCTGCAGCGTGAGCGGCGCGTCGCCCTGCGCCTGCCCCAGCCCCTTGCCCGACAGCCGCAGGTGGCCCAGGCCCTTCATCTCTGTGTTGATCTCGCCGGTCCAGCCATCGGCATTAAAACGGCTGTCGGTCACCAGCGACAGCAGCTCGACGCCGTCCAGCACCGCCGGACGCGGCTGCTGCGGCCCGACCCGACCACCCGCCAGTGCGAAACGGTCAGTTCCAGCCGGGGTAAGCGTCAGTTCGCCGCTGTCCAGCACGACGGGCCCGGCATGCAGGCCGCGGACGGACAGGCGCAGGTCGCCGCTGCGGATGGCGGCGCGAACGTCCTTGGTGTCGGCGGCGGCATCGGCTTCCTGCAACGCTGCAAGGCGTCGCACGTCGAGCCCCGAGAGCTCCAGCCGACCCAGTGCCACATCCTGCACGTTGGCTGCGGTCGCCATCGCGGGAGCCTTGGCGGTGAAGCCCTCGGCGACCAACCGGGTCAGCCGTCCCCCGGTCATTGCCATGTCCAGGCTGTTCAGGTGGGCCGCGGTGCGCGGCGAGGCTGCGGTCGCCGCGCCGCTCACCGGACTGCTGACCGGGCCGTCCAGCGCCGTGAGGTCGGTGGCCCGCACCGAAGCGCCGTCCAGCGCGGCGAGCCAGGCTTCGGTTCCGCTGGCCTGGTTCCCCGCTTGTCCAGTCGACGCCGCGCCATTCGCCGGCACGGCGTTAACAGCGATGTTCTCCGCCTGCAGCCCAGCCACGCGCAGGCGATCCGTCCCGTTGCCGACAGCCATCGACACGTCGTTCGCCGTGACATCGATACGTCCCGTCACCCGGGGCTTGACCACGCTGCGCGCCGCCTGAGCCAGCACCTTGCCGCCAGGGGCTGTTACCGTGACGTCGCGCAGCATCACCGTGTCGCCGGAGCGCTCCTGCCCAGCCCAGGCCACGGTATTGCCGGCGATCCCGTTCTGGCGAACTTGTGCCAGCCCGGCTTCCACCGCTCCCAGCGCCTGCCCCCGGTAGAGCTGCTGGCCGCCGATCCCTACGGCCACGACGGCGACGATCCCTGCGCCGGCCAGAAGCATGGTCTTGCGTGTCACGAGCGTTCTTTCTTGTTTGACCACCGCTGCTTGGCGGCTCCCGGCCGCCTTGTCGAGGCTACATGACCAGAAATGTCAGTCCGGACTCCAGCTTTCGCGAATTGCTGGTGATCGGCATTGTTGGTTTGTTCAGGCAATAAGATCTGAGTTCGTTAGCAATTTGGTTAGAAGATGCCATTCGACCCGTGTTGCATTGCAAGGAGCACATCTTGGAAGTTACGCCTGCCGAGAAGATGCTCGCTCGGCACCTGGAAGCCGTATTCCAGTGTCGGCCGCGGATCGTGGCCCACCATAACGGCGGGGACGACCCGTTCAGCATCGGCATCGCACGGGTGCGCGGCTACCCCGCGCCTGGTCTGACGACGATGAGCACGATTGGCCTGTCCAACGGCCAGTTGTTCCTGACCGATGGATCGGAACACTTGGCAACACGCCTGGAATTCATCGCATCCTGCCAGGACGGGCAGGAGGATGACCTTGCGGAAGCCCTGTTCCTCGCCGCGTGCTTCGTCGGCAAGCGTAAGGGTGCCGCCCAACCCGGCATCTTCTTGAACGAACTGCTTGGGCGGTTCCGGCCTTCCAGCTTGGTTCCGCACGGATTTCTCACGACACCCTTCGCCTACGACGGCCTCCTCGCCACCAGGAACTTCGCTGGACGGAGGGTGACTTGGTTGCAAATCGTGCCGGTTTCAGCGCGCGAGGTGAGCTACGCACGCACCCACTCGACCGACGCCCTGGAAACCCTGTTCGAACAGCAAGGCATCAAGTGGGGTGACATGGACCGCGCCTCTATCGTCTGACCCGCTGGAAACAGGAACGTGGCACGGCAGTCTGGCACGGCTTCGCGGGATGGTGGACCGGAATGGAACGATATGGCCCTAATCTGCCATGGGAAATCGTGTGTATCTGGAGCTGCGCGGTTCCAACTTGCCCATTCTGGCGGAGGAGGACGAAGAGGACGTCGTCAGCCTGGAATGCAACAATGGGCTGCCCTTGTTCTGGCTCGCCTTGCTCCAGGAAAAAGATCTGGGCGGATATTGGGAGGGCGAGGTCCAAGCCTTGTATGCCGAACACGATGATCCCGAGGACTTCACCCTGGAGCCGATCCGCCTGGCCTGGAGTGAAGCGAGCGTCAATCTGACCTCCGCTTGCGCATTGGCTGAGATACGCCTGCCGGAGCTGTTCCCCCTGCTCCGCGCCTGGGCGGACGCGCTGATGGCGCTGTCGAAACAGGGGCCTGCCGAGGAGGTGCGCCTTTACCTGGCGGAGAACACCAGTTTCCACCCGGACCCCGACAGCTTCCTGAGCGAAGTGCGCGCGGCCGTGCGGCTGTGGCACGGGCCCGACTACCCCGGCATGCCGCACATTACGGACGCCATAAGCCAGCTGACAGGAGTGGGATGGCTGACGAATGCGCCGTTTCCAGACACGCCGCCGGCCTGGCACCCAGGCCGTCCACTGGCAGCTGCCTCGGACAAGGGTGCGCTGGGTCGTCCGGCAGGACCGGTTGTGGAATGGATAGCCGCTGTGCTGGTTGCCGCAGTAGTTCTCGGCACAGCAATGTTTGGCATGAGCCTGCTTGGACCGGCTGGGGTGTGGGTTGGAGGCTTGCTGGGCCTTGTCTTGTCCGTTGTCACTATTTGGCGGTGGGCTGTATGGGATAGATTGCGTTGAGGGCGGTCGAACTTGTCGCGAGGCAAGCGAACCAACCGGAGTGTTTGCGCCTGCCAAGCACCAGTAACCCGGTGTCCTGGCTGAGGGCGGCGGGACCGACCGATTATATCGATCAGGTGGCTCGACATCAGATTGAGCATGAGGACAATGGACGGTATTCTCAAGCGTCAAAAAGCGTAGCGAACCCGACAATACGGCATGTGAGAGGCCAGCAGGTCCTTGAAGCGTCGGAGCCACTGGCCTTTCCAGCCAGTGCGGTAGCGCAGGTTCACGCCGCCGGACTCGGACACTTTCTCCTCCTGGATGTCTGGGCGCCACAGCAGCTCCTCCGCCTTCGGGTGCCAGAGCAGGTTGACCTCGTGCAGCTCCCTGTTGTGGGTCAGCATGATGATCTCAGCCGCCAGCTGATCCTTCACCGCGGCTGGCAGAACGTCGTCCAGTTCGGTGAACAGCGCGCCCCATTCCACCTCCCACCCTTGGCGCAGTACCACGGGAGAGAAGTTCAGGTGAATTTCGTAACCAGCACGATGCAGTTCGGGGATTGCAGCGATGCGCTCGGCTACCGGGGAAGTGCGGATGTCCAGCAGCCGAGCCAGCTCGGGAGGCATGAGGGACATGCGGATGCGTGTGCGTCCCTGAGGTTCGTAGCCGAGCAGGTCCGGGTTCACCCACTTCGTGGCGAAGGAGCCCTTGGCGTGCGGCAGGGTGCGGAACAGGGCTACCAGGTCCCGCACGTTGTCGGAGATGCCCGCGTCGACAGACAAGTCGCCGTTCTCACCGAGATCATAGACCCACGCCTGCGGGTCCACCTGGTTCGGCACGGTCTTGGGGCCTTGTCGCGCTACGTGACGGACGGTCGCGGCACTAATCGCCTCGATGTTGACGAAGGTGCTAATCGGGTTCGCATGTCCCTTGCGTCGAGCGACATAGCAGTAAGCGCAGGCCATGGCACAGCCGTTGGAGGAGGATGGTGCAATGAAATCGGCACTCCGCCCGTTGGGGCGGAAGGTCAGCCCTTTCTTCACGCCGAGCACCAAGGCCTGCTTCTTGGCGAGAAGGTAGTCGCCGGGATTGGCGTCCTGCAATTCAGGGATACGCCAGTGGGACGCGACGGGGGTGCGCTCGGCTGCCGGAAAGCGCAGAAGAATCTCACGCCCGCGGGCATACTCTTCCACGTCAGGCTCAAGATAGATGCGGGTGATGTCGAGGGGAAACGAATTCATCGATGCTCTATGTGGGCGTGCAACCGAGAACCTCAGCGTCCCAGCCTATGTATCGACGCGAATGTTTGAAGAGCCGGCCCATCGAACCACAAGCGTCCACGGCTTGCAGCAAGACCCTCAACACCGATTTGTGGCCTGAAGCGGAAAGTCCAGTCTGAAGCGGTAACGTGGTGGCATCGGAGATAGAATTTGATGCATCTCCGCCGTCATAAGCGCTAGAGGATCCACCGCGGATCATACGCCGGCAGCAGTCCAGAGACGTCGTAGCGCGTCATGGCCTGGCACCGGGTCACGATCCGGTATTGCCACCGCGGCAGCCCGACTGGCCGCCGCTTGAAACGCGTCCGGGTCGCCGCGAAGTGTGTCGAAGCGTGCGCCACCGGGGTAGGCGCCGACCACCAACAAGGGGCCGTCCTCGCGCAGGTTGCAGTGCGCTACCCCGGCAGGGATGACGACAACGTCGCCGGCTGCGAGCTCGACTTCCTTGCCGGCCGGGCCACCGAGGCGGACTACCACGCGGCCGGCAGCGATGCCCAAGACCTCATGCGCGATGCTATGGAAATGGTGGAACGGGTAGATGCCGTTCCGCCAGGCGTTGCTCCACCCACAGACGGCAAACGCACGCTCGATGCCGCAGGCGTCGGCCAGTACGGCGGCGCGGTAGAGTAACACGGGCAGGCGCGAGTTCGGGAAGGGTGGCGCGGCCGGGATGGGGAGCATGTCTGGCTCGTTCATCCGATGGTAACGCGCCAGCGCGGGCTTGGGCGCGCCGCGTCATCCTCCATATTCGTAATCTGACAGGGACGGAGCGGTCGATGCGGGTTGTGGTTCTCGGCGGCGGTGCCATCGGCACCTCCGCCGCCTTTCGATTGGCCGAGCGCGGGGCGGAGGTCGTCGTTGTGGAGTGCCACGCGGTGGCGGGCGCTGCGTCAGGCAAGTCGGGGGGCTTTCTTGCGCTGGACTGGTGCGACGGCACGCCGGTCGAACACCTGGCACGCCGGAGCTTCGCGCTGCACACCGAGTTCGCCGACACCTGGGGCGGCCAGAATTGGGGCTACCGGCGCATGACGACGTTCTCCGGCACGGTCGGAGGTGCCATGCGCTACCGACCGCTGGCCACCACGCCCGATTGGGTCGGCGCCGATGTTGCCATCGGGCAACGGATCGGCACGCCCGGCTCGACCGCGCAGGTCCACCCGGCCCGGTTCACCGCCGCCACCATGCGCGCGGCCGAGATGCATGGCGCCGTTCTGCACATGGGTCGGGCAACCGGGCTGCTGCGCCGCGGCGAGCGGGTCTGCGGCGTTCAGCTCGAGGACGGGACGCTGTCAGCCGACGCCGTGGTGATCGCGATGGGCCCGTGGTCCGCACTAGCCTCCGAGTGGCTCGAGCTGCCGCCGGTCTACGGTTTGAAGGGGCATAGTCTGGTGTTCGAGACGGGAACGCAGCTGCTGGCGGAAGCGCTTTTCCTGGATTACTCCGACCCTGCTGGCGGCACGCTCTCGCCCGAAATTTTCCCACGCGCGGATGGCACAACCTATGTCTGTGGCATCTCGAGCGAATCGCCCGTCCCGGTCGACCCGGCCCGCATCGCGCCCGACCCGGGCGCGCTCGAGCGGTTGGCTGCATTATGCGCCCGCGTGTCGCCCGTGCTTGCCAGCGCGCCCGTCGTTGCGTCCGGCGCATGCTTCCGGCCGGTGACGAGAGACGGCCTACCCCTGATCGGCCCTGTTGGCGGCGCCGACGGGGTGTTCGTGGCGACCGGGCACAGCGTATGGGGCATTCTGAACGCGCCCGCGACCGGTGAGGCAATGGCCGAGCTGGTGCTGGACGGCACGGCGCGCACCATCGACGTCTCGCCCTTTAACCCGGCGCGCTTCGGCAGGCTGTCGCGTGAGCGCGTGGCGATCTCCCGTCGGGTAGGACGCTGATGGCCGGGCCGCAGGTCAGCATCACCTACTGCACGCAGTGCAAATGGCTGTTGCGCGCGGCTTGGATGGCGCAGGAGCTGTTGTCGACATTCGAAACGACGCTCGGGGCGGTCAGCTTGTGCCCAGGTACGGGTGGCGTGTTCCGGGTCGAAGTCGACGGCGTGCTGATTTGGGAGCGCGTCCGCGACGGCGGCTTTCCGGAGAGCAAGACACTTAAGCGTCTGGTCCGCGACCGGGTCGCCCCCGGCCAAGCGCTCGGCCACGTCGACCGCGTTTGAGCGTGGACGCCTGGCCGGCGTCACACCGTGACGACGCACTCGGGAGATTGCGGCAATGCGGTGGTCCAACATGCTTTGGTCCGCGCTGCTGTCGGGCAGCTTTGCAAGCCTCGGCTCGACGGCGACGCAGCGGCAGCATACCGAGAAGTCGATCAGCGCTATACTGGATTGCCGATTGCCGCCGCGGGCGATCGGGAATCGCAGAGTGGACAGACCGGGGCTTCAGCGTTCACCCGTGCTGCATTCATAAATTCTAGCATTTGGCCGGAAGCGGACTGTCCGGTCACCGGACAAAATTTTAAGAAGCGGACGTTTGGAGGCGCGACTGCCTCTTGTCTGCCAAATTGCTCGTCTTCACCTCAGATTTTCAAAAAAACCGGATGAGTCGTGCTCGAGTTATGATCGGCACAACTGGCTGAGGCATCACGACACGGTATGCATATGAGTTCTCGGCCGATTTGGCTTAGCAACCAAGCTCTGAGAAAGGCTGGCTCATCCAAGAGAAGACAAGGTGATACACTCGGCCAGGCCGGGTCTGATTTCACAACTGTGTATCGCGTATTGCCGCCAGCCACCGAACTACTCGCCTGCGGTTAACCCCGAAGTCTGAGTAACCGTAGATGCTGCGGGACCAGATCACCAGCCGCGACCGTTGCCCACTATCCTCTAACACCTGCACCGTAGTCAGATCCGGAAAGCCAAACACCGCGATGCGTTCCACAAAATGCGCCTGCCGGCGATCATCATAGCGAGCAAGCAGATAGGTTCGCGCCTGCTTCGTGGCCATCGTGACCACCGCGGCATAGAGGTCATCCGCAGACCGATTATAGATCAGCGTTACGATGTCCGGCGCCGGTGTGAATCCGTCCGGGGCGGCGAGCGACGTATTCGGTGTTTCCGGCCGCTGCAGATGTGCCATGTCGATTGGCGGCGGCACTGGAATATCTGCTACCCCCGACCCGCATGCTGCCAGTGCTAGACTCAGTGCCGCAGCAACCAGCCGCCTCAACCATCTGCGTATCCTATCCTCCATTCGGGTCCCTACCGTTCGCGTAAGCTGGTCGTGCATTAATCAACTATTCACATGACAGGTTTAGTATCCAGGACAGGACACCCGCCGGCGTCGTCGAATAGAGGTGTCGGGGATCTGCCGCCATGTATGACAACGACCTGTATCAACAGGGTCTTGAGGCCATTAAATCACTCTCGGATGAGAATGGTATTCTAGCGTCATCCCGATCAGAAATGTTCGGCTGTGTATTCGGCAGGGACTCAGCAATCACCGGTTTGACCCTGCTGACGGTCTTTGAGAAGACGCAAGAGCCAGTGCTGTTCGAGATCGTTCAACGCATCATCTTCGCGCTGTCGCGTCTACAGGGGCGGGGTGTCAACATCGAGAGCGGCGAGGAGCCGGGCAAGTGCATTCATGAATATCGCCCTACCGACCATGATCACCTCACCAGCCCGGTAAAATCTGGGGAGAACAAGCCGTGGCACGTCTACGACGATGGCGTGATGCGTATCTTCGACACTGTGGATGCGACGCCACTCTACCTCATTTTGGTGTCGAGGTTCATTGAGATCATGGGCGATTACTCCATCCTCAACGTCATCGGTAGCAATGTAAGTCTCGCGCTTATGTGGCTGCTTGCTTATGCTGACACCAACAACGATGGCTTGATCGACTATCAATTGCACCCGGACCGGAAATGCGGCGGCCTAGCTGTGCAAAGCTGGATGGACAGCGGAGAAAGCACATTCTTCGATGATAGCAATCATCGCCCTCAGTATCCGATCGCTCCCGTCGAAGCTCAAGCTTACGCTTACAGCGCCCTGCGAGCGTGGTCCCATCATTTCGGCACCGCAGGCACGGAGTTGCCTGCGACGTTATTAGACACCGTCTTCGCAAACACCCTCGATGAACGAGCAACCCTTCTTAGGCAAGTGTTCAATGAGACCTATCCGATCATCAGTCATGGCCGGGCAATGCTTGCCTACGCGATTGATGGGAAGGGTAACAAACTGACAGCATGCCGATCGACGATGGGTCATGTTCTTTGGGCAGATTTCCGTGGTGACTGCATCATCGACTGTCCGCAGCTCAAGCAGCAGATCGTCGATCGAATGATGCAGGCCGACATGTTCGTGCGCAATGTTGGCTTGCGGACCCTCTCCCAGGCCTCGGCTCGGTTTGATGCACTAAGCTATCACAATGGTTCAATTTGGCCGCATGACACCGGGATAGCTGCGGAAGGAATGCGAAAACATGGCTTTTATCAAGAAGCGGATTTGCTGATTCAGGGGCTCAAGAAAGTATATGAGCATTTTAAGACACCGATTGAGTTGTTTGTAAGCAACGAACACGGACTAGGTGAATACTCCCACGAAAACGGCAGCCGAGCATGCATGGTTCAGGCTTGGAGCGCTGCAACGATGATGGCAGCCTCTCTATTTGGACAAAACCTTCGGAGCAATGAGACTTTTGCTTCCGGTCATGGATGACAATAGCGTTCTGGCTCTCGGTCTTGGAGCGTTCTCCTGTTCGTCTACCGTGTCCGCTTTTGGGAGCTGGCTATAAAGCCTGATCGTCCGATATGTGGCGCATAGCGGACTTATGATCTCGAGCGTGTGAAACGAGCCCCGGTTTGAACCGCAGCCCGCTTCAGTATTGCAACCCGCGATCACTATGATGAACCAGGCCGCCACGGTGAACCAGTCGACGATCGTGTAGCGCCTGCTCAAGCGCATCCAAGACGAAGCTGGCATGTGCCGTCCTGCTGGCCCGCCAGCCGACGATACGTCTGGCGTAAGTATCGATGACGAAGGCGACATAGACGAACCCTGCCCAGGTCGCGACGTAGGTGAAGTCCGATACCCAGAGCCTGTTCGACGCAGGGGCACGGAACTGGCGCTTGACGTGATCGAGCGGGCACGGTGCGGCCTTGTCGCTGATGGTCGTGCGCACCGGCTTGCCCCGGATCACGCCTGCCAAAGCCATCTCGCGCATTAGCCGCCCAACGGTGCAACGGGCGATCGGAAAGCCGTCCCGCATCATCTGTCGCCAGACCTTGCGCACGCCATACACCCCGAAGTTCTCGGCGAACACACGGGCGATCTGTAACCATCCGGCGCATACCGCGGGATTAGTCCAAGGCGTCTGTGGCTATGCTGGTTGATCGACGGCGCTGACCTGAGATACGGCCCAACGCCATGGCAGCAGGTCGTCGAGGCGGTGGGTTGAGTGATCCGCGATGCGAGCAAGGATGTCGGCGAGCCAGGCCTGCAAATCCATGCCGTTCATTTTGGCCGTGACGATAAGGCTATACATTACCGCCGCGCTGTCCGCCTCGGTCCGAGCCGCAGAACAGCCACAACTTGCGCCCGAGGGCGATGCCCCTCAGCGCGCGTTCGGCGGCGTTGTTGCTGATGCAGATCCGCCCACCGTCCAGGAACCGGGTAAACGCCGTCCACCGCTTCAGCAAGTAGTCTATGGCGCGCGCGACATCGTTGCCGCGGGCCAGCCTGGTGCGGTGCTCGCTCAGCCATCCGTGCAGGTCGATCACCAATGGTGCCGAGAGGGCCTGCCGGGTGGTCCGGCGCACCTCGGCGTCGTGGCCGTTGATATCGCGCTCAATGTCGAATAGCGCGTCGATGCGCTGCACGGCCTCCAGGCAGATCGGCGATAGCACCGCCGGAGCGAGGAAACAACGGAGGTCACGTCAGAGATCAAAGTTCACTCAGTTTCGTGCGGCCTTGCGGCTAAGGCTGATGCCTTTCGCTAGAGCGGAGCGACGGGTCGCGTAAGCTGATGCCATCATCGGAAGCCCCGTCCACCGGCTGCGCCGTCCCACCCTTCTTCTCGCTGAACAATCGTAACGTCTTGTTAAGCTGGTTCTGAGTCGCCGCCCAGTTGAGTGGTGCCCGCTCACGGGTATATTCTTCAAGGGCGGCACGATGGGCGGCTACTGCGTCCTCCATCTGCGCCGTCCCGCCCTCTCTCTCTCCGAGAGATCGTAACGTGGCTCCAAGATTGTCCTGTACCCTCGCCCAGTCGAGCGGTGCTCGCTCGCGAGTATATTCCTCCAGCGCTGCGCGGTGGGCGGTTCTGTTGCAAATCGCGGGGCGGGGTAGAAGGGCGGGGTTTGGCTAACGGGCAAGCGTGATGGCGAAGCGGCGGATCATCAGGTCGTTCAAGGGCCGGCACTTCACCTCCGAGGTGATCCAGTGGGCGCTGGTATCTGGCGTTCCCAATCAGCTACCGCGATCTCGCCTCCATGCTGTGCGACCGCGGCGTCGAGGTGGACCACACGACTTTGTTCCGCTGGGTGCAGGCCTACGCTCCCACCTTGGGACGACGGATCAGGCGGCACCTGCGGTCGTGTAACGGATCGTGGCGGGTTGACGAAACCTACATCAAGGCAAAGGCGTGTGGACCTACCTCTATC
>Ga0160428_1001167_pt1 | contig 21459 bp, 22 predicted proteins | sample SolpanmetagenomM_FD_108198 | JGI IMG/M metagenome (GOLD analysis project Ga0160428, IMG submission 108198) | Solar panel surface microbial communities from Lawrence Berkeley National Laboratory, California, USA - M | ecosystem: Engineered > Built environment > Solar panel > Unclassified ... | reverse complement strand
CCGCAGTTGTAGCACTTCTGGCCCTGGGTGCAGTCCCTGGACATGTGACCAACACCGCCACATGAGTAGCAAGTCTGGAAAGAATGTTAGCATATTTGATAATCACATAGCGCATCTCAAAGGTATGCTTACCTGACCACCTTGGCCACCGTAACCGCCACGGCCACCACCGAATCCACCACGCTGGTTCTGGTAACCACCACCGTAGCCGCCACCCTGGGTAGGGCAGTTACGGGCAATGTGCCCGACCTGACCGCACTGTATCAAGAAGATTAGACGAGTTACTGCAAACCAGCAGGACTTTGACATACCTTGTAGCACTCAGAGCTGCTTCCACCACCCATGCCGCCAGATTGGCCACCCATGCCACCGCCACCAGCCTGGTTGCACTCACGAGACAAATGTCCGGTTTGTCCGCCTGAAGGATGTAAGTGGCTATTCGTTCATTCAATATTCAAGATCGTTGCTTACAGCGGTAGCAAGACTTCTCCTTGGGAGGAGCCTGGCACTCGCGGGAAACGTGACCGGCTTCACCACCTGCACATTTGTGAGTGATTTGTCATTTGAGTGGTTTCTTTCGATGTTCGAACTGACAGTTGTAGCATGTGGGAGTACCACGGGTAGGGCACTCGCGGGCCTGGTGGTCAGTACCACCGCCTGATTTCAAAAATATTGTCAGAAAGTAGTCTTCATCATTATGATCGTAATCGCATGAGAGCTGCAAAGATCTTGATAGTAGCTCTTGAGACCTGGTTCACTACCAAAGAACTATGCGCTTTTGGATTGTTTCTTTCGAGAATAGTTCACACATACAGTTGTAGCAGGCGCGGCCACCGGCCTGAGGTCCTTGTTGTTGGAAAGAGTCCATTATGATGTTGGTTTAATGTGGTTCTTTTGATCGAGATTAGTTGAAATGCTTGACGAACAATACGTGGTGAATGTGGAAGTCTGGAGCGTACAAATGAGATTGAATTGAATCGGTGCTAGTTGAGGCTTGTAGATGATCGAGAAGGGATAATGAGTTCTTGCGTCGTGGATGGAGATGTGAGAACGATCAGACTGTAGCGGCAAAAGAATCAGAGTGTGGGCCTGGACCCTGCATAACAAGATTTTCTAGCTAGCTTGATGACGCAGGGCTGAAACATCCCGATCACATTGTGGATGGAGAGCAGAAATAATCTATATGCTGTATGAAACAAATATAGATGGTCATTGAAATCGTGATAGTCTATCGGAAGGGTATCATGAAAAATCGAATATCGTCAGCGCCTGCAGTCCCTCCTTCCGCTCCTGTAGCACAACCACATTCTCTTCATCAAAGCCTACCCAGCCTTTCGTGACGACGATGGTTTCTGCTCGGCTTTGGAGACGATGGCTTGTCTTCTCAGGACTGATCTGTACGCTGGACTCGCTTGAAACCTCTCCTGATGGCGTATACCTAGTGGGACCGCCTTCAAGCTCCCAAACCCTGATTTCATCTCCCCGAGCACTAACAGACACAGCTTTTCCTCTTACTCCTACATGGGCTCCAAAGATCGAGGACGTATGGCCCCACAGCTTGCGGCCTGGATTTATTGATAGATGTGAAGATGTAGATGTGACCATATGTAAAGTCATGGTATTGTCAGAGTGTGATACCAGTAGATAAGGATGAGAGTATGATAGAGATGTCGGTCTAGAGAGCGAAGTTCGTTCCGTCAGGCTCGTCGCAGCCTCTCTCCTTGGACTATGCTGGGCTGAAAGTATTTCAGATTCCTGTGCTAGAGATGTGAAACCTAGTCCAGCAGCAGATGCCAGTCTTGATTCTAGGATCTTCCCACTCTGCGAAATAAGAAGCTCTTGTATACCAGTAGACCAGCCAGACGTATATGTAGGCATGCAGTACGCAATCGAAGCAAGGATGTTATTCCCTCTACAGCGCATACTAATCGACAGTGGTGGCCAAGCAGTCTGCGATTTGAGTGAGGTCAGCAGCACCGGCGTTAGCACCGTAGTGTCTGCCTTCGGAGCATCAAGACTGTAGAGGGACAGGACTTGACTTCCGCTCATGCACAGAAGATGAGATGCCATCAAGGCTAGAGCAGTAACGGCACCATTGAAGCCTTTCGTATGTGTATACTCGTGCTTGAATGTGTTTGTGCTCTTATTATAGCTAAACAGCCCAAAAGCACCGTTCGCGAAGCCCACAGCTATCCTTTGATCATGATCTTCTGGTGTAGGCTCCAAAGCAATAGATGTAGGTTCTGGATTCTCAGACATCCCTGCCAAGTTGACGACCCGAAAAGATCCCAGGAGACGCCGCGCATCCCTGTATGCCCATGCTCGTAGCCCAGAATGTGCATCAACAGTATAGACAACACCATCCTGCAGCCGTGCTAATAGTGGTGGAGATGGAGATTGTACAGTGACTGGTATTTCGCTGACGTCGCAACTACCTCTTGACCAGTTGTGCCTTATCCTGTATTGCCTCTTCCAATTGATTGCGCTTCCTCTTTTCACCAAACTATCTTCATCGAGCCATTGTGCTGACCGTGATGCAGGTTCTCCTACAGCAAGTACAACGTTATGAGTCTTGCGACGTACGAGCCGATCAAGTCGGGGCTGGACGAAGCGATTATAGTATGCACTCTTCCACAGTTGAGAGTCCCCGGCTAGCCTACGTACGGAAGGAGAAACCCTTTGGCATAAGTTAAGCTCTTGGACGGTGAGGTTGGAGAAGATGCGGAGCAGTATTTCGTCACTCAATAAGGATAGGCGATCAGGTTGGATTCTGAGGCGCTTTTGTGAGGACTCGTGCGGTAAGGGCTCCTGCGCCGGTCTTTTCACCATCGAGCTTATCGAACTGAGATCTGAATGAACGTAATCTCAAGCAAGGATAGACTGAAGGTGTAAATGATCGCGAGTGGCAAGTCTTGCGGGGAGTCACGTCACGTGCTGACGCATTCACTTCGCGCTCTTGTCTTCAATATACCTTTGTTCTTCTTCATGGTTGCACTCAAGTTGTAGTAGCACGTAGTGATGTGACGATGGATACAGATGATCATGCAGCAGTAAATCTATCGGCTTGGGAGCAAGTAAGACGCTTTGAGCAAGACCTCAAAGATAAACTAGCAAAAAGTATGTACGCGTAAGGACATCTGCTTGGGGTAAATGTTGACGTGAGTTATAGGTGAGGCAGAGAATGAACAGCTCCTACACAGAGTTAGGCTTCTCGAGCAAGCCGAGCGTGAAAACAGCGAGTTACGGGAAGACCTCAAGGAACGTGAGGCAGCTCTGTTGAAGTATGAGAACAATACCGGTGTTTCTTGGAAGGACTATCAGCATTTACTTGAGAAGTTCCATACTCTTGAAAAATCTCACAAGCATATGAAAGCGCAGGGAGCACACTACAAAGGCGCATATGAGGTTTGCAGGCAGAGATACGAGAAAACCAAGGAACGCTATGATAAGTCAAAAGAGGAGATCAAGAAATGGCAGAAATATGCAGATGACACTCAGAACAAACAAGTTTGCAAAGATCTTGCCGGCTTACCAGTGACACCTTTGATCGACGACACAGTTATACCAGACTTACAACTACCAACTCCTAGGACGTTTTCTTCTTCACCAGTCAGAGTATTATCAAGATTGAGGCTGCAATCCGATGGCAGAGTCTCTGGAGGTCCTCCTTCCCACCATGTAGGTGGAACTGGAGCGCTTGTAGGAGCGGGTTCGAATTCACGAGATCCAGACGTAGCTCTGCAGCCTCCCATGCTTAAGGATGAAGTAATGACCTCCCCAAGACCGACTCACTCTAATACTCCGCCGCGAGCTAAAAGCCCTCCCAAAGAAATGGCGGCATGTGGAAATACCGCTGCTGTACAACTACTGGCAGAGGACCTTACAGAGGCACGTCCATATGCCCAATCACACGATGAGCTCCAAGCTCCAGCGATTCATTCCCCACACTCTCGTCACTCTTCGGCAACGGTGATGCCGCAAGAGTCTGATCATGAAGAACTTGTGACGCTTCCAACTAGAGATCAGCCCGCCCCTACTGTGGAGCATCAAGTACCATTTATTCCACCTTCCTTGCAGTCGACCCAGTCAACCGAGGGCGAAACTGTCAGGGAACATAGTACTCCTCCTGCTGAAACACACTATCATCTACAAGGTGACGACGATGAGCCAGAAGTAGTGTCTACTCGAATTTTGAGGCCGAATGTGGTCAGGCGAAAGCTTGCCAAATCAGTCCAGAATGTTGACGCAATGCCGCAAATCAAGCAGGAAATTAGCAGAGGCGGCCTAACACACGATTCCATTCGACGTTTGCAACCTGATCAGAGCATTGAGGATCTTGATAGGATATCTGGCATCGTCCTTACGCCACGGAAGTACCGACAATTGCAGAGACTTCGTTCGAGCTCACGAGGTCCTATTAATTATGCTGGAAGACCTCCAAGTTTAGCTCAAATGCGCTCCTCAAGTCTGCCTGTCGACGTCTCGCCTAGTGAAGCCCTTCGAGGCAGTTTTCAGAAAGAATTACGGTCCTCTGCGCCTGCGGTCGAGGGTCTTCAGGCTGGAAATGATCCTGCCAGACTTATTTTGATCGACCACGATGATGACGACTCTGATATGCTGGACTCCCCCTCCACGAAGGCACATCCACACATCTTACGACCTATAAGTAGTAACGCACGACCGGCACTCCCTAGGACTAGTGAGCAAATTCCGAGTAGAAAACGGAAATATGATCAAACTCTAGCGTCAAAGCTGGATGCTCTTGCCGAAGATGGAGGACAGCGCCACGGACGAAATAGAGACGAGGCGGTGCATCAAATGACACCATCAACGAAAACACCCCGCATTCAGAATATGCTTGAAGCCCAGTCGACAAAGAAACCCACGCTTGCTGGTACGCCTGTCAGCAGGAGACCGCGGACATTAGCGAGCACGCCAGTCACTGTTGTTCGCGCAGGAAGGATGCCTGTGGCACAAGTCGAAGACACGACGAAAGTCACTACAGTGGAAAGACCAGTATCCATTGGAATGCCTAGACAGAGGCGACTGCACAAATCTGCTGGACCGTCAACTGCTGCTGGCACGAGCAGAACGCCGGTACTAGAGATCAAGGACACGTATGGGGATGAAGAATACGACACGAGACTAGAAGACGAACCACTTCGCCTGAGACCGGTTGGCAATCTTACCTTGAACGACTTCAAAATCAATCCACAATATAATGGTGGCTTGGATTATGCCTTTTCCGAAGTCGTTCGCAACAGAGACGAGCGGAGGTGCTTGCCTGGTTGTACACGACCAGATTGTTGTGGCAGCAGCTTCCGCAAGGTCATCGAGATTGGGGGTGCCCTTGCTGGTCCAAAGCCAGGGCTGTGGGACAACAAGGACGACCTTGAAGCCGAACAGAGGCTGCTCGAGGAGTACTTGGGCACTGATGCCCGGAACCGGCTGAGGAGGATGACAACGGAGCAGAAGAAGGAGATGCTGATGGAGGCACATGTCGAGCGTCTAGCGCAGGAGCACGGCAGGCATAAGGCCGCATTTGCGCGACGAGTGACACCTCCGGGATTCTGGGACGCTGACTTTCCCAGCAGTCAAGAGCAAGAGAAGAATAGGCGTAAAGCCGAGCAGATGGAAAGGGAGAAGGTTGAGGAGAGATATCAGGAAGTCATGCGAACGGGAGGTCGCTGGATGTTTAGGGATGAATGACAACCCTATTTTATGACTTTATGCTTCATCGCTAGAGACTTCGATACTTCGATTGATCTATCAAAGGAAGGGATTCGCTTCAAGGACTACATCCACATCATATAGAACCTCTGATAATGATTTCATGTCACGTGATACTGTTAAAGACCCAGATCATGTGCCACATAACTCAAACGACTGAAGAACCAAACCAACATTCAGAAGCAGTGTCATGTGCGTGTCGTGCTGTATATGAAGAAGTCTGCGCGACTCGCAATATACGATCCTCCTGCGCTCTTACTGGTGTAGTGCATCTCGGAGCGTGGCCTCAGAAGGGCTCGAGGAAAATGCCATATTTGGCCCAGCATGGCCGATTCAGACGAAGACTATGTGCATGATGTCTCAGATGACGAGCTAATCCCAGACGTCGGGCGAGAGAATGAGTACGGTACCAGGTCTTCAGGCCGTCAGGGCAAGACACGACAGCAAGCACAATCAGGACGAACGCGAGAACGATGGGAAGATATTCAACGAAGTTGGGATCTCGTCACTGAAGATGCAGCCGGGACGCTTGCAGGTACGGTGGAAGGCCTCATCGAAGCATCGAAGCGAAAGCGATTGATGAAAGATACTACACCACTGCAACGAGGTATCATACGGCATATGGTGTTGATTATCGACCTCAGCTCGGCCATGTCGGAGAAAGATCTACGTCCTTCGCGCTATTTACTCACGTTACGCTACGCTCAAGACTTCATCACGGATTTCTTCGAGCAGAACCCAATTTCCCAAGTCGGCATCCTAGGCATGCGCGACGGTATCGCCAGCCGCATCTCAGAACTCTCGGGTAACCCCTCCGAGCACATCGCCGCCCTCCAAGCTCTCCGCCCACAGGAACCAAAAGGCAATCCTTCCCTGCAAAACGCACTTGAGATGGCTCGCGCCGCGCTGTTTCACACGCCCAGCCACGGCACGCGTGAGATCGTTATCATATTTGGTGCTCTTCTCTCCTCCGACCCTGGCGACATCCACGCTACCGTCCGAAATCTCGTTGCGGATAAGATCCGCGTTTCCGTCGTTGGCCTTGCAGCCCGTGTTGCCATTTGTACCGAGCTTGTGGCAAAGACGAATGGTATTGCGGCAGCAAATAGTACAACATTCTACGGGGTTGCGCTGCATGAACAGCATTTCCGCGAGCTGTTGTTCGCACACACTACACCGCCTGCTATACGTGCCGCAGACCAGTCTAGCGCACCTAGCTTGTTGATAATGGGTTTCCCAAGCCGTATCGAAGAAGATCACGCCACTTTGTGCGCTTGCCACGCCACAGCTAGTCGCGGCGGATATCTGTGTCCACGCTGCAAGGCAAAGGTATGCGGACTACCAGCACAGTGTCCGGTATGCGATATGCAACTCATCCAAAGCACGCATCTGGCACGATCATATCATCACTTATTCCCACTCAAAAACTATGAAGAGGTGTCTTGGACCCAAGCAAGAAAAAAAGCAAGCACGGAATGTTTCGCATGTTTGGCGCCATTTCCGCAGATCTCAGCTTCAAATGGAGAGGCAGCGCAGGAGATCACGAGACAGAAGCAGAAGACGGCAGCTGGAAACAAAGCGGCGGCATCTGGCGCTAGTGCTATGCCACAGAGGGCTGGCGGTGCCAGTGAGAGCTCGAGATATAGGTGTACAACGTGCGACGAGCACTTTTGCATTGACTGTGATGTCTTTGCACATGAGACTACGCATAATTGCGCGGGATGTCTCTGCAGGCCGGCAGGAGTGTCGAGCCATGCTGGAAATGAAGCAAATGGGAATGGCAATGCGAATGGTGAGGCTGGCGATGCCATGGTCGTGGATGGAGAGTGAATCCGGCCTCGTACGAGGGAATTTCAGGAATAGCTATCGAGTGTGGAATTGAACGAGAACTCGTGATGAGAGGTTCGGAAGGGCACAACAGAGTAGCTATTGGGCACAAAAGCTCGATCAATGCACAGCAGCAATCAGTCTGCAATTTTGATCAGTTATTAGATCTAGTCGAACGTTGCGGTCGGATAGTCTTAGAGCAGGAAGAGATACCCAGTATCACAACATGAGCAATGTGATACGGGTCAAGACAATGATATAACACAGCATTTTGGACTGTTCCTGGAACGCAAAGGTTCTTTGAATGTCATTATGGTAGATTGTCTTCAGAGCTAGAAGAAGCATTTCTGTTGATCGGTCAAGTGTCTATTATAGTTGTGCCACACTGACCCAAGAATCATGCTTCATTCTTGTTGACCAGCTTCTCGTTGGAACGTGGTATCAAGACCACGGAGAAGGAATAATCTTTTTTAGTCCTTCATGTCGATGAATGTCCTCGTCTACAACCACTCAATTCGCCGGAAGCCTTGCCACCACCTCCGACATCTGCTCATCCGTGTATATCCTGAAGCCCTTCTCTTTCGTCACGCTCGCCAATTGCACATTCTTCGAATCCAGCTTCTCCTCCATTACCTGCTTCAACGTCTTCAAAACCATCACCTCCGCCTCCTCCAGCGTCAAACTCTTGTGAAACTCATTCTGCAATTCCGCCTGCGCGCCTTCACTACCACTGCCAATTGCTTTCGCGTCATATCTGTAGAACGTCCCACTCGGCTCTGCATGGTACAAACTTGGGCCGTCCTCATCATGTCCTGCGATCAGCAGCGCTACGCCAAAAGGCCTACTCATGATGCTCTCCTCGCCATCAGCACCTTCACCGAATCGTAATGCCAAATCACAGATCGACTGTGTTGTGGATTCGACCCGAAGAGGTTCGTTGTAGTGGAAGGCATGGGATTGACATTCTACGCGGGCGTGCTCGATCATGCTGCGGGCGTCGGCTTGGAGTCCGGACATGGCACAGCCGATGTGGCGGTCGATTTCGACAATCTTTTCGACGGAGGAGGCTTCGAGGAGGGTGGAGGTGACACGTTTTTCGACGCCGAGGATTACACCTGTAGACGTTGTGACCTAAGCAAGAAGTGGCAGATTAGCAAATGGTGCAGCAGGGTGGAAAGCTTAGGTATCGTTCGGGATAATGACACGTACTCCTATTGCTGTTGATCCTAGCTTGATGGCTTCTAGAGAGTATTCGACTTGAAAAAGACGGCCTTCAGGCGAGAAGGTGCTAACGACTTTTATTAGCCTCTAGTTACCAAGGCCAGAGTGATTGATGACTCACTTGATACCACGATCTATAAGTTATGTCAGTACATAGTCGCAGCCAATATCTAGAACAAGAGCTGTGCCTTACCATATTCCGAACGAGCAATGAACATGTTGAAAGTTGAGGTGAAGGCAAAGAGAGAGAGGGAAGGTAAGCGGCCTCAGCTAGTGTACGTTGATTGTGATGTATGGATACAGTGTCAAGCTACAATCAGAGTCGAAAATGGTGTAGTTGCAGGATGCTGATGGTGTTTCGAATGTGTTTGATGTGACGAGTATGTAAAGAGGATGCCGTCGTCAACTCTGATGCCTGCCTCGGTGTCGTTCCGAATTCCCAAACGCGAACCTGAAACACGCCCAAACAAACAGCTTACTAGCCAGTCCAACTATGCCACTTACAGCTCGCCAGTGTCGACCCTATGGCCTGGACTCCGGGACACCACGCATATGACCTTCGCAATATCTGGTGCCGCCCACCCATGACACTTCAAGAACAGCTGTACACTGGCTCACACCATCAAGATCATGGCCAATGATCCCTTTGAAGTAGCTTTGCTAGCTCCCAGCACTGCACCTCTGGCATCGCGCATCTTGCTTCCCTGCCGCCATGCAAATTCTCTTTCATTATCTGGCTTGTCGGTCGATCAACAAGAGCGCGACATTCTGGATGATATCCTTTTTGTTCTGATGGGATTCGAAGGACAATACATTCGATTCAGCAGCACTTATACCGCCAATGACGAGAAGCAACGTCTAGTTGGACCACAATGTCGGCCTCCAGCAGGTCTGGATGTTAGTCTGCGAGATCTTACGGCGCCAATACTAACATTGGCTTCTCACTACATGGCTCTTGAGGCGTTTGTAGAAGTACAGAGTAGGGAAGAGTTTGGCACAGTCAATCATGCTTTGTGTGCGGCAATCAGGAAATTGCTGAAAGACTACTTAATTCTGGTTCTGCAGCTCGAGCACCAACTGCTAACGAATAATGGCTTCACCTTGCATATGCTCAGTTTGTACACAAAACCTACAGCACACATGCTGTCACAGCTGTACGTGTTAACGCAGGAGATATTGAGGAAGAACGCCATATTGGACGAGGACAAAGAAGAGAGCGATGACAGTGAAGACATAGACGACATCATCGAGGCACTACGAGGCGGGAATGACGGCGCAGAGGTGGGTGTAAAGAAGGTCTGCAAAGGAGGTGCGGTATTAGGTCTGATTACGAAGCGACTTGCGACGATGTCTGGCGATCCAGCAGCAAGAGAGCTCCTCACGACACTTCTACGAGAGGCGAGTCGACCATACATGGCTATGCTGAATGAATGGCTTCATCATGGTGGTATCAATGATCCTCACGGAGAGTTCCTGATAAGAGAGCAGAAGAGCATACGACGAGAAGGCCTGGAACAAGATTATACAGACGAATACTGGGAGAAGCGTTACACCATCCGAGAAGGTGATGTACCTCCACAACTCGAATCTGTCAGAGAGAAGGTACTCCTTGCCGGCAAATACCTCAACGTCGTTCGCGAGTGTGGCGGGGTCGATATCAGTGAGACTGTGACCGACGTCCCAACAACCTTCGACGATCCACGCTTTCTCGAGAATGTCAATCTGGCATATTCTCATGCAAACTCATCTTTATTGACACTCCTTTTGACCACTCACGAACTACCTGCACGTCTTCGGTCACTCAAACACTACTTCTTCCTCGATCGATCTGATTTCTTTGCCTACTTCCTTGAACTCGGCGCGTCCGAACTGCGGAAACCTGCCAAAGTCGTCAACACCAACAAGCTCCAATCTCTACTCGACATCGTCCTTCATCAGCCTGGTAGTGTCGCTGCTGAGGACCCTTACAAGGATGACGTAAAAGTGTCTGTGAACGAAGTCGGCCTCACGAATTGGCTCATGCGGGTCGTGACTGTCACTGGTCTTGATCAGGATAGTGGTGGCAATACTACCATGGCCAACCTAATAACACCAGCGCCATCAGCACCCACGGTCGATGACAAGGACATCAGAGGCTTCGATGCACTCGTGTTAGACTATGCCGTTCCTTTCCCGCTATCGCTTGTCGTAAGTAGAGTCACACTCACCCGATATCAGCTGATTTTCCGCTATCTGCTCTCACTTCGTCACCTCGAAACCCTGCTTGTTGGTAGCTGGACTGAGCAGAACAAAGTGACTAGTTGGCGCATGAAGTCCAAGAATCCCAAGATCGAGCTTTGGAAACGCAAGGCATGGACTTTAAGAGCTAGGATGCTATGCTTTGTTCAGCAGTTGCTATATTACTGTACGGCCGAAGTAATCGAGCCAAACTGGCAGTCAATGATGTCGCGATTGAACGAAGGACAGGGCCGTGCTGGTGAGGATGCTGACGAGATCGAGCAAGATAATGCGCCACAGGCGCTACCAGGGCAGGTGAAGCGGACGGTAGACGAGCTGATGCAAGATCATGTTGATTTTCTAGCAACATGTCTGAAGGAGTGCATGCTTACGAACTCGAAGCTCCTACGTGTAAGTCACATCCAAATTTCCCAGCCTAGATCATCAATTAAACACCACTTCCACAGATCAACTCCAAAGTCATAAACACTTGCACCATGTTTGCAAATTACACGACTCACCTATCCCGTTATCTCGCTGCTGCAGAAGCCGAATCGGCCGAGTCCTCCACGGCCAGTAGCAAACTGGATACACTGATCGACCATCTCAATAAATACGAGCTGAACTTCTCAAGACATTTGAAGATCTTGCTGGATGCGCTGAACTATCTCGCGGCGACAGAGACGGTGGTGTTCTTGAGCCTTTGCGCGAGACTGAGCATGGCAGGCGATGGTAGCGATGGCGTGGGTCGGGGACAATGAGCCACAGGAAGAAGAATGTCGTTTGACAGCATGGACCGGATAGCACACAGAGGTGTGAATGGACTTCACGAATGGATATATGTTGGGCATGGCGTCACAAGCTCGCACAGGTACGAGCGTGGACTATCGGTTCGGTATGATACCCTTTGCTTTTGCTGATGTCAATATGGTAGAGAACGGTTGGAAGTGGCAGGGATTTTACAAAAGTTGATATTATCCTATGAACTCTGACAGTCCTCACGAGGCTCTTTGTGATTGTGATCGCAACTTTTCTATGCTCTTCTCTTCGGACTCCCTGCCGTCCCGACCACCCTCAATGAAATGCCGAGCTTGCCTGCTAGGTCGGCATAGTGCCATGACAGGAGCAAAATTCTGCAGACTAAGGATTCTCCAGAGGACAGATAAGATAACATGCCGACTATTTGATTCGTCGCACTATGGTAGGTATCATTGCCCGTTCTACCTGCCACTTTCAGGTTGACTGGCCTCATTTTCAATTCACCCATGCAATTCCTTCCACCTTCGGTCAGCTTCCCTTCGCAATCAACGCATTACATATGACTTTCGGCGCCATCAATCAGCATCAACCTTTAGCATCAAGAGCCCCCAACCACGTCGTATTTCCATCCACGACTCCCCGGAACTTGCTTCAAATAGAGTTCGTACGAATTACTCAAGTACAGCCTGATCTTCTCCTTCAGCACACCCAACAACTTATTAATGGCCTCTTCGTCACTTCCGCAGGGCACCGACGCAACATGGATCCAGCTAGATGACACGACGGCAGCCACCACCCGGTCGTGAACTGGGAAGGTCACGATGGAAGGCAAGTGTACGTCTACTACGCTTCCGAAGAGGGTGTGTACGTTATCTACACGCGTTGTGTTAGTATGTTGCATCGCCAAAGTGATTTCCTTGGACGAAGACGAATGCGACATTATTTCAGCGTACCTTTGCACATTTGATTCTTATCGGCGATTGTGATAGTAGGTCCGGTGAAGGCAGGAGAAGCGCCGGTGTTGGTGGGTGCGGTAGATGTAGAGCCTGCGCCTGAAGAGGAAGACGAGGTAGAGTAGGCGGGTGGCGCCAAAGGCCATTCTGCAGAAGTGTTCATTTTATTTGGTTACGAGTGGCTGATCAAGAATGACTAAGATGCCTGGCTTAAGGCTACCACTGCCGACTGACTGACTGGTAGCAAAGAGCATACGGCTGCGCTTGATATAGAAAGACGCTCGTAGCTGGTCACATGATTTGATATCCGCACGACACGAAGCATAAGAGTGAAGCGTGGTAGCCAGACAGAGTGTGCTACTATAACAAGGTATCCAGGATCAACCTGAAGCGAACACTGTGCGTTGGTATATCATAGCACGAACTATGATCTGTTGTTACTCAGGTTGCAGCAATATGTGCATGCCAGATCAACAATGCACACACGAACGATAAAACATGCTTGCGAGCTCGAGGCCATGGGAGATAGACGCTCACGATACAGCATGCCTTCACTCGTTAAGACTGCCGAATGCGTCGAAGCTATCATGGGCTTGTGCATTAGTATCTACCCTATGCCACTTACCTCCTCGATAGCCTGCAATTTATGATGCGCGGCACTATGGTGGGTGTCATCGCCCGTTCTACCTACCTTTGCGCAATAAAGTACTAGGACAATCGGTGGAGGCAAGAGAAGCGCCGTCGCCGGTGAAGGCAGTAGATGCGGAAGCTGCGCCTGAGGAGGAAGATAATGGAGTGTAGGGTGGTGGCGCCAAAGACCAGTCTGAAGAGGTGCTCATTTTTTCTCCTCTCGGACGTAACGATGGCGCTGGGTCTGACGTTGACTTGAGGACGATACTAGGACACTGGCCTTTTTCGCAAGAATGCAACTGCGTACTGCTTTTGACTGATTGTGGGTTTGGTTGAGCGAAACAAGAACTAAGAATGGCAAGCGGGTTTTACTGCTGGCGCTTGATACATGATATACCAGAGCCTTGAAGCATGTTCCATATCTAGTCACATGACTTCCGGCCTGAGCATAAGAGCAGAGCATGGTAGGCAGGCAGACAGATATCCAGGTCTGACGGTAAATTCACTTTTTAATTTTACTTTCCATGATTGTTCTTTGCGCGCTTCCCTTTTCGAGCTTTTATCACTCGCTCCCTTGGTCTCGTCCACTGGCGCCCCTTCTTCTCTCCATCAACTATCTCCACGTCGACTCGAGATACATGGATGAAGGAGGAATATCAATCAATCAATCACTCGGTAAGAACGTGCCAGATTAGCGTGAGATGAATATATGCAAACGGGACAGACAGACAAACAGCACGAGTAGCGCAGTTTCTGCCACCTTTTGCAACCATTAGTGCTTTGACAGACTGCGCCATCATTTTCAGATTCCCATCACATCTCAATGCTTGGCATCATATTCTCGAAAGTTCAGACTCATAAGGTATCTCAAGTGAGAACAAGTTGTGGAGAGTGCCCAGCTGGTTTCTCGTCGGCACTGTCTTGCAACGTCGTTATTGCTTCATGAATGTTGATGTAATCTACTTCATCTCCCTCATGTCTGTGCTAATTCAAAGAGGAGGACGAGAACGAGTGGATGTATTAATCAAATCACAATGGAACATTGGTATATTCATCAAATGAGTGTGTGAGTAGGCTACACTAGCACTGCAACGTCGAAAAGACCATTGATAAGTCCTTTCCTTCCTTGATACCATTACTTCTTCCACCATACTATGCCTGTCGGTCCCCTTGGCATATCAATCCATGCATAGTCTATAATAGTACAAAACAAGCGAGCTCAGAATGGTATCGTTGAGCAGCTTTCATGCTGGAGAGGTATTCCTCCCTCTTTCTTCTATTGTTCGTTGTGTATCATGCCTTATACGGAACCATCGATTCATCCGTAATCCTTTCCATCCGACAGTGATTCCTTCCATTTGACTTTGATTCCTCCATCTTCGAAGGATCGCCATGCCAGTATCAGAAAACGCCGAAGGGAAAAAAGTCCAGTTCCGTTTATAGTCGTTTCTTCCAGAGCGTATGCCATTGCCTGCGCCGTGCTTGCTCTTACTTACCCCTATGCTGCCATGCCCTGCTTGCCCTGTTTGCCCTAATCCCTTCCCGAAACGATTGCGAAAGAGAAAACAACAGAGAAAGAAAATCGGTCGTATTTACCTTTACCACGCGTAGAAGATCCTGTAGATGGCTCACATTAGTGTATTGCGGCTAACCTGACCATGTGGGAGTGTTCCGATGCGGTAGGATGAAGGGCGTGTGCTCTAGTTGTACCTGGTGTATGCAAATGATTTGAAGTCCTCGATGTTGTGAGGCAGGATTGGACGATGAAAGAACAAATTGTGGGCAGGTGCAGTGTGCTTGTGACTGTGAAGTGCAGATGTAGTCAAAGATTGACAACGGGTATCTTCTTTTCACTCCACATCAACATACGAATTTGCTCGCTTGAGCAGCTGATGCTCAGGAACCTGCTCAAAGTCCTTGCTCTCGTGAGAGTATAGGTAAGCTTTGAAGTCGACTCCGTAAGGTCTCTGTAGAAGGGTTGAGAAGTCAGCAATGCTTTCACCTTAGATAGGACTCTGATAGGTCAAGGTTAGTAGCAACTTTTTAGTCAAACGTACCGGCTCAAGACAGTACAGCATCCCAATGGGGACGTCCAAATCCGTGACTTCATTCCTGGGCAATCCTTTGAAGTAGGCAAGCAAGATTCGAGCAACACTGCGGTGTGCAATGAGAATACAGTGATCATGCATGCGTTCGAGCTCCAGGATGACGGGTCTCAACCTGTTGATCACATCAAGATAACCTTCGCCACCAGGTCCAGGATAACGGTAATGGAGCTTGTCCTTCTTGCGCTCCTCGAAAGTATCACGATCCTGCTGCTTGATCTCCTCGTAGGTGAACCCTTCATATTTGCCAGCATAAATCTCGTTGAGCATACGCATTTGCTTGACGTCGAAATCGCTTTCGTCAAAATACTCTGCAGTCTGGATACTGCGTTTGAGCATGCTGGTCCACCTAATTATTATTGTTATTATCATTATTATTCGAGTGACAGATAATATTACTTACACACAGAAACTCTTTTCGCGGATGTCATCTTCGTCTTCGCAGTGTGGGTTGGGAGGTGTAAGATCTCCTGCAGTAGGTGGGAAGTGTGATTGACGATGACGATCAAGCTCATGAATCTCCCACTCCTTGCGCTGCTTGCAAAGGAACTGAGTAAGTGCTTCAGCGTACTCATGGCCTTGTGGAGTAAGCTCAGAGTCGCCACCAAGTCTACCAGACTGGTTGTCCTGGGATTCACCGTGACGTGTGATCCAGATCTGGCGTGGGGTGAGGTTGAAATTGAGAAGATAGTAAACAGCCTGAGCGGAAAGGAAGCCATCAATTTTGTGAGAGATGATCTTGCGACCAACATCAATCATTTGGACGTAGGGCATGTTGTTCTTTTCTTCGTATTCGCCAAGAGCGACGTAGCTTTTCTCGTAGATGGCGATACGTGCCTTGAAGTCGGCAAGAGATGCTTCGGGGTCTTTGTCTCTGTAGTCAGGGCCAGAAAGCTTAAGTCTGATGTTGCGCTCCAAAAGATTCTCGTCAACACAGATGCTTTCAATGAAGAGGACGTTCAGATCAGGGCCCGCTCTTTCACGGATCTTCCTCATCACAGCGGCACGGCGTTCGAGCGTAGAGTTTGTGGCATCGAGAATGCCTACGGATCCATTGGCGTACATGATATAGTCGAGAAGATCATCCAGACTCTCCAAAGCAACCTGCTCTCTCAGATCGGCAGCTTTCTTGTTCTCTGGGTCAAAGAAACTCGCAGATTGGTCGAAGGACTCTTGCTCTCCTTCTTTCTCGTTGCTGTTATCCTCATTCTGACTGGCTTCTGGCAAGACTAGCTCGGGGATATTAGGAGCAGCAACGCCATCCTTCGTTCCTGCTTCGGGGCTGGTTTCGACTGCGCTTCCTCCAATCAGCAGGATATGTGCAGCAAGCTCGCTGGGCTGCATTGATTTGCTACCGTTGGTCTGCCCATCGCCAAGGTTTTGACGGAAGGCTTCTCTTGCACTGCCAGCACTGGAACCTCTGCCGTGTGTAGAGTGAGCAGATCTGTGTCCGCTGGCCACAACTCTACGTCGATCGCCTACGTTGAAGATCTGAGTGTCGTGCTGGAGCCAATTCAGATATCTTGCAAGCTTCTTTGTGATGTAACTCTTTCCTCTAGCGGGCAACCCAACCATGACGATGACGAGCTTAGATCCGAGGTCTCGTTGTGCAATTCTTCCATCTGGCGAAACCGCACTTTTTGTTAAACCAGGGATGTCGAGCGTGGTAGGGTGTTTGGCGCGAACTTTGTACTCGTTAGAGTTTTGTCTCTTGGGGAGCCTACAGACAAGAGCTTGATTAGCACCTGGATCAACCTCTTCGCTTGCGACTAGTCCTCTTAGTCCGCAAGCGCTCCGAGTGAAGCTCTTTTGAGGACAACTTACATGCTTGGACTGCTAGGTGCAGTTGTGGCAGGCGTATCATTCTTAGCTGTAGGACTTCCTACTACATGTCCGTTGGTGTCTCCGCTGGCCATCGGTCTTGGCTTTGCTTCATCTTTCACATCTTGAGCGAAACCAACTCTCTCGTCGGTGTGACGATGACGAAGCGAGCTGGGTCTTTCGGGTGCTGCGAGAGTGGCAGGAGCTTTGGCGACGACTTTGAGCTGATCAGTCATGGTGCCATCCAGATTGGCGACGGGGTGAAGTGCGGGAGCGACAATTGCGGGCATGGTGTTGTTAGGCTTTGCGTGGTGAATTGACATGCTGTTGAACAGCGCAGATTGAGCCAAGTCGGAAAGCTGTGTTTGACTTTCCCTGCGCAGTTGAAGCTCTGGATGCGGTGGGAGCTCTTGCTGGTTGTGCGAGTTGTCTTGATGTTCCTGTTCGTGGTTGGCGCGAACTTGATTCAAGTCGACTTTGTGCAGAGGCGGATGCGGCTGTTGACTTTCTTGGTCGTGCTGTTCGCTCAGATGACGAGGAACTTCTTCGGAGCGATGATCTGAGCGCTGAACGCGGTCGTCAATAGTGGTTGGATGAGTAGATGCATTTGGAAGCAGAAGTGGCATCTGGAGAGGAAATGTTTTTCGTTGACTTATGCTGTTAGTCACGTCTTTCCCTGAGGTCAACGCTCTTGCTTGGCTACGTACTATAGTTTGGTAGAGTCAGCGGATAGAGCTCCGAAGAAAGTCAAATGTGACGCTGCAGCGATAAGAAAGTGCTAATGCAGCTAATTGAGCTTGACGTAAAGAGAAGTTTGAGGGATGGATGACGGTGTGAGCTAAGTGTGCGATAGAAGATGAAGGAAGAAGGACAAGATGAGAGAGATGGCAGGAAGAAGGATAGAAAGTGAAAGTGAGCAAAGGTGACGGTGTTTTTAGCATGCGGACCGAGGAGACCCGTCTTTACAAGCTTGCCTTGCTCTATCTATCCCGCTGCTGTTGTATTGTGCTATGCTGTGTGCTATACTCCTGCCATCTGACCAAGGCACAGTGGTGAAACAAGCAGAAATTACCGTATTTGTCATCTAGCATCTCCTGAAGATCAAAAGTCGAGCCTCCGTCTTGGCTGCAGCTAGGATAAGACTTTCTCCAATCAAGTCTAGTTCTTGCGCCACGCTGCCACTTTGCCGTCTTGCAGCACAAGATCTCCGATGCTTGCATGCCTTGCCCCGGACTGAATGGTTCACGGCGGCGACGACGGAGTGATTACTGGTCGAGGCTAGGCACGTCATGCGACCCGGATCGGCGAGGTACATACAACGTGTCGCGCTAAGAGCGGCTGACTGCAGACACTAATCAACGTACATCGTGGACATCGTGGTTGGGGATCCTGATGGTTTCCGATGCATCAAGATGTCACAAACAACAACATACGCCATGATACAAAATCCGAGACTATGATATGTACATGTATGTTAGTAAACGACTCGAAGATAAGCATGTCTGGCAACAGTATGACATCCATGATGCTTCCCATCATGTCCAGCAAATCAGATAAGTATGTTTGACGGAATTCACGAAGCACAGCTAAGAGAACATCTCTTTCGTATGATATTACCACTATCGTCCAGTATGAGCAAAACATAATCCCACCCAACAAGCTCATGAACATTGCATCACAACCTAAATCTTCCCCCTCAACACCTCAAACACCTCTTTCCTCCCGCAGTCAAACCTCCTCTCCGCCTCCTGCCAATTCACCACCTTCCAAACATTCTCCACATACGCCGCCTTTCCATTCAGATACTGCGGATAATACGCATGCTCCCACAAATCCACTCCCAACACCGGCACAACATCAGCACCAACCGGATCCTGATCCTTTGTTGTCACAATACTCAATCTGCCCTCTCCCTCAACACTCTTGACCAACCATCCCCATCCACTTCCCTGAATACCAAGCAATGCTGCACCGAACTTCTCCTTGAACTTCTCAAGCCCGCCATATTGTGCCTCGATAGCTTTCATCAGCTTCGGTGCAGACTTTGCGGCATCGGTAGCAGATGAGCTTGCAGGCGCCAAGTTCTCCCAGAAGAGAGAGTGGTTGATGTGGCCGCCTCCGTTGAAATTGATGGCGGCTTGGTTGGCGATACGAGCGGGGATGGAGGTGAGTGAGGTGAAGGAGGCTTCTAAGGCGAGAGCTTTGTTGAGGTTCGTAATGTAGGTTTGGTGGTGTTTGGAGTGGTGCAAAGTCATGATTTGAGTCGAGATGTGTGGTTCGAGAGCGTCGTAGGCATAGGGGAGAGGAGGGAGGGTGTATTCTTGTGTGGAGGACATTTGTTAATGGTGGTATCGTGATCGGTGGACTGTGCAAGTGCTGTGTGGTTGTTGTTGGAGTTGAGAAAGTAAAGGTAGTGAGGTGGAATAGAGTAGTGAGGTTAGAGTAAAAAGGTATAGGAACGAAGTAGAAAGAGACGGGATGAGGGGCATATGAGCCTATTACCAGAAACTTGCTCATTTGGCGTGTGTCCGGCCAAGGGACTCAAATGCCAAGACATGGTAGGATTGAGCAAATGTACGCAATTTGCGCACATTAATACATGCCATCTCAACCATGTAAGTTCACACGTCGCCATTTCTTCGCCTTTTTTGCGCGACTACGTTTTCTCTTTTTGGCACGACCACGCTTTCTTTCTCCTTCTCAATATCTCCAAAAAGCACATCTCACCACCAAAAACACTCCAAAAACACACCAACACACACCTCGCTCTCCTCGCTACCACCACCATGTGCCTGGAATCCAGCACTCCCCGCACTCTAATCGGCGGCGCGATAGCTACACTCCAACCCCGGCAGGACATCTCCTCCTCAGCACTGGACAGACTCACCGCCTACAAACTCCACCTCCGCAACGACACAAACAGCAGCAGCCAACCACGCACAATCGCCACGCTCATCTCACCCACTTTCTTGAAGCAGCGTCCGAGTCTTGAAAATTATCGCGTTGTGATCCAGTATGTATTTTCCTCTCTGCACATCTTAGATTTTGTTTTCACTCGTCACAATCATTTTCCTCAATAACTGGCTACTTGACAACAACGTACAATACCTTCCAACCCACATCTATCTCATCTGGTGTGCCCAGTCTCGACAATCGCACCAGGAATAGCAGTATCAAAATCAAATGCTTACAAACCTCCAGACGAGACGGCGACCTCACCGCCACCACATCATCTCCATTATCTCCTCCCATGCACACTTTCCAATTCGCAGCAGACCACGGAAACACCAGTCCAACTCTCAAATTGGATACGGCGATGGATCTGTCAGTAGGAGGCGAGGGACTGATTGGACGGCGGGTACAGCTTGTTGAGATTATCGGAGACAGGGAGTCGCAGGCGGGGAGGGTTTTGAGCGAAGGGGTGTTGGGCTGGAACTGATGCGTTAGGTTATCTTCTTGAAGTCTTTAGGATAACGATTCGGTCGCGCTGCTTGTTGGATGCATCGAGAATTAGAATGACGCGATCAAAACATAAATACCACCAGCAGATAATGTGCAGTTGAAAGCGCATAGACACAGAGTGACATATATTAGCTCGGTATACTATGAGTTCCTTGCTGAATACTATACTATTTCTTGTATTCTTTCTCCAGCAGCCTCGCTATCGTGTTCAGCTGAATGTTAGACGTGCCCTCGTATATAGCACCAATTTTACTATCCCGCCAATCTACACAACATCAGCATTAGTCAAAACCAAACATCATCATCACCGACGCCGACATCGAATCGCATCGTGCTTGAAGAACATTTGGGAGGGGGGAAAAACAAAAAACTTACACTTCTCCGCCAGCGTATCCCTCGTAAACCCACTCCCTCCCATCCACTCAATAGCACTCCCACTAACTCTGCCCGCAACCTGACTAGAATACAACTTCGCCATAGCCGCCTCCCTGACAAAATCTTTTCCAGCTTCTTTCAGTCTTGCAGCATTGTAGGTGAGTGCGCGCGCCGCCTGAATCTCCGTCCACGCCTGTGCTAATTGGAATTGCATGCCTTGGAAGGTTCCGACTTTCTGCCCGAACTGCTCGCGGTCGTTCCACACGTAGTTGGCGGCGTGTTCCCAGGCGCCCCAGGCAAGACCGCACCTGTTGAAGTCAGGTCTCATGTCGGGCCGGGGGATGTGGGGGGGGGGGGGG
>Ga0160428_1001166_pt1 | contig 21481 bp, 19 predicted proteins | sample SolpanmetagenomM_FD_108198 | JGI IMG/M metagenome (GOLD analysis project Ga0160428, IMG submission 108198) | Solar panel surface microbial communities from Lawrence Berkeley National Laboratory, California, USA - M | ecosystem: Engineered > Built environment > Solar panel > Unclassified ... | reverse complement strand
TGAACGCGTTGCTGAAGGCGAAGCTCGGGATCGACTGATCGGTCGCCGGATCGAACGTGGCGGCGCTGACGCTCAGACGCGTCGGTCTGCCGCCGTTCTTCGGCCGGGGTCGGTTCGATCGCCGCTCCGACTTCATTTCGGGGCCGCAGTGGTGTCCTCCGAAGCCGGGACGGCCAAGCGAAGGCCGGGCGACATCGTCGCTGCACACGCGATAGCAGCTTCCCGGACCCGACACGGACGTCTGACCACGACGAAAACCCACCGCGGCGCCGCCGGGCAGGTGAGGGCCGAACAGATCCTGACGTGTAAAAACCGCGGCGGAACGGCTCAAAGTGGGGCCTTTCGCGCATTCGAAGGCGTGCCATTCTGGCCGCTTCTGCGCCCCTGGAGCCGCGTCCGTCCGGCTGCTCGTGTCGTGCCGCTAAGTGCCGGGCCGAACCTGTCCCGATCCCGTCTAAGCGGCGTTCCGCTGCGGTGGAGTCATGCCTGTCTCCTCCAGCCTCTGACGACCGTTCACGATCCAAAACCTGACCACGTCAAGGTTGTCGATCGGTCCATGCCCGCCTTCGCGAAGCACAGTTGGAGACTGCGCCCGTCTTTTGGGCCGGTCAATGACCATTTTTCGGTCAAACTTCTTTTTCTGACCCAGCTACCGGGAACGCCGGGACGCACCCCTGTCCGATCAATGCCTTGGATCGATCGCGAAGCGCTCCCGATTATTGATTGGGGCACAAGCTATTTGCCGTCACCCCTGTTGTTCTCGACCGGACAGCGGAGACCGCCGTCGAACGAATCGTCGGTGCCGCCCGCGCAGGTCGACCCTGTAATCCCGCTCCGGAGCGCGCCGGCTTATGGGCTGCACGCAGGCGTTCAGGTTCAGGATCAGGTTCGATACTTTCTGGACCTCGCCGATGATCGCACCGTCGGCGCCGAGCCTGCGCACCATCTCGTCGACACACAAGTCGCTGCGGTGGCGGATGGTCCCCAGGCGCGTTTCCCGATGATAGCCACATCGGACCCATCCATCGGAACACGATGCGGTCCTGCGCGACCGCTCAGCGGCGATCGGCTTCCTTGATCGGACCGTGGGCCGAATTCGTCAGCGCGGAGACGCGCGCGCTCAGATCCATGAACCAGTTCGGGGTCGGTGCGCGGCCGCCGTTCACCACCACGGTCGCGGTCATGCCGGCGATCAGCGGCACTTCCGGCGGAACGTGGTCGATCTTGATCCGCACCGGGACGCGCTGAGCGAGCCGCACCCAGGTGTAGACTGGATTGACATCCGGCAGGCCCTGCGTGCTCGCCGCCGCGTTGGCGGTGGAGATGCCCAGGGTTATGCTCTCCACGGTCCCGGTGAGGTGCGGATCAAATCCCATCAGCTTCACGTCGGCCGCGTCGCCGACGTGGATGTTGGGCATCTTCGTCTCCTCGAAGTAGCCGTCGATCCAGAACGAATCGGTATCGACGACGCTGATGTTGGAGGTGCCGGTGCGGGCGTAGTCGCCGACCCGCATCAGGAGGTTGGTCACGCGGCCGTTGACGGTGGAGCGCACCTGGGTGCGCTCAAGGTTGACCTTTGCCTGCCGCAACTGCGCCTGCGCGCTCTCCAGCGTCGCCTCGGCGATCTTGGCGGTGCCGGCATATTGCTGCTTCTCCTCGATCGACGTGGAGACCGTGGTCAGGGCTTGGCGCCGGGCCGACTGGGCGTTCTTGACCTGCAGGTCGGCCTCGCGGTTCTTCACCTCGGCGTCGGCGGAGGTGACCGAGACCTCGAAATCGATCGGGTCGATCACGTAGAGGACATCGCCCTTCCGGACATTCTGGTTGTCGCGGACGCGGACCTCGATGATCTGGCCGGCGACCTGTGGAGCGATGTTGGCCACCTGCACCCGCACCGTCCCGTCGCGCGTCCAGGGCGCCACGACGTAGAACGCCCAGACGTAGGCCGCCGCCACGCCCGCCACCAGCAGGATGACGCCGGTGGCAGCCAGTCGGAGGATCTTGGCGGTGCGGCCCCGGCGTCTGACGACCGGCAGCTTGTCGTAGCGATCCACCGCGCCTTCGCGCGCGACGGGCTTCGGATCGTCCTCGTCGGCGGTCGTATCGGGCATTCAGATCAACGCGATGAGGAGAGCGAGGACGCAGACGTAGATCCCGGCCTCGGCGAGCGGGGCATTGGCAACGTAGCGGCTGAAGCGGATGCGCGCGAAGAACCAGCGCAGCACGAGAAGGATCGCGAACGCGATGAGGGCATAAGCGACGAACGAGGAGATCAGCACGCCACCGATATGAACGTCCTCGTACATGGCCGCCCCGAATGAGATCCCGGTCAGAATAGCGCGATTCCGAGGCGTTGGAGGAATCGCCGATGGCGCGCGATGGTTCGAGCCGCCGTGATGAGGTCGCTCGCCGCCCGCGCCGTGGTGAGCCGCACCGCTCGACTTGCCGGCGAGGCGGCCCGGATCAGGTCGCGGGCCGCCGTCTCGAGCGCCCGGTCGTTCCCGGCCGCGAGGCCGCTGCCCGCCCGGCGGATCGATTCGCGCAGCTCCGCCGCGGGCCAGAGGCGGCGGAGCTCGGCGTGCGCGCGGGCGGCGGCAGCCTCCAGCCTGGCCAGCGCGAAGGCGTGCGCGAGATTCGCCCGCCGCACGGCGCCGCTGCCCGAGCTGTAGGCGGCGAACTGGAAGAGCCGGTCGGCGTTCAGGCTGGTGCGCGTTGTGGCGTCGCCGCCTTCCCCGACGAGGGCGTCGGCGAGGTCGCGCCGCGCCGAATCGAGGGCGAAGGCGCGCCGCTGTGCGGGTGTGATCGGGAGGAGCAGGCGGACCACGATCGACAGGATCACCGACGACACGACCACCAGGAACGCGTTCAGCAGGAAAGTCTGGGCGTCGTAGCTCTGCGGGTTCGCGGGGCCGAGCAGGACGGGGAAGAATACGATCACGATGAAGCCGATGCCGAAGGTCTTGGGATTCAGCGACAGGAAGCACCCGAAGAAGATGACCGGTGCCATGACCATCGCGAGCATGGGGAAGCCCTGCACGCCGTTCAGGAAGACAAACCGCGCGATGCCCGCGAGCGTGGCGGCGGTGCACATCCCGATCACGACGCCGTTGGCGAATTTCTTAGGGTCCGGGGTGACCGACGACAGCGCGGCCGTCGCCGCCACCTGAACCAGCGCGAAGGTGGCCTGCGGCAGGCCGAGCGCCAGGAAGGCCGCGGCCGTCACGGCGAAACCGATGGCGACCCGCAGGGCGCCCCGGAGGGCGACCTGGAAGTCGCGGTGTGTCGGCAGGCGCGCATCGCGCAGCGGCCGGTGCCCGTCCGCGAGGGCGCGAAGCCCGTCCTGCGCGAAGGTCGCCGCGCAGACGAAGTCGAGGGCCCGCTGCAGCACCACGATCTCGTCCAGCGGTCGGTGGCCATCGCGGATCGCCGCATCGACGAGGTCGCGCAGGCGCTCGTCGTCCCGGTCGAGAATCTCGACGTCGGGCGCATCGGCGACCCGGCGGCAGATCGCCAGCGCCTCCGCCACGGCGGGCCCTGGGGTCCGCAGGCAGGACGTGGCGGCGGCCACCGCGCGGATCGCCGCCGCCATGACGTAGAGCGCGGCGATGCAGCTGCGCGCGCCCGCGGCGCGGAACGATCCGTCGTCGAGTTCGCCCGCGATGGCGCTGGCATCGGCGCGCATCGGCGCGATCGTGCGGATCAGGGCCGCGGTCCGCGCCGGTCCGAGATCCCCCGCCGTCAGCGTCTCGCAGGCGTAGGCCCGCGTCCCGTCCCAGGCACCGCGGAGTTGCGGCAGCAGCGCCCGCCACGTGCTCGGCGAGGCGAGCGCGTCGTTGATGAAGGTGATCACGACGATCCCGAGCACGATCACGGCGACCCGGGAGACGGCGGCGTCGAAAGTGCCCTGCGGTTCGTCGATCTGGCCGAGCGCGATGATCGCGACCGTGTAACCGGACAGCATCGCGCCGTAGGCCCGGGTGTCCTGCAGGTACTGCGCGACGAACACGCAGAGCCCGAGCCACACCGTGAAGGAAACGAGCAGCAGCACCCGGTCCTGCCCGAACAGGGCCATCAGCACGATCGACACGGCCGCGCCGAGCAGCGTGCCGAGCAGCCGGTAGATCGCCTTCGAGATCGCCTGACCGCGCTTCGGTTGGGCGAGGATGGCCACGCACGTCGCGGCCGAGGAGGCGCTGTCGAGCTGCAGCCAGAAGGCGAGCGCCAGCGCGAGCATCATGGCAATCCAGATGCGCAACGCGAAGGCCCAGGCCGCCGGCTTCGGAACCCAGTCGTCGAGGACCGCGACGACGCGATCCACGATCGACCTTTGCGTCCGGCCTGCGGCGGCGGCGGCCTCAGCCATGCTCGGCCCGGCGGTGAGCGCGCGGCCGTGAGTGTCGCCGCTGAGGCCGATCCGTCATGACCTCACGCTCCCGGTGATCCGCGGCTCCGGGGAAAGGAACGGTCGAAATGCGCCGCGGTTCGCGATCCATCAGGCTTTGTCGTTACCCTTCAGGCGCTTGTTGCACTTGCTCCAGAACTGCGGCCATTTCGGCCCCTGCGCGGTCTTCTGCGCATCCGTGAGGCCGCGCCACTCGGCGCCGCACTTCTTCTGGCGGTCGCGGGCCGCGGTCTGCCCCGGGCTCGGCTGCTTCGCGGCCGGCGCGGCGGCCGGCGCTTCGGCCGCCGCGGGAGCCTTCGCGGGCGCGTCCTTGGCGAGGACGGGGTGCGTGACGAGGAGCGGCACGGATAGGGCCGCGAGTCTGGCGAGTCGGACGATCATCGGAATTTCCCCCTGAGCGTCGCGACGACGCCCAGTGTCCAGTGTCGCCGCCCGGCCGCAGCCGCGGCAAGCCGGTGCTGCCGTCTGCCAACAGGCACCGCGCCCCTTTCTCGCAAACGTGAGACGCGGCAAGGCGTAACCCTTGAGCGCGGGCGGGAAATCGTCTTCACTGAGAAGGTTGTCCGGAGCCGGCGGAGGTCCACCGCATCGCCGACAATCCGGTCGAGGAGCAGACAGAGCATGGCAGCGGTGTCCGGGCGGCCGATCGACGTCCATACCTGGAGCACGCCGAACGGCTGGAAGATCCCAATCATGCTGGAGGAGTGCGGCCTCCCCTACAGGATCGTTCCGGTGAACATCGCCAAGAACGAGCAGTTCGCTGCGGATTTCCTGGCAATATCGCCCAACAACAAGATTCCGGCGATCGTCGACCCGGACGGACCGGGCGGGCAGCCGATCTCCGTCTTCGAATCGGGTGCGATCCTGCAGTATCTCGGCCGCAAGACCGGCCAATTCTATCCCGCCGACGAACGCGCGCGCGTCGTCGTTGATGAGTGGCTGTTCTGGCAGGTGGCGGGCTTCGGGCCGATGCTCGGCCAGACGCACCACTTCAAGATCTACGCGCCCGAGAAGGTGCCGTACGCGATCGAGCGCTTCACCGCGGAAGCCAAGCGTCTCTACGGCGTGCTGGAGCGGCGGCTCGAGGGACGGGCCTACTTGGCCGACGATTACTCGATCGCCGACATCGCGACGTTCACCTGGGCGAAGCTAAACTTCAAGCAGGGCGTCGACATCGCCACCCTGCCGAACGTGGCCCGATGGCTGGACGGCATCCTGGCGAGGCCGGCGGTGCAGCGCGGCCTCGCGTCGATCTGACCGACGGTCAGTTCTTGTTGGCGGCCTGCTGGTTCACGTCCGGCACCTTGGTCCAGGTCTGGGAGCCGCACAGCACCTTGAGCATGCAGCCGGAGACGCTGAGTTCGGCCTCGCTCTCGCGCTCAAGGCTGACCGTGTAGATCTTGCCTTCCTCGATATTGTAGAGTTCTCCCGTGAACTTCTCGTCGTCGGGCTTGAGACCTTCGATGAGCTGAAGCCCGATCACCGGGCGGGCGCGCTTCTTGGGATCGGGATTCTTGAGGTCGGTGCGGGGGGCGCCGCCGTCGTTCGGCACCTTGAGCCAGACGACCTTGCCGCAGACGAGCTTCTGGCCCGGGCCGCAGCGGTCGATGCGGATCTTGGCGCGGCCGTCGCCGGTGAGCCAAGTGCCGGAGGGGTCCTTGCCGGTGTCGGCGGCAGCGGCGGAGAGGCCGGTGAGAAGCAGGGCGGCGCTGAGAGCGAGTCGCATGGTTCGTCTCCGGGATTGGGGCGTTGCGGACGCCCGGGGTGGACGAAATCGGTCGATGCGCGACTGAGCCGCCGCAATCGGGCGATTTTTCGGCGGTGTTGCGGCAGCGCCACGGCCACGCTTGGCCGGTGGGGTTCCGACCCGTGGCTTGAGACACCGGGGGGCGCCCGCTATAAGCCCGTCGCCGAAGCGAAATTCTCGCTGCCGCGGCGCGTCCGGACTTCCGGCGCGCCGCACATTCTTTTCCACAGACAGACCGGACGCACCATGGCCACCGAGCGCACCTTCTCGATCCTGAAGCCCGACGCGACGCGGCGGAACCTGACCGGCGCGGTGAACGCGGTGATCGAGGAGGCGGGCCTGCGCATCGTCGGCCAGCGTCGCATCCGCATGACCAAGGACCAGGCCGAGAAGTTCTACGAGGTCCACAAGGAGCGGCCGTTCTTCGGCGAGCTCGTCACCTTCATGACCTCCGGCCCGGTAGTGGTTCAGGTGCTCGAGGGCGAGAACGCGGTGGCCAAGTACCGTGAGGTCATGGGCGCCACGAACCCGGCCCAGGCCGCCGAGGGCACCATCCGCAAGAAGTTCGCCGAGTCGGTCGGCGAGAACACCGTCCACGGCTCGGACAGCGCTGAGAACGCCAAGATGGAGATCGCGCAGTTCTTCCAGGACTCCGATATCGCCGCCTGACGGCGAGGGCGGTGGCGGCTCGGGCACACCTTCCCGCCATCGTCCGGCACCGCATCCGCCAGGGCGGTGAATGCCGCCCTGTGTGACCGAGCCGTCCTTGACGGAATGGAGCCCGGAAGAGTCCAACGGCTGAGCTTGACCAATCCCAGCCCTGGACCATCACGACCATGACGATGCGCCGACTGCCCCTGCTGATCGCGACCGGCCTGTTCGCCCTCGGCGCGACCGCCGCCCTCGCGGGCGGCTCCCCGGCTCCGTTCCAGCAGTACGAGCCGGATCCGGCCCTGAAGACCGCCACCAAGTCCAACCTCGAGGGCCGGGTGCGCCACGCCTGCACGGTCGTCCAGGCCCGCCTGACCAGCGCACCCGAGGCATCCCTGGAGCGTCCCTGCGGATGCTACGCCCGCCAGACGCTGCGCAGCCTCGACGCGACGGAGATCGAGGCCTACCGGGTCACCGGCTACTTCAACGATTCTGCCCGCGCGAAGGCGCTCGCGGCGCTGGACAGCTGCAAGCTGCAGCGCCCGGTCTGAGGAGCGCGCAGGGTTGCTTCGGTCCGCCGCCCACGCGCGAGCGCGGCGAAGCAACCCGGGGAAGCGGGACGTCGTGGCGCGCGGCGCCGCCGGATCGCCGCGCGCCGCCCCGTGGCATCGCAACGGCCGGTACCGTCGGCGACTCGCGCGGTTCGAAGTCGTGCCGCGTCGCACGTCAGGACGACGGAGTGGGGCGGGATCAGCCGGATCGGGGCGCCGGACAGGACCTCAGAGGCTGAACAGCACGCCGTCCGGCGCCGCGTCGGCGATCTCCACGCGATCGCCCTCCAGGCGCGCGCGGCCGCCCGCCACCAGGGCGAGCACCTCCGGGTAGAGGCGGCGTTCCTGCACGATCACGCGATCCGCGAGGCTGTCCGGATCGTCGCCCTGTCGAACGGGGATCGCCGCTTGGGCGACGATCGGGCCCGCGTCGAGTTCGGGCACGACGAAATGGACCGTGCAGCCGTGCAGACGCACGCCGGCCTCGAGCGCCTGCCGGTGCGTGTGCGTACCCTTGAACAAGGGCAGGAGCGACGGGTGGATGTTCAGCATCCGGCCCGCCCAGGACGCGACGAAATCCGGCGTCAGGATCCGCATGAAACCCGCGAGGCACACGAGGTCCACGTCCGCCCCGCGCAGAGCGGCGTCGAGGGCGGCATCGAAGGCGGCGCGGTCGGCGAAGGCCTTGTGGTCGATGGTCCGTGTCGGGATGCCGGAGGCCGCCGCCCTGGCGAGGCCGGCGGCCTCCGGGCGGTTCGAGACGACCAGCACGATCTCGGCCGGATAGGCGGGATCCCGCGCCGCCTCCAGCAACGCCACCATGTTCGAGCCGCGCCCCGAGATCAGGACGGCGACGCGGGTCCTGCGGCTGCGGACGATCGCCATCAGAGGGCGAGGCGACCGCTGAAGGTCACCGGCTCGGAGCCCCGCTCCGTGATCCGCCCGAGGCGGACCGGGGTCTCGCCGGCCCGGGTCAGGGCTTCGTCGACGTCGTCCACCGAGTCGGCGGCGGCGATCACCACCATGCCGATCCCGCAATTGAAGGTGCGCAGCATCTCCGCCTCGGCGACGCCGCCCTCGCGGGCGAGCCAACCGAAGACCGGCGGCGGCGTCACCGCGTCGAGGTCGATGGCGATGCCGACCTCGTCGGGCAGGACCCGGGGCAGGTTATCGGGGAATCCGCCACCCGTGATGTGGGCGAGCGCCCGGATCCCCTCCGTCGCGCCGAGCGCCGCCAGGAGCGGCTTTACGTAGATGCGGGTGGGCTCCAGCAGCGCCTCGCCGAGGCTGCGACCGGCATCGAACGGCGCCGGTGCGTCCCAGGCGAGACCGGTCTTGGCGACGATCCGGCGGACCAGCGAGAAGCCGTTGGAATGGACGCCGGAGGAGGGCAGGCCCAGCACCACGTCGCCGGGGCGGATGCCGGGGCGCGGCAGCAGCGTGCCGCGCTCGGCGGCGCCCACGGAGAATCCCGCGAGGTCGTAGTCGGAGCCGTCGTAGAGGCCCGGCATCTCGGCAGTCTCGCCGCCGATGAGCGCGCAGCCCGCCTGACGGCAGCCTTCGGCGATGCCGCGCACGATGTCGGCGCCGACCCCCGGGACCAGCTTGCCGGTGGCGTAGTAGTCGAGGAAGAACAGCGGCTCGGCACCCTGGACGATGATGTCGTTCACGCACATCGCCACGAGATCGATGCCGATCGTGTCGTGGCGGCCGGTCTCGATGGCGATCTTGACCTTGGTGCCGACGCCGTCGTTGGCCGCGACCAGGATCGGGTCGCGGAAGCCCGCGGCCTTCAGGTCGAACAATCCGCCGAACCCGCCGATCTCCGCATCGGCACCGGGTCGCCGGGTCGATCGCACCAGCGGCTTGATCGTCTCGACCATGGCGTTGCCGGCATCGATGTCGACGCCCGCCGCCGCGTAGGTCAGCCCCGTCTTCGGCTCCTTGCCGTCCCTGGCCGTCATGCCCGCGCAACCTCGTTCGATAAGGAACCCGCTCTAGCGACTTACGACGCGGCGCGCGAGTCGGCCGTGCGGGCGCCTTGATCGGCGTGCGCCGCATACCCACTCTGCGCGCTGGCGGATGTCCGCAGGGGGAGCATCTTCGTGCGCACACGGGCTGTGATCGGGCTGGCCGCCGTGGTCGCCTTCGGACTCGTGGTCTACCTGCTCCGCGAGGTGATGCTGCCCTTCGTGGCCGGCATCACCCTGGCCTATCTCCTCGATCCCCTGGCCGACCGGCTGGAGCGGCTCGGACTCGGGCGGCTGGCGGCGAGCCTGATGATCCTGGCCCTGTTCGTCGTCACGCTGGTGGTGACGCTGCTGATCCTGGTTCCGCTCGCGGCCAATCAGGTCGTCGCCCTCGTCAACGCCCTTCCGGGAATGGTGTCGCGGCTCCAGGCGATCATCGCCGAGCGCTCCGGTACGCTCCTCGAACGGGTCGGCGGCGCGGATGTGCTGACCGAGCTGCAATCCTCCGTCGGCACCCTCGCGACGCAGGCGGGGACGTGGCTCCTGGCCTTCCTGAAGTCGCTGTGGTCGGGCAGCCAGGCGCTGATCTCGATCGCGTCGCTGCTGGTCGTGACGCCGGTGGTCGCGTTCTACATCCTCGTCGACTGGGACCGGATGGTTGCGGCGATCGACGGCTGGGTGCCTCCGCGGCACCGGGCGACGGTGCGGGACCTCGCCCGCCAGATCGACGGGGCGGTCACCGGCTACGTCCGCGGCCAGACGCTGGTCTGCCTCATCCTCGGCAGCTTCTACGCGGTCGGCCTCTGGCTCGTGGGCCTCAACTTCGGCGTGCTGATCGGGCTGATCGCCGGGTTCCTGACCTTCATCCCCTACGTCGGCACCCTCACGGGCTTCCTGCTCTCGGTGGGCGTGGCGCTGGTCCAGTTCTGGCCATCCGCCGATTGGCTGCATCTCGGCCTGACCGTCGGCGTGTTCCTGGTGGGCCAGTTCCTGGAGGGCAACGTCGTCTCGCCGAAGCTCGTGGGCGATTCGACCGGGCTGCACCCCGTCTGGCTGATGTTCGCGCTGCTGGCCTTCGGCACGCTGTTCGGCTTCGTCGGGCTGCTGCTCGCCGTACCGATCGCGGCCTCGATCGGCGTGCTCGTGCGGTTCGCCCTGGCCCGGTATCTCGAAAGCCGCCTCTATCACGCCGGACAACCGGTCCTGATTGAGCATAACGTCGAGCATGGCGCAGCCTTGACCTCCGCGGGTGCGGGATGATGCTGGACGCCGCAATCCTGGACGACGCATGCGCGAGAATGCACCACCGCGGCAGCTGGCCTTCGACCTGCCGCTCGATCCCCGGTACGGGCGCGAGGACTTCCTCGTGGGACCGGCCAACGAGGCCGCCTACACGCTGATCGAGGCGTGGCCGGACTGGCCCGACAGCGTGCTGGTGCTGACGGGGCCGCCCGGCAGCGGCAAGAGCCACTTGGCGGCGATCTGGGCTGAGCGCGCCCATGCCTGGACCATCCCGGCCTCCGAAGTCGGCGCCGACGCGGTCCAGCACCTCGTCTCGAACGGCGCGCTGGTCATCGAGGACGTTGACCGGGCCGAGAATCGCGACGAGGCGGCCCTGTTTCACCTGCTCAACCGCGCGCGGGAGCGGGCCTGCCCGGTGCTGCTGACCAGCGCCACCGGGATCGACGCCCTCGGTCTCGCCACGCCCGATCTGCGTTCGCGGCTGCGGCTCGCCCCGCGCATCGCCATTGAGGCGCCGGACGACGCCCTCCTGCGCGCCGTCCTGGTCAAGCTGTTCGTCGACCGGCAGCTCGTTGTCGATCTCGGCGTCATCGATTCGCTGGCGCTGCGGATCGACCGGTCCCTGGGCCGCGCCCGCGACGTGGTCGCCGAGCTGGACCGCGACGCCCTCGGCCGCGGGCGCCGCATCAGCCGGCCGCTCGCCCTGGCGGTGCTGCGGCGCATGGGCCTGGACGACGAGTCCGATCCGCATGGCTGAGCGCGGAATGCGGCTCCCGTCACGAAACTGTCGTGATGGCCGCCGGTCTTGAGTGATACAGGCTCCGCCACCTTGCGGAGCCACGGGAAGAGACAGGAACCGGGGATGGAATCGACGCAGAAGCCCATGGATCGCGACGCTGCCGACGAGGCAGCGGAGCCCCGTCGGCGCTCGGCGGCCAGTCCGACAGCGCGGCGCGCCCCCGCGGTCAAGCGTGCCGCGGCCGAGCTCGCCAGCGGCGCGGCGGATCCCGCGGGCCCCGTCCCGGATGCCAACGACGAGTGGCCGGCGGCGGCCTCCCCGTCGGAGCCGGCGACGGGCGCGGCGCGGGAGTCGGTGGTCGAGGCCGGGCGCTCGCTGCGCCATTCGCCGGAGCGGTTCGTGAACCGGGAGCTGTCCTGGCTCCAGTTCAACCGTCGCGTTCTGGAGGAGGCGTCCAATCCGAACCATCCGCTCCTGGAGCGGCTGCGCTTCCTCTCCATCTCCGCCAACAACCTCGACGAGTTCTTCATGGTCCGCGTGGCCGGCCTGATCGATCAGGTGCGGGCTGGCCTGACGGTCCCGTCGCAGGACGGCCTGTCGCCCTCCGAGCAGCTCCTGCGCATCGGCGCCGAGGTCTCGCGGCTGGCCGCCGACCAGCAGGCCCGCTGGCGTGAGCTGCGCGAGGAACTGCACGCCGCCGATATCGCCATCGTTGAGCCTGCCTCGCTCACCGCGGAGCAGGCGGCGTGGCTGGAGGAATACTTCCTCAACCACGTCTTCCCGGTGCTGACGCCCCTCGCGATCGATCCGGCCCACCCGTTCCCCTTCATCCCGAACCTCGGAACGACCATCGCGCTGATGCTGGTGCGGCCGAAGGACGGCAGGGTTTTGCGTGCCCTGATCCGTCTGCCCGGGGTCATCGACAGGTACGTGCGCCTGCCGGTGAGCGACAGCGACACCGCCGCGCGGCTGATCCCGATCGAGCAGGTGATCGGGATGTTCACGGGGCGGCTGTTCCCGGGCTACCTCGTCAAGGGCAGCGGCGCCTTCCGCGTCGTGCGCGACTCCGACCTCGAGATCGAGGAGGAGGCCGAGGATCTGGTCCTCCACTTCGAGACCGCCCTCAAGCAGCGGCGCCGCGGCGTCGTGATCCGCCTCGAGGTCGAGTCCGGCATGTCGGAGGACCTGCGCAGCTTCGTGGCGGACGAGCTCGAGATCTCGTCGGACGCGATCTTCCTGGTGGAGGGGATGCTCGCGCTCAACGAGCTGTCCCAGGTGGTCGGGATCGATCGGCCGGACCTGAAGTTCAAGCCCTACAATCCGCGCTTCCCGGAGCGGATCCGCGAGAGCGGCGGCGACGTGTTCGCGGCGATCCGGCAGAAGGACTTCATCGTCCACCACCCCTACGAGTCGTTCGATTCGGTGGTGCAGTTCCTGGCCCAGGCCGCCCGAGACCCGAACGTGGTGGCGATCAAGCAGACGCTGTACCGGACATCGTCGAACTCGCCGATCGTCGCGGCCCTCGCCGAGGCGGCGGAACTCGGCAAGTCGGTCACGGCCCTCGTGGAGCTGAAGGCCCGCTTCGACGAGGAAGCGAATATCCGCTGGGCGCGCAACCTCGAGAAGGCGGGCGCGCAGGTGGTGTTCGGCTTCGTCGAGCTGAAGACCCACGCCAAGCTGTCGCTGGTGGTTCGGCGCGAGGGCGAGAAGCTCGTCACCTACTGCCACGTCGGCACCGGCAACTATCACCCGATCACGGCCCGCATCTACACGGACCTGTCGTTCTTCACCGCGGACCCGGCGATCGCCCGGGACGTGTCGCGGATCTTCAACTTCATCACGGGCTACGCCGAGCCCGCGGAGCTGGAGCGGATGGCCGTCTCGCCGCTGACGGCGAAGAACAAGCTGCTCGAGCACATCGAGGCCGAGGTGGCCCATGCCAGGGCCGGACGCCCGGCGGCGATCTGGATCAAGTGCAACTCGCTGGTCGACGGCCAGATCATCGACGCCTTGTACGACGCCTCGGGAGCCGGCGTTCAGATCGACTGCGTGGTGCGCGGCATCTGCTGCCTCCGGCCCGGAATCCCCGGCCTGTCGGAGACGATCCGGGTGAAGTCGATCGTCGGGCGCTTCCTGGAGCACGGCCGGATCTACGCGTTCGGCAACGGCGTCGGGCTGCCCCACCCCAAGGCGACGGTCTACATCTCGTCGGCCGACCTGATGAGCCGGAACCTCGACAGACGCGTCGAGGCGCTGCTGCCGATCACCAACGCCACGGTGCATCAGCAGGTGCTCGATCAGATCATGCTGGCCAACCTCTTGGACAACCGCCAGAGCTGGCGGCTGCTGGCTTCCGGGGGCTGCGAGCGGATCCAGCCTGCGGAGGGCGAGGAGCCGTTCAACGCGCACAAGTACTTCATGACCAACCCGAGCCTCTCGGGCCGCGGCAAGGCCTCGAAGAAGTCGAGTCCGCGGGCCCTGAGCCGGCGGGCGCAGCGCGGCTGAACGGCCGGCCTGTGCACAACAGGCTCAAGAGGTTTCGCAGGACCGCGGTGCGGTTCTGCGCGAAGAACTTGCGCGCGATCCAAGATCTGCGCAAACGAAGGGCCCGGCCGCCGACGCAGAGGCGCACGATGTCCGCGTCGCCGACCGGGATACCTGTGCGGCGACCGGCACATGACATGACCGATCCGGACCCGGCCTCGATTGGACCGCCATCGACTGCGGCTCTAGATTGCACCGACGGTGCGCAAGTCGGGCCCGTCGCGCTCGAGCAAGGACACGGACGTTTGGGCAGCCCTCGCGCCAATCTCATCCTCGCCCATTCCGCGGACCCGACCGTGGAGGCGGCGCGATCCCCGATCGCCATCATCGATATCGGGTCCAACTCGGTCCGCCTCGTCGCCTATGACGGTCTGTCCCGGGCGCCGACCCCGCTCTACAACGAGAAGGTCCTCTGCGGACTGGGCCGCAATGTCCTCACCACGGGGCGGCTGAACGAGGAGGCGGTGGCCCGGGCACTCGCCGCCTTGGCCCGGTTCCGGGTGCTGTGCGAGACCATGCGGGTGGGCCGGGTCTTCGTTTTGGCGACCGCGGCGGCCCGCGACGCCGCGAACGGGCCGGACTTCCTGCGCGCCGCCGAGGCGGCCTGCGGACAGGAGATCCAGCTTCTCTCCGGGCGGCGCGAGGCGGAGCTGTCGGCGCTGGGCGTGATCTCGGGCTTCCACGCGCCGGATGGCGTCGTCGGCGATCTCGGCGGCGGATCGCTCGAGCTCGTGGACGTGCGCGGGAGCATCGTCGGCCAGGGCGTGACCATGCCGCTCGGCGGCCTCGCCCTGCAGGATCTCTCCGGCGGCTCGGTGAAGAAGGCCGCCAAGATCGTGCGTGAGCACATGCGCAAGGCGGCTCCGCAACTGGAGACCCTGCGCGGCCGGACCTTTTACGCGGTCGGCGGCACGTGGCGGGCGCTCGCGCGGCTCCATCAGGCTGCCCGCGGCTATCCCGTCCACGTGATGCATGGCTACACCGTGGAGCCCACCGACGAGCTGACCTTCCTCCAGATCGTCGAGCAGACCGACGTGTCGCTGCTCCAGGACGTCGATGCCATCTCGGAGGCCCGGCGCCCCCTTCTCGCGTACGGCGCCGCGGTGCTGGAGGAGATCATCCGGGTCGGGCGACCGCGCGAGCTGGCAATCTCGGCCTCGGGCGTGCGCGAAGGCCTGCTGTTCGAGCAGCTCGACCGCGATGTCCGCCTGATCGATCCGCTGCTCGCCTCGGCGGCGGAGTTCAATGCCCTGCGCGCCCGCTCCCCGCGCCACGGGGAGGAGCTGATCGCCTGGACGGATCGCTTCGTGGAGACGCTGGACGGGCACGAGACCGCCGACGAGCGCCGCCTGCGCCACGCGGGCTGCCTGCTCTCGGACGTGGGCTGGCGCGCCCATCCGGACTATCGCGACGAGCAGAGCATCGCGGCGATCCAGAACGCAGCCTTCGTGGGCGTCGACCATCCGGGGCGGGCCTATCTCGCCCTGGCGGTCTCGCTCCGGCATACCGGCCTCGCCCTCGAGAAGGCCAACCCGATCCTGCGCAGCGTGGCGGGAACGCGCTTGTTCGAGCGGGCGCGCCTCCTCGGTGCCCTGTTGCGCGTCGCCTACCCGATCTCGGCCGGGATGGGGGGAGCCCTGGGTCGGGCGCCCCTCACCGTCGTGGACGGGCGCGTGACCTTGCGGCTGTCCCGCGACTGGGAGGCCCTGAGCGGCGACCGCCTGCTGAACCGCATCCGCGGTCTCGGCCGTATCGTCGGCCTGGAAGGACGAATCGAGATCGTCTGAGCGGCCCGGTCCCCTCGCTCAACGCCGGAGGCGACCGCGCCGCCTCACCTGTATGTCGGATGCGCGTGGCTCGATTGCCCCTCCCGGACGGTGCTGGCCTGCTGCCGCGCCGTCATCTGCGGGCTGCCGCAGCGGAGCCGGGGTTCCGGCTACGCAGATGCAACGAGCATTTGCCCCGGGGCGGCTCCGGCGCGCGATCGGGATTCGCGCTGCCCCTGACGGAACCCCTCAGGCGACGCGATCGGCGAAGATCGCCTTCTTGACCACGGCGTGGACGCCCCAGTTGCCGTCCACCACCTGGGTGATCCCGAAATCGACCGCCACCGACATCAGCGAGATCGCCTCGTCCTCGGTCAGCCCCTTCGCGTGCATCAGGAACTGGCGCATCTTCCGGAAGGCGTCGCGCATGGCGAGGTCGACGGAGGATTTCTGGAAGATCGCGGTCTGCGCGTCCGGACCGAGGTCGCGCAGGTAGTTCGGGTAGCTGAAGCCGGACAGCACCCAATCCTCGCGCGTCTCGATCATCGGGAAGTCGAGGGCCTCCAGCGGCGTGCCGGGGAGATCGGCCTTCTTGTGCAGGATGAACTGGAAGGTGCCGGTGAGCGAGCACTCGATCGCGGTGCCGCACAATTCGGAATCGCCCTGGCTGGCATGGGGATCGCCCACCGAGAACAGGGCGCCCGGGACCGCCACCGGGTAGTACAGGGTCGCGCCCTTCCCGATCCGCCAGTTGTCGATGTTGCCGCCGGTGTAGCTCGGTGGAATCGAGTTGACCCGGTCGGCCTCCGCGGGCGCCACGCCCATCGTGCCAAAATGCGGGCGGATCGGCACCCGGATGCCCTTGAGCACCTCGAAGGTCTTCTGCGTCTTCGTGTGGTCCACCGGCAGGCCGGGATAGTCGATGGTCGGGTGGTCGACGCCGAACGGGTCGGTCACGCCGGGCCAGCGGAAGCTGTAGACCGCCCGGGCCCAGTCACGCTCGCCGGTGGCGTCGACCTCGTAGATCGTCACGACCTCCCGCGGCTTATCGCCGGTGATCAGGTCGTTGTAGTGGTAGCCCCACCAGGCGGCCGCGTTGCTGCCGAAGGTCAGCCCCTTGTACTTGGGATTGGCGCAGGGGCGGGGGGCCACGTCGAGAATTCGGACCTCCAGAACGTCCCCTGGCTCGGCACCGCGGATCGCCACGGGGCCGGTGCAGATATGCACCCCGAGGCCGCCGCCAGGGCCGACCTTGGCGTCGAGGGCGCCCGCGCCCCGGGGCGAGACGCCCATCTTGTCCTTCGTCCAGAGATAGACGCTCTCGGCGCCGGGATCGCCCTGGATCATGCGCTCGGCGTCGTCGCTGGCTTGGTGGGTCAGAGTCTCGATGGTGACGTAGTCGCCCGAGCCGATCTCGACCTGCGGCGTGAGGCTCCGGCTGAAGAAGCCCCAGTGCACGGTCTCGGCGTTGGCCGGCAGGTGGTAATGCGCGGTCGCGGCGATCTTGGCTCCACTCGCCTGGGCGAGGGCGGGGCTCACGAGCGACGGTCCGGCCGCCGCGAAGGCCGCGGCCGCCGCGCCGGTCGCCACGAAGCTGCTCTTAAGGAAGGCGCGCCGCTCCGGCTCCAAGTCCCGCCGCAGGCGGCGGCGATGCGCCTCGAAGGCGTGGCAGTTCGGATCATCGCCCTGGCACATGGTGTCGACTTCCGTGGCTCGCCTTCCCCCGAAAACGGCCAAGCAAATCGACGGCCACTCTCGCGGCCGTCGCGGGGCGGCCTCACTCGGAGATCATCCCGAGCCCGGCCTCCTCGGGCTTCGGCGCGGGCGCCTCGTCCGCCTGCGCCTCGACGACGGCGGCGGCCGTGACGTTGACGATGCCGCGCGCGGTCACCGAGGGCGTCAGGATGTGGGCGGGCTTGGCCGGGCCGATCAGCAGGGGGCCGACCGGCAGGGCATCCGCCAGCACCTTGGCGAACTGGAAGGCGATGTTGGCCGCGTCGAGATTCGGGAAGATCAGGACGTTGGCCGCCCCCTTCAGCCGCGACCCGGGCAGCACCCGCTCCCGGACCATCTCGTTGAGGGCCGAATCCGCCTGCATCTCGCCGTCGACCTGAAGCTCCGGATCGCGCCGCTGCAGGAGCGCGAGGGCCTCGCGCATCTTCATGGCGGACGGCGAATCCGACTGTCCGAAATCCGAGTGGCTCAGGAGCGCGATCTTGGGCGTCATCCCGAAGCGGCTGACGTGGCTTGCGCAGGCCTGCGCCACGTCAGCGATCTCCTCGGCGGTCGGATTCTGGCGGACATGGGTATCGGCCAGGAAGTAGGCGCCGTTGTGAGTCACCACGAGGCTCATCGCGGCGCATTGTTCCACACCGGGCGCGAGCCCGATCACGTCACGGATGATGCGCAGGCGCGTCTCGAACCGGCCCTCGAGGCCGCAGATGAGCGCGTCGGCCTCACCGCGGCGGACCGCGATGGCGCCGATGACGGTGCTGTTGGTGCGCACCAGCGTGCGCGCCGCGTCGGGCGTGATGCCCCGGCGGCCCGCCACCTCCAGATAGGTCTGAACGTAGGCGCGGTAGCGGGGATCGTCCTCGGGATCGATCAGCTCGAAGTCGCGGCCGTGCTCGATCGACAGGCCGAAGCGCTTGAGCCGGGTCTCGACGACCCGCGGCCGGCCGACCAGGATCGGGAAGGCGACCTTGTCCTCGACGATCGCCTGGACCGCGCGCAGCACGCGCTCGTCCTCGCCCTCGGCGTAGATCACCCGCTTGGGCTCGGCCTTCGCCTTCGAGAACAGCGGCTTCATGATGAGGCCGGATCGATGCACGAACCGGTCGAGGCTGTCGGCGTAGGCCTCGAAATCCGCGAGCGGCCGGCCGGCGACGCCCGAATCCATCGCGGCCTTGGCCACCGCGGGGGCGATGCGCAGGATCAGGCGCGGGTCGAAGGGGCTCGGGATCAGCGATTTCGGACCGAACGGGCGGGCCTCGCCGCCATAGGCGCGGGCGACCACGTCCGAGGTGGTCTCGTGCGCCAGGCCCGCGATCGCCTTGACGGCGGCCTTCTTCATCTCCTCGTTGATCTTGTGGGCGCCGACATCCAGCGCGCCGCGGAAGATGTAGGGGAAGCACAGGACGTTGTTGACCTGGTTCGGGAAGTCCGACCGGCCGGTGCAGATCATCGCGTCCGGCCGCTCCTTCTCGGCCAGATCCGGCATGATCTCCGGATAGGGGTTGGCGAGCGCCATGATCAGCGGCTTCTCGGCCATCTCCTTCAGGTATTCAGGCTTCAGCACGCCGCCGGCCGAGAGGCCGATGAACACGTCGGCGCCCGGAATGACCTCGGCCAGCGTCCGCTTGTCGGTGTCCTGGGCGTAGACGTCCTTCCACCGATCCATCAGCTCGGCGCGGCCCTTGTAGACGACGCCCTTGATGTCGGTGACCGTGATGTTCTCGCGGGTGGCGCCGAGGGACACGAGCAGGTTGAGGCACGCCAGGGCCGCCGCGCCGGCACCGGACGTCACGATCCGGACGTCGGACAGGTTCTTGCCGGCGAGCTCCAGGCCGTTGAGGACGGCGGCCGCCACGATGATCGCGGTGCCGTGCTGGTCGTCGTGGAAGACCGGGATGTTCATCCGGGCCCGGCACTGCTCCTCGACCTCGAAGCACTCGGGGGCCTTGATGTCCTCGAGGTTGATGCCGCCGAACGTCGGCTCCAGGGCGCAGACCACGTCCACGAGCTTGGACACGTCCTTCTGGTCGACCTCGATGTCGAACACGTCGATGCCGGCGAATTTCTTGAACAGAACGGCCTTGCCCTCCATCACGGGCTTCGAGGCCAGCGGGCCGATATCGCCCAGGCCCAGCACGGCCGTGCCGTTGGAGAGCACCGCCACGAGGTTCTGGCGGATGGTGAGGGTCGCGGCCTCCTGGGGATCGTCGTGGATCGCCATGCAGGCGGCGGCGACGCCGGGCGAGTAGGCCAGCGCGAGGTCGCGCTGGTTGCCCAGCGGCTTGGTGGCCTGGATCTCCAGCTTTCCCGGCTTGGGCAGGCGGTGGTAGACGAGCGCCCCGGCCTTGAGGTCCTCGGACATGTTATCGGCCATCGCCCACGCTCCCGCTCACCTGCTTTCCCGAGGACGACGCGATCGCGCATCGCACCGGTTTGCGTCTTGATCGGTCTGTTGCACCGGCTGCGCAGGGGGCGCAACCCGCATAACGAGACCCGCGTCCACCTCGCCAAGCTGGCGAAGCGGTACGGGTTTTCCATAGGCGCTTACTCGTACGGGCGTCCCAAGGTGCGCTTTGCCGAGAGCGGGCGGCGGCTGACGATCGGCCGCTATTGTTCCATCGCAGACAAAGTCGAGATCCTGCTCGGTGGCGACCATCGCCTCGACTGGGCGTCTACCTATCCCTTCGCGGCGATTCGCGGCCTGTTCCCGGATGCGCGGGCACCGGAGGATTATCACGCCTCCCGGGGCGACGTGGTCATCGGGCACGATGTCTGGCTGGGATCCGGCTGCATGATCCTCTCCGGGGTCACGATCGGGCCGGGTGCGGTCGTCGCCGCCCGGGCGGTGGTGACCCGCGACGTGCCGGCCTACGCGGTGGTGGCGGGCAACCCGGCCCGGGTGGTGAGGCACCGCTTCGACGAGGCCACCGCGAAGGCGCTGGAAGCCGCCGCTTGGTGGGACCGGCCCCACGAGGTCGTGACGCGCCTCGTGCCGCTCCTGCAGAGCGGCCGGGTCGCGGACCTGCTCGCGGCGTTGCGCACGGGCGCGGATTCCCGTACCGGCGGGGCCGAGTCTCCGCATGATGCCCACAGGGCACACCACGAACCCGACCCGAGAACCGGACGATGACCGACACGCCTCCCGACCGCCTCGCCTCCAACCCGAACAGCCCGTTCTACGACGAGAAACTGCTGGAGCGCGGCGTCGGCGTGCGGTTCAAGGGCGTCGAGAAGACCAACGTCGAGGAGTACTGCGTCAGCGAGGGCTGGGTGCGTCTCTCGGCCGGGAAGACTCTCGACCGCGCCGGAAACCCGATGACCGTCAAGCTGAAGGGCGCCGTGGAGCCCTATTTCCGCGAGCCCGCGGCGGACGTCTGATCGGCCCTCGCGAGGGCCGCCTCGAAGTTCCGAACGGCATCCCGGACGAGCCTTCCGATCTGTTCGGGAGCGCGCGGCCCGTCGATGACGAGGCTTGTGAGGATGTCGGCGCGGCGGGCACGTTGCTTCGCGGTGCGTGCGTGGTTCGACAGCCGCAGGTGCCAGGCGCATTCGGCGCGGCGGAGGTACAGGCTGTCGCCGCGCTCGTTCCGGGCCACGATGGAGAAGCCGTGCTCCTCCAGCAGCCGCGCTGCCTGGGCGAGGGACGCCAGCGGCGGAAGCGCCCTGTCGGCGCTCACGGCCCGGCGGGCTCGATCGTGCCCAAACGCTTCCGCCCGAGCGCGCGGGCCTTCAGCAACAGGGCCGGTCGCTCGATCCCGTACCACGACAGGGCCGCCACCGGCAGCGTCAGGCCGAGGGCCGGGATCAGGAGGGCCGGGCCGGAAACGTCCGGCCAGAGCGCGTGCAGGCTCTGCTGGACGGGCCAGCCGTAGAGATAGATCCCGTAGGAGAGGTCGGCGGGCGGATCGAACAGCCTGTGCGCCAGCGGGCCGAGGGCGAGCCAGACCGCGCCGTAAGCCTCCGCGAGGAACAGGAGAGCCGGGTAGGCCGGCGTCCGCGCGAGGACGACGGCGCCGAAGGTCAGGCAGGCGAGGGCGGCGGCCGAGACGCGTAGCTGCGCGCGCCAGAGATACAGGCACGCGCCGGCGGCGAAGATCATCGGCAGGCGCAGGGCGGTCTCCACGCCCTTCGGCAG
>Ga0160428_1001165_pt1 | contig 21542 bp, 24 predicted proteins | sample SolpanmetagenomM_FD_108198 | JGI IMG/M metagenome (GOLD analysis project Ga0160428, IMG submission 108198) | Solar panel surface microbial communities from Lawrence Berkeley National Laboratory, California, USA - M | ecosystem: Engineered > Built environment > Solar panel > Unclassified ... | reverse complement strand
TGACCAGGACGTGCAGTCCAGCCAATAGAATTGTCAGCATAAAAGTCAATACGCTCTTGACGCTTCTCCTCAGAAATGAGTTGAAGACCATCGTCGTTGATCAGGATATTAGCAGTACCGCCCTGAAGTTCGTATGTCGAAATAGCGGCCTTGATGGATCGTACGGTTGGTTGGATGACACCTTGAAGACCTTCCTTATACACAGGGCATTGGATGGTGATATGAGGTAGAGTTCCAGTGATTCTTGGTGGTGGTTTGCCAGAGTAGAATCTCGAGTTCTCGTTCATGTGCTTGATAGGACCGAAAATCTGGGCGAAACAACCAATGACTACTTGCCAGAAGAAGAGCGAGAAGAAGATCTGGACAGGGATGAGCAATAGAAGGAGGAGTCGAAGATATGACCGATCAACCATCGATTCGACGACCAGTGTGCGCGTTCCAAACCCGATGAAGACAATGACAAGAAACATCGTGCCGGTGACGTAGACTGTGTTGAAGATCTTTACAGGACGAGCACCAAGTCCTGATTCTACATCATAAGTCATGTCTCCCTTCTCATTCATGGTCGCAGTAATGGTTGCTTGCGGCTTGTTCTTCTCGGTCATCGGCGCGTCTGACTCTCCCTCACCTGCCCAAACCAGCTCCATGAGGTCGTCTTCAATCGATTGGGCACGATCAAGCAGATTGCGTGGCTCGTCATCCCAGACAACCAAAAGTCGTTCCTTGGCAATGAATGCAGCACACTGAGGTATCCTCGCTCTTCTAAGGTCTTCCAAAGTTGGCAGCACTTGCACGCGGAGACCATTGCGCAAAGGAACGTCGGTAGCATCTGGTGCACAGTCTAACAGAATACCAATAATCTTCGAGGCGACTGTCATCGCACTAGGCAAGTTCATCGCGGAAACATTTTCGGCAAATTGTGAATATGCAAGATCTGGTGGCGCTGATACGTACGTTCCTCTGCTTCTCCTGAGCATGATACCTTGCTCAAGCTCTTCCCTGTTGTCAATCCAAAGGTTGCTTTGTTGTTGTTGCCACATATAGTTGCACATTATTTCATGTCTGACTTGCTCAACATAACCACTTTTACCCGAGCTTGATGTGCCAGAGCCAGTAAACATTGATGATTTTTCGGAGTTGTCAAGTGATTTGTCGCCTTTTGCGTCGTAAGGGCCCATGCCGGATACTGTAGGTTGTACAAGACGCTTCGGTGATACGCCTGCATCTTTTGGTGATACTGCTCCTTGCTCTTTCTTCTCACCAACAAGCTCAGTCTTGAGCTTCCCTAGGAGACCCATCTTGATCTGTCAGAGCATTAGTTATTGTGTAGCACATGAAATGGAGTGTATCGTACGAGGGTGTATTAGGCAGATTAGTTCACGTCAGGCCCCAGTAGGTCCAGTTGTCCAGAAAGCAGGACCAGCGGCAATCGTGGAGGTGGTGAGGTTGAGTAGAGTTAAGTTTGATATTAGTGTAGCTTAGTGTGCTCGCCTGCCAGCAGGTCTAGAAGTTCAAGCGAATGTAGTATACGAAGCGAGTGAGATGGTTCGAGTAGACCCGGTAGTTAGTAAGGAATCACACCAGATGACTTGTGGAGACGAACGAGTGTAGATGTCGACGTGGGAGAGAGTTAACAGGTTCAAGTGCGGATGAGCTCTAATATACGATACATGGTACAAGAATAAGGCAAATCAAGTTAGCCACACAACATTCGAGACTGTGGAGGTTAGGAGGTGGTTGTGGTATGTTCCGGATTACGATGTCCATCTAGAAGCAGTGGCGGTGGTGCTCAGCTGGAAGTCAAGGTCGCTACAGCAGTCTCGTAAAGGTCGGCGACATCTAGATGCAGGGCCCGTATGCGGCTGGTGATCGTGCTGCAAAGCAAGAGGAAGAAACGTGCTCGATCGAGTATAAGCGCCAATCGTTATTCGGTGGATTCTGAGCAAGGTGAAGTAAGCCGTATTGTATTGCGATAGAGCCAGCTCGGAAGCCAGCTAGTGCTCACTAGAAAGTTCCCGATTATCACAGATTGACCTCACAGCGTTGCTCCAGATCACAGCTGGATGACCTCAATAAACCCTGTTTCGAAGCTATGGCTAGCATACTGACCATCAGGAGGCTCACTCTCTTGCTGGAGGTTGAGACAATGTCAAGTACGGCTTCGAATTGTCAGAGAGGTCCGCGATACTGGTCTGGAGCTGTTACAGGCATAACATTGTACAACCCACACTTGCGCCTGAAAGCCTGATCGGGTTATTAAAGCACGAGCTCAGGAATACGAAGTGTTGCAAAAAAGCACTGGTCGAATACGAGGATTTATCTAGACCTATCACAGATACACCTGGTGGTTCTTCGCGCCATGAGCATGCGAAACGCCAAAGCCGTAGCTTAGCGAAGTACATGTAGGTGTGTAAAACAGTTAAGAGTGTCTGGATGGATCAGAAAGATGTTGTTGGAGGTGAGGATGTCGTTCGAAAACCGTTGACCCAAATGCGGTCAACCTGGGGCAACTGAAAAGGAGCTCAAAATGCCTTCTGTTTCAGCCTCATTCTAGTGTTTCAGTATCGTGATGCACGCCACCTAAGTTGGCAAAGGTGCATCTGCCGACTTCATTCGTTTGATCGGAATTGCACCTCTTCTACTGGGACAACAGAGGTAAAGCACAGTCGAGATTGTGCCGATTGACTTGCAATTCCATGAGTCCTCGAGATCATGCCCCCATCTGAATGGCATAACCACAAACCCAAAACATGCACTATTGTTCTACAGTGATTGTGTTATGGATTTCCTGGAGAGGCATAGCCAGATGTCTTTCTTTCGTCGTATTTGACATATCATGCTGTACTGTTGCGGTGCTACCCTGGCAGTGTCTGGGAAGGAGCTGCCAATACGAACAGCAAATCCCAATACGAGCCGGCCTGTAGCAGCTCTCCACGAAGGCTTAACACAGGCATCGAACACAGAAGCCTTACGATCTTAATCTCTACCTTCCTCTTTGGCTTCTGTGTCTGTCTGTCACATTAATATGTTCGAGGCTTGTGCTGGTAGCGGGTTTCCCGAGTGATTGGCAAGAAGAGTCCCTTCAGGATCTTTATACTCTTGCACATTCAAGTGACTCGGTCTACTGTATCTCTTCGTCGATATCACACTGGCAAGCACGCTGCGCGAACACAGCACATCTTGGACACAGTAATGTTAGACACTACAAGCAGCCCTTTCGCAAGAAGACATCCCGGAAGCTGCTCCTCTGCTCCCTTCGAGCTTTGACCTCGGTTAGAGTACATTATGCATAATCTGTTGTGCATGAAAGATCGATAAAGTCTAATCTAGATCAGCACGGGCTTCTTTATGGAACCCTGCTTGCATGCTCTATACTCGACCTTGAAGCTTTCATCCATAAGCGACATACTTCGTACAGAACTGGGAACAGTTGAATCAACAACATTCTTTGTTCGCACAACTTGAACATAGATATTGAGCTCAACGCCTGATCAACGATGCATGAAGGCGTAGCGGGAGAAGCGTGCCTAGGCGAAGCTAAGAAGAAAGTATCAAAGTTTCTCACAAAATAGAAACATCTCCCTGCACAAACGTTGAGAGATTCCTGTTGGCCAGGGCTGGACCATACAACACAGCGGGTTGAGAAATCATTGCCAAGTTCTGTTGCGTCATGCACGTAGCTGTGAAACCTCACAGCTTCAGAAACTTGAACACTCGCCATTGAAATCGACTGACGACTTTTCCTCTCGTTTCGCAGATCTGCTTAGTGCAGAGAACGAAGGATGGAGGCCGCAGTAGAAGGAAACTAAGACTTTTTCTGTTCCTGTGCCTGCCTATCAATCTTGTTAATCTATTGATTCTTCGAGTCAGGGGCGAAACCCAATCCAGAAATTTCGACCGCACTTGAGAGCTGTGGCTGAGTACGAGCAACAACGCTGCTCCGCATAAGCTTCTTATCGTCTAACGCGACCTTCCAGAGCAACCAAGCTCGCATCACATCCCATACTGTGTAGCACATCGACGTCGTCGTCGCCGTCCTCCACCAGATCAGCCAGTTGCAAGAGAGAGCAGGAACATGATCCCGCAGTCGGTCCACAATCAATCTAATTCCAATCTGACTCTGTCCGCTACCGTCGCCACTGCGAAAATAGTAAGTACCTGTCTATCAACCTGCATAAATTCGATAAATCAAAGTGTTAGTTGTTGGGGCTGCTGGGAGGGGCCTTTCACGCACGACATCGCTTCAACCGCCAAGCTATGAGGCACTATCGATCCATGCCAGCCATGCATCTTACACCAGTCGACGACCGAGCGCTGGGCAACACGAGTAAGAAGGAAGATTGTGCTCGAGCTAACGGCTGTCTGAGACTGTGCTGTGATTTGTGTGCTTGGTGGCCTTCGTAATAAAACTCGCGGGAGCACGCGAAAGAACCACAAAAAACCCGCCGAACCTTAAAGCGAACGTTCAATACCAACAGAATCCACCTCAACTCCCCAACTCTCGTTTCTCTCGTCCCATACTCGCCTTCTTTTCGCCTGGCGTCGTCTCCGCTGGTCCCAAACAAAACTGCTCGTCCGTCCTCTTGCTTGTTGCCTTCTTCGATTTCTTCTTCCTCTACCACAACTTACACTCACTTTTCCTTCGCTCGAACTCTTTTGCTTTGGACATACCCTATACGACAGCATACACCACATCCATCAGGACAGCTTAATCTCGCCTACCTCCTTGACTGAGTGGCTGGCTCCCTCATTATCAAGTTTATCTCACACACTCTGCCCAGTATGAGCAGACACAACGAAACAACCATGACAGAAATGTCAGATCTGTCCAACTCACAACACTCCTCCACACCTCGCCGATCTCTTGACAACCAAGACGACATTGCCTCCATGCCTGGAACTCCAGGACCCTACCCATCCTACTTCAACAATGGCTCCTCTTCCGTCCCTCTCAGTGCTGTAAACTCGGTTGCCAACTTCAAGTCTGCTGCACCCAGCACGACCACCGGCTTTGCTCTCCACTCCAACGAGCCCAAATACTTCCACTCCAGACGCATTCAAAAGGGCCAGGTAGAAAAGCCATGGACGGAGAGGAAAGACAAGAAGCAAGTTCTCGTCAAGTGGGTTCCTGTTGTTGGTATCATCTTAGGTTTTTGTGTTGCTGGTGTCTTAATTTGGGATGGCATGAAGAGTGTAACCAACAGCAACTACTGCCCGGTATACACCGACGATTTCAGCAGCGGCACATTGAACCCGAATATCTGGACAAAGGAAGTGGAAGTAGGAGGTTTCGGGTAGCTATGATTATTTCCCACTAAAAGTCTTCAAATACTAACATCATGTTTTTAGCAACGGCGAATTCGAGCAGACTACCAACACCGATGAGAACGTCTTCTTCCAGGACGGCAAGCTCATCATCAAGCCCACTCTCCAGGACGCATCGCTCGTAACTCAGAACACTGTCGTCAACCTTCTACAAGATGGCTCTTGCACAGGTACCAGCTGGTCCCAGTGCGTTGCTGTTACCAACACAACCAACGGTACCATCGTTCCCCCTGCCCGCTCTGGCCGTATCAGCACGAAGAAGGGTGCTTCAATTAAGTACGGACGTGTCGAGGTCGATGCCAAACTTCCCGCAGGTCAATGGATGTGGCCCGCTATCTGGATGTTGCCTGTCAACGACACTTACGGTCCATGGCCCAAGTCTGGAGAGATTGACATTATGGAGAGCAGAGGAAACAACCACACCTACCCGCAAGGAGGTAATAACGTCATTTCTTCAACTCTTCACTGGGGTCCTTCGCACGACGCAGATGGTTACTGGAAGACCAACTACAAGCGCCAAGCCCTCCACAGTACCTATTCCGACAGTTTCCACACCTTTGGTCTTGAGTGGTCAGAGAAGTACCTCTTTACCTTCATCGACACTCGTCTTGCTCAAGTCGGTTACACCAAGTTCGCTCAGCCGTTCTGGTCTCGTGGTGACTTCGGCCCCTCTTCATCCAACGGCACGGCTTGGGTTGATCCTTGGAGTGGACCTGGCAGCAACGACGCTACACCTTTCGATCAGGACTTCTACCTCATTCTTGTACGTATCATTAGAGTCATCTCGTGTGTTTACTACCCTTGCTAACGTATGGATAGAACGTAGCTGTTGGTGGCACGAATGGATGGTTCGCTGATGGTGTTCAGCAGAAGCCATGGGTTAACCAGGATCCTCAGGCCCCGCTCGAGTTCTGGAATGGTACGTCCGATGCTCTTTGTCACAACAAATCCTTTTACTAACTGTCATATTCAGCTCGCGACACCTGGTACCCTACATGGAAGAACCAAGGGCAGATGGAGATTACTGGTGTCAGAATGTACCAATTACAAGGCTACAACGGCTGCAGTACGTTATTTCAACTTCTCATATCCAACGAGTACATTACTAACTCTTCGGCAGCCAATGGCAAGAAGTACTTTAACGTCAAGGGGTAATCAAGAGGAGGAAGGGCATGGTCATACGATTTTGTATTCTGCTATATAATATTTTCCGTTTTGTACATCTTAAGATATCTGGTGGAATGGGGGAAGAACCTCGAAAGAGTATATCAGGAAGGACACACAAAGACTGCTTGGGGTATTCATAGTAGAAGGCCTTTGGATAGGAGAGAGACAATCTACTACCAATATGATACTCTTCTGAAACACTCACGTGACACTAATCTCCCTCTCGGTCTTTCGGGACAATGTCTGGCGTCGTTTGCTTCTTTTGAAACCGCAGATCACAACAACTTCTTACCAGCAAACAATCACCATGCGTGTGCAGTACACTGTCAACACTTTCGACTATGGCTTCGATTTACCATTGAAACCGATCCTGACAATACTCATCAATATCCTACTCGGTTACTACGCCTACACATGGCTCACAGCAGAGGATGAGTCTGCGGTCGATTTCCAGGTCGAAATACCAGCACAATGCAAGAAAGGCTGGTTGGAAACAGCTGAAGTTCTAGAACCACCCTCTATTCAGGTATCATTTCTATCAGAAACCCTGCGGTACTCACACTGACTGTTAGAACAGGCTCCATTTTCCTCCGCCATACAATGTTACTGTCCTGCAAACGGCAAACTTCTTGGCCGCGTCAACCCAGTCACACCAGAAGGTATCGATCGCGTTGTAGCAAAGGCTAGAGAAGCACAGCTGGAGTGGGCCAAGACGACATATGCTCAGAGGAGGAAAGTGCTGAGAACACTACAAAAGTGCGTGAACACACCAAAGCAAACGGTCGGAAATAGCCAGCTACTCACACTCTTCTTCTGCTAGATACGTTCTCACTCACCAAGAAGACATCGCCCAGGCAGCATGTCTGGATTCTGGCAAGACAAGAGTGGATGCCTCATTTGGTGAGATCCTGGTAACCGCAGATAAACTGGCCTGGACGATCAAGCATGGTGAGGCTTTGTTAAAGCCTGAAGCACGGCCCACGAACCTGTTGATGTGCTACAAGAAGAACGAAGTACGATGGGAACCTCTTGGTGTGGTAGCAGCAGCGGTCAGCTGGAAGTAAGTCATGAAGTTCTTGCATTGTTTGAGGACTGTTGCTGACATGTTCTGGCTAGTTATCCTGTACGCACATCCATCTCACCATCAACTTGGCTTCAGATCTGACTTCTACCTAGTTCCACAATCTCCTCAATCCTCTCATATCCTCTCTGATGACTGGCAACGCAATGATCTTAAAGTGTTCGGAACAAACGGCTTGGTCTGCTCAATTCTTCATATCTATCGCCCGTGGCGCTTTGTCCGCATGTGGCCATTCACCCAACCTCATCCAGCTCGTAGCTTGCTGGCCAAGTACTGCTCCACACCTCACCTCACATCCTGGCATTGCCCAGCTCACGTTCATTGGCTCCCGTCCAGTAGCACATCATGTAGTAAGAGATGCAGCAAAGTCATTGACACCAGTCACGGTCGAGCTAGGCGGGAAAGATGCAGCCATCGTGCTGGACGATGTGAAGAATCTCAAGAGCTGTGCGAGCATTCTCATGCGTGGAGTCTTCCAGTCTGCAGGCCAGAACTGCGTAGGTATCGAAAGAATCATCGCAACTCCTGCCGTATATCCGAAACTGGTTGAGATGCTGGAACCACGCATCCGTGCTCTACGACAAGGAGATCCATTACAACACGAAGAAGACGTTGATGTTGGTGCCGCTATCTCTGATGCCGGGTTCAGCAAGCTGGAGAAGTTGATCACTGAGGCTGTTGAGCAAGGAGCCAGACTATTGGTTGGCGGAAAGAGGTTTGTCAACCCTCGCGCACCAAAAGGACACTACTTCGCTCCAACTCTCCTGGTCGACGTCACTCGAACTATGTCCATTGCGAACGAAGAGCTGTTTGGTCCTGTTTGCGTCATCATGCGCGCTTCCAGCGTCTCTGATGCTATCGCCATCACAAACTCTACGCCCTACGGTCTCGGTTGCAGCGTTTTTGGTAACAACCAGCGTGATCTGGAAGCTGTCACTTCTGGTGTCAGTGTTGGGATGGTTGCTGTCAATGACTTTGCAGCTTACTACGTCTGTGGTTTACCTTTTGGTGGAGTAAGAGGTAGTGGATATGGACGCTTTGGTGGTGCTGAAGGTCTCAGAGCGTTGTGCAATACGAAGAGTGTTTGTGTAGACAGATTCACGTCATTGGCTGGCACTTCGATACCGCCGAGATTGGACTATGTTGCGCAAGTCAAAGTCGAAGAAGTTGGCAAGAAGGCAATGAATGGTGCGAAGATGATGGCATGGCAATTTGCCAAAGGCATTGTTGAGTTGGGTTACGGCACGACTTTGAGACAGAGAGTGGAGGGTATCGTGAGATTGGTGAGGAATGGTTGACCTCCGAAAGAGATCGACAGTATATGTAAGGATGAGCACTGTAGCCGCAATGTTGTGTATAGCTTTGCTAACAGCTGACATAGATATGAACGCACCCAGTTCACCTTGGCTGCTCTACAGTACTCGGATCGAGGTGTGTAACGCTTCTCTTTGTTCAGTCTTCTTTGCTGTTTGCTCTCTGCTCAATCCTCTTTTCTCTTTGCTCAATCCTTGCTCAATCCTTTGCTTGTTGCTATTCTCAGATCATCGCAAAAGTCTACCTCATCAAATTCCTGTCTGACAGTTTTCTTTGTTCTCGTACATCCATACTCCCAGTACTTCTGACAACACAGACCCTAATCATCATTTACACAATAGGAGAGACAAAGAAAGCGCAAGCTTGAAGTTTGGGGATCATCAACGTCCCCGATGCTATCGTGCGTACTAGCTCCTGCCAAGTCGAACCACGGTGATCTTCGTCCTCGTTCGAAGCTGCCAGACAGTTTAGCACCCTCGGTGGCGAAACACCATCCGCGAGCTGGGATGAAGAGGGCGACTCACACTGTATGTTTGTCGAGAGCAAGATACGGAAGACAGCTGGACCACTTGCACTCATGCTTGAAAGCTCCACACGTCTTTCTGCGGTGCACCCCAAGCGAGCCAGGACGAGAATGGTCTGTAAACGTGAAACAACCACACCACTGTATGAAGTTTGGCCAGCCTGTGTCATTGCGACAAGGAGTTTTTCCACATTCTCGGTCTCAGAAAGGCACACACTCGCACACACATTTCTCGACACCTTATTGAAATGATATCACGTTGCATGCGACGATTTTTTACAGTACATTATATATACACACACCTCTCACTCAAGGACGACGTCTGCACAATCTGAGAAGACGCCATCTGGCTACCCCAACTTGTACGGCAAGATCCCATATGCCTTCCCGGGAGCCTTTCAAGTTAGTGGTCTTGGACCAATTCCAGATGCACTGCTCGGACGTATACGATTTGACGACCTAACCTACCTACGAGACCTACGAATCCTTTTTAGTGACGATAACCACGCACGACTCGACCTTATTTACAACTTCAATAACGATGTCAAAGCCCGTTACTAAAATTGGTATAACATGATCGTGCAATTTAAGTAGCAGTACTTCAACGATAAAGCATTCTTCTCTATAAATGACAGTACTATCGCGTATACTGTACGACCACCCGCACTAATACGCGAGACAATAGAAGAGGTTGACGAGTTGTATGATCCGGTTAAAGCCGAGGCTGGCACTGATAGTAAGGAGGAGGATAAGGAGGAGGATAATAATCCTAATACTTAGGACATTAAGGACGAATGATGGTTATAATAAGATAAGCCGAGCTATAGCTCGGACACCTGGTTCTTTAGTAGTCTAAAGGTTCTTAAGTGTAGGCATGTAGGCAAACAGTCGCAATGACAATGTAGAGTGGAACTTTAGAATGGGAGATAGGTACATTTTAATGAGTACCGGGTATTAGGGATACTTAGGACTTGGGACATAACAGATAGGTTGTGTCATTAGATTTCTATATAGTCTTTGCTCTTTCCTTCTTTCATAGCTTTTAAATTCGAGCCACCTTAACCTATTCATATGGATAGCTTTTAATATCATTCATCTTCTTTTGTTTTATATCTGCCTTGCCTGCCTTCGCTCCAGCACGCATTAAGTCACTATTGTTTTTCATGGTGAATACGCGGACTTAGCAGTTCCGACCTGCCTTCAATTTATTTGCAGAGCAAAGGTACTGTTAATTTCCAACGGTACCGCCTTATGATCTATCACCGGCTTCAGGAGGCCGTGCAAGGCATATTTCCTCGGCCTTTTTCTAGTATTGAGAAGGCTCGCATGTCACTGCCAAGAGAGACTCAATCAAGTTCTACCGCGAAAAGGGCGTGCGGGTGGCAAGCTGTCTTGAGGAAGCCGGAAGCAATCATCTTTGATCGGTTTCCCGTGCGCACGATCAATTTGAAGAGAAGGAGCTCGATGTCAAGCTCAGACGTCGCCAATGGGCAACTGTTCGCCGTTGGACAACGAAACGTGACGTTCATTGGTGGTATGAAGGTAAGGACAAGGCCAGGGGCGATGAGGACTAGCGATGTCGTAATGTACTTCCACCTCATCTCGCGAGAAGGACTGGACGAGCGAGTACATCATCACCGAGTGCTCGGGCTTGTCTCTAGTGCACCTCTTCGAGAAGTGCGCCGCGCTTTCCTACGCCTCATTACAGAATACCATCCAGATCGCCACACCAACGATTCATCGCCAATCCATCGGTACAAGACAATACTGATCCTGCAGGCCTGGCAAGCCCTGAAATAGCCGCCATCTGCCTACTGGACTCCTCGAGTACTCCAGGATCCCTAGCGCAATATATATACTGGCCCCGCGCTTCTGCTCAAACCAGCGAAAGCCATATCAATGCCTTTGTGAATAGCGCTCGAAACTTCGATCGTGCCCCAGTGCTTCTCAGGTCTTGCTGTGAAAGGATGGCTAGCTCGAACTGCTCTGTTATCTGACAGTTAGCGGCACTGTAGAGTCAGCAATACAATCCAAATGATGAGCGAATGCCTCGTCAAATCTGTTGAGCCTACGACCAGATTCAGCTCTAAGGGTGATTCTGGCTCTGCTGTTTGCACAGACGGCCAGAAAGCGGTTGGAATGGTCCGCTACGGAGGTGCGCAGAGCGTCCTCATGAAGCAAGATGACCCTTACATGACCCCAATGAATCTCCTACTCGAAGACATGAATAGGCATCTCGCAGGCTTTATGTTTCGATCAGTAGTCGAGTCTCTTCAAATACTATGGTTCTTGATGACTCTCTGCAGGTCATCTTGAGTCTGCTTACCATTGCGTTCATCAATCGAGTTGTTCTTATCCTCTGGAACATGTTCCGTCGTATCGAGCTGGTGCAGAGGTTCATCCTATGGTGTGGCCTCGAAGACGGCGTCATATCAACGACTCCACCATGATGAACCACAAAGCGGCTACTGATTTTCTCGTCACCACCAATCATGACATGACCAGCAAGATTCCAGATTTCATCATGCCTGACTTCGAAGGTCCTGGCAAGCACTACACCTTCACCAATCAGGAAGAAGCGATCGAGTACTTCGCCGAACATACATCAACAGCCAAGATAGCAGTCGATCATGCTCACTTGATCACCCTTTAGGGCATCATGCTCTCACAGATACAAGATGTCAGAGACAGTGTCGTCACACACTAGGGTGCATTCATCGAGCACTGCCAAGTCTACTAGGACAGTCAACATGGCGTAAATGCATACTTACAACACTACAAGATTCCAATCACCCCCTTCACGGAACAGCACTCAGATTTGTAGGGTGTATGTGTTGCAGCAAGGACCGCACAGAAGGAGATTGCAACCAATCACCGCATTATTATTAATACGTAGCCTAAGTTCTTCAAGGAGATTCTTACCGACCTCAAGTCTATCAGTCAAACCAAGAATGGAGCTATCAGTACCAAGGTGTATCGCGGACTGAAGGCAGTAGTAGAGTACACAAAATTACGCGACTTCGCAGTTTATGCTATCAACGACATATTTCTACGCCGCCTCTAGGCTGCGAAAACAGTCACCAGATATTGAAACTCAAACGAACTGTTTATATACCTGCTTCCAGATACACTCAAAGGTAGACATTTTGATGATTGATGGAAGAATCTGTCCTGGATAGTCAGAGCTTCTCCATCTACTTCTTGAGATTCCATTGATCATGGACGCAGACCGTTCAGAAGTGAAGGCCCGACTATTGCAGTCGCCGATGCCGAAGATCAGGATCGAGTCGACCAAACTGAGCGTCTGTTGATCGAAGCTTTCCAGCACAAAACGCTACTTGACCGCCAGTGCGGTGGATATCAGGCCTCATTCAAACGAACTAGACCCATGAGCTTCGGTTCTAGACCACTTTACTCGAGCCATCGCACTCCAATAGCAACAGCCGCAAATTCGACAGGGCTTGAGAAGAACGCAAGATGGACCATGGAGTCGTGGCTTTAGATGCCGAGGACGAAGGATCGGTGCTTGAGAGGATCATGTATCTCACTCATGCAGACATGGCTCAGCGACAGCTTATATATATTACTTACACATCGAGAGAGCAGACGAGCAGTCAAGAACCATCTTGGTTGGCGAGTTCCAGCCAGTTATAACAATTGGCCACACCGTCGACCAATTGCTGCTCCAGTGTCCAGGTAACGCAACTCGTATCGTACTGGTTTTGGACTGTTGCTATGCTTGTACGAGAGCGTTGAACAACAAATATCCCTTGATAATTGCGTGTTCCGAAAAGCAAACAGCAACAAGTAGTCCCCAAGGTTTGACGCCCAACCTCACGTAGAGCGTTGTATCATGCGATAGTTACTCCTTCTCGCCATCGCCCATTTCAGATTGTCAATCGCTACACTGCTCTTCATCTACGATATGATCGGACTTTCCCTCTCATTCATCTTGCTTGGATATGTTGCGCATACCACAGACATGATTGGTGAGGTGGACGACTACTATGCAAAGGCCAAATCTCGGTCTCAGGCCTACTACGCTGCTGGGTCAGAGTTTTCCTTTTTACTTATAAAGGAAGAGAAAGCAACTCTTGTTACTACACTCGACAAAGCACTAGCACCATGGAAAAGAGATAACACTATTGGAGGACGGCACACTCCTCGTCCCACTGATTGTCGAATTTAAGTCAATCGAGCGCTCAGATCCTTATCCACGATCAAAGATGTTTTCAGGGATCGTGAACTAATCTGAGCGCTAAGTAACTACAGCACTCGTCGCACCACAAATCTGAGAGTAGAGTATCATGTCCGCCTATATAAATCGCTATCCCTCCCTCCGGTAGGACTATCCAACAATACACCACTTCAGGATAACTTGAAACATCTCCAGCAACCGCCACACCCCATTATCCAACCTTCACACTTCAACCACCACTTCTACGTCTCGTAAACCTCTTTCCAAGATGTCAACCACAAACATCATGCCAACCTTCGTGCCCACGACCGCGGAAGAGGTCACAATGGTACTCTACCTCCGCACCAATCCCAGTATCTCTGCACAAATCAGCTATATCGCAAACCAGTGCATCCGCATTGTCGATATACCGGATAGGAGAATCTATGTGAATAATAGTGACGGCAATGGTCACAACCCAGAATATATCGCCATCAATACGACTCATCCTGGTAGTATCCCAAACACTGCCGCAGTGGGATCTTCAGCTGTTGAGGAGGAAAAGCAGGAGGGAAAGGATTCCGGTGATAGTCACATGAATGATGAATAGGATCGTGATGAGGAGGATAGCTATGCTCCCTGGAAGATAGCATTCGGAGTCTCAGTTCGCTCCGAGGACTGGCAAGTTCAAGAGGGCCACAGCACTCGTCGCATCACCATCCGTGCTCGGCCTTATTTCGTGCAACTGAGTCCAATCGAGATCTGGCGCCAGCATGCTCGCAGGCAGGCTCGACTACGACAGTCAGCTGGGTATCGTGACAATATTGAGACTACGGATCTACCTGTTCAGGAAAAAGAGCAGGATCTTGAGGACTGGTCTGGCAATGAGGGGCACTGGAGTGAGGACGACGAGCGTGGATATGATGAGCAGTACGACGATTATTGGAGGGAATGAAGTGGAATATTACTTGACACGTCCATACTCTATGATTAACACATCCAAGACTATTCTCTGAGCCTCTCTCCCTGATCTGGCCCAAATGATTCGTCACTTTCAATTTCGAACAAACACTTCATCTGAGAACACTCTTGCCATTCTTTCACACGCAAACTATCTGCACTGTGCAGACTCCTAAAGTCAATCGGCTGACTCACACGCCTGGCTTGTTCCTACTGGCAACAAACGAGGTCTTCATTATCATATTGGATAGCGCAGCGCTTCGCACTAGCTAATAGAACTCTTGATCGTGTCGGCGGTTCCGTTCTTCTTTGTCTAGATGGTCCACCTTCGAGGATTGTGAATGAGATCTTGTTCCAATTCGCGTGGTAACGTCTCCCTCCCTGCCTCCGAGATATATTCTGAGGATGCCAATGACAATGCATAATTGCGACTTGCGCTCTCGTCCCTGGCTCTTCGATTTCTCTCAGATTGCGCGAACCTTCACAGTACCACAACTCCAGCACCTCTATTCACTTCACAGCACTCCGGCATGATCACCGTTGTCTCAGAGCCCAACGGCTTGTAAGAGAAGGGCGCGTACAGCGATTCAGATTGCGCAGATGGCGAAAGTGGCACAAGCAAACCGTTTGATTCACTATTGTTGTCTAATATTCACTTTGTACTAACGCTATAGACTGATTCATAGTGGTTGGCTTGAGGATAAGTGAAAGAGGGTGTGGGGTTTGGCGCGTAGCACAGATTTATATATGTGGATGTGTTTTGTCCTATTTTAAGTTCTTCTTCTTCTTCTTCTTCTTTTCTCTATCTTCCACTCTTTCGCAAGTTGTCACAGCGCACTCTTCTTCACGCACCCTACTTCAAGCTACCTTGTCGTCTTCGGCCACTTCTGTCTTTAAGCTCAACACACAACTCGACTCGACTCTCGACCATGACAATGTGGCTCAACACCACCACCCAGGTCGACGTCACATTAGACGAATCAGACATTCTCTGGCTTGTCCGCAAGAACCATCAACTTGGCCGACAGCTATCACGCATCGCCGCAGAGCAGATGGAATTTGGCTATGCCGGCAAGATGACTGTGGCTTTCTCCTTCGACGGCAAGCAAGACGACGCTAAGAGTTCTGGAAGTGAAGAGCACGTTCATTGCGCTCGGGATGATGACGGTAACTGTGTAGAGTGTGAGCGGAACTTGGAAGAGTGTCAGAAGTATTGGGAAGAAAGTAAGCAGTATCAGGAATAAGGCGCGTTTGCCAACAACACTGACAGACAGTAGTGCGTGGTGAGACTGATGATGGTGTAACCGACAACTGGAACTTGCCAACATCAGACTCTGCAGTCCAAGACGTCAATGCGGGAGCTTTCGACCAATCTTACGACAGCTGGCATTATCCCGAAGCTGTCAATGGCCGTGGTGATCGCTTGCCAAGTGCACAGAGCGCTCATGATGGGTGGGACAGCATTGCCTGGGGTATGTTGCCCAAGATTGTCAAACCAAGACCTTGCTAACGACTCTGCAGATGAGCCTCGTGGATCCGCAAGTTCAGCCTGGGACACGCCTGCTGTTGTGACTGGGTGGAACGCTAGCGAAAGTACGCTCAACACCGGAGTTGTTGATTGGGGCCATACCACTGCTGAGGGCGGCGATGGCGGTGACAACTGCGACGCGAAGAAGGAAGAAGTCGCCTGGTACGAAAGGAGAATTGAGACAGACTTCGAGGAGATGGACAAGCTTTGCACCTGCTACACAGAGGGGTGCGAAGGTTGCGGTATGCTATTCGTCGTTCTTTGACTTACGCAATAGCTGACACGAGACCAGATCTGGGGCACCACTATGTCGACTGCCTGAAGAAGTTTCGGAAGCCTGCTGCGAAGCTTGAAGCGTCCTATGAATGGGACCATGATGTTGTGGCCGCTTTCCATACTGAGACTGATAGTCGCAGCGATGTCTTTGGATCTTGGCAACCTGAGATGGAAGAAGATTCTGACCACACTTGGGATACCACAGAGGACACCTTCGCCATCCACGAGTACAAAATCAGCAGTGGGTGGTTTAATATGCGCACTATTCACATTAGCTGACTTTGAAGTAGAGCTTGAGACTGAGCTCGCTGCCGCCAAGAAGGATAAGCAGGCTGCTATCGATGAAGCTTTTTCGGGTACCAAAGCCAGGGACAACGCTTGGGGTCTGTCGGGCCAGGATGATGAAGCTGCCACCTCTATTGCATGGTGAAGCACGACGACATGGTGGAAGCAAGAAGGAAGGATGAAGGAAGTCAACAAGTCTCACAGCTTTGCTTTTGAACATGACCGGATATGACCTGGCAAGAGGCAACATTTCTTACATCGAAAATGTATAGCACAATAAATAATACATGACTTCACTCTTCTCCTCGCATCGCTTCTCTTCTTTTGTATGATTGTATGAACGGATGAACGAGGTGTTGGTCTCGTGATGAGGGCCTGAGGCTGAGGCTTGGAAGGGAAGGGAAGCGTCACGTGGCCAATGCGTGCTAGCTACCTGATGACGTGCCGCCGCCCTTGCCCACAAACTGCCTTAGCTGTATTATCTTTCACCTTCTTCCATTCCTTCCTTCTTTCTTCCTGTCTCCTATATTCACCTAACTACACACACACAATGGCATCCCGCACAGCATCCAACACTCTTCGCGCTCTGCGCCCAGCAGCACGCCCAGTCCGTCTCACCACAAAGCACACAGCCGTCCGTCGTTATGCGACTGGCGTAAACACAGGCAATGGCTCTGCTTCAGCATCCTCGTCGAGTGGCGGTAGTATGGGTACTGCGCTCACCGGTGGTGTTGTTGGTGGTTCTCTCGTCTTCCTTGCTGCATACGGTTACTACCACTTCTCTGGCGCAAAGACAATGGTGAACTCGTTGCATCAGACCAAGTCCTACTTTGATAGCGTGAGTGCAAGCAGCATAACATGGTGTTCACAAATTGACTCTTTTATAGGCAACAAAGAAGCTCCAGAACGCAACACCCGAACCAAATGAAGCCCTTGAATGGCTTCGTAGTACCGCCCTCAGCTACTCCGCTTTCATCCCTGGCGCTCGCGGCTACGTCGACTCTGCATTCAACGACCTCGACGCCGTCCGCAGCAAGCATGGTGATGAAGTCGACGAGATCATCAAGAAGACCTACGACGAGATCAAGAAGATTTCCAAGGACAAGGGTGCATCGATCGAGACGGCACAGAAAGTCTGGGATATTCTGCAAAACAGGCTCAAGGAGATTGGCAGCCTCGCTGGCGACGCCATGGAAGACATCATGAACAACCACCCAGGATTGAAGGACAAAGTAGGTGGAAACCTCGATCAACTCAAGAACTTGCAGAAGCAGTTAGGTCCCGAGGCTGAGAAGATCTACAACGACACGACGAAGCAAGTGAGCGAGGTTATCTCGACGATTAGCACAAAGGGATTCAGTGCGGATACATTCACGAAAGTGCAGCAGATTGTCAAGGAGAATGTGGACAAGTTGAAGAAGATGTCTGAGCAGGCTTATGACAAGGGAATGGAGCAGGCAAAGCCATATCTCGAGAAGAACCCTCAAGTAAGTATAACATAAGGTCTTCCCGCCACTCACTACCATTCTTAAGGCTAACACTCTCTTCACCAGATCAAAAAGCTCGTCGACGAAAACTCCGACGCCCTCAAATCCGGCGACTACACGCAGCTATGGCAAAAAGTCAAAGACGCCGCCTCCTCCGGCAAGACCGAAGATCTCGAGAAATTCGTCAAAAGCACCGCCGACCAGGCCAAAAACAAGGGCAGTTCAATGGGCAGCGCAATGGGTATTGATGTTGACAAGTACATGAATATGATTCCTGGTGGCAGCGAAATCATGCCTAAGCTGCAACAGTTGCAGGAGATCGGGAGTAAGCATGGCAAGGAGGCGGAGGATTTGTTGAAGAGCACGATTGATGAGATTAAGAGTGTGTTGGGGAAGAAGATGGAGGAGGGGCAGAAGATTGCGGAGAAGGCGAAGAAGGAGGGGAGTTCGTAGTGCTGTGATGTGCGACGAGAGTAATAGCTCGCAGTGGTGTATCAAGTCCCTGCAATGAAAAGACGTATTAATGAAATTGATATCTTGGTTTATTACGTTCATTCTGCTGCTGCTGCTGCCGTGTATGATATGTGATATGTACAAAACTCCACACATGTTATGCATAGAAGAAGCCGAGGTATAGTATAGTATAGTATAGTAGTAAAGCATTGCCTGAGCAAAGTGAAAGAGAAGCTAAGACGCCGAAGAGGGAGGTTAGATGGGCTGGGATAAAGAGACTATAGCCTGGTGGTGTAGCATCTCCTTCTGATGAAGAATTCAGAGAAGTTTGCTTGTAAGCAAAGAATGCCTTGTGCTCTGTCGACTGCTACTGCTAGGATGTGATTGACGGAGTGGGGTAAGGGGTCGGGACAAGGTGCAGTTTCTGAGAGAGAGCATGGAGGTATGTTAAGATCCGAAGGAGCATGCTTGCTCGATGGACCAACAGGATGACAAAGACATCAATCGCTACAATGCCATGAAATCCTTGACGTCGAGCTAACAGATAGGCAGTACAGTAGAACTAGTTCTTGTTCTTGATATTTGATTAATCGATGTGTTCGGCACTGGAGAAACTGGGGGGGATTGATGCAGTGAGCCGAATGGCTGGCTGGCTGGCTGGCTGTGAGTGGTTATTCGGATGGATGAGGGTACAGTCAACATATAGACAATACTCTTGATCTTGATCTTGATCGTTAGGTGCGTTGATTGATGGAGGAAGATTGACGCCTTGAGCGAGAGGGTTGTTGTATGGTTGGTTTGTGTGGCTGTTGTCGCTGGCTCTTTGTCTGTCTGTCTGTCTGTCTGTCTACCTAGTATGTATCTGTATACCTCTCCTCGACCATACGCAAGGCAAGGCAAGGTGACTAAAGTGCAAAGGCAAGACGGAGAACAGAAGAAAGACAACACATTCTGTTTTTACTGGAGTTTAGTATTAATTAGAAAACCTATTGCTACTTTGCAGAAACTATTTCGTGGTGTCCAGTACTGTACCTTAGCCTGAGAGCAGACATCCAGACGGACATGTTCAGTTACGACAACAACAATCTTGTCGTTATGGTCCACGATTGCATTCATGCAGTCGGCGAGCTCCAACATCACCATCTCGGCATGCGAGCTCAAGCCATCTTCTCTCTTCGTTCGTCCTATCACCCACCTACTCCCTCATCAAATCAACACTATTAACAACAACGCCCCTCTGCCACCCAAAATTCAACCACTCCGCCACTGCCTCCCCACTCTCAACACTAACATGCGCACTCACAACATACAATGCCGCATCCACACCACTCATCACGCCACCCGCCGTAATCACCCTCAAGCCCCCAAGTCTCATGCCTTGACGACGCAACACGCTGTCCCTGCGCATATTGGATTGGGTGAAGGAGACGGAGCCTTTGCGGGCGGAGGAGCGGCGGCGAGAGGAGGGGTCGGAGGCTTTGGCGCGTTGGGCGAGGTATTCGGATTTGGTGAGGACGAAGGGGTTGGGTTTGTGGGAGGTGGAGGCGGACTCGGTGTCGGAGGAGGAGTCTTCTTCGGGGAGGGAGAAGCGGGCGTTGTTGACGACGTAGCGGATGTTTTGCATTACGTCTGTGCGTTCTGTGTGTGGGAGGGTTAGAGTTGGTGTAAATGAGTGGTTGGTGGTGGAACAAGGACGTGAGGGAAGGGAGACAGGGATGAGTGAGAAGGAAGGATCGGATGATGGATTTACCTTCAGTGTCCATAGCTGAAGCTTGCTGACAGAGCTTCTCGAGCTTGATGTCAGCGGATGGGTGGGTTGTAGCTGATAGGCCTTTGAGGACGTTTGCTTTGGCTAGACTGTTGAAGAATTTGGTATCAGCTTTGTTTGTTGTCTTGTCTCATGGATATCTGAGGGTTGGTTTTGTTTGGAGTATAATGGATGGTATGGTTTCGTTCGGGTATAGTGAATGTGCTTCTTCGTATATCTTACAAGAGTGAGCCGGTACAGATGGACATCAAAGTCCTCTCGCGAGCTGGATTGGCTTGTTGATGTTCGACGAATGTTTCAATGAGTGGTATTGGTTCGAGATTGCCTTCGAGAACGGGGTCGGAGCCTCCACCTGGGATGACTAGGACGTCGAATCTGTAATGGTTGATTGTTTTGTTAGCAAAGCTTCCAACTTCCCTCATCTCATCCTCTTATACGCTGACTCTATAATGGAAGATGTTTGTTTGTAGTTGATATATGATGCTTCTTTCCAAGATGATGCTTGTAGGTGATGCTCATAGATGTGGACAAACAAAACATACTCTTCAATCCTCTCCTTGGCCTCCTTCCAATTGATATGAGCGGTAACAGCAACTCCCTGAGCACTCATAACCTGCTGCCTGCCGCCAACAATAGTAATATCAAACGCCTCACTGTCAGGGTCTTTGGCATTGTGGCGAGCAGTGTGCAAGACCTCAAGGGGCCCGGCAAAGTCGAGAAGGTCGAAGCCTTCGTGGATGGCGTAGAGGACCTTGATGACAACGTCCTCGGCGATTGCACTCATCTTTGGCAACTAGGTATGTATAATAGAGAAGTGATTGATGTGTTGTCTATGAAAGACGTGAAGAGAGAGGGAGAGAGAACAGGAAGAAGAGGAGGGAGAGAGAGACGGGGTTTATAGGAATGGGTTAAGTAGAGCATTACCCCTCCATTGACCTGACAGGAGCTGTCACGCGTACAGAGCAACGATCGATACTCAATTGGAATGCGGGGAAAGGTCGTCAGCTGGTACCTGAGGACCTTTGTCGCGTGATCTGCTGGTACCTGGACTACTCCGCTAGCTTCCGCTCGGCTTGGCTCTACGTCTCTTGCTCTTGCTCTTGCTCTTGCTCTTGCTCTTGCTCTTGCTCTTGCTCTTGCTCTTGCTCTTGCTCTTGCTCTTGCTCTTGCTCTTGCTCTTGCTCTTGCTCTTGCTCAG
>Ga0160428_1001164_pt1 | contig 21545 bp, 20 predicted proteins | sample SolpanmetagenomM_FD_108198 | JGI IMG/M metagenome (GOLD analysis project Ga0160428, IMG submission 108198) | Solar panel surface microbial communities from Lawrence Berkeley National Laboratory, California, USA - M | ecosystem: Engineered > Built environment > Solar panel > Unclassified ... | reverse complement strand
GGCGGCGACGGGCGCATCTTCGGCATGGAAGCGGCGGCGCAGTTGCAGCTCGAACCCTGGACGAGCACGCTCGGCCTACCGGACTGGATGGGCGGTTTCGGCATCTCCGCCAACCTGACGCTCAACGACAGCCAGGTGACCAAGCCCGCGATCGGTGTCGTCCCGGCACGCAAGGTGCAGTTGCCCGGCACCTCCGACGTCGTGTACAATCTTGGCGGCTATTACGAGAAATACGGCGTGTCGCTGCGCGTACAATATCAGCGCCGCAGCGCGTGGCTGGACGGCATCGCCGACGATCTGACCGATGGCGGCGACACCTATTGGGCGGCAGACGACGAAATGGACGTATCGGCACGCTATGCCATCACCCGCAACGTCGAGATCTATTTCGACGCATCGAACGTGCTCAACAAGCCGGGGCGGCGCTATTCGGAGCCGGGCAACCTGTTGACCGCAGGCGGCATCCCGACGGGGCGGATCGACAGCCAGACGATCGAGTGGGAACAGTTCGGCCGGCGCTATTCGGGCGGCATCCGGGTGAACTTCTGATGCGGCGCACGCTCGTTCCGGCGTTCGGCGGCATCGTGGCGCTTGTCCTCTCAGCCTGTACCGCGGTCGATCCGCACCCCGCCGCGTCGCCCGCCATCGTCACCATGACGGTCCAGGCGCGCGGCGAGACGCAGGCGGTCGGCACCGCCAATGCCGATGCGGCGGACGATCCCGCGATCTGGCGCAATGCGGCCGACCCTGGCGCGAGCCTGATCGTCGGTACGGACAAGAAGGCCGGGCTCTACGTCTACGACCTGCAGGGCCGCCAGCGTTCGTTCGTCAATGCCGGTCGCGTCAATAACGTCGACCTGCGCGACATGGGCGCGGCTGGCATCATCGTCGCGGCAAGCGATCGCGGCGACAAACAGAACGCGCAGATCGCCCTGTTCCGGCTCGATCCGAAATCCGCGACATTGACGTCGCTTGGCAAGGTCTCCGCCGGTCCCGGGGAAGCGTACGGAATCTGTCTGTACCGCGAGGGCGAAACGCTGTTCGCTTTCAACGTGATCAAGGACGGCACGATCCGGCAGGTGGCGCTGAACCTCGGCACGACTGCGACCGGTCAGGTCGTACGCACGATGAAGCTCGGCACGCAATCCGAGGGCTGTGCGACCGACGAACGCACGCACCGGCTATATGTCGCTGAGGAAAATGTCGGCCTGTGGCGCTTCGATGCCCGGGCGAACGGCGACATCAAGCCGGTTCGCATGGCTGCCGCGGACGGCCAGCATATCGTCGCCGATACCGAGGGCGTGACGATCGCGGCAGAAGGCAAGGGGAACAGCGGCTATCTGCTCGTCTCGAGCCAGGGCGACAACGCCTATGCAGTCTATCGTCTCGCCGACGATCGCTATGTCGGCCGGTTCCGCATCGCCCAGGGGGCTCTGGGATCGACCGAGGAAACCGATGGGGTCGACGTTGCGATCGGCGATTTCGGGCCGGATTATCCCGGCGGCCTGTTCGTCGCGCAGGATGGCCAGAACGCGCCATCGGCACAGAACTTCAAGCTCGTCGCCTGGGCCGATATCAAGAAGGCGCTCGGCCTGCGCTAGGCCGCGCGGAACGCCGCTTTGGAGGCCGCCTCAATCGTCGAACCCGACGAAGCGGGCGGCCTCCGTGACCGGGCGGCGTTCGGATATCACCGCATTCGCCGGGAAGCTGTCGTCCGGCCAGCCCAGCGCGATGCTCTTCATGATCACCTGATCGTCGGGGATGCGCGCATGTTCGCGCACGACCGGGGATTGCATGATCCCCTGGCTGTTGATCACCGCGCCCAGCCCGCGCGACCATGCCGCGTTGACCAGACCAGTCGCCACTGCGCCGCAATCGAACGCCGTATCGTCGCTTCCGGCGAGATCGCGATCATAGCTGATGATCACGCAAACCGGCGCGTCGAACTGCCGAAAGCCGCGCAAAACCCAGTCCTGCCGCGCATCCTTATCGTCGCGCGCAATGCCCATAGCGGTGAACAATTGCTTGGCGACACCGATCTGCCGATCGCGGTGCGGGCCGGCGAACGCCTCGCCGGTGCGGAACTCGCGCGACTGTGGAACGCCCGCGATCATCCGTTCGGTATTCCCGGCGCGGATCGCATTCAGCGCGGCCCCGGCCAGAACGTGGAAGTGATAGGGCTGCGTGTTCATCGACGACGGCGCGCGCATCGCCAGCGTCAATATCTCCTCGATCAGCGCGCGCGGTACCGGATCGGAAGTGTAGCCGCGGATGCTTCGGCGGCCCAGGATGACGTCGTCGAACTCCATGTGCCGTCCTTTCGATATTTCTATCTGATCCCGATTGCAGACTTGTCGAGGCGCGGCCAGCCCGAACCCAAGTTATCGGTTCAGTCCGTGCCGAATTCGGGAAAGAGCTTTTCGATCTCCGAGCGCAGATCGTCATTGCCCGCGAGCAGACCGTAATGTTCGAGCAATCGCTTCACCAACGCCGCCTTGTGCGGGCCGATCCCCGGCATCGCCTGCAACCCGGGCAGATCGCGATCCTGCATCCGGTCGGCCAAATCCCCGAGCGTACGATACCCTGCCGTTATCAGCGTCTTGCGCAGACCCGGCGGCAGCACCGATTGCGCCACCGGCAGATCGCGTTCGCTCGCGCCGGGTCGAGTGAATCGTAGCCGCGTTCCGGCCGCTTTCTCCCGCTTGAGCGACCGTCGGACGTGCCCGAGTTGCCCCGAGGTCAGCCCGAGCTTCCGCCCGATCTGACGGTAGGACAGACCGGCCGCGCGCAACGCCCGCCCCTCCTCGACATTGGCGACTGCCTGTTCCTGCCGGCTTAGCATATCCACCTGACCTTCCCGTGCGACATGCTCAACGCGTGCGCCGAGGGTCAAGCGGGATCGAGACGGCCGCGCAAAAACCGGCGGCCCGGCCGGTATACTTCGCCAATTTCTGCGGCGGCGGAAAAGAATTCTTCGCAGCAATGTTGCGGAAATGCGTCGATTGATCGATCTGGCGATTCGGAAATGGCGGGGACGAAACCACCCGACACCGTAAAGTCTCAGGGGAAGGCGCTGAAAGCCAAACGATCCGGTCGGCACCGGATAACGGGCGCCGGAGCAAAAAGGGATGATGACCGTGACGAATATCCGACCGTTGCTCGCAATTGCCGCCTCTACGCTGGCGCTCACCTTCTCGCTGTCGGCACAGGCCCAAGCCAGCGCGACGCCGCCGCAGGACGATGTCGCACCGGCTGCCGAACAGGCTGCCGGGGACGAAATCGTGGTGACGGGTACGCGCACGGTCGGCCGATCGCGGCTGGAAAGCACGTCGCCGGTCGATGTCCTGAGCGCCGCGAGCCTGCAACGCCAGGGCACTACCGAACTCGGTTCGGCGCTCTCCAACATCGTTCCTTCGATCGATTTCCCGCGTTCGTCCGCGGTGGACGGGACCGACTCGATCCGCCCCGCCACGCTACGCGGTCTCTCGCCCGATCAGACGCTGGTGCTGATCAACGGGGTGCGGGCGCACACTTCGGCCTTGCTCAACACCAACGGTTCGGTCGGTCGCGGTTCGGCCGCGGTCGATCTAAACACCATCCCCTCGGTCGCGCTGGACCGGATCGAAGTGCTGCGCGACGGTGCGGCCGCGCAATATGGCTCGGACGCGATCGCCGGCGTGGTCAATCTGCGTCTGCGCGAGGCCCGCAGCGGCGGCGGTGCGACGGTCAGCTACGGCAAGTACATTACCGACGTCGATACGGCGCGCGGATCGCGCAAGGAACGCGACGGTGAAACCGCCACGGTTTCGGCGTGGCAGGGTATCGGCCTCGGCTCGGACGGCTTTCTCACGGTGTCTGGCGAATATCTGAACCGCAACCCGACCAGCCGCGGCGACTTCGATCCGCGCAAGACGCCGATCCGCGTTCGCTCGCGCTTCGGCGATCCCGACGTCGAACAATATACCGGCTATATCAATGCCGGGAAGCCGCTCGGCGACAGCGGTTGGACGCTGTACGGGTTCGGCGGCTACCAGCATCGCGACAGCGTAAGTGCGGCGACGCCGCGCATCGTCGGCGGCCTCGGCGCCAATGCAAATGCCAGCGCCGACGCGCTTGCCAGCCTCTATCCGGATGGTTTCACGCCATTGATCGCGGTCAAGTCGATCGATCTGACCGCGACCGGCGGCGCCCGCGGCGAATTGTCGGGCTGGAACGTCGATCTCAACGTCTCGTACGGTCGCAACAAGCTGACCTTCGACACGCGCAATTCGGGTAACGCGACGTACGGCGCGAATTCGCAGCGCGATTTCTACAGCGGCGCGCTGACCTACGACCAGATCGTCGGCGGGATCGACGTATCGAAGGAATTGCCGCTCGGCGACGGTACGATCAACATCGCGTTCGGCGAGGAATATCGTCGCGAAGGGTTCAAGATCGGCGCGGGCGAGCCGGCATCCTACAACCGCGCGCCGGGTGCTGCCGCCAATCTCGGATCGGGCGCGCAGGGCTTCCCCGGCTTCCAGCCGTCCAACGTCGTCAACGTCCACCGCGACAACGTGTCGGGCTATCTCGACATCGAGGCCAAGCCGACCGACAAGCTGACACTCGGCATTGCCGGGCGCGGCGAGAGCTATTCCGATTTCGGCGAGACTGCGACGGGCAAGATCAGCGCGCGGTACGAATTCGCACCGTGGTTCGCACTGCGCGGCACAGCCTCGACCGGCTTCCGTGCGCCGTCGCTCCAGCAGCAATATTTCACCTCGACCGCGTCCGTGTTGACCAACGGCAATATCGTTGAAACCGGCCTGTTCCCGTCGATCAGCCCCGTCGGCACCGCGCTCGGCGGCCGTCCGCTCAAGGCGGAAAAGGCCCGCAACCTGTCGATCGGGACCGTGATCCGGTCTGGCGGATTCGATCTCTCGGTCGATGCCTATCAGATCAAGGTGCGGGATCAGATCGCCTTGTCCGAAAACTTGGCCGACCCAAGCGGCACTCTGCCGTCACAGCAAGTCATCACGACATTGCTAGCACCATTTAATGTTAGCGCCGGCCGCTTCTTCCTGAATGGCATTCGCTCGACCACCAAAGGCATCGATGTCGTTGCGCATTACCGTGCGAAAACGGAGTCCTTGGGCACGTTCGACCTAACGGCCGCAGGTAATTTTAACGACATCAAGGTCACCAGGGCACCGGGCGCAGTAACGATTACGACCCCGATCAACGGAGTTCCGACCAGCCGCACGCTGCCGATCTTCAGCCGCCAGCGGATCATCTCGTTCGAACAGGGTACGCCGCGGACCAAGGTCGTCGGCACGATCGACTGGTCGTTGCAGGATCTCGGCGTTACCGCCCGCGGATCATATTATGGTGACGTCACCCAGCCGGGGAGCACCGGGTTCGCGGAAGAGGACATTCACACCGGCAAGCACACGATCTTCGATCTGGAGGCGCGGTATCAGGTCGTCCGCAACCTGAACCTCGCGATCGGCGCGAACAATCTGTTCGACGTGTATCCCGATTACGTGCGCGTCGTGTCGTCGCGGAATGTCCAGTTGAACTCGACGGGTCTGGTCGGCTTCCCGTATTACTCGCCGTTCGGCTTCAACGGGCGCTATCTCTACGCGCGCGTCGGCGTGACCTGGTAAACGAATAAGCCACACGCCGGTCGCGCGCCTGAACCGCGCGTGGCCGGCAGAGCTTCGATCTTACGAGCCGTCGGCTCAAAGGCTGGCGGCTTTCGTCTGCCGGCACGAGGTTAACCGGCGATTCAAATCGGACGGGGCAAGATCAGCGGCGGTGCTTGCCGCCGTAATGCTGGCCGATATAGCCGCCGAGCCGGGCCATTTCGCGTGCCGCTGCGCTGCTCGCCTCGGAGCAGCAGGGCAACGGATCGCGATCGGACTGCGCCGCCCGCATCGCCACGCGGTCGCACAGATCTTCTATATCGGCACGGCTGAGCAGGTTCTTTTCGCGCATCAGGCACAGCAGGCTCTGCAGGATGATCAAGGTCTCATCGCTGGCGCGAGCTTCTCCCGTTCCGTGCGAACCCGGATTCAGGACGGAATCGACCATATCCATGACATCTTCTCCTTCTATTTTCTAAGGATGCTACGCCGATTCTGGCGAAAGGGAAGGCCCTGCGTCACGCCGTGGTCGGCGGGCCGCGCCGCGCGGCCCGACCGGCAGCTTTTGCGCCATGATCGGATCGGGATTGCCCGAAATCGAACTCCGCACGTTGAACGCCGATGTTTCCCAATACCTTACTGCCTGAACCCTATGTCCTGATGCTGACCGGGATGGGGTTGCTGACCGCTCTTGTCGTGTGGCTCCCGCTCGCTTTGAAGCGCTTGCCCTTATCCTTGCCGATCGTCTGCATCGCGCTCGGCGCGGCTTTATTCTCATTGCCGCAGATCACGTTGCGCCCCCTGCCCTCGCTATATCCGCATATCGCGGAGCGGTTCAGCGAGTTCGTCGTGATCATCGCGCTGATGGGCGCGGGCCTGAAGATCGATCGCATCTTCGATTGGCGGCGCTGGGCGCTGACCTGGCGCCTGCTGGCGATCACGATGCCGCTCGGGATCATCGCCATCACCGCTCTGGTCGCGCTGGCGCTCGGCGTGCCTTGGGCAGTCGCCCTCCTGATCGCGGCCAGTCTTGCGCCGACTGACCCGGTATTGGCCGCCGACGTACAGGTCGGCCCGCCCAAGACCGGGGACGAGGACGACGTACGCTTCGGCCTGACGTCCGAGGCCGGGTTGAACGACGGCTTTGCCTTTCCCTTCGTCCATCTCGCTATTGCCCTGATCGCCGTCTCCGGCACTTCCGATCCGTGGTTCCTCGAATGGTTGTCGTACCGCGTGCTGTGGGAAATCGGCATTGGTGTCGCCGCCGGCTGGGCGATCGGCCGCGTGTTCGGCTGGCTGACGTTCCACGTCTCGTCGCGCACGAAACTGGTCAAGACCGGCGACGGCCTGATCGCCTTGTCCGCCACCCTGGTCTCGTACGGCTTTACCGAGATCGTCCATTCCTACGGCTTCCTTGCCGTGTTCGTCACCGCGCTCAGCTTCCGCGGCACGCACCGCGATCATGATTTCCATCACGACATGCACGACGTGACCGAACAGATCGAACGGCTGACGATGATGGTGCTGTTGCTGATGTTCGGTGGCGCACTCGTCAGCGGGTTGCTGGCGCAGGTGACGTGGCTGGACGCACTGGTTGCCGCGATCATCCTGCTGGTGATCCGCCCGATCACCGGCATCATCGGCATGATTGGCCAGAAATCCGACTGGAACGAGAAGCTTACCCTGGCCTTTTTCGGCATTCGCGGGGTCGGGTCGATCTATTACCTCGCTTATGGTTTCAACCATGCAAAGGTCGAGGGGATGGAGCATCTGTGGGGGCTCGTCGGTCTCGTCATCCTGTTCTCGATCCTGCTCCACGGCCTTACCGTCACACCCGTGATGCGCACGCTCGACGAGGAACGCGGCGTTTCGCCCGATGCCGAGGGCGATGAGCGCAGTGTCCGTTCCTGAGGGCGCGAACACGTCGTCATGGTTGAAAGCTCCTCTCCGCAAGCGCATATGCTGCAGTGCAGCACGATGAGCCGCCGAACGGAATGTGGAGAAGACGATGCGAAGCATGAGCGATACGATCGCGCGGTTGAACGCCGCTTCCGCCCGCCTGTCCGCCGGCGCCCCCGCACCCGCCGGTTCCGCGCGCCTCCAGCCATTGACCGACTTCGGTCCTAATCCCGGCGCGCTGGCCGGCTGGTCGTACGTGCCGGACTCTCGCGAGGTCCTGCCGCTGGTGGTCGTCCTGCATGGCTGCACGCAGAACGCCGCCGGCTATGATCGTGGTTCGGGCTGGTCGACGCTGGCCGAACGATACGGTTTCGCAGTGCTGTTCCCGGAACAAAGCCGCTCGAACAACCCCAACCTCTGCTTTAACTGGTTCGCCAGCGAAGACACGACGCGCGACCGGGGTGAAGTCGCGTCGATCCGGCAGATGATCGCGACGATGACGGAGCAATACCCGATCGATTCAACGCGCGTCTTCGTCACCGGGCTATCGGCCGGCGGGGCGATGACCTCGGCGATGCTGGCGACCTATCCGGAAGTGTTCGCCGGCGGCGCGATCATCGCCGGCCTGCCGCATGGTTCGGCGAAGTCGGTACCCGAAGCGTTCGATCGTATGCGCGGTCACGGTCATGTCAGCGACGCCACGAGTGCTGCTGCGGTCGGCGCCGCCTCGCGCCATCCGGGCCCCTGGCCAACGATCAGCGTGTGGCAGGGCGACGCCGACGCGACGGTCAGTGCCGTCAACGCCGACCGGATCGTCGGCCAGTGGCGCATCGTGCAGGGCCTCCCGGAAGCGCCCGACGTGGAGGATAGCGTAGACGGCCAACGCCACCGCGCCTGGACCCGACCGGACGGAAAGATCGCGATCGAGACCTATACCGTCGCCGGCATGGGTCACGGCACGCCACTCGCCACCAGCGGCACGACGGCCGCCGGTACGGCGATGCCGTTCATGCTGGACGTCGGTATCTCGTCGACCTGGCATATCGCCCGGAGCTGGGGGCTGCTGACCGATGAAGCGCGTGTCGCACCTTCGGACGCCGCGCAACGGGATGCGCCGTCGCGTGTGCCCGAACCGATCCAGACAACGCCTACCACGCGCGCGGCCAGCATCCAGGACACGATCGAAGCGGCCCTGCGCTCGGCCGGGTTGATGCGCTAGGCCGCATAGCCCCTACGGCCCCGCCGATCAGCGCCGTGAAAGCGCCAACGCGTGCTCGATCGCCGCAGCGAGGTCGGCGCTGCGGAAAGGCTTTTTCAGCACGGTCGCGCCGACATAGTCCCCTTCCATCCCATGCTCGCCATATCCCGTTGCGAACAGGAAGGGCACGTGGCGCGCGCGAAGCACGTCGGCGATCGGGAAGCTGCGATGCTCGCCGAGATTGACGTCGAGGATCGCGAACGACAGGTCCAGCGATCGTGCCAGCGGCAGCGCTTCGGGCAGGCCCATCGCGGTTTCGACGTCGGAATATCCAAGGTCGAACAGCATATCCTCGACCAGCATGAGAACCGCGCTTTCGTCCTCCACGACGAGGACGCGGGGGGGTGCTTCAGGATCCATCATGGTCTCCTCTGGCGGTCAGGGCCTGGGCGAAGTTCGGGTGCGATGCCGTCGCGGTCTCGGCAAGCGGTGCCTCGATCGTGCAGGTCACCCCCTCGGGCGCATAGGTCAGCACGACCGAGCCGCGCAATTCGCGGGCGAGTTGGCGCTCGATCAGGCGCGTGCCGAACCCCTTGCGCAGCGGCGGCGTGACGGCCGGCCCGTCCTGTTCGGTCCAGGCCAGTTTCAGCCGCCGCCCCTCGTCCTGCGGATCGATCGTCCAGCGGATCGTCACATGCCCGCCCGGAACCGTCAGCGCACCGTATTTCGCGGCATTGGTGCACAGTTCGTGCAATGCCATCGACAGGCTCAGCGCCATCTTGGGGGACAGGCGCCAATCCGGACCCTGCACCGTGAACGCATTCTGGTCGCCACCGCCATGCGCGGCAACCGCCTCCAGCACGACGTCGCGCAGCCGGGCGCCTTCCCAATTCTCGCGCGTCAGCACGTCATGCACGTTGGACAAAGCGAGCAGGCGCGATTCGAACAGCGCGCGCTGGCTGGCGGGGGCGCCCCCGCCCTGCTCGTCGGTGCGGAAGGTCTGCATCGCGATCGACTGGATCGTGGCGAGCGTATTCTTCACGCGGTGGTTGAGTTCGTCGATCAGCAAGCGCTGGTGCAGGCTGGCGCGGGTGCGATGCGTGACGTCGATCGAGATACCGGCGATACGCACGGCCTCGCCTGCCGCGTCGAACACCGGACGGCCGCGCAGGTTGATCCACCGCACCTGCGCATCGGGCCACAGGACGCGAACGTCGATATTGTAATCGCGGCGTTCCGCGATCGCCGTTCGCAGTTCCTCATCCTGGCGTTCGCGGTCGTCCGGATGCACCGTGCCCTGGAGATCGGCATAGGAGAAAGCGTCGGCCGGCTTCCGCCCGAAATTCTCGCGACACTGTGGCGACGTGGTCAGCGCATCCGATGCCAGGTCCAACTCCCAGGCGCCAAGCCCGCCGGCGTCGAGTGCGAAGCTCAGCCGCTCCTCCTCCGCCTGCAGCGCTTCCTTCGCCAGCTTGCGTTCGGTCAGGTCCAGCATCGCTCCGATCATCCGCAACGGCGTGCCTTGCGGATCGCGCGCGACATAGCCGCGGTCCAGCACGTCGGCGAAGCTGCCGTCGCCACGCAGGAAGCGATATTCCTCGGTCCAATGCTCCTTCGTGCTTTCGATCACTTCGTGGATCGAATGCTCGACGCGGGCCCGGTCGTCGGGATGGATGCGGCTGATCCACCAGTCGCCGGTCCGGTCGACCTCCTCCGGCGTGTAGCGATAGGCCGCGTACAGCGCCTCGTTCCACAAGACGGAATTGCTTTGCAGGTCCCAGTCCCAGATCGCGTCGTTGGTGGCCAGTGCGGCAATCCGGTAGCGTTGATTGGTGTCGCGCGCCTTGGCCTCGGCGCTGACGCGTTCCAGCGCAGACCAGACCCGTTCGGCCATGTCGCGGACGAGATCGACTTCGACATCCGTCCACACCCGCGGCTCGGTCGCATGCACCATCGCATTGGCAACGATTTTCCCGGCGCGTACCAGCGGCACGTTGATCAAGGCGGCGATGCCCAGGGCCTGAAAATTCTCCAGCACGCCGGCCTCGTTGGTCCGCGGATCCTGCACGACATCCGACACCATGATCGCCTCGCCCTGACGCAAGGCGGTCAGGAACGTGGTGCCGTAATCGCGCGCATCGTGCCGCCCGGTCAGGCTGGCGATGTCGCATGCGTTCCATTCGCCGCGGACGACGACGTGGCGTTGATCGCCCTCGACGCGCGCATAGGCAGCATAAGGCGCGCGGATCGCCTCGGCGAGCAGCTTGCTCGCCCGCACGACGATATCCCCGAGATCGTCGAGATCGCGCAGGCTCGCATCGATCGCCGCCTGCAGGTTCTGGCGCCGATCGGCCAGCACCTGCCGCGTGATCTCGTTGCAGGGGCAGAAGAAGCCCGCGATCGTCCCGGCTTCGTCCCTTACGGGCGTGTAAGAAAAGGCGAAATGCGTCTGCTCGGCAAAGCCCTTGCGCTGCATGGTCAGCGCGATGTCGTCCATATGGACCGATTGCCCGGAATAGGCCGTCTCGACGATCGGGCGCAGATCGTCCTGGATCTCGTGCCATACCGCGAGGAAGTCGCGCCCCAGCGCGGCGGGATGCTTGTTCGCCAATATCTCGGCATAGGCATCGTTGTACAACAGGATACGATCTTCGCCCCACACGACGAACATCGGCTGGTTCGAATTCAGCATCACGTCGACGAGTGTCTTCAACGGCTGCGGCCAGCTTTGCGGCGCCCCCAGCGCGGTCGACGACCAGGCGAAACTCCGGACGATCCCGCCCATCATACCCCCGCCGGCGAACAGCGCATCCGGAGTTTCGGCCGCTGCTGCGACCTCCAATTCGTAGTTCATTTTCAATGCTTAGCGGCTGGTACCGCAAATCTCTACGGCTAGTTGTTCTGCTGGCCCGGAGTGGCGCCGATACGTCGAGGCCGTACCGGCGGGAGCGTCTACTCTTCGGCCGAGCCGTATTCCGAGCGATCCCGCCGCCGCTCCGTAACGCCGCGTTGGTTGAGCGCCTGACGAACGCGGTCGAGCAGATCGGTACGCCGATACGGCTTTCCGAGCACGTCGAGCCCCGACGCCTTCGGTCCATCGGCGACCAGATCCTCGTTATATCCGGTGGTCATCAACACCGGTAGTCCGGGGTCGATCGCAGCGATCCGCTCTGCCAGTACGATGCCGTTGATCCCGCCCGGCATGACCAGATCGGTGAACAGGAGATCCACCGTTCCGGCGGGTAGCCCTTCGAACAACTGCAAGGCTTCTTCGCCCGTCTCCGCCGTCGAAACGCTGTACCCGACATCTTCCAGTATCTCGCGGGACAGCGCCAGCACGTCCGGACTGTCCTCGACCACCAGGATATGTTCGCTTGGCGCGGTTTGCCCCGGCGTCGCGACGACCGGCCGCCGATCGGGCAAGGGCGGCGCCTCGCCGTCGGCAGTCGCGACCGGGAACAGCATGCGCACCGTCGTGCCGCAATCCACTTCGCTGTCGATCTCCAGCCTGCCGCGCGATTGCTGTACGAAGCCGGACGCCATCGCCAGCCCGAGCCCGGTGCCCTTGCCCGTCGGCTTGGTCGTGAAGAACGGCTCGGTCGCGCGCTCGGACACGTGCGAGGGCATGCCATGCCCCTGATCCTTCACCTCGATGAAGATATAGTCGCCGGGCGTCAGCCCCAGCGCCGCGGCGTCGACGTTGAGATGGACCTTGCCGGTGACCAGTTCGACCACGCCGCCGCCCGGCATCGCATCCCGCGCGTTGATCGCGATGTTCAGCACCGCCATCTCGAATTGCTCGGGGTCGAGCACCGCCTTGGGCAGGTTGCGGCGCAGGCTGAGGTGAAGATCGACCTGCTTGCCGATCGCACTTTCCATCATGTCCGCGAACCCATTGACGCACGCACTGACATCGACCGGACGCGGGTCGAGCCGGGTCTTGCGGGCGAAGGCCAGCAACTGCCCGGTCAGTCGCGACCCACGTTCCGCCGCCGCCTTGGCGCGCTCGAGATAGCGCAACGTACGATCGTCCTCGACCCGCGCGCCGGCGAGTTCGAGATTGCCGTTCACGACCTGTAGCAGATTGTTGAAATCGTGCGCCAGCCCCGCGGTCAGCTGCCCGACCGCCTCCATCTTCTGCGCCTGGGACGACGCCTTCTCGCTTTCCCGCCGGCGCGTGACATCCAGCTGGCTGGCGAAGAAATACAATAGTTTGCCCGACGTATCGTAGACCGGCCCGATGAACACCGCGTTCCAGAACGGCGAACCGTCGCGGCGATAGTTGAGCAATTCGAGTGCGATCGACTCTTTCGCGGCGACGGCGTCGCGGAGCTGACCGACCATCTCGCGATCGGTCTGCGCACCCTGAAGGAAACGGCAATTGCGCCCGAGGACTTCGGCTTCCTCGTACAAGGTCAGGTCGAGGAACGCCTTGTTGGCGAACACGATGGGATTGTCGGGCTGATGCGGATCGGTGAGGATCATCGGCATCCGCGTCATCTCGATCGCCGCGAAGAACACGTCGCCGCGATCGTCCAGCCCCGGCTTGGTTATCGTGGCCTCGCGCCAGTGATGCAGGCCGCGCGTCTCTATCGGTTCGCGTGCCCCGACATCCGCGCTTCCCTCCGCCGGGATCCCGAAACTCTGGCCGTTGCCCTCGACGTCGCCCTGCCCACCCGGTTCATTCTCGTTCACGGAGCGTCTCGACCTCGCTGTGCGGCATCAGCGGGGGAGTCCACCTACCGTGTCGCCAAACTCAGAACTTCGGTTAAGGTTCGATCGACCTGGGATAAAGATGCCGAATATCATTTGTTGGCATGCGCCGGCCTTGTTGCGGATCGGGCGCACCATCCTGTAGCCCTAGCGCACCCGCACAGGAGCACCGGATGAACGACCGCGAACTGCATGGCGCGCTGCTCGACCAGCAGGGGTCGCGCCGCGACCTCAACACGCCCGCTCTGCTGATCGATCGGGGCGCCCTCGATCGGAATATCGCTGCGATGGCCCGCTTCGCCGAGCAACATGGGCTGAAATTGCGACCGCATGCCAAGACCCACAAGAGTCCCGACATCGCCGGGCTGCAATATGCCGCGGGAGCGGTCGGCATCTGTTGCGCGAAGATCGGCGAGGCCGAGGCGATGGCCGATCACGGCGTGACGAAGGGCCTGCTGATCACCTCTCCCGTCGTATCGCCGCCCGCCGTCGCGCGTCTCGCCGCACTGAACCTGCGCACCGCGGAACTGATGTGCGTCGTCGATTCCCCCGCTGCCGTAACCGCGCTCGCCATGGCGGCGAACGCGACCGGCAAACCGCTGAACCTCGTCATCGACATCGATCCCGGCGCGCATCGGACCGGCGTCGGATCGGCCGAGGCCGCCATAGCACTGCACCGCGCGATCGTCCGCGATCCACATCTGACCTATGCCGGAGTGCAGGCCTATTGCGGGCCGGAGCAGCATATCGAAGCGTTCGACCAGCGCCGCGCCGCGATGGAGCTGCGGGCGGCGCATATTCGCGCGATCGTCGCGGCGCTGACCGAAGCCGGCGGCCGCCCGGCGATCGTCACCGGCGGCGGCACCGGTACGCACCGCATCGATCCCGGTCTCGACCTGTTCACCGAACTACAGGTCGGCTCCTATGTCTTCATGGATGCCGAATATCTCGCCTGCGACCTGACCGGCACGTCCGAACCTCCGTTCGAACTCGCCTTGCTCGTCGAGGCGCGCGTGATCAGCAACAACAGTCCCGGCATGGTGACGATCGATGCCGGAACCAAGGCGTTTTCGACCGACGCCGGACTTCCGCTGATCGTGTCCGGCGCGCCGGAGGGCTCGTCCTATCGCTTCATGGGGGACGAACACGGCGCAATCCTCCTTCCGGGGTCCGGAACGCTGCCGCTCGACCACATCGTCACGCTCGCGACGCCCCACTGCGACCCGACCGTGAACCTGTACGACACCTATCACGTCGTCGAAGACGACACGCTCCGTGCGCTATGGCCGATCGCCGCACGCGGACGATCGCGTTGACGTCCGAGCGCGACCGGACAGGCGCCAAGGGTCAGTAGATCTTCTGCACCAGCGGTTCGATCCGCAACGTCACGACATCCACCCCGGCCGGCCGGGTCGCGGCGAACACGATCGCGTCGGCGACCTGTTCGGGCGGCAGCATGCGATGGTCGGCGACCTGCCGCGCACGCTCTTCGGGTGAATAGGGCTGCATCGCCGATCCGATCGCGCCGGGCTCGATCAGCGTGACGCGGATGCCCTCCGGGATCATTTCCTTGCGCAGCGTCTCGGCGAACGACGCCACGCCGCCCTTCGACGCATTATAGACGCTTTCGCCGACCGCCTTGATGTGGACGCTGATCGAGCCGACCAGGATGATCATGCCATCCCGCCGGCCCTCCGCCCGCATCCGCGTGATCGCCGCCTGAGTCGATGCGACATAGCTGACGAGGTTGGTCTCGATCACCGACCGCCAGTCCGGTTCGGCCATCTCCATCAGCGGCCCGGAACCGACTCCGACACAGGCGACGAGGATGTCGATACCGCCGAGATAATCGTCGACACGATCGAACATCCGCGCGACGCCGTCGGTCGTGGTCAGGTCGCCGGTAAAGGTTTCGACCGTCGCCGAAGACGCAACCGCGCCGGATCCTCCAATTCCGGCCGATCGCTCGCCCGCGTCGCGGTCGGCGCTGACGACGCGCGCGCCCAGCTTTACCATCCGAGCCACCACCGCACGGCCGACGCCACCGGCCCCGCCGGTCACCAGCACGCGCTTCCCTGCAACAGCCGACATGTCCATGACCTGTTCCAATGCTTTCCCGGCATTCTGGTTCAATCAAAAGTCACCGTCGGGCCGGAACGTGCGGGGGCCGTCGGCGAGTTCCGCGACGGGCAGGAACCTGCTTGAAATTCAATGCGTTCGGCTACCCGCATGCACGGCTCGGCAATTGTGGGAGCCGTGGCGCCCGATCCGGTGGGTCAGGCGTTCGTGACGATATTCTCCTGCAACCGAAAGGAAGACACGTGTCCCATTCCCCGCCGATCCCACCCGGCAACCAGCCCCCCTATCCGATCGCCGAACCGCCCCACGACCGCAGCCGCGACACGATTCCGGCCGCAAAGCCCGCGACATCGGGCACGACGGACACGATCAAATCGCTCGCGCCTACGCTGATCGTCGGCGCGGCAGTGGCCGGCGCGGTGGCGGCTGCGGCGACGGCGTTCGTCCGGCTGCGGGCCAAGCCTGCCCCACCGAAACCAGCGGCACGCAAACCGCGCGCCCCCGCGGACCGTGCCAAGTCCGCCCGCACCCCACCGGCGCAGAAATCGCCACCGGCCGCAGCGAAGAAGGACGCGCCGAAGCCCCGGGCCAAGCCGGCCAAGTCCAGCGAACCAGCAGCCGCACCGCCACCAGCGCGCGCGAAAAAGTCCCGCGGTGGCACCCGCGACGACACGACGGTGCGCGGCCCCAGGGATGCCTCGCGCGTCGCGATGGGGGAGGATTACGAGGTCCGCTACTGGACGGAAAAATTCGGCGTCGATCGTGAAGCGCTGCAACGCGCGGTCGATAGCGTCGGCAACGGCGCGGATGCGGTGCGCGAGGCGCTGTCGAAATCGTAACGACGGCGTACGGCAGTAAGCGGGGGGAAAGACAGGTGGAACGACGACAGGCGGCCGGAAAGGCCGGCGCGGGCAGCCCCGACGATCGGGGTCGTTCCGCGGCCAGCCCGTTCGCGATGCCGCGAACAGGGTGGAAGGACGTCCTGGTCCGGACATGGCGCGAGGCTGGCGACGACAATGTCAGCCTCCTGTCGGCCGGCGTTGCATTCTACGGCTTCCTGGCGATGGTGCCGTTGCTCGGATCGATCGTGCTCAGCTACGGGCTGGTCGCCGATCCGGCGACGGTGATGGCGAATGTCCGGTCGCTGATGAGCGTCATGCCGGCCGACGCCGCCAAGCTGATCGGCGAGCAATTGCTCAACGTCGTCACCACGTCGGGCGAGAAGAAGGGTCTTGGCCTGCTGCTCGCGCTCGCAATCGCGCTGTACGGGGCGACAAAGGGTGCCGGGGCGGTCATCACCGCGCTCAACATCGCCTATGAGGAGAAGGAGACTCGCGGTTTCCTGCGCGTCAATCTCGTGACGCTCGCCATCACCGCGGGTGCGGTGGTGATCGCGGTCATCGCCGCGATCGCGGTTGCGGCGCTCGGTCATCTGGAGACGTTGCTGCCCGGCTCGCCCGGAATCCTGCTGATCCTCGGCAAGATCGTGTCGTACGCATTGCTCGGCGCGTCCGGTGCCGCGGCAGCAGCGACGCTCTACCGCTACGCGCCCGATCGCGACGCCGCGCGGTGGGTCTGGCTCACCCCCGGGTCGCTTGCCGTGACGTTGCTCTGGCTCGCGCTGACGTTGGGGTTCGGGACGTATGTCGCGAACTTCGGCAGCTACGACGCGACCTATGGGTCGTTGGGCGCCGTCGTGGTGCTGCTGACCTGGCTGTATCTCTCGGCCTACATCCTGCTGATGGGTGCGGAGCTCAATGCCGAGCTGGAACACCAGACAGCACGGGACAGCACGACCGGACCGGAAAAGGCGCTCGGTACGCGCGGCGCGGAGGCGGCGGACACCGTCGCCGGCGATCCGTCTGCGCTAGCGGGCGATGTCGACAGACCGTCTGCGTCGCCCACGACCGAGGACCGTGCCGGCGCGGCATCGCCAACAGCGGAGTTCATCGGCGGACGCGTGGCTGGCCACGCTTTGTCCGCGGCAGGATTGCCGAAGCTGAAGCTCGCCCCGGCGCTGCTCGCCACGACGGGTCTGTCGCTGCTCCGCAAACCTGGCCGCGCGGGGCTTGGAACGGCGACGATGGCCGTCGCGGCATGCATCGCCTGGCTACAGCGCGAACGCGTCGATCCGATCGATCGCACCGACGGACTCTAACCCGCCACTGGCTCGAGCGGATCGCACCGGCCGCACCGACGTTCCTCCAATACCGCGGAGCCACGCCGAGGCTACGATATGCCCGCCACCCTGTCGATCGAGACCCTGCATGCCCGTCACCGACATCGCCACCCGGACGTTCAATCATGGCTTCCGGCTCGACCCGATCGTCCGCAGCCTGCTCGATACCGACTTCTACAAACTGTTGATGCTGCAGATGATCCGGCATCTGTATCCTGATGTGCGGGCGACCTTCACGCTGATCAACCGCACGAAGACGGTGCGACTGGCCGATACGATCGACGAGCAGGCGCTGCGCGAACAGCTGGATCATGCGCGCACGATCCGCTTCACCAAGAAGGAACTGATCTGGCTGGCGGGCAACAGTTTCGCCGGACAGGACCGCATCTTCGCACCGGATTTCCTCGCCTGGCTGGCGGATTTCCAGCTGCCGGAATACGATCTGCGGCGCGAGGACGGGCAGTTCGCCTTGAGCTTCGCCGGGCCCTGGACGGACACCACGATGTGGGAAATCCCGGCGCTGACGATCATCAACGAATTGCGCGCACGCGCCGCGACCAAGCATCTGGACCGGTTCGCGATCGACGTGCTGTATGCCCGCGCCAAGGCGAAGCTGTGGGACAAGGTCGAGCGGCTGCGCGCCTTGCCCGATCTGGTGATTTCCGATTTCGGCACGCGGCGGCGGCATGGCTTCCTGTGGCAGCGCTGGTGCGTCGAGGCGCTCAAGGAAGGACTCGGCGACCGCTTCATCGGCACCTCCAACGTCCTGCTGGCGATGGACAACGACCTGGAGGCGATCGGGACGAACGCGCATGAGTTGCCGATGGTGCTGGCCGCGCTCGCGCCGGACGATGCCGGTGTCGCGAACGCGCCATATCGTGTGCTCGAGGACTGGCGGCGGCATTATGTCGGCAACCTGCTGATCGTCCTGCCGGATGCGTTCGGCACAACGGCGTTCCTCGATCACGCCCCGGACTGGGTCGCCGACTGGACCGGTTTCCGCCCGGACAGCCTTCCTCCGATTGCCGGTGGCGAACAGATCGTCCGGTGGTGGCAGGCGCATGGCCGCGACCCGAAGACGAAATTGCTGATCTTTTCCGACGGCATGGATGTCGCATCGATCGAGCGGACCTATCGCCACTTCGACGGACGCGTGCGGATGAGCTTCGGCTGGGGCACCAACCTGACCAACGACTTTCGCGGATGCATGCCCGATGGCGCCGCCGGCCTGGAGCCGATCTCGCTGGTCGCCAAGGTCACCAGCGCGAATGGCCGGCCGGCGGTCAAGCTGTCCGACAATCCCGCCAAGGCGACCGGCGACCCAGCCGAAATCGCGCGCTATCTACGCATCTTCGGCACGGCCGGCCGGGAGGACAGCGCCGTCTCGGTCTGATCGGTCCGGACGGCCTTATTGGGGTAGCAATGCGGGAAGCTGCGCCGGCAATTCGCGCGCAAGGAACCCGATCGGTCCGGATCGGGCGGCAAGGCGACGCCCGCCCTCGCCGTGCAGCCAGACGCCCCAGGCGGCGGCCAATAACGGCGAAGCACCCCGCGAGGAGAGGCCGGCGATCGCCCCGGCCAGCACATCCCCCGAACCGCCCGTTGCCAGCCCGACACCGCCACCGGGATAGCATATCAGCGCCCCGTCTGACGCGGCCATGATGGTCGAGCTGCCTTTCAGGATCACTATCGCCGTGTAATCGTCCGCGATGCGGCGGGCATAGCGTTCCGGATCGCCGGCGACAGTGCTTTCGTCCTCGCCGGTCAGCACCGCCATCCCGTCATGGTTCGGCGTGACGATCAGCCGCCCGGCCAGCGCAGTCAGCGTCGTTCGAAACGACGGCAACTCGCCCACCGTCCTGGCATCCACGATCACCACCGTGTCGGCACCGATCCGCTCCAGCACCAGGCCCAGCATAGCCTTTGCGGCGGGGGCAGCCGCGATGCCGGGTTCGACGACGATCGCGTCGCAGGCCGGCACGGACACGTCGAACAGGTCGCTCGTGGTTCCGGCCAGTTCGCTGGAGGCATCGTACCTGATCCGGCTGGAAACCGAATTCCCCGCCGGGACGACGCAACGCTATCGCGGGACGCTTGGGCCATACGCGATCACGTCCGCTTCGGGTTCGCCCAAATGGCGTGGCAGCTGGCAGAAGACGCTCGACTTCGGCACCGCGCGGCTGACTGGAACGGCCTATTATACCAGCGGGTACGGCGCCGAGGCCGAGGACGCCGATGGCGAGCGTGGCGTGTGCCCGAGTGGGACCAGCGTCGCGTTCTTCGAAGACGTCGTGACTCCGGTCAAGTGCAACGTCGGCAGCACGTTCAACCTCGACATGACCGGATCGATCGACGTGTCGAAGCAGATGCCCTTCTACATCAACGTGCTCAACATCCTCGGCCGCTTCTTCCGTGTCGGCGCCCGCATGAACTTCTAAGTCGTACCACATACGGGAAACGAGATCGGGGCGGTTCCGCAAGGGGCCGCCCCTTTCTCGTGTCCAGCCGCCTAGGCGCCGCCGCGTCGCTTCGCGCCGTTAGCCGCCGCCGATCCCCTCGATCACGACGCCGCTGCCCTCGCACGTTTCGCAGGTAACACCGTCGACTTCGCCGCGCCCCCGGCACCGCGGGCACACATTCTCGCCTGTGCCCGGCGTTCCCGGCGCGGCCTGGTCGCCGGGTGCCATTGCTTCGTTGGTCATGATCGCATCTCCTATAAGGCAGGAAAGGCATGGCGCGTCCGGAAGCTTCCGACCGTGCAGCATCTGGCAGCGAAAGTTAACTCATTGTTATAACGTGGCTAATTGCAGCCACCGAACCGACTCGGTTATTCAGTCGCTCTGTCAGGAGGCTGGATATGTACCGTTGGATTATCGAGGCCGATATTTACCGTCTGAAGAAAGCGTTGCGCGACGATCCCTCCAGTCCCACGCGGCGGACGATCGAACAGCGCCTCGTGGCCGCCGAAGCGCGGCTCGCCAGCGCCCGCGCCTGAAGCTCGGTCGGGAGAATAATCATGGCCCGTGCCCTGATCTTCCAACGGCCGGCGCTGGCCAGTCCGATCCTGCAACGCGATCGCCCCGGCTGGGTCGCTCAGTTCGACAGTGAGCGACCACAGCATGCCGATCCGCTGACCGGATGGGCGGGCGGTGCGAACCCGATATCCCAGGTACAGGTGCAGTTTCCGAGCCGTGAATCGGCGATCGCCTATTGCGAGCGCGAGGGTCACGAATTCGTCGTGATCGAACCCGGACGCCGCAAACTGCTGCTGCAAAGCTACGCCGACAATTTCCGCTGATCCGTGACGCGCGACGCAACGGACGCGTCACTTCGCTCGTTCCGGGTGCAACGATACGGAGACATTGACGATGAAGATGCGCACACTCGGCAGCCAGGGCCTGGAGGTCTCCGCAATGGGGCTCGGCTGTATGGGCATGAGCGATTTTTATGGTGCTCGCGACGATGCGGAATCGACGGCGACGATCCACCATGCGCTCGATGCCGGAATCAACTTTCTCGACACTGCGGACATGTACGGCGTCGGTCGTAACGAGGAACTGGTCGGCAAGGTCGTCCGCGAGCGCAGCGAATGGGTCGTCGTCGCGACGAAATTCGGCAACGTCCGCGGCGAGGATGGCAGGTTCAAGGGCATCAACGGCCGGCCGGACTATGTTCGCTCCGCCTGCGACGCGAGCCTGAAGCGGCTTGGGCTGGATGTGATCGACCTGTACTACCAGCACCGTGTCGATCCCGAGACCCCGATCGAGGATACGGTCGGTGCGATGGCCGATCTCGTCCAGGCGGGCAAGGTCCGGTATCTCGGCCTGTCCGAAGCGGGGCCCGAGACGATCCG
>Ga0160428_1001163_pt1 | contig 21557 bp, 23 predicted proteins | sample SolpanmetagenomM_FD_108198 | JGI IMG/M metagenome (GOLD analysis project Ga0160428, IMG submission 108198) | Solar panel surface microbial communities from Lawrence Berkeley National Laboratory, California, USA - M | ecosystem: Engineered > Built environment > Solar panel > Unclassified ... | reverse complement strand
GGTGGCGGTGATCGCGCCGAGGAGGTTGACCTCGACCATGGCCCGGTAGTCGGTGCGCTGCTCGGAGGAGAAGGGACCGAGCAGCATGGTGCCGGCGTTGTTGATCAGCACGTCCGCACCGCCGAGCTCGCCCTGGACGCGGGTGGCGGCGGCCACGACGGAGTCGCGGTCGGTGACGTCGGCCTCGATGGCGATCGCGCCGTTGCCTAGCTCGGTGGCCAAGGCCTGGATGCGGTCGGCCCGTCGGGCGAGGAGGGCCACGCGGTAGCCCTCGGCGGCTAGCGCGCGGGCGGTGGCGGCACCGATGCCGGAGGAGGCGCCGGTGATGACCGCGACGCGGCCGGTGGTGTCAGTCATGGGGTTGTTCCTTGTCGTGTCGTCGGTGGTTGGCCTGGCGACTGAGTCAGTCGGTCGGTGTGACCCGGAGGGTGGCTTGTGCGGCGATCGGCCCGACGACGCTGCCGACGATCCGTGGCCCGTAGGGGTCGTACTTGGCGTGGTAGGCCGCATCGAGCTGGGCGTGCAGTGCCGTCTCCTGCGGGTCGACGGCCTCGAAGGTGACGCTCCGCTCGACGGGCCCGGCGGTGAACCGTCCGCTGCCGGAGGTCCGGGCGTGGGTGAACCAGCCGCGCTGGGGTCCGCGAGCGGAGCGGATGTAGACCGCGTCAGCGACCCGCACCGCCCAGATCGTGACCGCACGACGCTGGGCCCCCTCAGCCCCGAGTGAGGCGACCTGCACTTCATCGGCGACGTCGACCGCGTGCAGCTGCTCGCTGGTCCACTCCGTCATCTCACTCACCGGTCGCGTCCTCAGCGAACACCCGCTTGGCCACGGCCACGGCGGACATGGCTTTTGGCCAGCCGGCGTAGAAGGCCAGGTGCACGATGGCCTCGACGAGCTCGGTCTCGCTCAGGCCGTTCTGCTTAGCCAGGCGCAGGTGGCCTACCAGCTGCTCGGTATTGCCTCCGGTGACCAGCGAGGCGATGGTCACCAGCGAACGCTCGCGGCGGGGCAGCTGCGGGCGGGCCCAGACGTCACCGAAGAGGACGTCGTCGGTGAGTTCGGCGAGCTTGGGGGCGATGTCTCCCACGGCCTTCTGGGCTGCGCTCTGTTCGGCCACGTCGTGTCCTTCTCTCCTGATGATGGGCGCGACCACACGGTCGCTCGGGGTGTGGTGGGGCAGGTCCGCGGTCAGGGGTGCCGGCGGGTGCTGCGGCGCTGGTGCAGCGCCAGGGAGGTGAGCCCGACCGCGACCGCGGCCAGGACGAGGGCGCCGTAGCCGGTGGCCAGGCGGGGCACGTCCCAGACGTGGCTGAGCTGGCCGCCGATGAGGCCGGGGACGGCTGCTCCGCTGTAGGAGATCAGGTAGACGGTGGAGATGATCCCGGCGCGCTGCTCGGGCTGGGCGCCGGTGAGCATGATGCGCATCCCGGCCCCGCCGATGATGCCCAGGGCCATGCCGCCGATGAGGCTGGCCGTCAGCAGGGCGGCGGTGGAGGCGGTGTGGACGGCGGTGACGATGACCACCGCGGCGAGGGCGAAGACGACCATGCCCAGCGCCAGGGCGCGGGGGGCGAGCAGGCGTCCACCCAGGGCCCCGCCCACGGGGGACAGGACCACGATGGAGGCGAAGACGACCGCGGCGAGCATCGCGGAGGTGCTGCCGAGCTGGTCGACGGTCACGGTGGGGGAGAAGGCCTGGAAGAAGCCCGACAGCGACCAGGTCGCCACCAGACCCCCGGAGACGGCGATCACGGCCAGGGTCTGGCCGGCGGGCAGCTGCACCCGTGGGCGCAGCGCCGCTCTCACGCCGGCGGTGCGCTGGACGGTGTCGCGGCAGAAGACCAGGGCAACCGCGCAGAGCACGAGGGCCGCGGCGACCAGTAGGTAGATCAGATGGCGGGGCTGGGGGGCGTACTGCACGAGGGCACCGGAGAGCAGGGCACCGAAGGGGATGGCGAAGGCGGGACCGTTAGCCGCCACCACGGGACCAGCCCAGGTCGGACGCGGCGGAGCGAGCTCGACGGCGTAGGTCCCCAGTGCGCTGGTGGCGGTGCCACAGGCCAGGCCCTGCAGGATCCGTCCGGTCAGCAGCGGGCCCAGGCCGTCCACGCGCAGGAGCACCAGGACGCCGAGTGCGGCGCAGATGACGGCGGCGATGGCGACGGGGCGCCGGCCCAGCACGTTGGACAGCCGGCCCAGGATCAGCAGGGCCGCAGCGGTCACGGCCAGGTAGATCACCGTGGTCAGGGCGAGGTCTCCGCTGCTGACCCCGAACTCGCGCCGGTAGGTGGCGTACAGGGGCACCGGAGTGCCCGAGCCGACGAAGACGAGGATCAAGGCGGCGACCACGACGGCGAAGGACGTCCGGTCGGGAAGCCGACGCCGAGCAGGGGAGACGTCGTCAGTGGGGCGTGTGGGGTGCGTGTGTTGCCGGTCGACCTCGTCCCGCTGGACGCGGTCCTGATCCGCCCGACCCTGGTGCGGAAGCTTCACGTGGGTGTGATCAGCGATGGGCGACTGATCACGGTTGCTGGTCACGACGGCAGTCCTTCGGTTCATGCAGGTGATGGCGCCCAAGGCTGGGCGCCTGCCCCGGCAGCACAACGGTGCCGTGCTGCCGGGGACGAGGTGTAGCTGGGGGAGTGGGGCTCAGGCCTCGGGGATGGGACGCCCGAAGGCCTCCATGGTGATCGCCTCGGGCTCGGGGCCACCGCGCTTGCCGGTGTCCAGGGCGTCGATCGCGGCGATCTTCTCGCCGGTCAGCTCGAAGTCGAAGACGTCGATGTTCTCCGCGATGCGGTTGGCCTTGGTCGACTTGGGGATGACCGAGCGGCCCTGCTGCAGCGCCCAGCGCAGCATGACCTGAGCCGGGCTCTTGCCGTGAGCCTGCGCGATGCCGACGATGACCGGGTCTTCCAGGGTGCTGGTGTGCTCACCCTCGCGGTAGAAGGTGATCCCGCCGATGGGCGACCACGCCTGGGTGAGGATGCCGTGCTCGCGGTCGAAGTCCTGGACCTCACGCTGGGCGAAGTAGGGGTGGACCTCGATCTGGTTGACCGCCGGGACGACCTCGGTGGCCTCCAGCAGCTGGGTCAGGTGCTCGACCATGAAGTTGCTGACGCCGATGGCGCGCACCTTCCCGTCAGCCAGCAGCTGCTCCAGCGCCCGGTAGGCGCCCAGGGTCTTCTCGAAGTCCGAGGGCAGCGCCTGGTGCAGGATCAGCAGGTCGATCTGCTCCAGGCCCAGCTTGGCCGCGGACTTCTCGAAGGCGTGCAGGGTGGCGTCGTAGCCGTAGTCGCTGATCCAGATCTTCGTCTCGATGAAGACCTCCTCGCGGGGCACACCGGAGTTGCGGATGCCCTCGCCGACCTGCGCCTCGTTGCCGTAGGCGGCGGCGGTGTCGATGTGGCGGTAGCCGGCCTTCAGGGCCGCGGCCACCGCGGTGCGGGTGTCCTCGGGGGAGGACTGGAAGACGCCCAGGCCCAGGGCCGGCAGCGTCACGCCGTTGTTCAGAGTTAGTTCAAGCATGGAAGGAACGCTAGGCGCGACCAGCAAGAGGGGGGAGATGCTGGCAGTACCCCCTTCCCGGCCCCACCGGACGAGCGAGCTGGCGACCGCTGTGGCAGAGGGTTCCCGTCCTAGGGGGTGCTGGCAGCCACTCCCTCACCTGGCGCAGGCCTTCTAGCGTGGAGACCATGAACAACCGCAGCGAGGTCCGTGACTTCCTGGCCTCCCGCCGGGCCAAGGTCACCCCCGAGCAGGTAGGTCTGACCACCGACGGGCGCAGCCGACGGGTCGCGGGCCTTCGCCGCAACGAGGTCGCCGAGCTGGCCGGGGTGTCGGTGGAGTACTACACCCAGCTCGAGCGCGGCAACATCCGCGGCGCCTCCGAGTCCGTCCTGGACGCTCTCGCCCGCGCACTGCGCCTGGACGAGGCCGAGCGCAGCTACCTCTTCGACCTGGCCCGGGCAGCGAACACCTCCACCGCGGTGCGCCAGCGCCCCGCCGGTCAGCGGGTCCGCCCCGCCATCCAGGCCATCCTCGACGCCCAGCTGTCCCCGGCATGGGTGAGCAACACCATCGGCGACGTAGTGGCCACCAACGTCCTGGGCCGGGCCTACCTGTCCCCGCTCTTCGACGACCCCGCCCGCCCGGTCAACACCGCCCGCTTCCGCTTCCTTAACCCCCGAGCGGTCGACTACTACCTGGACTGGGATCAGACCGCCGCCGACACCGTGGCCAGTCTGCGCATCCGGGCGGGGAAGAACCCCTACGACAAGGCCCTGACCAACCTCATCGGGGAGCTGTGCACCCGCAGCGAGGAGTTCAGCACCCGCTGGGCCGAGCACGACGTCCGCCACCACCGCACCGGCCGCAAGCGGGTCCACCACCCCGTGGTCGGCGAGCTGACCCTGTCCTACGAGGCCCTCGAGCTGCCCTCGGATGACGGCCTGGTGCTCTACATCTTCACCGCCGCCCCCAACTCCTCCGACGCGCACGCGCTGAGCCTGCTGGCCAGCTGGGCCACCACGCCCGACACCACGGCTGAGATCACCTCGGCCGAGGCCGGCACCGAGCAGGACGCACTCAAGGACTGACCGTGCGGCACCGTCGACGGCGTCCGACATGAGCACTGCCGTCTTTGTCTGACCTCACAGACCTCAGGTCCTGACGCGATCACGAGCGGCGCCGTCGATGCCTGACGTCTGCCTCTGTCTTGCCCTGACCCCGTCTTGCGCTGACACGCCCACCCGACCACGACCCCAGGGAGCGACCGTGAACCCGAACCAGCACAGCACCCCCGACTCGAACCAGGACCCCGCTGCCGGCCACGGCCGCCGCCGCTTCCTGCTGGGAGCAGCCGGCCTGGCCACCGCCCCGCTGCTGGCCGCCGGGTGCTCCTCAGCCGATGACACCACCGAGCCCGCCGGGACCGGGTCCAGCAGCACCAGCCCCTCGGGGGCCGGCGCGAACCGAACGGTCACCGCCGCCACGACCCTGACCGAGCGCCGCCGCCTGGGGTCCCTGGAGGTCTCCGGCATCGGCCTGGGCACCCAGACCATGCCCGGCAACCTCTACGGCCCGGTCTCCAGCCGCGAGAACATGGTCGCCCTCGTGCGCACCGCCGCCGACCAGGGCGTGACCTTCTTCGACACCGCCGAGGCCTACGGCCCCTTCGAGGCTGAGCGCATCCTCGGCGAGGGCCTGGACGGCGTGCGTGACGACGTGGTCATCGCCACGAAGTTCGGGTGGGACATCGACCCCGCCACCGGGCAGCGCACCGGCGGGCTCAACAGCCGCCCCGACCACGTCCGGGTGGCCGTGGACGGCATGCTGGAGCGGCTGCGCACCGACCACATCGACCTGCTCTACCAGCACCGCGTCGACCCGACCGTCCCCATCGAGGACGTCGCCGGCGTCATCGGCGAGCTGATCGCGGAAGGCAAGGTCCTGCACTGGGGCCTGAGCGAGCCCGGACTGCAGACCGTCCGCCGCGCCCACGCCGTCCAGCCGTTGACCGCGATCCAGAACGAGTACTCGATGCAGTGGCGCGGCGCCGAAGCTGAGGTGCTGCCGCTGTGCGCGGAGCTCGGCATCGGGTTCGTGTGCTGGGCGCCGCTGGCCTACGGCTTCACCACCGGCTCGATCAACCCCTACACCCAGTTCAGCGAAGGCGACTTCCGCGCCCGACTGCCCCGCATGTCGGCGGAGAACATGCCCGCCAACATGAACCTGGTGCAGCTGCTGCAGGCGTGGGCGGTCCGCAAGGGTGCCACCCCCGCCCAGATCGCCCTGGCGTGGCTGCGGGCCCAGCAGCCCTGGATCGTGCCGATCCCCAGCACCACCCGGGTCTCGCACCTGCTGGAGAACCTGGGCGCCGAAGAGGTCACCTTCACCGAGCAGGAGCTGACCGAGCTGACCACCGCCCTGGACGCCCTGCCCATCCAGGGCGACCGTGCCCCCGCCGGGGTCCTGGCCATGGCCGGCGTCGAGGCCCCGCCCGCGTGATGGGTGGACCTGCTGACCGGCGGTCGGTGCTGCGCGCAGGGCTCCTGCTCGGGACCGGCTCGCTGACCGCAGCGCTGGCCGCCTGCTCCTCACCCCAGGAGGCCACGCCCGCCGCCGGCACCACGCCCGCACCTGACCCGTCCACCGCAGCAGGAGTCACCACGACCACCCCCAGCACAGCAGGCAGCTCCCGCACCCTGCTCGTCTACTTCTCCCGCCCGGGAGAGAACTACTTCAACGGCGGCCGCACCGACCTCGAGGTCGGCAACACCGAAGTCCTCACGACCATGATCACCGACATCCTTGCTGACGCGGGCGTCGACTGCGACGTGCACCGCATCGAGGCCGCCGAGCCCTACTCCGACAGCTACGACGCCACCGTCGCCCGCAACTCCAGCGAGCAGGAGGACGACGCCCGGCCAGCCATCGACAACCCGCTGGCCTCGCTCGAGGGCTACGACACCATCCTGATCGGCAGTCCGATCTGGAACGTGCGACCGCCGATGATCATGGCGACCTTCGCGCAGGCGCACGACTTCACCGGCACGACCGTGCACCCCTTCGTCACCTACGCCGTCAGCGGCTTGGGCCGGGCTGAGCGGGACTACACCGCCTGGTGCGCCGGCGCCCGCCTCGGCGAGGGCTTCGCCGCCCGCGGGGAAGAAGTCCCCGACCCCGCCAGCTCGGTCCGCTCCGACGCCGAGGGCTGGCTGGCCACCATCGGGCTGCTCACCCCGTGAGCGCCCGACGCACCCGCATCCGCGCACTCACCACCGATCGCAGCACTAAACCCTGGAGGAAGCACCCGTGATCACCCGCACCCTCGGCCGCACCGGCCCCACCGTCTCCGCCCTCGGCCTGGGCTGCATGGGCCTCAGCCACGGCTACGGCCCCGCCGTCGAGGACGAGGCCGGTACCGCCCTCATCCGCGACGCCGTCGACCGTGGTGTCACCTTCTTCGACACCGCCCAGGTCTACGGCCCCTTCACCAACGAGGTGCTGGTCGGCAAGGCCCTCGCCCCGGTCCGCGACCAGGTGGTCATCGCGACGAAGTTCGGGTTCTCCCTGCCTAGCGACACTGCCCCCACCGGCACAGGTCTGGACTCTCGTCCCGAGCACATCCGCTCCACCGTCGAGGACTCCCTGCGCCGCCTGGGCATCGAGAGCATCGACCTGCTCTACCAGCACCGCGTGGACCCCGACGTGCCCGCCGAGGACGTCGCCGGCGCGGTCAAGGACCTCATCGCCGAGGGCAAGGTCAAGGCCTTCGGCCTGTCCGAGGCCGGGGTCGACGTCATCCGCCGCTCCCACGCCGTGCAGCCGGTCACCGCGCTGCAGAGTGAGTACTCCCTCTTCTGGCGCGAGCCCGAGCAGGCGATCCTGCCCACCCTGATCGAGCTCGGCATCGGCTTCGTGCCGTTCAGCCCGCTGGGCAAGGGCTTCCTCACCGGCACCATCGGAGCGAGCACCACCTTCGCCGAGGGTGACCTGCGGGGGAGGCTGCCGCGCTTCACCGAGGACGCCCGCGCCGCCAACCAGGCCGTCATCGACCTGCTCACGGCGATCGCCGAGCGTGCCGGGGCCACCAACGCCCAGGTCGCGCTGGCCTGGCTGCTGGCCCAGCACCCCTCGATCGTGCCGATCCCCGGCACCACGAAGCTGCACCGCCTGGCTGAGAACGTCGCCGCAGCCGACGTCGAGCTGAGCGCGCAGGACGTGGCTGACCTGACCGCGGCCTCGGACCAGCTGCCGGTCCAGGACGAGCGCTACCCCGAGGCCATGCAGGCCATGATCAACCGCTGACCTGATCACAGGTTCGGACGGGCTGGGTGCCACGGCACCCAGCCCGTTGTCAGGTGCCCGCCAAGGACGACATTCTGGTGACGACACGATGAGGTGCCCTGCACGGTGAGACGACTGCTGATTCCTTCTGCCGCCCTGCTCTGGGGGTTGCAAATCGCCTTCCTGAACCCGGCGCTGGCATTGCTGCTCGTCGCGCTGTACGACGCCAGCGCCGGACAGGTCGGGGTGGTGCTGGCGGTCTACAACGCCGGCGGCCTCATCGCCTCGCTCTTGGTGCCCGCCCACGCCGACCGTCGCGGGGACTACCTGCGTCCGCTGCTCGGCTGCTCGGTGCTGACCATCGCCCTGACCGCGGCGTTGGCCCTGGCCACCTCACTGCCGCTGGCCGTGGTGGCCCTGGTCGTCCTGGGCGGCCCGGCGGGGGTGGGGACCACGCTGCTGTTCGCGCACCTGAAGCACTCCGGTGCCGGGACCGCCGATGTCGTCAACACCCGCGCGATCGTCTCCTTCGCCTGGGTCGCTGGCCCACCACTGGCCACGGCCGTGCTCGGCGCGTTCGGTGAGCGCGCCCTGCTCGGCGCCATCGCCCTGGTCGCCCTGTTGGGGGCCGGGACCACCGCGGCGATGCTGCGCCAGCGATCCCGCGACGACCGGCAGATCTCCGGCGCGGTGAAGAAGGGAACCGGCGGCAAGCCCGTCCAGGAGGTGCACGCGCCGGTGCCGCGCTCGCGCATCGCGCTGCTCCTGGTGGTCTTCGTCGCCCTGCAGGCGACCAACAGTGCTGTCGTCGCAGTCATGGGCCTGTTCGTCACCCGGACCCTGGGCCTGGACGTGGCCTGGGCCGGCGTCGTCCTCGGGGTCGCGGCGGCCATCGAGATCCCCGCGCTGCTGCTGGTGGGTCGGCTGAGCGGGCGGGTCAGCGAGACCCGGCTCCTGGTCTCGGGCTGCGTCGCCGGTGTCGCGTACTACGCGGCCGTGGCCTTCGCCACCGGCCCGGTGGTCCTGCTCCTGCTGCAGGTGCTGAACGCCTGGTTCTTCGCCGTCGTCGCCGGCGTGGGCCTCACGCTGTTCCAGCGGGTCGTCGCCCGACCCGGCCTGGCGTCGGGCTTGTACGCCAACACCCGGCGTGTGGGGGCGATCGCCTCCGGCGGGCTCATCGCCGTCGGTGCGACGAGCTGGGGGTACAGCGGTGTCTTCGCGGCATGCGCCGCCCTCACGCTGGTGGCGCTGACTGGTCTGGGTCTGGTGAGCCGCACCGGGTACCGCGATCGCGGGCTGCGGTCGTCGACGCCGACGGCCGCGTCGTGACCGTGGGTCGAGTCTGGCCGTTCCGGGTCGGTGAGGGCTGCCACCCAGGACGGGCAGCCCTCACCGCGGTGCTCAGAAGAAGGTCGGCTCGCGGGGGTGTAGGGGCCCTCGAGCGCGGCGATCTCGTCGTCGCTGAGGGTGATCTCCAAGGCTGCGGCGGCGTCGGTGAGGTGCTTGGCCTTCGTCGCGCCGATGATCGGGGAGTCCACGACGGGGTTCTTCAGCACCCAGGCCAGCCCGATGGTGGCCATCGAGACGCCCCGGTCGACGGCGATGCGCTCGACGGCATCCACGATGGCCTTGTCGGAGTCCAGGAACAGCGGACAACCGAACTGGTCCTGGGTCGGGTACGACGCTGCCCGCTTGGTGCTCTTGTCTCCCCAGGCACGGGCCACGACACCACCGCCCAACGGGCTCCAGACCATGTTTCCGATGCCCTGGTCGCGCAGTAGGCCGTGCATCTCGCGCTCCTCCTCACGCTGAAGGAGGTTGTACTGGTCCTGCATGGACACGAAGGGTGTCCACCCGTTGATCTGGGCCGCGGTCTGCATCTTGGCGAACTGCCACGCCCACATCGAGGAGGCTCCCAGATAGCGGACCTTGCCGGCCTTGACGACGTCGTGCAGGGCTTCCATCGTCTCCTCGACCGGGACGTCGGGGTCGAAGCGGTGGATCTGCATGAGGTCGACGTAGTCGGTGCCCAGACGGGTCAGGGAGGCGTCGACCTGCTCCAGGACGGCCTTGCGACTCAGGCCACCGCCACCGGGGCCCTGGTGCATGGGCCAGTAGATCTTCGTCGCCAGGACGGTCTCCTCGCGGCTGCTGTACTCGCGCATCGCGCGACCGACGATCTCCTCCGACGTGCCGGCGCCGTAGACGTTGGCGGTGTCCCAGAAGGTGATGCCGAGGTCGACGGCCTGGCGGAACAGTGGCGCGGACCCCTCCTCACCCAGCGACCAGTCGGCCATCGGAGTCGGGTCGCTGAACGTCATGCACCCCAGAGTCAGTCGGCTGACCTTGAGTCCGGAGGTACCGAGTCGGGTGTAGTCCATCGGGTGGTTCCTGTCCCTTGCTGAAGCGGTCGTGCGGCGGTCATGCGGTGAGGAGCTCGGTGGCGACCTAGCGAGGGTCGCCACCGGGCGGTGCGGGTCAGGCCTCGGGGATGGTGAAGTCGAAGGCCTCGCGGGTGATGGTCTCCACCGGCGGGCCGCCGCGGACACCGGTGTCCAGGGCGTCGATGGAGGCGAGCTGCTCGGTGCTGAGCTCGAAGTCGAAGACGTCGAAGTTCTCCGTGATGCGGGTGGTCTTCGTCGACTTCGGGATCGCAGAGCGACCCTGCTGGACGTGCCAGCGGATCATCACCTGCGCGACGGACTTGCCGTGCTGCTGCGCGATCTCCTGCAGCGTCGGGTCCTGCAGGACGCTTGTAGCGCCCGGCATGTAGGTGGTGATCCCACCGATCGGGGACCACGCCTGGGTGAGGATGCCATGGCGGGCGTGCAGGGCCTGTACGTCCTTCTGCTGGAAGAAGGGGTGCAGCTCGATCTGGTTGACCGCCGGCACGACCGTGGTGGCAGCCAGCAGACGCTCCAGGTGCTCGGGCGCGAAGTTGCTGACCCCGATCGCGCGGACCTTGCCCTGCGCGAGCAGCTGCTCCAGTGCCTTGTAGGACTCGATCGTGAGGTCGAACTCCGACGGCAGCGGCTGGTGCAGGATCAGCAGGTCGATGGTGTCGACGCCGAGCTTGGCGGCGCTCTTGTCGAAGGCGTGCAGCGTCGCGTCGAAGCCGTAGTCGCTGATCCAGACCTTGGTCTCGATGAAGATCTCCTCCCGGGCAATCCCGGAGTTGCGGATCCCTTCGCCGACCTGGACCTCGTTGCCGTACGCGGCGGCGGTGTCGATGTGGCGGTAGCCGGTCCGCAGCGCCGCCTCTACGGCCGAGACCGTCTCCTGCGGCGGGGTCTGGAAGACGCCGAGTCCCACGCTGGGGATCACGGCGCCGTTGTTCAAGGTGGTGCTGGTGCTGGTGCTGGTCATGTCATCGACCGTAGGCGCGGACTGCGGTGGGGTGAGAGTCACTGGCATTCGCCCCCAGCAGGATCGCGGGCGGGTAGCTGGGGGCGAATGCCAGTGACTCCCACCCCGGGGCGCGGCCGGGTTAGCGTCGTGTTGTGACCAGCCAGAGCGACGTCCAGCAATTCCTCACCGCACTGCGTGGGCGCATCACCCCGGAGAAGGCGGGTCTGACCGTCTTCGGTGGAGAGCGCCGGGTGCCGGGGCTGCGCCGTGAGGAAGTCGCTCAGCTCGCCGGTGTCAGCACCGCGTACTACACGCGGATGGAGCGCGGTGACCTCTCCGGCGTCTCCGAGAGTGTCCTGTACGCCCTCATCCGGGCCCTGCAGCTGGACGAGGCCGAATCAGCGCACCTCTTCGACCTGACCCGCGCGGCGAGCGGCCCACGCCGCGAAGTGCGCATCAAGCCCGAACCACGCCTGTCCCCGCTGGTTGCGCAGCTGCTGGACACCATGCGTGACGTGCCCGCGGTGGCCATGAACCGCGTCTCCACCACCGCCGGGTCCAACGCCCTGGGCCGTGCGCTCTTCCCGGACCTTTTTCCCGCCGACGGGGCCCCGGTCAACAGCGCCCGCTACCTCTTCCTGGACGAGCGGGCCAAGACCTTTTACCTCGACTGGGAGGCCAGCGCCCGGGAGGCGGTCTCAGCCCTGCGCCTGCTCGCCGGCCAGGACCCCAGCGACCGCGCCCTGATGGCCCTGGTCGGTGAGCTGGCCACCCGCAGCTCAGACTTCCGCACCTGGTGGGGCGGTCACACCGTGCGCACGCACACGACGGGGGCCAAGCGGATCCGCCACCCCCTGGTCGGGGAGATGACTCTCTCGTACGAGTCGCTCCTGCTCCCCTCCAATAGCGGCATCGTCATCGCCACGTACCTAGCGGAATCGGGGACCGCCTCGGCTGAGGCGCTGGACCTGCTGCGCAGCTGGAGCAGTGCACCTGTAGATCCGACTTTTTCGGAGCGCCCATACCACCGTTAACGGTGGAGCTGACAGGACGGATATCAACAAGACCGCCAGGTCGACGACGTTCTGGTCAGCGTCATAACCGTGCGTCCCGCACCGCGACATGACGAGCCTTGGTCACCCGCGGAGCGCGGTCACCGATCGATGTGGAGCGGACGGTGTAGTGCAGCGAGTAGCGCCAGAACAGGTGCCGACGCAGGACGGCCCCCGGCGTCTGCCGGTGGGCAACCTCGCGGACCTCGCGCAGGGTCGTGGTGGTGGATGTGGTCGGCGCGGTCATCGCGATCGGTCGCTGGGGAGATCGTCGTTGCCGCGCCTTGACCGCGCCCATGAGAGGTTGACGGGGATAGCCGCAGCGCTGAGCAGGTAGTCCGAGCGGGTCTCTTCGCAGTAAACGCCTAGGACCACCAGCGTGCCGCCCGGGGCCAACAGGTCACGAAGTCGAGTCAGTGCCGGCTCGAAGGGCACGTGGTGCAGCACCGCCATGGCAGTGATCGCGTCGTATCCGCCGGGCAGGTCGGCGGTCAGCAGGTCCTCGCAGCGGAAGTCGACGTTGTGCTGCTCGTGAACCAGGAGCCGTGCGGTATTGATGCTGGCCGGGTCGGCGTCCAGGCCGGTGACGTGGCTGGCGCGTCGGGAGAGGCGACGGACCAGGTCGCCAGTACCGCAGCCGACGTCCAGGGCGGTGTCGAGGTGCGAAGGCAGGTGCCGCTCGATCCAGCGATGGTGGTGAGCGTTGTGGTCCCAGGGGTGCGCTTGGTTCCACGCGTCGCACCAGGCCAGGGCGCGCTGACCGACCGTTGCCATCGCAGTACTGCACCTCCGCTACCGGGTCGCGTCCCGGATTACCTGAGCAGTCAGGAGCGCCCATGAACAAGATCGGCACGGCCGGGATAGACAGCTCGCCGTCGCGCGACTTTCGACATGCGCGGACGTCGATGACGTCCTGGCAGCGCCATGACCGCGAGGTCTCGTACCGCGCCATGACCGTGATGCACGCGCAGCGCGCCATGACCGCGACGTCTATGTGGACGGCGGGGGTGCATCGCTGGGCGTTGCCTTCTTGCGTCGTGGTGCCGCTGAGCGTGGTGGGGCGGCGCGCATGTGGTCCCGGATCGGTTGCAGCAGGGCGGCCAGGGTGGTGACGTCCTGGGCTGAGAGGGGTGCGAAGAGCAGGCCGGCGACGAGGTCGATGTGGCCGGGGAAGACTTGCTGCAGGCGCTTCCGCCCGGACTGGGTGATGGTCACGGTGGTGCTGCGCTCGTCGTCGGGGGAGGGGGCACGGGTGAGCAGTCCCGCCTTCTCCAGCAGGCCGGCCTGGTAGGTCAGGCCGCTGCGGCTGTAGACGACTCCGTCGGCCAGGTCGGTCATGCGGGCACTGCCGGTGGGGGAGTCGCCCAGGGTCGCCAGCAGCTGGAACTGGACGTAGCTGAGGTCGCCTGCTTCGCGCAGCTGCTGCTCGATGGCGTGGCGCAGGAGGCTGGTGACCTCGATGAGGGAGAAGTAGGCCCCCAGCTGGGCCGGGTCCAGGGACGGCGTCGGGTCGGGCATGTGCGCACCCTAGGTGCTTCGAACCCGAAGCGGCTCAAGGAGGTCGCTGCGGTCGGCCGACCTGGCGGACCCCACCCCGTCAGTCCCGTCAGCCAGGTCAGCCAGGTCAGCGGGGTCCGTGGGGTCCGCGCGGTGAGCGGGTCGGGTGCTGCTCATCAGGGCAGGACGACGACCTTGCCGGTGACGCGTCCGGCCGTCGCCTCGGCGTGCAGGGCGGGCAGCTCGGCCAGCGGGATGCGGCGGGTGACCTCGACCTGCAGGGCGCCGGCGTCGACCAGGGAGACCAGCTCGGTCAGGCGGTCGCGGTCGGGGACGACGAAGACGGTCGCGGCGCGCACGCCGCGGGTCTGGTCGTCGGGGGTGGCCATGAAGGCGGTGGTGCTGACGACCACGCCGCCGTCGCGGACCAGGGTCACCAGAGCGGTGAAGCGTTCGGGGTCGAGGGGGGCGAGGTTGAGCAGCACGTCGACCTGGTCCTGGACGGCCTCGAGCAGGTCGGTGCGGGTGTGGTCGATGACCTGGTCGGCCCCGGCGGCGCGGACGGCGTCGTCGCTGCGAGGGCTGGCGGTGGCGATGACGTGGGCGCCGGCGCGCTTGGCGAGGGCGATGGCGTACTTGCCGACGACACCCCCGGCGCCGACGATCAGCACCCGCTGGCCGGCCGTCAGGTGGCCGTCGTCGAACAGGGCCTGCCAGGCCGTCAGCGCCACCGACGGCAGGGCCGCGGCATCGGCCAGGGGGATGCTGGTGGGCGCTGCGACCAGGGCGTCGGCGGGGGCGATGACGTACTGGGCTGCGCCGCCGTCGCGTTCCATCGGCAGGAACCCGATGACCGCGTCCCCGACCGCGAGGCCGGTCACACCGTCGCCGAGGGCGTCGACCGTGCCCGAGACGTCGTAGCCGGGCACGTGCGGCAGGACGACGGGGATGGGTAGGAACCCCGCGCGCATGCCGTTGTCGGCGGCACTGAAGGCCGAAGCGGTCACCTGCACCCGGACCTGCCCGGCCGTCGGGGTGGGCAGGGGGACGTCTTCGCGCTGCAGCACCTCGGGTCCGCCGACCTGGTGGAAGCGCACGGCCTTCATGGTCTTCGTCGTGCCGGTGGTGTCGGTGGTCTTCATGGCCTGCCCCTTCGTCGTCTGCTTCGGATTCGAAGCAGTAAGACGACAGTAACGCTGCTTCGACTTCGAAGCAAGAGCGGCGATCGACTGCTCCGTCGACGTGGCAGGCCAGACGGTCGCCTTCCAACCAGGCCCCGTCTTGGGTGCTGGCGGACGCCGCGACCTCTGGTCATGTCGATGAGCGGGTGGTCGTCAGGTGCGACGATCACCGTCGATCGCTGGTGACCAGGCCGTCGTTGTGCGGCAGTCTGGAATCCGGCCCACCGGGTGCCGTCTTGCAGCGAGGGAGCCGTCGTGGTGTCGACCGGACCATCGGGGAGCCCACTCGTGGGGCGTGGTGATGCGGACCGCACGGCGGCGATCACTCGATCACTGCTCGGCCACGGTCTCGTGGCCGGCCCGTTCTACGTCGTCGTGGGTCTCGCCCAGGCCGTGCTGCGCGACGGCTTCGACCTCGCCCACCACGACCTCAGCCTGCTGGCCCGAGGCTCCGGCGGCTGGGTGCAGGTGGCCAACTTCGTCCTCAGCGGGCTCATGACGGTGGCCGCCGGGGTCGGGCTAAGGCGTTCGCACCGAGTCGTAGGACCGAAGCGAGGGGCCGTCTGGGGCCCCCGCCTCGTCATGGGGTACGGGATCGGTCTCGTGGGTGCCGGCATCTTCCGGGCCGATCCAGCCCAGGGGTTCCCTCCCGGGACACCGGCGGGTGCACCGGTGAGCGTCAGCTCTGCCGGGATCGGACACCTCGTGGTGGGCGGTCTGGGCTTTCTCTGCCTCATCGCCGCCTGTGTTGTCCATGCCCGCCGGTACACCGCCGAAGGACGCAGGCGTCTGGCCGGCTTCTCCGCGATCACCGCGGTCGTCTTCCTCGCCGCCTTCGCGGGGATCGTGACCGGATCGTCGTCGCCGATCGCCGTGCTCGGGTTCTGGGTGGGCGTCGTCGTGTCGTGGATATGGCTGCTGCTCGTGTGCCGGAACTCCTACCCAGCGCACCCCACTGCTCACCCCCAGGACCCGGGGCGTGGCTTAACGGCACCAGAGCTGCCCACCGTGCGGTCTTGTTGAGCTGCGGATGATCGTTGACCAGCGATTGGGTTGAACCGTGGCCAGCACGACGTAGGCCTATCTCGATGAGCCCAGACAGAACATCCGCTGGCGGGTGCTGGGGTCGATGACCTGGTGGCGACCGCTGCACCGGTGCGTCTGCTGCCGACTGACCCCCGCGGTATGGCGCCCTCTGCGGTGGCGTGGGCGGAGGCCGGGAGGAGGAAGCGACCGGCCGCTCACCTTCCGGTGGGCGGCTCAAGATCGCCGAAGGGCTGCCAGGCGTCCCAGGCCGGGTCGTAGCTGCGGTGGGCCCGGTAGCGGGCAGCGGTCACCAGCATCGTCAGCGCGAGATTCTCCGCCGTCACCACACGTCGACGGCTGTCCGCGTGCTCCCACTCACGAACCAAGGCCAGCTGATCCCTCCAGTCAGCTGAACCCTTGACACCCACCCCGGCCGAGCGTTCGACCTCGCTGAGGCGGGCCCGCAGGAACGCGGCCACAGCGGCAGCGACCTCTGGAGGCACGGCTGCGGCGCCGCTTTCGTCTGTCACCCGGCGCACGGTAGGCGCTGAAGGTGAACGCGCCCGCCTCCAAGGCGGTGGGGTCGAGAGCGCCGCTGGTCGACGCTCCCGGGAAGCCGGTTGCTCGACCGCCGTGAACACTGCGAACAGGGTGCTGGCGTCAGTGCCGGTACTGAAAGTGATCGCAGGAGAACGGGTGTGACGGTGTGCGAGATGGCCGCCACTGATTGTGCTTGTTCTTGTCGCTGGCGTCGCACTCATCCGTGGTAGCTCAAGAGGCGCCCGGGACCAGTGACGTAGGTGGGCGGATGCAGGCAGAGGGCCCGCAGGGTAGACATGATCGCGTGGTCACTGTCGCTGAAGAACTGGAACTGAAGTACGACCTGACCGGGGACGCCGAGCTGCCGACGCTGCTCGCCGCGCTGAACGCGGCGGCGGCGGGCGCGCCGGTCGCGTCCGCGGTGCTGGACGAGGCCGGCGGCCCCGACGCCCTGAGCGAGGTCGACGCCGGGGTGCACGAGCTGGAGGCGGTGTACTTCGACACTACCGACCTGCGCCTGGCCGCCGCCCGGATCACGTTGCGGCGCCGCAGTGGCGGTGCGGACGAGGGCTGGCACCTGAAGCTGCCCAGCACCGGTGGGGCCCGTCAGGAGCGACGGGTCCCGCTGGGTCGCGCGGTGCGCACCGTTCCGGTGGCGCTGCGGCGGCTGGTGGAGGACGTCAGCGAGGGCGCGGCGCTGGTGCCGGTGGCCCGGCTGCGCACCTCCCGCAGTCTGCGGCACCTGCTGGGCGCCGGCGGCCGGGTGCTGCTGGAGCTGGCCGACGACCGCGTGGAAGGTCGCCGCCTGCTGCCCCCGGAGGGCGCGGCGCAGGACGCGGCGGCGTCGATGACCTGGCGCGAGGCGGAGGTCGAGGTCGTCGAGGGCGACCGCGGGCTGCTGGAGGCCGTGGACGCGGGCCTGCGGGCGGCGGGGGTGCAGCCCTCCGGCAGCAGCTCGAAGGTGGCTCGCGTCCTCGCCGGCCCCGCCGCGGACGACCGTCGCGACAGCACCGCACCGGCGACTGAGCCGGACACCGCCGCACCGGCGGCTGAGCCGCCGGCCGCTACCGAGCCGCCGGAGGTTGCGGCACCGCGGCCCCGCCTGCGGGTCAAGCGGCTGAAGGTGACGGCCCGCTCCAGCGCCGGGGATGTCGTGCTGCTGCACCTGGGTGAGCAGGTCGAGCAGGTCCTCGACCAGGACCCGCGGGTGCGCGCTGATGTCGCGGACAGCGTGCACAAGATGCGCGTCGCCACCCGGCGCCTGCGCAGCGCGCTGAAGACGTTCCAGCCGCTCTTCGCCTCCTCGACGCGTCCGCTGCGCGAGGAGCTGAAGTGGCTGGCCGCAGAGCTCGGTGCCGCCCGCGACGCCGAGGTCCTGCGCGAGCGCCTCACCGGGGCGGTCAGCGAGCTCGACGGCGAGGCCACGGCCGGCGAGGCCACGGGCGGCGAGGTCCCGGGCGGCGGGGACGCGGACGGTGTCGCCGGTGCACCCGACAGCCTCGACGTCGCCGGGGAGGTCCGGCGTCAGCTGGACGGCGCGTACCGCGCCGCTCACGACGAGGTGCTGAGGGAGCTGGACTCCGAACGCTATGAGCGGCTCCTGGACTCCCTGCAGGACCTGTTGCAGTCGCCGGGGTTCACCAAGCGCGCGTCCCGGCCGGCCCTGAAGGTCCTGCCGGGGCGGGTGGCTCACTCCTACGACGCACTGGCGAAGCTGGTGGCCCGGGCCCAGGACACTGAGCGGGGCGCTGACCGCGACGAGCTGCTGCACGAGGCGCGCAAGGCGGCCAAGCAGGTGCGCTACGCCGCTGAGTCGATCGCCTCGGTCTTCGGCAAGGACGCCACCCGCTTCGCGCGGGCGGTCACCGAGCTTCAGGAGGTCCTGGGCGAGCATCAGGACTCCGTGGTCACCCGGCAGCGGTTGCGCGACCTGGCCGGCGGGGACGTCACGCCGGCCGTCGCCTTCGCCTACGGCCGTCTCTACGCCGAGGAGCAGGTGCACGCCGCGGCCAGCGAGGCCGACGTCGCCGACGCGTGGGCAGCGCTGGGAGCCAAGCGCCTGCACCGCTGGCTGCGCTGACCAGGGTGTCGACCGCCCTCGTCCCCACTCAGCGCTGAAAGATCCTCCGGGTGGGGGCCCAGCCGTTTGTGTCCTCCTCTGAGCTGAGGCGGTGTGTGCGTTCGCGCCCTCTGTACCCCTTTGCGGGTTGTGCGCGGCCGCACGGTTGGGCAGCGTGTCAGGACCTCATCGACGCCGGGGCTCTGGACAGCCCGGGCAGCAGCTCCGGCCGTGAGCGCTAGCGAGGTCATACTTTAAGCGAGCCGAGTTCCGTCGCCGCCTCGAACACGGGCGAGGTGCTGCACTAGGACATCGGGGAAGGCGTTGAACGTCGGCTCGTGCCACCGGCGCGAGGTGAAACGCTCCACGGCCACGCCGCTCTCGGCGAGGTCGAGGGTGAAACCCTGAGGCAGGCCGCTGGCCGGTGGCAGGCGTAGTACGGCGTCTCGCTCGACAGTGGTCAGGCCGGCCCACCACTGCTGTACCGCCTCGGTCTGGGTCATGACACGAACCCTGCCTCACCCGGTGACCCAGCGGATAGTCATCTCAAGGGACGATGGCGACCAAACACCGACAGTCATCCGCTTACCCTGAAGAAGGCGACCCCAGCGGCGGCACGGTCGGTGACCGCCCAACGGGTCGCTCAAGGAACTTGGATGACCCCGGCGCCGTCTGATCACGCTGATGTGTGCCGTCCCGTGATCTGCCGTGACGGCGGAGCTCGGTGTCGCTGAACGCGGGCGTGGGCGCGGCGATGAACGTCCGGTGAACTGTTCCTGAGATGCAAGAATTCGGTGGTCCGCACCTGCGTTGTGGCCTCACCCTGGACTTGCCGTCTAGGCAGAGGCGACGTGCGGAACGCGCGTTAGGTGGACTGGAGCACAATGATGAACGCGATCGTCGTACAGCGACTCTGGGACGCCGTCGAAGATCACCGTCTGAAGACGGCGCGGCCCCAGCTGACGGTGACACTGACTGATGGCGGTCGCTTGAGTGGTCGCCCGGTCGCCGTCGAGGACGGGCGCCTGTGGCTACAACTGGCGGGCGAGGACAATCCGCGCGAGATCCACCTCCGAGAGGTCACCGACGCTCTGGACGACCCCGTCGGTGAGTCTAAAGAGCCGGCTTGAGGTAGCCAGATGGCTCCGCCACGACCGCGCAACGTCGACAAGACCGGCGTCGACCGCGACATGACCATGAGGTCGGGGGTTCGTGCGCGCCTGCGGGGATCAGCTGGTGCTCTCGGGCGGGCGCGCCTGCCCGTTCGCGGCAATTGGAGCGCGCAGCCCGGTCGAGATGAGTCAAGAGCTAGTGCGTCCTGGTGCAGCTTGAGATGGAGAGCAGTGCCGCGATGGTGCCATCGCTGTGCCGTCAGGCCACGTCCGGGCGCTTGGGGGTGAGAAGTGGCGTCCGCTGGTAGGAGTCCCGGCACACGACCAGCAGCCACGCCCAAGACACGACGACGCCCACCCAGAATCCGAGTACGACGATCGGTGACGACGACCCGGTCGCGATCCCCGCGAAGGCGGCGAGGAAGACGACAGCGGTGATCGCAGAAAAGCCGGCCAGACGCCTGCGTCCCTCGGTGGCGTAGCGGCGGGTGTGGACGACACAGGCGGCGATGAGGCAGAGGAAGCCCAGACCGCCCAGGACGAGGTGCCCGATCCCGGCGGAGCTGATGCTCACCGGAGCACCCGCCGGCGTCCCGGGAGGAAACCCCTGGGCTGGATCGGCCCGGAAGATGCCGGCACCCACGAGACCAATCCCGTACCCCACGATCAGGCGGGGGCCCCAGACAGCTCCCCGTCTCGGCCCCGCGACTCGGTGCGAACGCCCGAGCCCGACCCCGGCGGCGGCCGTCATGAGCCCGCTGAGAACGAAGTTGACCACCTGCACCCAGCCGCCGGAGCCACGGGCCAGCAGGCTGAGGTCGTGATGGGCGAGGTCGAAGCCGTCACGGAGCACAGCCTGGGCGAGACCCACGACGACGTAGAACGGGCCGGCCACGAGACCGTAGCCGAGCAGTGATCGAGTGATCGCCGCCGTACGGTCTGCGTCACCACGCCCGACGAGTGGGCTCCCCGATGGTCCGGTCGACACCATGACGGCTCCCTCGCTGCAGGACAATACCCGGGGCAGATCTCAGACTGCCGCACATCGACGGCCCGGTCCTCAGCGATGTCAGGTCAGCGTCGCGCTCGAGGACCACCTCGCTCGTCGACATGACCGTGGAGTCGTCCCCCGGCGGGGGAGTAGGTCACCTCGTGGGCCGTCGTCTGAAAGACGACTCTCAGTGCCCGCCAAGAGCCCTACTCGCCCTTGAGTGATCATGGGTGCGCCGCCGCTGCCGACCACGAGACGACTGCCCAGGTCCGAGCGCGGCAACGGAGCCGCCCAGTGCCGGCCGCGATGCGTGAGGCGCTGATCGGCCCGAGCGTTCTGGACAGGTCGTTGAGACAGATTGACAAGATGACTGAGAGGCCTGACACGTTGACTGAGAAAATGACAAGTTGAGTGAGAGGGGACAACCAATGTCCGTTCTCATGTGACCTGTCCCAGTCCCGTGTCCCTGACCTGCGGTGGGACATGTCGCGTGAGACGGTTTCCCCACGATTGTCTCACCCGACCTGTCCCAGTCGAAGATCGCTAGGACCTGGCGGGGGAGTTGGCTAGGCATCCATGTCCGCGCGGATCGCGCCACCACCCTCGAGCCATGCGGCGGGTCTTAGTCGGTCAACGACCGCTGCTCACGGCGGCCAGCCGGGCACACATCAATCACCGAGTGGGCAGCTCCAGGCTCGTGTGCTCGGCCAGGGCGTCGATCAGTTCGTCCTGGGACCGTTCGTCGTGCACGGCAGGGTGAGGCTGCTGGGTTCTGCGGTGGTGCCAGTAGCCGCCGGAGGCCAGGGCTTCGGGGGCGTTGGTCGTGGCCAGCCAGACTTGAGTCTGATGACCGAGGTCCAGGTCGTCGCTGGCGGAGGGGCCGCCCATCTTCGTGGGGACCCAGCCCGGGTCCACGGCGTGGGAGACCGTCCCCGGCTGACGTCGGGCTAGTGCTG
>Ga0160428_1001162_pt1 | contig 21568 bp, 23 predicted proteins | sample SolpanmetagenomM_FD_108198 | JGI IMG/M metagenome (GOLD analysis project Ga0160428, IMG submission 108198) | Solar panel surface microbial communities from Lawrence Berkeley National Laboratory, California, USA - M | ecosystem: Engineered > Built environment > Solar panel > Unclassified ... | reverse complement strand
CGCGCTCTCGGCATTGCTGGTCGAACGGCATGGCGGTGTGGTCCCGTCCGACCGTGAGGCGTTGGAAGCTCTGCCCGGCGTCGGGCGCAAGACTGCCAACGTGGTGCTGAATGTCGCCTTCGGTGAGGCGACGATGGCGGTCGATACCCACGTGTTCCGGCTCGGCAATCGAACAGGGATCGCTCCCGGCAAGACCACCCGCGAGGTCGAGGATGGTTTGGTGAAGCGCATTCCACCAGTTCATCTTAAGCCGGCGCACCTTTGGCTCATCTTACATGGACGTCGCGTCTGCAAAGCCCGGCGGCCCGAATGCTGGCGCTGCGTCGCCGCCGAGCCTTGCCGGTTTCCCGACAAGACCAGCAGCCCCGACCACGATGTCGGTTCGGCGGGCGGTTAGTGCCTGACCACGCCGTGATCGGCGGTAAAAGCCGGCGGATCGCTGGCGGGGAAGGTTTCCCGCATCGCCTCGTCGATCTTGGCGTCGGCAGCCGATTGCGGCGGCCGGGCCGGCGCCGGATGCGCATCGGCTTCGATCATGAGGCGGGCACGCTCCCAGAACTCGGTATCCCGCCCGTGCGGCGAGCCTTCCTTCTCCCACAGGGCGTAGGCGCGCTCGCGAATATGATGCTCGGTGTCGTCGTTCATGTGGACCTCCGGTTGCCATAACGCACGAAAGCCGCTCCGGTCGCGCCGTTCAGCCGCGATGGTAGGGATGACCGGCTGCGATCGACTGAGCTCGGTAGATCTGCTCGGCCAGAAGTACCCGGGCCAGCATGTGCGGCCAGGTAAGAGGGCCAAGGGCGAAGCGGAAATCGGCACGGGCGAGCACCGGGTCGCTCAATCCCTCGGCGCCGCCGATGGTGAACACGAGCGGTTTGGGATGTTCCGTCCAGCGCGTCAGCTGCACGGCAAGGGCTTCACTGGTCATGCTCTGCCCGGCCAAATCCATCGCGACGACCAGCGCACCCTCGGGGACGGCTGCCAGGATCGCGGCCCCCTCGCGCCGTTTCGCCTCATGTCCCGGACCCGGCGCTTCACCGATTTCACGAACGTCGAGCTTCGGGCGCAGCCGGACGGTATAGCGCTCGAACAGCGTGCGTTCCGGTCCCGCACGGAGCTTGCCCACTGCGATCAACAACATGTAATCGGCACCTTATGGCCCCACTTCACCGCTCGACTCTCGCCGCCTGCGTCGCACTCCTGCTGGGTGCGGCAGCCCCGGTCAAATCCCTCCCGTCCGCCCCCGTGACGCTGCAGAGCAATCCCGGAACCAAGACCGATGCGACCGCCCGTGCGCTCTCGGCCGAGGACCTCGAAGCAGCGCGCGCGCGTGGCGATCAACCCCTCCTGTTGACGGCGCGCGTCAAGCTCGGTGGCCCACAGCCGGCGCTATTCGTGCAGCTGCAGTCTCCGCATGAATGCGGATCGGCCGGATGCTCAACCTCGATCTACTCGGTCGAGCGGGGCCGCTGGCAGCGCGTGCTCGACAACGCTACCGGCCTGGTGAAGGTATCGGCGAAGAAGACGCGCGGGCGCAACGACGTCCTTTCCGAAGATGACCACTTCGTCTGGACCGGTTCCACTTACCGCAGCGTCGAGCCTGTGCCTGCCGCGCTCGACTTGCGTCCCCGCACGCGGCGGCGCTAGGCGCTACCCGGCGCTGGGTTCGGGATCGGCCTCCGCAGCACTCCCGGCTCCGGCGGCCGGCTCGTCCAGGTCGGCGCCCCACATCCGTTCCAGCCCATAGAGTTCACGGGCTTCCGCCTTGAACAGGTGGATGACGATGTCGCCGGCGTCGATCAGCACCCAGTCGGAGCCGCCGGCGCCCTCGATCTGCACGCGCTTGATGCCGATCTTGGCCAGCTCGTCTTCGAGATGCGTCGCCATGGCGCTAATCTGCCGATCGGCGAGGCCGGTCGCGATTACCATGCGGTCGGCGAAAGAGGCGCGGCCGGCGAGGTCGAGCGCCACCACGTCTTCACCCTTGTCGGACTCCAGGCTCTCGACGATGACGGCCTGAACCTGGTCCAGCCGCTCCTTGCTCGTGGGCGGTGGCGGGACCGGCTTGGCGCGCGACCGCGGCCCGGCGACGGCGGCTTTCTTGCGCGGCGTGCCCGGCGCCTTGACCGCTTCGGCCAGGTTGGCTGTGGTTTTGGCGGCGGTGGCGGGACGGCGGGACGGTGGCTTGACGACCGGGTCCTGCGGCGGCTTCCTGGCTATGACGGCATTCCTTCTAGCGCTGCGGGGATCAGAGCCGGCTCCGACCGGCGCAGCTCGGTAGCGGACAGCGAATTTTGGCGCGCCGGCAGGAACGTCCAAGCCGGCGCCGAACTGCCGGCCAACGCGGGCGCCGTGTGCGGCGGACGGAAGGCATGGCGGAAGCGATGCGCTGCCTTACCAGCCAACGCGCGTCCGTTATAGCCCGGCCGTGGCATGACAGCGAATGGCATCATGCGAACGATGCCGGTCCAGTGCTGCCAACGCGGCAATTGCGCCAGATTATCCGCCCCCATGAGCCATATGAAGGCCACCCGCGGGAAGAGCTGTCGCAACGCGCGCAGGGTGTCGAACGTGTAGCGTTGGCCGAGTTTCGCTTCGATCGCGGTCGCCACGATGCGGCGCCCATCGGCGATCCGCCGTGCGCTGGCCAGGCGGTCGGCCAGGCGGGCCATGCCGGCGCGCGGTTTGAGCGGGTTACCGGGCGAGACCAGCAACCAGATCTGGTCGAGCCGCAGCCGCCGCCGGGCGAGCGTGGCGACATGCAGATGTCCGGCATGCGCCGGGTTGAACGAACCGCCGAGCAGGCCGATCCGCATCCGCCGCTTGTCGCCCCATCGCGGGATCCGGTCGGCGATGAGGGGCGGGCGCTCAAGCGGGCGATATTTCAGGGGCGCACCTGGCCGGTGCCGCGAATGACGTAACGGAAGGTGGTGAGCTGCTCGACGCCGACGGGACCACGGGCATGCATGCGGCCGGTGGCAATGCCGATCTCGGCGCCGAAACCGAACTCGCCGCCATCGCAGAATTGCGTGGAGGCGTTCCACAGCGCGACTGCGCTGCCGACCCCGGCCAGGAAGTGGTCGGCGACGGCCTCATCTTCGGTGATGATGGCTTCCGTGTGCTCGCTGCCAAAACGGGCGATGTGGGCCAAGGCGGCATCGACCCCGTCGACGACGGCGATCGACAGGGTCGGGCCGAGCCATTCGGTGGCGAAATCGGCGTCGGTGGCGGGTGGCAGGCCGGGGACGATCGCCTGCGCACGAGTATCGGCGCGGAACTCGCAGCCCAGCGCGGCCAAGTCGGCCACGAGTTCGGGAAGCAGGCTGGTGGCGCAGGCGGAGTCGATGAGCAGGGTTTCGGTCGAGCCGCAGACGCCGGTGCGGCGCATCTTGGCGTTGGCGAGGACGCGGCGGGCCATGGCCGGGTCGGCGGCTGCATGGATGAAGGTGTGGCAAAGCCCCTCGGCATGGGCCAGCACCGGCACCCGCGCGTCGGCTTGCACGCGCTCCACGAGGCTGCGGCCGCCGCGGGGGATGATGAGGTCGATCTGCCCGGCGCCCGTGAGCATGGCGGCGACGAAGCCACGGTCCGGCCCCGGCGGCGACTGCACCGCATCCACCGGCAGCCCGGCCGCCTCCAGCCCGGCCCGCATCGCGATCTGGATGGCAGCAGCCGAATGTTGGCTATCGGAGCCGCCGCGCAGGATCGCCGCGTTGCCCGACTTGATGCACAGCCCGGCGGCATCGGCGCCGACGTTCGGGCGGCTCTCGTAGATCATGCCGATCACGCCGAGCGGCTGCGGGATGCGCCGGAATCGCAAGCCATTGGGCTGCGTCCACTCCGCCAGCGTGCGCGCCAGCGGATCTGGCAGGGCGGCGATGGCCTCCAGCCCGGCCGCCATCGCCTCGACGCGATCAGGCGTCAGCAACAGCCGGTCGCGGAACGCGGACGTGCCCTGGAAGGCGGCGATGTCGGCCTCGTTGGCGGCGATGATGTCGGCCGCGGCGTCACGCAGGCCACGTGCGGCGGCGATCAGCGCGGCGTTGCGCTGCGCATCCGGCGCGGTGGCGAGCCGGGCGGCGGCGGCCTTGGCGCGCGGGCCGGCTTCCATCAGCCAGGCCGTGCAATGATCGGAGTGCCAGTTCATGACGGTTTCCCTACCGGAAACGACTGTGACGCTCCAGGCCGGTCAACGCCAGCGCTTCCGCGACCGCGCGAGGCAGCTATGGTCGGGACGATGACAGCATCTGCGCGGCGTTCGACGGGACTTGGTTACCTATACGCCGGGTTGGTGGTCGCGCTGTGGGCCGGCTTCAGCCTGTCCGGACGGTACGCGGCCCTGGCGCCCGGCGTCCGATTGACGCCGTGGGACCTGGCCGCGCTACGTTATGCGGTCGCCTCGCCGATTGCGCTGGTGATGTATGCCGCGGGGCCCGGACGCGGCCTGCCGTGGCGGCGTAGTGCCGTGGTCGCGGTTGTCGCCGGGCTGTGTTTCCCGCTGCCGTCCTATGTGGGGTTCAGCTACGCCCCTGCGGCGCATGCGGCCGTTATCCTATCGGGCACGCTGCCGTTCATGGTCGCCGTCGCGCTCACGATGATCGGCGCCGAACGGTGGACGCGCGCGCGGCTGCAGAGCCTGGCCGTTCTGATGGTCGGGATCGCGTTGCTGGGCTACGCGGCGTTCGTTCAGGGCGCACGACCCGGCGCCTGGCGCGGCGACCTGCTCTTCATCGTCGCTGCCATGGCCTGGACCGCCTTCACCATCCTCATTCGCCGATGGGCGATCACGCCCTGGCAGGTCGTCTGCACCGTTGGGATATGGGCTGGGACGATCTACCTGCCGATCTGGGCGGTCGCGCTGCCGAGCCACTTGGCGCAAGTGCCGATCGGCACGGTGGTGCTGCAGGCGACGATGCAGGGCCTGCTGGTCACGGTGGTGTCGGTGATCCTATTCACCCGCGCGCTGATGCTGCTCGGCGCGGAGCGGGTGTCACTCGTCACCGCCTTGGTACCCGGCGTTGCGGGCGTGTTGTCGATGCCGCTGCTGGGAGAGGAGCTTGGCCTGCTCGACATGGGCGGATTAATCCTGGTCAGCGCCGCCGTCGCGATGGGCGTGCGCCGGAGCAGCTAGTCGCTGTAGCGCTGCTCGGTCCAGGGATCACCGCGATCATGGTAGCCGCGATCCTCCCAGAAGCCCGGCCGGTCCGCGGCGATGAACTCGATCCGGTGCAGCCACTTGGCGCTCTTCCAGAGATAAAGGTGCGGCACCAGCAAACGAACGGGGCCACCATGCTCCCGAGTGAGCGGCTTGCCTTCCCAGCCATGAACCAGCATGGCATCCGCCGCGGCGAAATCCTCGAGCGGCAGATTGGTCGTGTAGCCGTCATAGGAGTGCAACACGACGAATTGCGCCTCCGGCTTCGGACCCACCGCGGCAAGCAGGTCGCGCGTGGCGACGCCGGACCAGCGGTTGTCGTAGCGTGACCACGTCGTCACGCAATGCATGTCCGTCACCGTCTCGCGCTGCGGCAGGGCCATGAAGCCGGCCCAATCCCACCGCATCTGCTCGTCCAGCAAGCCGAAGGCGCGCAACTCCCAGTTATCCGGTGTAATCGACGGCTGCACCCCAAGATCGAGCACCGGCCAGTCGCGCACTAGGTGCTGACCCGGCGGCAAGCGATCCGTGCCTTCCCTGGAGAGGCGACCAGTGAGGAACCTACCCTCGGACGCCCAGCGCTCCTTGGTGCGGGTGAGTTTGCTGGCGTCCGAGGGTGTCGCGTCGTTCATGCGGCCTGACGCTGTCCCGGCTGCACGCCCAGCCGCGCACCAATCGGCGCCAGCAGCTCGTACGACCGGACGCGGGAGGCCTGATCAAAGATCGCCGAGGCGACCAGCAATTCGTCCGCGCCAGTCTCGGCTACGAAGCGCTCAAGGCCACGCTCGACGGTGGCCGGGCTGCCGACGAAGGAGCGGGCCAGCATGGACGACGCCTGCGCTGCCTCGTTGGGCTCCCAGTAGTCGTCGATATCGTCGATCGGCGCCTGCAGCTTGCCGCGGGTGTTGCGGAACATGTTGGTGAAGCTCTGCTGCTGCGAGGTGAACAGCCGGCGCGCTTCGGCATCGGTGTCGGCGACCACGACGTTGCAGGCAACCATCGCGTAGGGTGCCGCGAGCTGCGCCGAGGGACGGAACGTCTCGCGATAGGCGCGGAGTGCCGGCAACAGCGAGCCCGGCGCGAAATGCGAGGCGAAAGCGTAGGGCAGGCCGATTGCGGCGGCGAGTTGGGCGCCGAAGGTACTGGAGCCGAGGATCCATAGTGGGATGTTGCTGTCCATGCCGGGGACGGCCTTGACGTGCTGGCCGTCCTGAACCGGGCCGAGTAGCGCCTGCAACTCGAGCACGTCCTGTGGGAAGCGGTCGGAGCTGCCGGGATCCTTGCGCATGGCGCGCCAGGTGTAACCGTCGGTGCCGGGGGCGCGGCCGAGGCCGAGGTCGATCCGGCCGGGATACAGCGCGTCCAGGGTGCCAAACTGCTCGGCGATCACCAGTGGCGAGTGGTTCGGCAGCATGACGCCGCCGGCGCCGATGCGGATGCGCGAGGTCCCCTCGGCAACGAAGCCAAGCGCGACCGCGGTCGCGGCGCTGGCGATGCCGGTCATGTTGTGATGTTCCGCCATCCAGTAGCGGTTGTAGCCGAACCGTTCCGCGTTCTGCGCCAGGTCACGGGCGCGGCGAAGCGCGTCGCCCGGCGTGGCGCCCACTGGAACGGGAGCAAGATCAAGGATCGAAAGAGCCGTCATGCACTGAACTCCTGTTGGGAGAGATATCGGGCGTGGCCGGCCCGGGTTCAACCATGACGGACTCCGCGCTTTACTCGGCTTTACAGGTGTAAATCTCAGCAGAGTAAATCTTTTATGGTGTTACCGATGGGCCGGTGATTACACGATAGTATTCTAGATTGGCGACGTGCTTCATAGTCGAACGAGCACGAGATCAACGAAGTTCATCCCCGAGTCCAGCATCAAGAATTCTTCTTCTAACGGCATGCTATAGGCCATCGACATGGTCGCATTTTTGACCTCGGATCACCACAACGGTCTTTACCATCATTGGACGCGCGTTCCGGCCGGCGAGCGCCTCACTTACCCGCGCGTCGCCAACCCCGCGCTGAAGGCTGGCGGTGCGCACAACGCGATGAACCAGTTCTAAGCGCCCGCTAAGAGGCGTGTCCGATGATGCCCGGCCGGTCCGGGCATCATCTATTTTCGGGACAGATTGGTGCCCTGCCACACCCATCGTAGCCCGGCGAACGTCGCGTACGTCATGCCCATCGCGGCCAGCATGGTGAGGAACTGGGTCAGGAACGACAGGCCGGCCGCACCGGCGGGCGACAGGCCGCCGATCTCCGTCAATCGATAGAGCAGGACGGACGCAGCAAAGTGTGCGGCGAAGAACACCGGCACGCAGACCACCGCCGCAGCCAACAACGCGACGACCACGATCGGGCGCGGCCGGGTCACGCGGCGGTCCAGCCTCCGTCAGCGGCGTAGGCGGCGCCGTGGACGAAGCTGGCGCGGTCCGAACACAGCCACACCACCAATTCGGCGATCTCGGCCGAGTTGCCGAGCCTGCCCAGAGGTGTCGAGTTCACCAAGTGATCGCCAAAGATGCCGCGGCTGGTTGCCGTCATCCGCGTCTCGACGTAGCCGGGACACACGGCGTTGATGCGGATGTTCTCCGTCCCGTATTCGAGCGCCGCCGCCTTGGTCAGGCCGATCACCGCATGCTTGGCCGCCACGTAGGCCGACGACACCCGCAGTCCCACCAGCCCGGCGATCGACGCCGTGTTGACGATCGCGCCGCCACCCGCCGCCTGCATCGCCGGCAGCTCGTGCTTCATGCACAGCCAGACGCTCTTGAGGTTGATCTCCATCATGCGATCGAACGCCGGCTCTTCCCATTCCGCCGTCTTCCGCCCCTGCATCCCGAGTTGGTACGGCGCGATGCCGGCATTGTTGAACGCGCAGTCCAGCCGGCCATAGGCGGACAGCACGGCGCCGACCAGCGCTTCGACCTCGGCCGCCTGTGTCAGGTCGCCGGCTCTGGCAATGGCTTGGCCGCCGGCCTCGTTGATCGCCGCGACCGTCGCCGCGGCCGAGTCCGGCTCGATGTCGGCTACCACCACGCGAGCGCCCTCGCGCGCCATGGCCAATGCCGTCGCCCGGCCGATGCCGTTGCCGCCGCCGGTGACGAGGGCGGCTTTGCCGTCGAGAAGCAGGCTCATTTCGCGAGGTACTGGTCGAAGAACGCGGCGATCTCGCCGAAGGCGGTGCGGGTCTCGGGCGCGGCGGCGTCGAACAGGTACTGCGCGTGCGAGAAGCCCTCGAACACCTGCAGCGTGGCGGGCACGCCGGCGTCGCGCAGCTTGCGATGCGTGCGGACCGTGTTGCTGAGGAACAGGTCGCGGGTCCCCGAGGTCAGGATGGCGGGTGGGAAGCCGTGAAAATCGCCGTAGATCGGCGAGAGCTGCGGATCCTTCATGTCATGACCGCCGGCGTAGAGCGCGGCGGCGTGCGACAGGTAGCCGCTGTAGCTGACCAGCACGTTGTCGAGCCATTCGTTGGTCTTGTAGGTGTCGCCGGTCTCGGTCAGGTCGGACCACGGGGTGCCCGGAGCGATGGCGGCGGGCAGCGGCAGGCCTTCGGTCTTGGCGCGCAGGATCATCGCCAGCGTCATGCCGCCGCCGGTTGAGGTGCCGACGACGCCGATCCGAGTGGCGCCGGTGGTCTTCAGCGTTTCTTTATAGACGGCCATCGTATCGTCCATCGCCGCTGGATACGGCGCGTCGGGCGGCATGCGGTAGTCGATCTCGATCACCTTGTAGCCGCCGATCCCCGCCATCAGGATTGCCTCCGCAGTGCCGGACACGCCGGGACCATAGACGTAGCCGCCGCCATGCGGGTTGAGGATTAGCTGGTTGCGGTGCCCCTCCGGCATGGATTTCGGCGTCATGACATAACAGTTCACGCCGCCGATCGTGGTCTGCTCCATGCTGACGCCGAGGCTCTCGCGCATCTTCGCCAGCCCCGGAAGCGACGCGTCGGCCAGCTTCTTGACCAGCGCGCGCCAGGCGTCGGCGTCCGGCGGATTGGCGTTCCAGGCCGGCACGCGATACGGCGCGGCGACCAAGGCCTGGGCGGCCGACGACAGATCGGGCTCAGCCGGCACCGGAATGGCGCGGCCCGGTACTGTGCGCGGGCCGGGGCTCGTGTTGGCGGCGCTCTGCGGGGCCTCAAGCGTCGAGAATGCCGCATTATCGGCCAGCGCCGGCACAGACACGGTCATCACTGCTGCCGCGATGAGGACGCGCAAATCCATTTAGTTTTCCCCCCGGAAGTTTTTCCGCACTATTGGCACGGCTCAATAGCCTGGATGCAAGCCTTGAAGCAGATTCGTCTCAACGCCTTTGACATGAACTGCGTTGGTCATATCCAGCAGGGGCTGTGGCGACACCCGCGGGACCGGTCGATGGACTACACCGACCTCCAACACTGGACGCAGCTGGCGCAGTTGCTCGAGCGCGGGTTGTTCGACGGCCTGTTCCTCGCCGACATCCTCGGCGTCTACGACGTCCATGGCGGCAGCCCGGCGGCGGCGATCGAACACGCCGTGCAGGTGCCGGTCGGCGACCCCTTGCTGCTGGTGCCGGCGATGGCGGCGGTGACGCGCCATCTCGGCTTCGGCGTCACGGTCAACCTGAGCTACGAGGCGCCGTTCGCCTTTGCGCGTCGGATGTCGACGCTCGACCATCTCACCAAGGGGCGCATCGGCTGGAACGTCGTCACTGGCTACCTCGACAGCGCGGCGCGCGCGATGGGCCAGGATGCGCAGCGCGCGCATGACGACCGCTACGACGTCGCCGACGATTTCATGCAGGCGGTTTATGCGCTCTGGGAAGGCAGTTGGTCCGACGGCGCCGTTCTGCGCGATCGCGCCAGCGGCCGGTTCGCCGACCCGGCGCTGGTGCGCGCCGTCCGGCACGACGGGCCTTATCACCGCATGGAGGCGGTGCATCTCTGCGAACCGTCACCGCAGCGCGTGCCGGTGCTGTATCAGGCGGGGTCGTCGGGTCGGGGGCGGGCGTTCGCCGGGTCGCATGCGGAATGCGTGTTCCTTAACGGGCAGGGGCATGCGGCGGTGCGGGCGCATGTGGACGCCATCCGCGACGCGGCGGTCGCGGCCGGGCGGGGGCGGCAGGATGTGCTGGCGTTCGTGGGTGCGACGGTGGTCGTGGCGGAGACGGCGGCGCTCGCACAGGCCAAACTGGCCGACTACCGGTGCTACGCCTCGCCGGAGGCCGCGCTGGTCCATGCGTCGGCCTCCATGGGGATCGACCTCGATCGCTTCGGCATGGACGAGCCGATTGGTGGCGACAGCAATGCCATCACCTCGAACCTGCAGGCGATGGCGCAGCAGGGCATGACCAAGCGCAAGCTGCTCGATCGGGTGGTGCTCGGCAGCCGCCAACCCCCGATCGTCGGCGACCCGGCACAAGTGGCGGACGCGCTGATCGAGTGGGTCGAGCAGGCCGATGTCGACGGCTTCATCCTGTCGCGGACCGTGACGCCGGAGTGTTTCGAGGACTTCGTCGAACTCGTGGTGCCGGAATTACAGCGGCGGGGCGCTTACAAGGAGGCGTATGCGGCGGGGACGCTGCGGGAGAAATTATTCGGCGCCGGGCGCATGCTGCCGGCAGGGCATCCGGCGGCGCAATTCAGGTGACCTCGTGGTCAGTGCTGCAATGTGCTCTATATGCACGGAATGGAACAGACGGCTCCCTTGTCTTCAAGCCGCGGTCGGGGTCGCGGCCGGGCGCCAGACCCGCAACGGGTGGCGCAGACGCGGGACACGATCCTGCAATCCGCGCTGACGATCTTTCTCGAGCGCGGCTTCGAGGGCGCCCGCATGGTCGACGTCGCGGCGCATGCCGGGTTGGCCAAGGGCACGCTGTACCTGCATTTCTCGGACAAGGAAGCGTTGTTCGAGTTCGTGCTGCAGCGCTTGATCTCCGAGCCGCTGGCACAGATGCGGCTGGAGATCCCACCACCGGGTCAGAGCCTGCGGGCGCGGCTGGATCGGCTGTTCGTGCCCTTGCTGGAGGATTTCGAGGAGACCGGGCGGGCCAGCGTCCTGCGGCTGATCATCGCTGAAGGCGCGCGTTTTCCGGCGCTGGCGGCGATCCATCAGCGCCTGGTTATCGATCCGATGATGGAAGCGATCGATGAAGCGCTGGACAGCGTGCCGGATAACTGCAGGATTCAGGTGTTGCGTCGCTTTCCGTTCATCATCGGTGCGCCGGTCATCATGGCAACCGTATGGAACGAACTCTGGAGCCGCGGCCAAAAGGCCGACACGCGAGAGGTGATGTCCGCCTTCCTCGATCTCGTATTCGGCCCTATTTGATCGGCGCCGGGGGCGCGACCAGTCCTTCCGGAGGCATGCGGAAGCGGATTGGCGCGCCGCGAAGGTTGCGTAGCGCCATGGCGTGGTCCCGCGTCGCGAACACGTAGCCGATCGCCAGCCGCACCGGGACAGGCAGCAGCGGCACCGGGTAGGGCGCGCCAGGCGTGACCGGCGTCGTGCCGGTATAGTCATATAGATAGTCGTGCAGCTCACGGGTCGCGACGCCGAACTTGCTTTGCAGCAGGCGGTCCCATTCGTGAGCCCAGGGCAGGCGCATCGGGTTGAGGCGCAACAATTCGATCTTGATGAAGGGCATGCCCAGGGCGAGCATGTTATGCGCCCAATCGAGATGCATCATGTTCAGCGAGTGATGCCGCGCCGACCTGGTGCCATCGCGATACTTGACCAGCGCGTCGCAGCGCAGGCCGGCCTCACGCAAGGCGTCGCCGAGCGCGAGTTCGCCGCGTTCGATGACGGCGTCCTTGTTCATGCGCTCGAATGGCTGCGCGAATAGTTTCTGGATGGAGCCGTGCCGAAAGGCGGTGCCCGTGAACTGCAGGAACCAGGATTGCAGATGCCAGGTGCGCTGGCGGCTTTCGATCAGACCCCAGACATCGTTGCCCCCGGCCTCCATCCGATCGATCACCGCGCCGAGCGGGTGGAACGGCCCAAACACGCTGTCATTGGCAAGCAGAACGCGATCGGCCCCGTCGGCGCAGCCTTGGCGTAGAAGATACTGCCACGCGCCGAAGTCGAGCCCGGCGTTCTGACGATGGAACAGGACAGCGCCTGTGGCTTCGAGCGCGAGCCGATCCGCTTCCGATGGCGGTGCCGGACCGGAGCAGGCGACAAAGACCTGATAGCTGCAGGACCGCAGCGCGGCGAGATAGCCGAGCAGCGGCGGGCGGAGTCGTTGGCGCGGATGGTATTGCGCGAACAGGCAGACGCGGCGCTGGTTCGCGAGCATGGACGCCTTTTGCCTCGCCGGTGCGATGGTTGGCAAGCGCAGGGGCCGGGTTTAGCCTCGCCGCTCCTGGAGGACGAAATATGCAAAACGCCGCGGAAATCTGGACCCGTGTCGATGGCAAGGCTCCTGCCTACATCGAGTTAGCCGATCGGGTTTGGCACACCCCGGAGCTTGCTTATGGCGAGCACAAATCCGCAGCCGAGCACCTGGAGATGCTCAACCGCGAAGGGTTTCGGGTGACCGAGCATGTCGCTGGCATCCCGACCGCGCTGATGGCGGAAGCCGGCGAGGGCGGCCCGGTCATCGCCATCCTGGGCGAATACGATGCGCTGCCTGGTCTGTCGCAGGTGGCCGGCATTGCCGAGCCGAAGCCGATCGAGGGGCAAGGCGGCGTCGGACACGGGTGTGGGCATAATCTGCTCGGGTCCGCGGCGATGCTGGCGGCAGCCGCGGTCAAGGACTGGTTGGCCGAGCGTGGCATGCCGGGTCGGGTCAGGTATTATGGATGTCCGGCCGAAGAGGGCGGGGCGGCCAAGGGCTTCATGGTGCGCGATGGCGCGTTCAAGGACGTCGATATCGCGATCTCGTGGCATCCCGCGTCGTTTTCTGGCGTCAACGAGCCCGTCAGCTTGGCCAATACGCGGATCGACTTCACCTTTGTCGGGCGGTCATCACATGCCGCCGCGGCACCGCATCTGGGGCGAAGCGCGCTCGACGCCGTGGAGTTGATGAATGTCGGCGTCAACTACATGCGGGAGCACATGCCGTCCTCGGCACGCGTGCATTATGCATACCTCGACGCCGGCGGCATCGCTCCCAACGTCGTTCAAGCGCGGGCGAAAGTGCGGTACTTGATCCGGGCAGCCGATTTGACCGAGTTGACCAAGCTGGTCGCCCGCGTTCGCAAGATCGCCGACGGTGCGGCGCTGATGACGGAGACGTCGGTGTCGACGCAGGTCGTCAGCGCCGTTTCCAACTTGATGGGTAATGGCCCGCTCGAACAAGCGATGCATGAAAATTTCCAGCGGCTTGGCCCGCCGGAGTTCGACGAGGCCGACCGCGCCTATGCCGACCAGATCCGCGCTACGCTGACCGCCGAGGATATTGCGGCAGCCTTCGATCGCGCCGGCGTTCCAGTGCAGCCGGATCTCCCGATGTGCGACTTCGTGGTTCCGCTGGAAGCGCGCGGCAAGGGCGGCAACGGCTCGACCGACGTGGGCGACGTATCGTGGGTGGTGCCGACAGTGCAGGCGAGAGGGGCGACCTGCGCCGTGGGAACCCCGTTCCATTCATGGCAACTGACAGCACAGGGCATCAGTAGCGCGGCCCACAAGGGACTGATCCACGTTGCCAAAGTCATGGCAGGCACTGCCGTCGATGCTCTCGAAAGTCCGGCTTTGATTGAACGGGCCAAAGCCGATCATGCCGCGCGAACGTCGCGAACCCCATACATCTGCCCGCTTCCCGATGACGTGGAACCGCCCGTTCAGGCGATGAGCAAGGGTATCTAACGCAGTCCTCAGGCAGCGTCGCGGAACGGCGTCGGCGAGAGCAGCGGGATCAGACTGATCTTGACCTGCTCCGCCTGGGCGTTCGGCACTTGGCAGGTGCCAGCCGCCTCGTGACCGCCGCCCCCGTAGCGGAGACAGATTTCCCCGATATCGACAGGCGACGTACGGTTGATGATCGACTTGCCGATTGCGAAAACGGTGTTTTCCTTGCGGACGCCCCACAAAACGTGGACCGAGACATCGCACTCAGGAAATAGGGCGTAAATCATGAAGCGATTGCCGGCGTAGATCGTCTCTTCGTCACGAAGATCGAGTACCGCGGTTCGACCACTGACCAAGGTGCACCGGCGGATCTGCTCCTCGAACTGTTCGCGATGCGCGTGAAACAACGCGATACGCTCTTCCACATCCGGCAGCTGCAAGACCTGTTTGATCGTATGGTCACGGCAATGCTCGATAAGCTGCATCATCAAATCATAATTCGAGATGCGGAAGTCACGGAACCGGCCAAGGCCAGTGCGCGAGTCCATCATGAAGTTGAGTAGAACCCAGTCACGTGGATGAAGGATGTCGTCGAGCGAGAATTGCGCCGAGTCTGCCTGGTCGACTGCGGTCAGCAGGTCCAACTGCACGCGCGGGAATGCTGCCTGGCCGCCAAAATGATTATAGACCACGCGGGCAGCGGACGGCGCTGCCGCATCGATGATATGATTCAGCGGGCGGTGCTCGCCCATGCGAAGCGTCTCACTGGCATGATGATCGAATGCCAGGTGACAGCCCGCGACATATGGCAGGTTGGTGACGATATCGCGTGCCGTGATCGGCACGATTCCATCCTGCATGTCCTTCGGATGCACGAATTTGATCTCGTCGATCATGTTCAATTCACGCAGCAACATTCCACAGACTAGACCATCGAAGTCGCTGCGAGTGACGAGACGGAATTTATGTGGTGCCATACGCGTAAGCCCTGCGTCCGAAAGTGACGATCAAAGCATCGCAGAAACTTGCTAATGACAGGTTAAGCTATTGCAACGGATTCTTTTAGAAATCGGCGCCACGATGGTTTTACACTGTCGCCGCATAGGTCCTGACTAGCGCCACAACGCCCGGGATATCATCCAGGTGAACTTGCGGAATTGGGCCGGTGGCGCTCGTATCGGTTGCAATAGCGACGATGCTTGGGGTTTCTGGATACAGAAGAGGTTTGCCGTTTGCTTGCCGATGAACTTCGATCATCGGGTGATCACCGCGCTTGAAGCCTTCGACGAGAACCAAGTCGACCGGGCTAAGTCGACGGAGTAGGTCGCTCAATCCGGGCTCAGCCTCTCCTCGAAGCTCGTGCATCAATGCCCAGCGAGCCGATGACCCGATCAGGACTTCACGTGCGCCAGCTTGCCGATGCTCCCACGAGTCTTTCCCCGGCGTATCGACGTCGAAGTTGTGATGAGCATGCTTTACCGTCGAAACACTGAAGCCCGCCAATGAGAGCGCTGGGATCAATCGCTTAAGCAGCGTCGTCTTTCCGGCACCGCTCCATCCAGCCAAGCCAATTATCCGCACCTCGATCCCCAGCTTCCGGCGCCGTCCGCACCCTCGCCGTTCTATATAGGAAGGAGTACGACGCTTAAACTGTAGCGGGACGAGCAGTGCTTAACCTGCTCACGCGTAGGTGCTTGCCGAAGCTGAGGTTTGGTTTGCGACAAGAAAGCGGCGTGCGAACTGCTCGACGAAGTTGGGGTCTTTGAACTTGGTGATATCGACCTTGCTTGCGATGGCCTTCTCTTGCGCCTCGATCGGCTGAAACGCGATTTGCAGCGGAAGCCCAAGCGCCGTGGTCACGACCTTGCGCAAGTTGGTATCACCTAGAATTTGATCGACGCTAGTGATGGTATTTGCCCGGCTACGGAAGTCCAAAGCAGCCGAAAGACCAGGCGTTGTAGTCTCCAATGATTCACGCCATTTCACCTCAGCGTAACCATTCGTAATGGTGCTCAACACGCTCGGTACCTTCAACTTGCTCAAACCCTGATTGGCGAAATCATAGGTCTGTGCCATCGCAAGCCACCCTTTATCGCTCAGCTGACTAGCGAGGCTGTTGGGCTTTGTCGTGTCGGACATCAAGGCTTTGGTCGCAAGTGCCGTGTAGGCTGATTGATCGCCCAAGCCATTTGACGTCAGCAGAACGTCTCGGGCGATTGGGTCAGCCATCAACGTTTTCAGGTCAGGAGCTTTTGCAACAGCAGAAAGAAAGTGACTGATCGCCGATTTCGTCTCTGGGTCTTTCGCCTGCTGTGCGATTTCTTTCGTCTGGTTTTTTTCCGCACTGATCAGCGAGGCAACCGGGTCTACGGACGACGCCGTACCTTGGCCGTAGATGATGCTGAAAAGATCACCAGTCGTGTTTCCCGACGTCATTGACTGCAGGAGCGACAGAGCGGGAGATGTGACGTTCATGCTCCCGATCTTCACCTGCAATCGTTAACATCTTCTTAAAACTCAGATGAAGTGACCCCGCAAAAACCCGAGCGCAGGAAGCGGGGTCCATGATCGCGGAAGATCTTGAACGCGAATAGGGGCGACACTGTAAAGTGGAGCAGGCTGCCGACTACTTTGAAACAGGCTGGCGTAAACACGTATTTGTTGCTCACGCCAAGCTCGATCCGCTAGTGCTCGCTCCCGACTGGGGAAAATCTCGGCAACTCTGGTCTGCCGACCGATCGAAGCCACGACAGCCCATAATGTGTCATCTCGGCGGACCTTGAACTCGATCACTGCGCTCATGATTCAGATATTGGCAGGTGCATCGATGCAGGCAAAGCTTCCTCGGAAAACGATGTATGCCACACCCAGGCTCGGAACATTTTGAAGACCTGCTTCAGCATCAGGGCTAATCGAGGGATGCCTAATCGGTGCAGTGGCAATTTGAGCGAGGTTGAGATCGATGAGACTGTTTAGCTGTCAGAATTGCAAACAGGTCTTGTTCTTCGAAAACCAAGAATGTGGGCGGTGTGGCAAGCGATTGGGATATTTGCCGACCCGGGGTGAACTGAGCGCGCTCGACGCTGATGGTGCGGCTTGGCACACACTGACCGATCCCGGCACACGATGGAAATTCTGTTCGAATTCTAAATTCCTGGTTTGTAACTGGATGATTCCGGCCGATCTCAGCGAGCAGTTCTGCGCTGCATGCCGGCACAATCGAATAATCCCAGACCGTTCGGTAGGCTCGAACTTGCAGTCATGGGCCAAAATGGAAACGGCGAAGCATCGACTATTTTACGCGCTACTCCAGCTAGGTCTCCCCACACCAAACCGTGAGGATGATCCCAAGGGAGGCCTTGTTTTCGACTTCCTGACGGACTCCGAGGAGCCCGGCGGGACAAAGGTCATGACTGGACACGAGGATGGCTTGATCACGCTAGCCGTTGCAGAGGCTGACGACGCAGAGCGGGAAACGCGACGTGTCAGGATGGGCGAGCCTTACCGTACCCTTCTTGGTCATTTCCGCCACGAAGTCGGTCACTTCTACTGGGACATATTAATTCGCGACAGCGGCCGAGTTTCTGAATTCCGTGATCTCTTCGGTGACGAACGTGACGATTATGGAAATGCGCTGAGGCATTACTACTCGAACGGAGCGCCATCCGATTGGCAGAACCACTACGTCAGCGCTTATGCCGGGTCACATCCCTGGGAAGACTGGGCCGAAACATGGGCGCATTACTTACACATCATCGATGGGCTAGAAACAGCCGGTGCATTCGGGTTGCAGATCCATGCAAGCGTAGACGTAGAGCATGCACTTGAAATCAAAACGGCAGTCGAGAATCACCGTGCAGATCATTTTGAAACTCTTGTGCACAGATGGTTACCTTTGACTATTGCGCTGAATGCAATGAACCAAAGTATGGGATTGAACGACCTCTACCCCTTCGTACTTTCACCGGAAGTCATAAAGAAATTGGCTTTTATTCACAAAGTCGTTCACGAAGGATCAATCCGCTAGATGATCGTCTAGCGGATTTGAGCGAAAGCTCAGGCAGTTCCGTTTCGGAGCAGCCGTATAAGCAACCCACCGTATATCACACAGGGTAGAAGAATCGCGGCGGCGAACGTGCTGATGGTAATCAGTCGCCGTGCCAACGGCACCGTTGTTCCCAGCAAAGACACACCGCCGACAACCGGATACCCGAGGCTACGCAAATCGTCGGTCGTGTGAAACGACTGGTCGAGTTGTACTAGCAGCAATGCGAGACCCAGGCCTGCCGCGAGGCCTGCCACCAGTACACCGGTGATCAACTTACTACGCTGTGGTGCGACCGGTATGGTCGGTACCAGCGGAGGCTCAATTATCTGTATCTTTACCTGGTCTGCGTTGGCTTCCGCTGCGGCCGATATCCGCATGGACTCGCGGCGTGACAGGAGCGCCGAGTAGTTGGTCTGTAGAACCCCGTAGTCTCGATCGAGGTTCAATGCTTCGGCCTGCAAACCCGGCGCGCTTTTTGCGATGGCGTCTAGACGATCTCGCTCTTTCGTCGCATCGGCCAACTGCCGCTGCAGCGACGAAATCGAAGCGTCTGTGTCCACCAGACGAACTTTGAGCTGCTCGTACACTGGGTTCGGGACTGCGGGAGCATTGGGTGCGGAAACGCGAGGGGCTTCCCCCGGGTCACGACCCAGCTTGCCCGATCGCATCGCAGCAATAACCTGCTTTTGTGCGATCACATCAGGATGGGCATCTGTTAAACGAAGTCGAAGTTCACGCAGCTTCTGCTCTTCGGCTTCCAGCCGGGGTGACCCGCCACCACCGGAACCGCCGCCAACAGATTCGGTCACCAGAAGCGGTGGTGTACCGGCAAGCTCCTTGGCCAAGGAAACACGGCGTGCCTGAGCATCTGCGATCTGGCCGCTCAGTGACCTAACCGCCTCAACCGCACCCTGCAACCGGCTGCTGCCGCCATCACCAGGCAACAGGTCGGTGTACCGAGCGCGGAACTCAGCCCGTCGCCGCTCTGAATCACGCAACTGGCGTTCGTAGAAAGCAAGCTGGCTTTCAATGAAGCGGTTGGCGTTTTCTAGATCGCTCCTGTTGTTGCCGGCCTTTCCTTCGACGAACGCCGTCAACATCGCTTGAACGATGTCGTAAGCTAGTTTCGGATTCTCGTTACGGTAGCTGATCACGAACAGGTTGCGAGTTTGTGGCACCAGCTTGATTTCAGTGCTTAGCCTGCCGACCATGGCCTGCTTTTCAGCGGGCGTGTCCACCTGAAGGTTGAGGTCCGTTTTCGAGACTAGCTTCTCGAGGTTCGGACGACTCATCAGAGTCCGGGAGAGCAAATCGACTTGGGCTTGCAAAGACGAGTCCATGGAGATGCCGCGCAGAAGCGGCGTCAGAATGGCATCGGCATCAATGTAGAGGCGTGCGTCTGCCTCGTAAGTGTTCGGAATCTTCATGACCCCGACCCAACCGGCTGCACACACTAGCCAGCCAAGAAAAACTGCTGGCCAGCGATAGCGCCATGCTGCCGTAAGTTGCTTCCGGATCAGCAATTGGGTCTGGTACATGATCCTACCTTTTAGAAGTAGGTTTGAGGAATGAGCAGGATATCACCAGGCGCCATTGTGACGTTCTGATCGATGTCGCCATCCTTGATCAGATCGCTGAGGCGGACCGGGATAACCTGACGAGGACCGCCATATCGACGGATGATGACGGCCCGGTTGCCCGCCGCAAATCGCGTCAGGCCCTTGGTGGAGATCATGACATCAAGCAAGGTCATCTGATCACGGTAAGGGATCGCGACTGGATCGGTTGCTTCACCGATAACACGAACCTGGCGACTGGACGGTCCGACGAAACCGTTGACGATCACCGAGACCTTCGGCTCCTTGACGTATTCCTTCAGCTTCGACTCGATGTCCTTCGACAGTTGAGGAGCGGTTTTCCCGTTCGCAATGATGTCGGGAACCAACGGAAGTGAGATACGGCCATCCGGGGCAACAACAGCGGTCGTGCTCAGTTCCGGATTGCGGAAGACGTAGATGCCCATCGTGTCACCCGGCCCGATGACATAAGGCAGGTTGGCCGGAACGACTTGATTGACGGGCACTGACGACGAACACGCCGCCAGCATCCCTGCGAATATCGGAACTAAAACTGCAACCTTAAACAGCCGGCTGATCATGAGAAGCCCTGGCCTCCGAAACAATTAATGATGCGGCTACATACCACAAAAAAACTGGTAGGCGTGGAAGGAGTCGAACCCCCGGCCTCTGCCATGTAATAGCAGCGCTCTGCCACTGAGCTACACGCCTTTGGAGCAACCGACTTGGGTCGGTTGACCCTGAAATCAGCAATCACACTCGCTGTAAGCACGCCTGTTCATTAAAGCTAGCCACAGTTTCTGCCAGCCCAACACGCAGCGAGGTGGCCGCGACCAGATCGAGCATGCGAGTGGCCAGTGCCGGGTCACCAACCGAGCGTTCGATGTCACCGACGCGGGCTGGCCCGTGAGCGACAACCAACTCGCATGAAAGGACATCGCTGATCGTATTGGCCATATCGATGATCGACGTTTCGCGGCCAGTGCAGGCGTTGAGAACCATACCCGCCCATTCGTCGTTGGTTCGACCGTCCCGGATCGTTTGCATTCCGGCAATCAAAAACTTCACGATGTCAGCGACGTAGATGAAGTCGCGCGTTTGCTCGCCTGTTCCATTGATCGTGATCTTACGGCCAGCCGCGATAGCCTTGGCGAAAATGGAGATTACGCCGCTATAGGGCGACGCAGGATCCTGCCGCGGTCCGTATACGTTGAAGAACCGAAAGCCCAGCGAAGGAATGCCGTGGACCAAGGCGCCGGCTTTTGCATGAAGTTCGCAGCCGAATTTGTCAGCGCCATAAGCGGTCAAAGGTGTGGCTCGCGAACTCTCCCGGGCGACGCCTTCAACTCGGCCGTATACAGCGGCCGACGACGCGTAAACGACCGGTAGCCCGCCAAACTGGCGGGCGGCATCCATGACGTTGATGAACCCGCCCAAGTTTACCTTGTGAGTGCCGGCCCAGTCCTCGTTGCTCCGCACGACCGACGCGATTGCCGCCAGGTGGAAGCATCCGCTGACGCCGATCAAAGCGCGGCGAACTATCGCGGGGTCACAGACATCACCCTGAATGACCTCGCATCGCTCATCCAAGTTCTCGATCTTTCCGGTCGAAAAATCGTCGATTACGCGGACGCGATGTCCGGCCTGCAGCAATGCATCGGCAAGATGAGAGCCTATGAAGCCAGCACCACCCGTTATGGCAAAGATTTCCAACTCACGCTCCCACGACCCGAGCCATCGCCCGCCTGTCCGTTGTAGGCCACAAAACTTAACACGGGGTTTCGGAATGGCTGAGTTTTCCGATTGCGGCTCTCGATGCCCTGATTGCATTCAGGCTGACACGGCGGAGCGTGCCGGCATCGTGAGCGATCAATTCGCGAAGGCCTTTTCCACTCCGAACGTTTATCGCGAGCAAACCGATCCGAGCTCGCCTTTGCTTCGCCCAGCCCTGCTTATAACCATCGTCGCCGCGTCCAAAATCAAGTTCTCTGACACCATCAACGTCAATAAGCCGTCTAAT
>Ga0160428_1001161_pt1 | contig 21569 bp, 20 predicted proteins | sample SolpanmetagenomM_FD_108198 | JGI IMG/M metagenome (GOLD analysis project Ga0160428, IMG submission 108198) | Solar panel surface microbial communities from Lawrence Berkeley National Laboratory, California, USA - M | ecosystem: Engineered > Built environment > Solar panel > Unclassified ... | reverse complement strand
TTCGCTGGAAAGAGTGATGGAGGAGAAGAGAAGACGGCCGCAGCAGTGAAGCAGAGATTGGCGCTCATGAGGCGGAGAAGTCTTCAGTACCAGCCGGCGAAGCCTAGTCCGCTGGGCTTGGGCGTCGATGTTTGACGATGTAGTTATGATGAGATTGTATAATGAGATGAGTCTGGTTTTGGGTAATGTCTTTGGTTTTTCGTGGGGTGGATTGGTAAGGGTTGGATAATGGTATAGCGTGGTGTGGGAGCTGGGCGATTGGTAGTTTCTTGGTATGTTTAGGATAATGTGTTTCCCCTCTGGTCCATGCAGTTCATATTGCCACTGTCTGTTGGTGCCTGTTCCAAGGTCGTCCTCCTGATGCTAATCCTGCAGCCCTAGAGACAGGTCTTTCCCCACCTGTTCAGAGATCCCATTTGAAGCTGAACATCAACCTGTTGGATAGAGAGAGCTCTCAAGACATCATGCCGTTCTGTTTACTGTAGCTGTACTGCGACAGCGCCAGTGCTTTCTTCACCGTAGCTTTCACGCCATATTTCAATTGCGCTGATATTCATTCTTCTTCAGTCCTCTAGATCCCTTCACTGCCACTCACATCCAACAACGTCCCAGCCCAATTCATGCACCAACCTCCCCAACCACAAAGGCCCTCACCGCCTTCTCCCTCTCCCCTTCGGCACCCTTCAACATTTCCGTAGCCTTGACCTTGCTCACTTCCAGCTCCTTGACCAAAAACTCGACATCTTTAGCATCTATCTTGACCTTTTTGACCTCTGCTGCTTTTGGTGTAGAAGTGGCTGGAGGTGTGTTTGTTTCGCTGACTTTTAGGTGTGATGCTGCGTTACTTAGGGCAGAGATATCGGACGAGTTGTGGTGGACGGTGTCCCCAGGAAAGTTTGTGGGAGCTGGGTTTGCTGATGAGGCAGTGGTTTGAGGGGTTGGTTCTGCCATTGCTGGTGGTAGGGGTGCGATGTGGTTGAACTGGGATGTGTAAGATACTCGATTAGATTCAGGTGTAATGCTTGAAGTGAATGTTGCTTGATCGAAGGTCTTGGCAGGCACGTGAGTGTGGTGAATGATGTCAAGAAGTCGACGAGCTTTCTAACTTTTTATATCGTACTATCGTTCTTCACCTTCGATTGTATCCTACAGGTGGAAAACTACTCCTCGCCGGCACCCTACTAAGAACAGTAAGTATCAAACACTCTCGCCACCATGGGCGCCTCAACCTCGAAAACCGCCTCCAAAGCCGCCTCTTCCGCCGTCCGTCGAACATATCCCACCCGCTCTTCATCTGCTCCCGAGCCAACTTGGTCATCAAAAGCACCCGCAAACATAGGTACTTCCTCGCACACAGCTCCTGGCGGCTCGCCGACCTCAGAATCCCCCAAGGGCAACGCAATACGTGCAGCAGCCTCTGAATCCTTCCAAAATCCAACATCACAGCGCGGTCCAAGTCCAACACAGCAATCAAGCATCGATCCGCAATATCGCATACCAGAAGACAGACCAGGACCTACAGTACATTCGAAGGCAGGACCGTCGGAGACGAGAAACGAAGCCATTGATCTGGATGCACGCGATCCGGTGTTTGCATCACGACTGAGTCAACTAGGACCTGTGACGCCGTATCCGCAATTTTCGAATTCGTCGACTGCGGGCGAGCATCTAAAGGCTTCTGGGCCAATGGCTTCTAGAGATGGCGGGCCTGCTCCAACAACGGGGACGGGGCTGTATCCGCATCCATCATCGAATCCAGCGGTGGCTATGTTGATGGCGAGGGCACGAATAGCGGAGGAGGCTGAACAGGAGAAGGTGGATGCTGGGAGAAGGGGGTTCGAGGGCAGGATGTTCATGGATGTTTCGATGTTGAAGAGGGTGCTGGTGATGAGGGATGAGAAGGGGATGGGTGCGGAGGAAATTGAGAAGGAATGCGGGCTAAAGAAAGGCAGCGTGGAAGCATTAGGGAGGGTGGGAGTCGTAGAGGTCGCATGAAAGCCCCGATGTTAAACGAGAGGCAATGGCATGATAGCGCGAACTTGGGCTCTTCTGAGCTTCTTTGCTGTTCCGACTTGAGCTGCGGATTCAGATCGAGCTGTTTGCCTCATCCCAAGCTAGTCTACAGATGGCTTCTGTCCGGTATCAAATAATCGAACAGTACTGACAGTACTTCTCCAGGAGCAAAGCATCGCCGAGAACGAGGAAGGAAAAACAGCGAACCTGTTGAGATTGACATGTCTCGAGGCGAGACCAGACTCTACAGAGGATATGAGGCAATTGAAGAATGAGGACTGAATCCGAGCAGCAGAGTAATATATACCTGATAGTACTCCCACTCTGCTTTCAATAAGATTTAAGAGGTGTAGAACAGTTACTGCTGGTAACTTGGAAGGTAGTAATGAGCTGAAAGCACGTGATCAACCGCATGACTCTTTGGGCATTTTTTCGCCTGATATTGCTGAAGGACTGGCGCGACAGCAACATCAAAGCTCCCATTCACCATATTCTCGCCACTGTAACCAACAAGGGTATGCTGATTCTTGATCGCGCGTGTTTTCTTGCTGTACAGGCTAACCAGGAGCTTCTGGCGAATAGCCAATCTTAAGTGATCACGGTCTCTGTCCTTACCACTTCTCGCCGCAAGTTAGAGCTTCCGCTATTACTGCTTCCACAATACCTCAAGAGCTACGACAGCACGACCAGTAATCCGTCGTCAAGATGGGAGACCCAAACAACCTCTCGCAGTTCAAGTATGCGGCCATGTCCAACCTGGTCCTCCAGGCCGACAAACGCTTCTACACTCGCCGCAACGACGAGAACTCAGGAGACCCAGAATCTCTTGCTGGACGTATCGATATCCGCCAGATGGGTGGTCGTGTGGCTCGTGATACTACTGGAGCAGAACAGCGACGACCTAAAGCACCAAACGTGGAGCGAGGAGGAATTGGCGAGGGAGCAGATGTACTTGAGCGTGAACAAAGAAAGCGCAAACGAGAGGGTGCCACACAATCGGGCTTCTCACTGGCAGATCTCGAAGTTGAAGATCTCACGTATCGACCAAGGACTGCAGCAACACGCGCCACATATGACCTAATAATCACGACAGTAGGACGTTCATTAGGAGATGTGCCTGCGCATATCACAGTCAGCGCTGCAGACGCCGTACTCGAAACACTTAAGGGTGATATGAAAGATCTGGACAAGAAGAGGGAAGTTGACGACATTCTTGGGACATCTATGGGCAACAAGGAGTTCAATGAGCTTATGAATTTGGGAAAGAAGATTACGGACTACGGTAACCAAGATGAAGACGAGAACATGGGAGATGGTCTAGCAACAGGAGAAGGCGCAGAGATTGACGAAAGGCAGGGTGTGGCAGTCGTCTTTGACGACGAGGAGGCGGACGAGGAGGGTGGAGCACAGACTTTTGAAGTTCGAGACGAGCAAGACACGGACGACGAAGATCCAGATGAATTTGCAGCACGGCACGGCGCTGAGAATGCAGCTATCGCAGGCGGAGCTGATGCAGACCTTGTCGACGGTGCGACTGGAGAGGCAGAGGGAGAAATGATAATAGACTCAGCACCAATGACTGGAAAGGCGCAAACGAAGAAGAGCGACGATACAATTGCAGCGCACGAGGTCGATGCATACTGGCTGCAGAGGCTGATTGGAACAGTCTTCGAAGATGCTCACACACAGCAAGAGAAGACACAAGAAGCTCTGTCGATCATGTCGCGACAGTCGGAGGACGAGCAGGAAGTCTTGAGAGAGGTCGAAAATGATCTGATGGAGCTGTTTGACTACGAACATCCCGAGCTCGTGCGCAAACTTGTCATTAACCGTGATAGAATAGTCTGGGCTACTAGATGGCAAAGAGCAGCAGCCGATGAGACAGAACGACGTACTGTAGAAGATGAAATGGTCGCAGCTGGTCATAGACGCATCCTCTCGGAGTTACTCACACGCCAGACAGCAGACGATGCCTCGGAGCCAGCACGCAAGAAGGCCAGAGTTGATCAGATGGACGTCGATGTGCCTCATGGCACGAAAGATGTTGATATGGATCGACCAATCCCATCCAAAGGCACCCTTCAACCGAAGCAAGTCATCAACCTCAACAATCTTGTTTTCGATCAAGGCAACCATCTCATGACGAATCCCAACGTCAAACTTCCTCAAGGATCAGTCCAGAAGAAATTCAAGGGCTACGAAGAGATTCATGTCCCTGCACCAAAAGCCAAGCCTAGGGGTCCTGATGAAGCAGAAGATATCCCTACTTCCGAGCTTCCAGAGTGGGCACGCGTGGGATTCGGATCCTCAAAGAAGCTCAACAGGATACAAACTACCTGCTACCCTACAGCCTTCAAAGACGATGGCAACATGTTGATTTGTGCACCCACTGGTTCGGGAAAGACAAACGTTGCGATGCTGGCCATGTTGCGTGAAATTGGCAAGCATCGAAATCCCGAGACTGGCGAAATCAATCTTGACGAGTTTAAGATCATCTTCATCGCTCCGTTGAAGGCTTTGGTACAAGAGCAAGTTGGCAATTTTGGCGCAAGACTTGCTCCTTATGGTATTAAGGTTGCTGAACTTACTGGGGATCGTCAACTCACGAAGCAGCAGATTGCTGAGACTCAGCTCATCGTTACGACGCCTGAAAAATGGGACGTCATCACTCGCAAGGCAACAGATTTGAGTTATACCAATCTCGTTCGACTAATCTGTATCGATGAGATTCATCTACTACATGATGAACGTGGACCTGTAGTTGAAAGCATTGTAAGCCGTACGATCCGAAAGATGGAGCAGACCGGCGAGCCTGTACGTCTAGTCGGTCTCAGTGCAACATTGCCCAACTATCGCGATGTGGCGAGCTTTTTGCGAGTTGACCCGATGAAGGGACTATTCCACTTTGATGGTACTTACCGTCCATGTCCACTGAGACAAGAATTCATTGGTGTGACGGACAAAAAGCCAATCAAGCAGCTACGAACTATGAACGACGTCTGTTACAACAAAGTCATGGAGCAGGTCGGCGAGAAGCACAATCAAATGCTTATCTTTGTGCATTCCCGAAAAGAGACTGCAAAGACTGCCAAGTACATCAGGGACAAAGCTCTTGAGCTGGAGACTGTCGGACAGATCATGCGTAGTGATGCTGCCAGTAGAGAAATCTTGACTCAAGAAGCAGAAGCAACTGGTAACGCGGATCTCAAGGATCTGCTGCCGTATGGATTTGGTATACATCATGCTGGTATGAGTCGAGCTGATCGTACTTCCGTTGAAGACTTGTTCGCGGATGGCCAGCTTCAGGTCTTGGTGTGTACAGCAACATTGGCTTGGGGTGTCAACCTACCTGCACACACTGTCATTATCAAGGGAACACAAGTCTACTCACCTGAGAAAGGTTCTTGGGTCGAGCTCAGTCCTCAAGACGTGCTGCAGATGCTCGGTCGTGCTGGTCGTCCTCAATATGATACTTATGGTGAAGGTATCATCATCACAACACATGCCGAGCTGCAGTACTACCTATCGCTACTGAATCAGCAGCTCCCGATCGAAAGTCAATTTGTGAGCAAGCTTGTCGACAATCTCAATGCAGAAGTCGTGCTCGGTAACGTCCGCAATCGAGAAGAAGGTGTCGACTGGCTTGGCTACACATATCTCTTCGTTAGGATGCTTCGGTCACCAGGTTTGTACAGTGTTGGAGCTGATTACGAAGATGACGAAGCTCTCGAGCAGAAACGTATCGATCTTATTCACTCAGCGGCGGTTGTGCTTGAGAGATGTGGTCTAGTCAAGTACGAGAAGAAGTCTGGCAGGTTTCAATCTACCGAGCTTGGCAGGATCGCGTCACATTACTACATCTCACACAACTCGATGAACACGTACAATGCACAGATACAGCCTAATATGTCACAGATTGAGATGTTCAGAGTGTTCGCACTCAGCGAGGAGTTCAAGTACATTCCTGTCAGGCAGGATGAGAAGCTTGAACTGGCCAAGCTTTTGGGTAGAGTGCCCATACCTGTAAAGGAAAGCATTGAAGAGCCTCATGCGAAGATTAATGTTCTGCTTCAAGCATACATCTCCCGACTTAAGCTGGAAGGACTTGCGTTGATGGCAGATCTCGTTTACGTTACACAGTCTGCAGGGCGTATCTTGCGTGCAGTCTTTGAGATTGCTCTGAAGAAAGGATGGTCTTCAGTCGCGAAAATGGCCCTGGACTTATGCAAAATGGCTGAGAAGCGTATGTGGCCAACAATGACTCCCCTCCGTCAGTTCCCTGAGAAGGCTGAAAAGGCTGATGGCGCTGTGCCAACAATTTCACGAGATATCATTCAGAAGGCTGAGCGAATGGATGTGCCGTGGGAGAGCTTCTTCGACCTCGATCCGCCACGTATGAGTGAACTCCTAGGTATGCCCAAAGCCGGTCGTGTGGTGTGCAATGCTGTTGCCCACTTTCCACGTCTGGACGTGCAAGCTCAAGTACAGCCAATGACTAGATCCATGCTTCGCATGGAGCTTACCATCACTCCTAAATTTGAGTGGAGTGATGCTTTGCACGGCGCTGCTGAGGTATTCTGGATTCTCGTCGAAGATTGCGATGGCGAGGAGATTCTTTTCCACGATTCGTTTGTTCTGAGAAAAGCGTATGCTCGAAGTGAGATGAATGAACATCTTGTTGAGCTTACAGTGCCGATTACGGAACCAATGCCACCAAACTACTTCGTGACTGTAGTCTCTGATCGCTGGATGCATTGCGAAACTAAGCTTCCTGTATCCTTTCAAAAGCTGGTTCTTCCAGAACGCTTTCCTCCTCACACCCCACTTCTTGAGCTTCAGCCGCTTCCTGCATCAGCGCTAAAGCGTGATGAGTTTCAGCAACTGTACAAGGACTGCAATCGCTTCAACAAGATTCAGACCCAAGTCTTCAACTCGCTTTTCACGACCGACGACAACGTCTTTATCGGCGCACCTGCTGGAAGCGGAAAGACTGCTTGTGCAGAGTTCGCCCTTCTCCGACACTTCGCCAAAGGTGAAACAGGGAGAGCTGTGTACATTGCACCGTTCCAAGAACTGGTCGACCAGAGATATACCCACTGGTCGAAGAGGTTGGCAGGTCTTGCCGGTGGAAAAGAGGTTGTAAAGTTGACTGGCGAGACAATTGCCGATCTTCGCTTGCTTGAGCGTGGTGACTTGATCCTAGCTACTCCTGCTCAGTGGGACTTGATCTCACGACAGTGGCAGCGCCGCAAGAATGTGCACACTGTCATGCTCTTTATTGCCGATGAGTTGCATATGCTCGGAGGACAAGCAGGCTACATTTACGAGGTTGTCGTCTCACGTATGCACAGTATCGCCCTTCAGCTGAACTCGGGTTTGCGTATTGTTGGCTTGAGTGTCTCGCTCTCTAATGCCCGCGATGTAGGAGAGTGGCTTGGAGCTAGCAAGCACAACACCTTCAACTTCAGCCCAGCCGCCCGACCAGTGCCTTTGGAACTGCACATCCAGTCATTCAACATTCCTCACTTCCCCTCCCTCATGCTGGCCATGGCAAAGCCACTTTACCAATCGATCCTTCAGCTTTCTCCTCAGAAACCTGTCATGGTTTTCTTACCTGGTCGCAAGCAAGTTCGCGCCACAGCAGCCGATCTTCTTGGAGCATGCATTTCTGACGCCAGCGAGGAGCAGAACGAAGATCGCTTCTTGCATGCTAAAATTGATCAACTCGCTCCTGTGTTGAACAAGATTCACGAACAAGCACTTGCCGAATCGATCTCGCATGGTATCGGGTACTACCATGAAGCACTGAGTGCTTTCGATAAGCAGGCTGTAGAGTATCTATTTCGGGAAGGTGCCATCCAGGTAATGCTTGTCTCGAGAGATTGCTGTTGGGAGATCAACAGCACAGCGAATCTTGTGATTGTCATGGGCACCCAATTCTTTGAAGGTAGAGAGCATCGCTACATTGATTATCCTATAAGCGAAGTGCTCCAAATGTTTGGGAAAGCTGGGAGAACAGGTCAGGACAAGATTGCAAAGGGTGTTCTCATGGTACCAGGTGTTAAGCGCGAGTACTACAAGAAGTTCTTGAATGAAGCTATGCCTATCGAGAGTCATCTACAGACCTATCTTCACGATGCTTTCGTGGCGGAGATTAGCACAAAGATCATTACATCGACTCAAGACGCTGTCGACTGGACTACTTACACATACTTCTACCGGCGATTACTTGCCAACCCAAGCTTCTACGGCCTCACGGACACTTCACATGAAGGTCTCAGCACCTTCCTCTCCGAACTCGTCGAGAGCACCTTGAAGGAGGTAGCCGAAGCAAAAATCATCGACCTTGATGAAGAAGACGACTCCATCACCCCACTTAACCCCGCCATGATTGCCGCATACTACAACATCTCCTTCATCACCATGCAGACCTTCCTGCTCTCTCTCAGTGGCAAGACCAAAATGAAAGCTCTCCTCGAAATCGTCACATCAGCAACTGAATTCGAAAGCGTCGCCATCCGTCGACGTGAAGACCAGGTCCTCCGCCGTATCTACGACCGCCTACCGATCAAGATGGCCGAGCCCAGCTATGAATCCCCGCACTTCAAGGCGTTTGTCTTGCTGCAAGCACACTTTTCGCGCATGCAATTGCCACTCGATCTGCTCAAAGACCAGGAGACCATTCTCCGTGGCATTCTCAACCTGCTGTCCGCGTGTGTCGACGTCCTGAGCAGTGAAGGACATCTCAACGCAATGTCCGCCATGGAAATGTCGCAAATGGTCGTGCAGGCAATGTGGGATCGCGACTCGCCTCTCAAGCAAATCCCGCACTTTGGCGCTGATGCTGTCAAGGCGGCGAATGCGGCTGGTGTCAATGATGTCTTCGAGTTCATGGAGGCGATGGATCCAGAGGAGAACAAAGACTATGCCAAGCTTGTTGCGAAACTCGGACTGAGCAATGAGCAGTTGCGTGATGCTGCTGCGTTCACGAATGACAAGTACCCCAACATCGACATTGCGTTTGAGGTCGAAGATAAAGAAAATATCGCTGCTGGAGAACCGGCTTACCTCTCCATCACCATCGAGCGTGACGCCGACGCCGAAGCTGAAGATGGTCCGGACGAAACAAACACTACGGTCCACTCGCCCTTCTTCCCGGCTCCAAAGACGGAGAACTGGTGGTTAGTCGTTGGAGACGAATCAAGCAAGGCGTTGTTGGCAATTAAGCGCCTCACATTTGGTAAGAAGCTGAGCACGAGACTGGAGTATACGGTCCCGGAGATGGGGAAGAGGAAGTTGACGCTGTATTTAATGAGTGATAGTTATGTTGGCGTTGATCAGGCGCCGACTTTTGAGGTGGATGTTAAGGAGGGAGCCGAGGAGGAGGAGGAGGAGGAGGAGGAGGAGGAGGATGGTCAAGATGGGGAAGGCATGGAGGAGTAGGATGGGGAGTAAAAATAATTCTGGAGGTTGGTTCTCTTTTGTTAGATGTGATGAGCAATAAAAGCGATTTATTTGTTGATGGTCACCTTCACGCCCTGGCGAAACTGACGCCGCGCCGATCAGGGTCTGATAGTTATAGCTCTCAAAACACCTGCCTTCTTCTTTCAACCACTATAACATGCCTGTAACTCGCCCAAACTACCGTTACAGCACGCCAGAGCGTAAGTCCGGACGTGAAGAATATGATACATTGCGGAAACGATTCTTTGCTGCATACGATGATGAATTCGCCTCGGAGTGCACACCGGCTGACCTCATGACTACACATGCTGCTACCGAAATCCTCTGTCGTCAGCATGGATCAACTGAGTTTTCCTGAGAAACAATGTCAGGCGGATGTGACTCGACGCCTGTAAGGCTTCTTTGATCGTCACTAAACCCTATGTTCATTTGCATTCGTGGCCTCGTGTCGAAGAGGGGTTCAACCCGAGTCAAGAAACACCGCTTTGACTTTCTGAAGACCGAGGGCAACGCTGAGGGGTAACCAGACGACCCCCTCTTTCCCCATTGGCGATCCGTTCATGCAAAGATAGATTGTAGCTGTACCTGGTAGCCATGCGAGATGTGTGGAGATGTCACAGGCTGCGTGTTGGACTTCCGAAGGAGAAATAAAATACATGTTCAGCCGTGCTCTTTATATTCTTTGCAATCCAATTCCTACTAGATACGCATACAATCGGCAGGAACCTGGAGTTTATACTTGAGTATATATATATTCATACATCATGGCTGGAGACATGCCCTGGCCAGAAGTGCCGATTGGAAACAAGAACCATGCCAATGCAGCAGTAGTTATCATAGGGGCTGGCATTTCAGGTACGTCTACACTATACCTACCAGCCACGAAGAATTTCAATGTGTTGACTCCAAGTTCCAGGCATGTGCACCGCCATCGACCTCATCAAACAAAACAATTGCAAAAACTTCATCATTCTCGAAAAGAGCAGCGGCGTCGGTGGCACATGGCACGACAACAAATACCCAGGTGCATGCTGCGATGTCTGGTCGCAACTTTACTCCTACTCATTTGCCCAGAACAGCGATTGGACGCGTGAATACCCAGGTCAGGAAGAAATCCTTTCTTACCTGATGGGTGTAGCACAGGAGTATAAACTATACCAGCACATCCGCTTCAATACGACAGTAGAGAATGCAACTTGGGATGACCAAGCAAAGAAGTGGAGGATCCACGTTAGCACAGCCAGTGGAAGTAAAGATGCAGAGTTCAATCCAGAGTATGATATCAATGCCGATTTTCTGGTCAGTGCTGTGGGACAACTGAATGTGCCTAAATGGCCTCAAATCTCTGGACTCAAGGACTTTCAAGGCAAACTCATCCACTCTGCTCGTTGGGATTGGAGCTACGATCTCAAGGATAAGAAAATCGCCATTATAGGAAATGGTATGGGAGCAATAGATCCTTTTCATCCCTCCATCACACGTATCGTTTTCTAACGAAAAAACCCACAGGTGCCACAGCCGTTCAAATCATCCCAGAGATTGCAAAAGTGGCCAGCAAGGTCGGCATATACCAACGAACACCTAACTGGCTGACACCCCGCCTCGATGCACCAATTTCATCCTTCACCCGAAACCTATTCAGATACATCCCTCCACTCATGTGGCGCAAACGAGCCCTGCAAATGGATTTCCGTGAAGCCTTTTACTCCATCTTACTGGACAGCAAATCGATAGGCGCAGACGAGATACGCAGACTCCACAAAGAAATGCTGGATGCGTCTTTCCCGCACGACGACGAGATGAAGAAAAAGTTGAGTCCGAACTACAATCCAGGATGCAAGCGTATCATCATCAGTGACGATTACTACCCAACCCTCGCTCTCCCCCACGTCTCCCTGATCACCGAGAAGATCTCCACCATCACTGGTACCGGCATCGAGACCGAAGGCGGAGAAGCCAACGACTACGACCTCATTGTCCTGGCCACCGGCTTCGAGACACTGGACTTTATGCACCCCATCTCGATGCGCGGCCACAACGACACTGCGCTCAGTCAAGTCTGGTCCCACGGCGCCAAAGCCCTCTACGGCGTCACCGTCTCTCAAATGCCAAACTTTGCCATGCTGTACGGCCCCAACACAAACCTTGGCCACAACAGCATCATCCTGATGATTGAAGCGCAATCGCGCTACATCAATGCCTTGATCGCTCCTGTCCTGCAAGCTCGCAGACAAGGTCAAGCTCTGGCCATTCGCCCCAAGTCATCGCGCATGGATGAATACAACACAACGCTACAATCCGAGCTCTCCGCGTCCGCTTTTGCAGACCCGAATTGCAATTCTTGGTATAAAACAACTGAAGGCTTGATTACTAACAATTGGAGCAAAAATGTCGTCGACTATCAAAATATGATTGCGGAGGTACATTGGAGCGATTATGAGATTGAGGGCGATGGGAAAGAGGTGCTGGGCACGAAGGAGAGGACGAGTATTGGCAGAGTTAGGGAGGAGACGCTTGTTGCTAGCAATGGGGTTTTGGGGGCTATCGGGGTGGTTGGTGTTGCTGTTGTTGTGGCGGCTGGGTGGTTTGGTAGGGGTGGTGGTGGGAGGTTTTTATCTGGTCTGAGGCTTAGATAGGGATGTGATGGTGTGGTTCTTTATGGTCTGGAGGAGATAATGACAGCTTTTTGGATATTTATTGTGTATTCCCATAGCTAAACTAATATTGTGAACTGTCTTTTTGTAAACATAGTGAGGTTGTGTCTGGCCTCTTTCTTCTTGTCAAAAGTCTCCTTATCTCTCTACTTCACCTTCCCTAGGTTTACTGAAGTCCTTAGATATTAACAGTGTTTTGCGGAAGTTATGTCCTTGTTCCATTGCTTCCCCAAGAGCTCTGTTTATTCACTCATACCACTTACTTGTCATGCAGATTGTGCGTATGGTACCCACCTATTGCTTCAACGAGGTAGCAGAAACTCGTGTTTCTTACCATGACTGTCTGTGACTAAAAGGTGGCTTCCTTTCTTCGTCGTAGACTGTGCTGTGCTCCCGGGTCGTAGGGCGTTGTAGACAATCTTTCTCGAGACTATTGTAGTTGCTAACGAATAGGACCTGATAGAGCTGTCGGGGGGTTCTTATAGGAGTGTTCGTAAGAGCTCTTGCCACAAAGACTCAGGAGGAGAGTAGTGATCGTATCATTTGACTTGTGCCGCCTATCCCATCTCATACTTAGTGTACGCACGTACAATAGGAAAGGCCATGCGAATCCCCTCGATACCAAGTAAGTAGCTTACCGACGGTAGAAAAGAGCTCGTTGATTCGAAGAATTTATTTAGGTTCCCGAAAGTTGTGATTTAGGTTTTGAGTCCTGCTTCGAGCCTGAAAAAGGACAAAGACGGGACGAGGGGCTTGCTGAGCAACTACTATAGCTCGTTTGAAGTGTGCCGCAGTGGAATATCTCAAGGTGACTTCTTCCCATTATGATACTGGTCTTGGCTGCTGGCGAGTTGGGATGTGTTGTGCGTGATTTCTTGAGCGGTGAGCTTGGAAGGGTCGAAGCAGCGGGCCTTTTTAGATGTCGCGGAGTAGTTTGTTCTTCGTACCACGACAATTCGAGCTCGTTAGCGATTGGAAATGGTGGGAAGGGAAAGCTCGCTACATAGCCACAGTTAATGAATGGTCTAAGCGCGATACTAAGTTCAGAATCTACCCACGAGTGTTGGTGCTGTTGTTAGCGGTTTGCGTGATGCGTGATGTGTTCAAAGCTTAGCTTAAGAGGGTCAGAGTGGCGGGCCTTTTGAAAACTCACGGAGTAGCTTGTTCTTCGGTCTGTGCTGATTCGAGAGCGTTAGCAATTAGAATTAGTAAGAAGGCAAGCTCGCTATATGTGGTAACATAGTCTCCACGCCAAGAGTGCCGTCAAGCCTCAGTCAGCTCAACATCGGTTTGAAGAATAGTGCTGGATCTCGGTTGACGCATGTTGAGATCGAAGGGCGGCAAGAGATAGTGAGGAAGGCTTGAGCTGGTTGTGTAGAGTGCTGGAGGAAGCTGGAGAGAAGAGGAGGTTGGAGCAAAGGAGGAATTGCGAGAAGGTGTGAATTGAGAAGAAGAGATCTGATAATGGGGAGAATGATCAGTTCAAGCGCGATACTAAGCTTAGAATCTATCACGCTCAGTCTAAGTACTTTGTTAGTCTGTAGCTTGGGTTTTGGGTTGGGGCAGGCGTGGTGGTAAACTCGAGGAGGATAAGGAGAAGGGTAATAAAAGTACCGTTGACTAGGTCGAGATCGTGGTGGTGGTGGAGTATGATGTGGCGAGTAGACTTGAGTACTGGTGGACACAATTCTTTCCCTCATAAAGAATGAGCAAATAACAGGACGACAATAGGCACAGCTTTTTGTCATTAAATGGTGCATCAAGTTGACTATTTTGAGTACTACTACTGGAGTACAACATACCCCTTCTCCGATTCCTTCATAGCTTGGAAGCAGACGACGTTCTGCCATCACATGAATATGTCAGACTCATACCTCGTCTTGGAGGATGGTAGCTTTAGCTAACCTACGCCATTTGTCTGGCCTTCTCAATATCAGCCTCCTTGAACTCCCTCTGAAGACCCGTCTGCGCAACAGCACCAGTGATGGCAGCCTGGGCGACTTCCTTAACGAATCCGAGGGTGGTGGAGGTGCTCTTCCAGTATCTTTGGAAACGTCAGTAATTATGATTTCTTAAAGACCATACTTTAAGATATAGTTATGTTTTACTTACGCGATATACTTTGACTTGACTTCGATCAAGGTCATACGCGGGTCGTTGGGACCACCTGAAGAAATGTTAGTGGTTGAGCGTGGTCAGTGGAGGGTAGCGTTAGTGTGGTAAGGACATACCGTCGTGCTTTCCGTCGCCAAGGTCACCGAACCATGCGCCAGTGGCTTTGCTGTAGATCTCCTTGATCCTAGGGTCCTATACGTTGCAAGAGTCTCATTAGCCGTTGAACTTTTGCAAATCCCCATTCAAGCACTTCTAGTCTTGCCCGTCTTCAAAGGACTACTATGAATGTTGAGGACGTACAGAGTTTGAGACAGTAGCGGCAGTGCCAGTGATGGAAACCCAGTTCTGCGTCGACGAGTCCTGGAAAGTGATTGTGCAGGTCTTGTCGTTCTCAAGGTCGTTGAACTTCTGCGAGTGGTTGTTTGACAAATACAGGAAATCAGGTCCGACCTAATTGGGCAGAATGTCAGTGTTTCTGTTCGGGAACTTGCAACATAGGCAAAACATACACGCTTCGAGACAGCCATTGACCTGGCAACTGGACCGATATCCTTACGGTTTGTAGTCAACAAGCTGATCTTGAGCTTGTCAACGATACCTGGAGGAGCATGTTAGTTCTTGATGCTCAACTACCGTATGAGAGCATGTATATCTTACCATACAGCTCCTCCCACTGTTGGTGCATAGGAGTCTCATGGTCCCATTGCTTTGCAACGGAAGGGTCGGTCTTGGAGTTGACCTCTTGACTGGAGAGTGAATCAGGCATTCTTAAGATGGAGGTGGTGCTGAAGTTGGTTCTTGAGGCAAGTGGGGTGAGTTGTTTGAGAGAAGATTGTTTTGAAACTGTGCGTAGAGCGTGACGGAAGATGAGAGAGGTGGGACGGAGGATGAGCATTTAATGGATATAAGAAACAAGGAGAAGAAGAAGCAGAATGTTGAGCTAATATGCACGGGATGATCATGACTTCATTACGCCGCCGGGTCTGGCTCCGTTGCGCGGGGTCGTGGCGTGGGAGAGGCATGGCAATGCAATGTCAATATTGACATCTAAGCATCTTGTTGACAGCTCTTAGTCTTTCAAACCTTTGTCACGCCCACTCTGATCTTCTCCAGCTTCTCGTTGACCTCCTGGTAGACCATCTTCTGTAGCTTCCCTCCTTCCTCACTCCTTGCGAACAGGGAGACATCTCTGGGTCTACAACTCGCCAGAAACTGTCCATGTGTTTCCTGTCCACTCATACCAGCGCTTGCCAGCGTCCTACTTCCCTGCTCTGTCGTCCGAGCTAATGCCAATCGTCCCAAATACATGCCCCAGCCTCCTTCTTCTCGAGATAACCCACTCCAGCAGAAACCAGGATCGACGAAGTTCAGCGTAATGGGGAATGAGGTAGCTGGATGTTCAGCAGCAAACTCGCGACAATAGAAGACCTCAAGCAATTCTACAAACAATATTATAGTTAATACAATTCATGAGCATCTTTTATCTCAATTGGTAAAGTAAACTTACTTGACACGTTATACCTATCGTTCATTACCGCCGTCTTTGGGTCATTGAGCACGTCGAAGAGCTTGCCGCCCGGTTGCACCTTTGACCTCTCAGATAATTGTGCCCAGAAATGTACGCCAGAGCTGATGATGGTCAATGTCGGACGAACGCTAAACTTCTGTGCCGTCTCCTTAAGCTTAGGAATGAGCATGTTTGCAAGTAGGAACGTCGATATAACGTTGACCGTGATTGTGCTCTCATTGTCCTCCATCTTCACATACTGATATGTAGCAATCCCCGCATTCTCAATCACGATATCAATCCGTTCCAGCTCTCGCTCGCAGCGCTCCGCAAACGCCTGCACGCTCTTGTATGAGCCCAAGTCGAGCTCCCAGACTTGAATGCGCTTGGCTGCGTCTTCTGCTTGTGCGACATCACCGCCTGTCGGACCTTGCGATACCCATTGCGTCTTTGCTGTTGTGACTTTGAGGGATGTGAGGATGTCTTGACGGGCTTCTTCACCTTTGGTGGTGTTGCGGACGGCTAAGATGAGCTTGGAGACGCCTAGTTGAGCGTATTTGCGAGCGGCTTCGAGACCTAGCCCGGTGTTGGAACCAGTGATGATGGCTGTCTTGCCTACAAGAGATTCTTGAGGATCAGGAACAGAGGCGACGAATTGATCGTAGAGGAAAGTTGAGAATGATTCTGCCATTTGCTTGTGGTGATGTGCAGGGTATGGTGGATAGGAAGATATGAGGGAGCAGTGAGCTGCTACTTTTGATGTGGTAATTTGAGGACTATGAGTAGTGTAAGTAGATAGGGATCAGAACAAAGCTGTGACAAGGTTGCATCTATAACAAATGGTCTTTGAGAGTCGGAAGCTCTATTGACACCTTCGGCCTAACTTTGTACCTTTCCCGAGTCGGCTTGGCATGGAAAGATCGCCGGAGTTATCGTAAATAAGAATGGAGTGCTTGTTCCCTCGCCTTCTCGTCCTACATACACCAAGGTCATTCTGGAATATGGAGTCTGGATTTGGAAGCTAGGCCCAGTCATGAGTATTTAGAAAGTGAAGTATCGTTTATACGCTACTTGAAAGTCTAGGACGGCAGATAACACTACCATCAATAGTATATACAGCATCAGCAGGCATGCACCTCAAGCCCATTTGCCTAACAATGCCATGAGACCTGCCCCTAGGCACATCAGACCGAAAGCTGCCAGTATCTGTTTGATAGGTGCCTTTGTCATTTCGGAGGAGAACATGAACTAGACAAGATATGTTAGCTGAAATTGCTAGATAGAATTGTGTAGTTTTATGGGCCTACCTCGTGTGCCATCAGTTCAACGAGTCCAGTATAGATCAGGATACCAGCTGAAATCGAGTCAAAGACGCCATTAACAATCAAAGTCGTTGCTGAGCCAGGTGGGTATGTTTTACGCACACCCAATCCAATTGCGATAGCAATGGGTGTGGTAATGCCATAAGCTCCAGCCAGGATATAAGGTGTCCATCTCTTACTCTTGGGCCAGGGAACTGATGCGAGTCGTGATCCTAACCCAAGTCCTTCGAATGTTTGGTGGAAGACTAGAACAACGTAGAGCGTTTTAAACTCATCTCCAGCTACGGCCAGTGTAAGGCCAACAAAGATTGAATGGAAGATGACGCCGAATTCCAAGATGAAAATACCCGTGAGCTGGGCGCTGTATGCTTCCGGAAGTATCGTCATATCCTTTTGCTGCCAGTTTACAGCAATGTCTTCGTTGTCCGTATGGTCTCTGGCATGACCATGGTGATCTTCTCCAGGCATATGTGTCATGCCTCTACCTTGTTCCAATTCGTACTCAATCGGTACTTTGCCATTAAGCTGCGAGGATGCATCGTCGAGGAAATTACCGCTGCTATTTGTGGGTGTGTCGAGCTGTGTTTGAGCATGATTGTGGGCCTGGCCATGTGAATGACCATGGCCATCGTCTTCATTGCCAAATTTGGCATATCGCATGACCATCAGTTCAAGAAAGAAAAGCACGAAGATAGTCATCAGTGCTATCCCTTCTGCCCAATCATAGTCTGTGATTGGTCCTGTCAGACATGGATCTGTGAGTGAGTCTACCGCTGGTGCGAGCAGGTGTATAAATGCAGTAGCTATGATGACTCCCGAGCCAAAATACTTTGCGATGAAAAATGCCCACTCGGGCATACCGACTGCTGCATGTCGGCGTGAAAATACGGGAAACCATGCCCCTGCTTGATGTCAGTCACTGAACTGAAATTGTCAGGCGTAAAGACTTACCTAAAGATGATCCGACAAGTATCACAAAGATACTCGAGACACGAGCACCCAATTGGCCATCATAACCATTGCCAGTATTACACTCCGACATCTTCTCCCTCGACACCTATATATACACCTTTATCTCGCTTCCAGGCAATGTCCTTTTCCCAAAGCTTTTGTCCTTATTTCGGCAGGCTTCAGAATATCGCAAGAGTGTTTCACTTGGATCAGTCAACGTAATGAATGTGATGTTCGTAAGAGGTGCTCTGGAAAGATTGGACGTGGCGATTTTATGTGAAAAGGAGTGAGAATGAAGAGGAGATGAGGTTGCGCTGGTTGGATTATAGACTTTGACGTCGCCGGTTGAACGGACTCGATTTTTTGGAGGACCAGGTCCAGCAAGGTCCTCAAAATCATCACCAGATGCCAAAAGAAGGCTATTACGTAATGAGCTCCTTCTTCCCATTGGACTTTCCATTGTCGACTGATAACCTCACTTCCTCATGTCTTTTTGGAAACCATTGCGTCTGTGATTGTTGTGGACTTGCTCTCCTAAACAATAGCTGCGTGTGAAGGATGCTAGCTTATGTTGTGTTCTTGGTGCTTTGTGACCATAAACTTGGCGATCATGATCGTTGAGTCGATCAATCTCACCAAATTTGCTGTGTCAACGTCGACCTTCCACATCCGTACAAACACTTTCTCTGATGCAGTCTATCAGTAGTGAGTCAAAGCAGCAAGGTGACAGCTGAGATGATATTCATACGAGGAATGCACAGTGATGGCTATGGACCACTGCAATAAAAGGATATCTACATCTCGCCTCAATCTACAAAGACATTCAAGCTAGCAAATCTTTCTTCCCCAACTACTGCCTGATACTCGTGTCTTCCTCTCTTTCACCAATGCAGAGCTCCTTCATGTGCAGAGTTTGTGCTGTATCGTTCGATGAGCAATCAGTTCGACGAGAACATATGCGACATCCCTGGCAGTAAGTGCTAACAAGGCTGTGTTGGCTGCTACCATGCTCACTCAAATCCAGTGTGTTCAACCTGAAGCGCAGACTGATAGAAGAAACTTCAATATCCTGGCTCGAATTCGAGGAAAAGCACAATGCCCCAGAAGTAACACCAGAGCACAAAAAGTCCTCCAAGGGCCAATCTATCAGAACCGAGCGCACATCCAGTCGACATGATAGTGTCCAGAATTGGCATGATATCTTGCCATCGCAATGCCTCTTTTGTCGAAAGCAAGCTCAATCTGTCGACGCAAATTTGCTGCACATGGCATCTGCTCACAGTTTCCACATTCCAGATATTGAGCAACTGCAAACAGACACGGAGACACTAATAGACTATCTTCGATGCGTCATCTATGAATTCAATTCTTGCCTCTTTTGCGGTTTTTCAAAATACTCTGCAGAGGCAGCCAAGGCACATATGATCTCGAAGGGACACTGCATGCTTGACATGAGCGAAGGATCTGACTTTCTGGACTTCTGGATGGTCGAAAAGGTATTCCTAGAAGACGATAATGCAGCCTCTGAAGATGCAGTTCCTTCGCAACCCCCAAAGCTCGATGGAGGCGCAAAGAAACTGTCAGAGACGGAGATGTTACTACCTTCAGGCGTACGAGTCTTTGCACCAAGCGAAGTATCGACTAGCTTTGGCAGAGGCGCTTCAACCTCGTCACGAAAAGCGTCTGCTCCACGACGAATAGCGGAGGTACAAAACGCCATATACTCGTCTTCGTCAACAACCAACCCAATTCATACCAGATCTCTGGCAATGAGAGATACAATGGGCCTCATTGGTCTTCCCGATCAGCAACGACGAGCTTTAGCAGCTACCGAGCACAAGATCATGAAGAGAGAGAACAGGGCTATGTTTCAGCAACGATGGATAGTAGAGAAGATTGCCAATCGACAGAAGAACTTCAAGGTAAGCTTATGGTATCGTCTCGTGAGGAGTGCTGACTAAATTTTATTCAATCTTTAGTCGGATGTTCCTGGTCGCAAGAACGGATGAGCAGTGTATATCGAGTTGATCACTATAATCCTTGACGATATGTTTCAAGAACTTGTTTGGTGTTACAGACTTGTTTCAAAATGTAATACAAATGGTCTTCAGCCGGGTTTGCGGCAGCATCAGATCGGAATTGAAGCCGCAGACGATCTTTAGACTTTTTGAAGCTCTCCCCGCAGCTTTGTGGCTTTAGCTAGCTCCTCAACCGTGATTATGTTTTGTCGATGGCCGCGATCGATCCAGGATTGTCAAAACTGGATGACGACGCGAGAATCTGGTGACGGTCGACCACGAAAAGTAACAGCCTGCTGGTTTCAGCATGAAGCAAATAATGGAGGGAAACTACATACCAGGCAGCACGATGATATACTCATTAAGTACACGTCCAGGCAAGCTTGTCGGAGCCGACGATCCTGCCAAACAGAGAGGATTTATCTCCTCGTGGGCGATGATCATACTATACGTCACCAAGTCACCAAAACCAGTTTCGTAGTAGGTGGACCCTGCATCCTGCATGCGCCTCTGTGAAAGCTCTTCTTTAAGCTCTTTGCTGCCTTCGCTTCTGCTTTCAACTTCTCTTTCATCCCATCAAACACACATCCCTCCATCAATAACTCGCCATCATGATTGTTGATCCCGCACAAGTTATGGCTAACTTCCCCAAGTTGCCATCTGAGACCTATGGCAACCCCATCTCGTCCTTGACCTCCAAGTTCGGCTCAGCCACTTCTCAGATCCCCTCCATCACATCTGGCATTGCTTCCACTTTGTCATCTGCTACCTCCAGCGTTGCCTCCAGCTTGTCATCTGCTACCTCCGGCGCTGGCTCAAGCTTCGCATCTGTCACCTCCAGCCTGGCTAGCACTGCTACCCACACCCACCACCACTCCGCCACTTCTGTCGCTCCTATCCCCTCGGTTATCCCTGGCAACAACGCTATCTACGAGCAGGCCGGTGATGCTGGTCAGAGGACTCTATGGTACGTAGCACAAGATGAAAACCAGACATCGCTGTGGCTAACATACACTTCAGGGTGGTCTTCGTGATCATGGCCATTGCCACTGCTGCTTTCTCTGCCATGTCATGGAACATCCCTATTGTAAGTTCAAACAATCATCTGAGATTAACTACCTGTGTCTAACATGAACAACAGGGCAAGCGTCTTTACCACATCATCACCACCATCATCGTCATGACTGCCGCCATCTCCTACTTCGCCATGGCCGTTGGTGACGGTATCTCTTACCACCACACGACCATCACCGAGCAGCACAAGCACGTTCCCGACACTACCCAGGACGTCTACCGCCAGGTCTACTGGGCCCGTTACGTGGACTGGTCTATCACCACCCCCATGCTCCTTCTCGATCTCGCCCTTCTTGCTGGCATGAACGGCGCCTACATCTTCCTCGCCATTGTTGCTGATCTCGTCATGGTCTTGACTGGTCTCTTTGCTGCTTTCGGTAGTGAGAGCAACCCTGGCAAGTGGGGATACTACACCATTGCCTGCATTGCCTACCTCGTCATCATCTGGCAC
>Ga0160428_1001159_pt1 | contig 21576 bp, 18 predicted proteins | sample SolpanmetagenomM_FD_108198 | JGI IMG/M metagenome (GOLD analysis project Ga0160428, IMG submission 108198) | Solar panel surface microbial communities from Lawrence Berkeley National Laboratory, California, USA - M | ecosystem: Engineered > Built environment > Solar panel > Unclassified ... | reverse complement strand
AGGATATTGGCCATCCTGTACTTCGAGGACGAACTCGCGCTTGCGGAATTTTTCGCTTACCTGCTGTTCGTCAAAGATTTCGTGCAGGCGGCCGGTTACGTCGTATGCCATCGGAAAGGGGAATTTTAAAATGAAGAAAACCTAGGGTCAAACCTACGAAAAAAAACTGAGGAAGGCCGGCGGCGGGCTGGTTACTGGCGGCTTTTGACGCCCGTTTTTCAGGTAGTTACCGCTTGTTTGGCTAAAAAAAATAGTGCGCGTTTGGCTGAATAAGCACTTGAAAGCTAGTTCCTTATTAGGGCGGTCGTGTTTTTTAAACCGTATTTGCGCCCAGAAAGTGCCGTTCTTGCGGCAGAAACCCACTTGATTAGTAAGTAAAAATATGTTTTCTCTTGCTCTGCACGGCGGGGCGGGCACCATTGCCCGCGCCACCCTTACGCCCGCCCTCGAAGCTGATTACCGCGCCGCGCTCAGCGCTGCCTTGGCCACGGGCACGGCGCTACTGGCCCAGGGTGCGCCCGCCCTTGATGCCGTGGAGGCTACCGTGCGTAGCCTCGAAGACTGTCCGCTCTTTAATGCCGGACGCGGGGCCGTGTTCACCCACGAGGGTCACCACGAGATGGACGCCGCCCTCATGGACGGGGCCAGCCGCCGGGCCGGCGCCGTGGCTGGCGTGCGGGCGGTGCAAAATCCCATCCGGGCTGCCCGCCTGGTAATGGAACAGACCGAGCACGTGCTGCTGGCCTACCCTGGCGCCGAGGTGCTCGCCCGCGAGCACGGCCTGCCGATGCAGCCGGCCGAATACTTTTTCACTCAGCAGCGGTTCGACCAGTTGCAGGAGGCCATTGCGGCCGGCCGCATGCAGCTCGACCACGCCGCCAGCCCGGCCCCGGACCCCAACTGGAAAAAAGGTACCGTGGGCGCCGTGGCCCGCGACCAGCGCGGGCACCTGGCCGCGGCCACCAGCACCGGTGGCATGACCAACAAGCGCTACTCGCGCATCGGCGACACGCCGCTCATCGGGGCGGGCACCTGGGCCGACGAGCGGTGCGCCATCAGTTGCACCGGGCACGGCGAGTATTTTATCCGGGCCGTGGTGGGCTACGACGTGGCCTGCCTCATGGAGTACAAGGGGCTGAGCCTGGCCGAGGCCTGCCGCGTGGTGGTGCACGACAAGCTGGCGCCGGTGGGCGGCGAGGGCGGCCTCATCGCCGTGGATGCGGCCGGCAACCTGGCGCTGCCCTTTAACTCGGACGGCATGTACCGCGCCAGCCGCAACGCGGCGGGGGAGGAGCTGGTAGCTATTTACTAGGCTATGCCAACCGTGCAAAGCTCCACTAAAAACGGCCCGCACAGCGGGCCGTTTTTAGTGGAAAAGCGCGCCGTACTCCACCGGGCACGGCCGGTACTAGCAAGCAGTTCCGGCTACGGCTTCCTTGCTCACGTAGAATTTGCGCTCCGTCATGCAGTAGACGTTGCCCTTGGCCAGCACGTGCATCCTGATGTTTTCGATGGAGAGTGTGGTGCCCTTCTTGGCGGCGGCGGCATTGTTGTGGGCAATGTCGTAGCCGTCGAGAATAATGACGAGGTTCGAGCCGATAGTTTCGACCAGGTGGCCATCGGTAATGAGTACGCCGGTGTCTTCGCCCAGCCCGATGCCGATGAGCTTGGGGTAAAGGGCTACTGCCTCGATGAGCCGGCCGAAGCGCCCGCGCTTCACGAAGTGCGAGTCGATGATGGAGGGCGGCGACAAACTCAGGCCAGTGCCCATTTTCACGGCGCCCTTGAGCAGGGCATCGGGCACCGAGCCACCGCGTATCATGTGGTGCGACATGGCCATGGCCCCGGCGCTGGTGCCGGCAATCACGAAGTCGGGCTCGGCGTGGTAGCGGCGGGTGAGAATAGCGAGAAATTCGCTCTCACCAAACATCTCGCGCAGCCGCGATTGGTTGCCCCCCGAAAACATCACTACATCGGCGGCCAGCAAGCGGGTCAGGTACTCGGGCTGCCGGGCGTCCTGGGGCGTGCGAATGTCCATGATGCCCACGTTGTGGCAATTGAGCATGGCGAAGGAGCCCGTATAAATAGGCGCCACTTCCTGCGGAATCATGGAGGCGGTGGTGACGACCTCAATGCGCGGGTCGGCTTTGCCCGACTCCGACACGACGCGCTTGAGAATGCCTAGTTCGAAAAAGTTGAGGTAGTACTGGCGCTTGCTGCGCACGGTAGGGTAAGTACCCTTGTCCTCGTTGCCCCCAATGGCGATGAGCTTGCCGCGCGGAATAAGATTTTTCAATGGTAACCGATAAGCTGATTGGAAGAAGGCAAAAGTACGGAACGCGGCAGGGCGAGCCGCCGCGCGCGGTCCGAGAATAACCGCGTGCGCCAGCCCAGCCACTTAGGCCAGCAGCGCATCGAGCGTGCTCGTAGCCACCGCGTGGTAGTTGGGTCGGGCCCGCCGGTAAATTTCCTGGGCCCGCGCCCGGCCGCCGGGCGTGGCTAGCAGCGCTCGGTAGAGGGGCACCAAAAACTTGCGCCGCCCCATGTGCTGCAAAAAACTGGCCAGCGCGGCATCGGCCGGCGCGTAGCCCGCCCGCAGCGCCAGCGCAAACCACGCCACTAGTAGCTCGGCGTTGCCGGAAGCCGTGAACTGAAAGGTGGCGTCGAGCCGGGCCAGCTCGGCGGCGGAAAGGGTAGGGGGAAGGCCGCGCAGAAAGTGCTCCCACTCCTGGCTGGCCCAGTGCGTAGTCAGCGGCTGGAGCGCGGTGGGCGGGGTGCCGGCCGCCCGACTGGCCAGCGCAGCCTCGACCGCCGCAAAGCGAGCCGACTGCGCCACGGGCGCGCCGGGCGGCAGGCCGGGCCCGTCGAGCCAGGCGGGCAGGTCGAGGCGGGCGGCCTCGGCGGGCGTCAGCAGCGCGCTACGGAGGTAGGCGGCGAAGCGGTCGGTGTCCATACTCCGAAAGCTGAAGCGTGCAAAGTACTCCGTGATAAAGGCGTCGAGGCGCGGGCGGCCCACGAGGCCTTCTATAGTAAGGAGCAGGAGGCAGCCCTTTTCGTAGGCAATGTCGTTGAGGCCGTCGTCGGGGTCACGGCCGGCGAGGTGCAGGCGCAGGTGCGTGGCGGGGCTAGTAGCGCCCAGCTCCGCGAGGGTCTGCTGCAAGTCGGCTTCGCCCAGCACTTGCAGCATGTCAGCGTAGGGCCGGCCGTATAGCTGCTCCATAATACGGCGCTCAAAGTACACCGTGAAGCCTTCATTCAGCCAGAAGTCGTTCCAGGTGGCATTGGTCACCAGGTTACCGCTCCACGAGTGGGCCAGCTCATGCGCTACTAAGCTCGTCAGGCTGCGGTCGCCGGCCAGAATAGTAGGTGTTACAAATGTTAAAACCGGATTTTCCATTCCCCCGAACGGAAAGCTGGGTGGTAACACAAGTAAATCATAGCGGCCCCATCGATAGGGTCCATACAATTGTTCGGCCGCTGCCACCATGTGCGGTAGCTCACTAAACTCGTGGGTAGCGCCGGCCAGTGTGGCCGGCTCGGCATACACGCCGGTGCGCGCATCGAGCGGCATAAAGTCGAGCCGGCCCACGGCCAGTGCCAGCAGGTAGGCAGGTACTGGCTGCGGCTGCCGGAAGTGGTAGCGACCGTCGGCGGCGAGGGTCTGCGGGTTTTCGGCGCTCATCAAAGCGAGGAGCTGGCCGCGCTGCTCGCCTACAATCTCAATGGCTGCCTCGTAGGTGAAGCGGCGGCCCGGCGAGTCGGGGCAGGGCAGCCAGGTGCGCGCCAGGATGGCCTGCGACTGCGTGAACAGGAACGGGTGCTGGCCCGCCGTCTGGCTTGGGGCTAGCCACTGCAAGGCCGCCGCACCGGGCGCCGTGCAGTAGGCAATGCGCACGGCCGTAGTGCCGGCCGGTAGCGCAATGCGCAGCGCCTGCCCCAGCACGGCGTCGGGCGCGGCTAGGGTGTGCGGGGTGGGGGCCAGGGAGCCCGAGGCTCCGGCAGTCTGGACGTACTCGATGCGGAGGTCGCGCGTGTCGAGCACCAGTTCGGTAGCGGCGGCCGGGGGCTCGGCCAGCAGCCAGGTGGCCGAGCCGGCCAGTGTTTGGCTGGTAAAGTCAACGGCGAGTTCCAGCCGCAGGTGGTGCAGCGGCGGGCCAGCGGCGTAGCTGTGCGGGTCGGTGGGCCCGGCCGTAACCGGGGATAACTGGGCGGCTTGCGGAGTAGCAGGCATTAGGAAGCGAAAGGAAAATGAAACCGAAAAAGCACAGTAGCAGAAAAAGCATAGCAGGGGAGAAGTCCCAACCTATTGCCGCCCGGACAACGAAATACAGACGGCCAAGGCTGGGGCCAGCATAGGTAGTCCTGAAAACGGCCACCTACCGGCTGCCAGCACGGGCGGCCTTAGCCGGCTAAGGCCGCGCTGCATTACAGTAAAAAGTACGAGCGGTACTGCCAGTTGGCCGACCGGTTGTGCGGCATTGGGCGCGTTATTTGCGTTGGCTTTGGCCGGGCCATACAACCTGCCCGGTACCTGCTCAGTAAAACGAGCTTCTCCAAACCCATTTCGGTGCGGCAGCAGCAGGCCGTTTCGCGGCCCTGCCCGCTGGCTGCTACCGATTCTACCTCTTGCTAATGTTGCATAAAATCCGATTTTATTTCCTCACCGCAGCCCTCTTCGTCGGGTTGCTCAGCATGCCAAGCTTCTTGGTTTCGTGCAATAGCCAGACCGAGCCCAGTGACCAGGCAAGCTCCAAAACCGGCACTGTTACTAACGCCAGCGTAGGGGGCGCTGAGTTGCATCTCGACAGCGTGTACGTTATCCGGGCCATGCAGGCCGATGCGCACTTTAAAGCGCAGGAGCGCTGGGCACGCAAATTCTACCGCGAGCGGCAGTTTCGGCTGGGTTGGTTCCGCCAGCATCAGCTCGTGCCCCAGGCCGGTACTCTCCTGACCGTAATAGATAAAGCAAAAGATGATGGCCTGGACCCTAAACGTTATCCAGTCAGCACGATAAACACCATGATAACCGAGCTGAAAAGCGCCGGGCAGGACACTGCGCGCCGTAATCAGCTGGAGCGTAAGCTCGACGTAGCCCTGTCGGGCACGTATTTCGCGTGGGCGTCGGACTACTACCGGGGCGTGGCCAACCCCCGCGATACCAAGAACGATGCCTGGAAAGTCAAGCGCAATAAGATTAAGCTGGACCATGCCCTGATGACCATTTTGCGGGAGCGCGAAAGCACGTACCCTTACTACGACTTCGCTCCCCTGCACCCCGAGTACAATAATCTGAAGCGTGCCCTGGCGCTGCTGCGTGCCCGGCAGGCGGCCGGTGGCTGGCCTACCCTGCCGGGCACTACCCACCTCAAGCCCGGCGATGCAGTGCCCGTGGTAGGGCTGCTGCGTCAGCGCCTGCTGGGAGGTGAGGCTACCGGCCAGGCCCCGGCTACCGTGGCTGCTACTGCCACACCGGTTAGCAGCAACACTGCTACCGCCACCACCTATGACCCCACGCTGGTGGCTGCCGTGAAAAACTTTCAGAACGACTTAGGCCTGCCGCCCACCGGCCTAGTGAGCGGCGAAACCCTGCGCCAACTCAACGTGCCCATTCAGGAGCGCATCAATCAGGTTATTCTGAATATGGAGCGCTGGCGCTGGCTGCCCAAGAAGTTCGAGCCCGATTACCTCATCGTGAATATTCCGGAGTATCGGCTGCGGGTGTATGAGCAGGGTAAGGAAGCCCTTACCATGCGCGTCATCGTAGGCAAGACCCTTACCGCTACGCCAGTGTTTTCCGATAAAATGGAATATGTGGTATTATCTCCCTATTGGAACGTGCCCTACAGCATTATCGACAAGGAGCTGCGCGCAAAGCTGGTGGCTAATCCTGGCTATCTGGAGCACCTCGATATGGAGGTGGTAAAGGGGTACGGCCGCAAAGCTACTGTCATCGACCCCTCCACTATCGACTGGGCCAATGTGACGCAGGATAACTTCAAGTATACCGTGCGCCGCCGCCCGGGCCCCAAAAACGACCTGGGAGAAGTGAAGTTTATCTTTCCAAACTCGAATGATATCTACCTCCACGACACGCCGCACGATGAGTTGTTTTCCCAGACCAAACGCAATTTCAGCCACGGCTGCGTGCGGGTAGAGGAGCCCGTTAAGCTGGCTACCTACCTGCTGCGCGACACCCCCAACTGGAGCCAGCCCGTCATTGAAGACACCATTGCCCAGCGCCGGGAGAAGTACATTACCCTAAAAGAGAAGCTGCCCGTGTACCTCGTGTACCTCACCGCCTGGGCCGATGCCAACGGCCACGCCCACTTCCGCGATGACATTTATGGTCACGATAAATCGCTGGCAGAGGAGTATTTTAATTAAGCTGAATCATTGGCGTGCTTACCTCATTGGCAAGCACTGCCAGCCCTCGTGAGCTAACGAAACGCTCTGGCTACAGCAAGTAGTCAGAGCGTTTTTTTGTGCCCTGTGCAAGTAAAACAATTGTAATGAGCTAAGGTATTCACTGCTGCTAGTCTGATAATACATTTTGTAAATTCCCTCTAATTTCCAATTGTTTAATCACATTTGTTAGAGCCAATTCACTTAAATTATTTTTGTAAATAGGAGCTAGAAAAAGGTCATTCAATTGCTACTGAAGATTGCGTCGTACATTTGTAACGTAACTTGTTTTCTATGGTAACGCGCATCCGGCAACTGCTCGATTGGCAGCAGCTTAGTCCTACTCAATTTGCTGACCTTATTGGGGTGGGTCGGCCAGTCGTTAGCCACATCCTGAGTGAGCGCAACAAACCCAGCTTGGAGGTAGTGCAGCGCATTATTGCGGCTTTTCCGGCGGTATCGCTGTCTTGGCTGCTAAGCGGCAGCGGCGCGATGCTGGATGGCGCTGCCGCCGGGGAGCTAGCCCCCTCTACCCTTGCTGCCCGTGCGGCTATCCAGGAGGAGGCCCGGCCGTCGCAGCCGGTACCCGTACTATCGGTGCCGGCTGTGGCTCCCCCGGCCGTCAGCAGCGCAGCGGCCCGCGTGTCTCAGGTTGCCAGCCCGGCGCCCATTGACTCGGTAGCCCCTCCGTTGCCCAGCGCCCCGTACTATTCCCCTATCCCCGTGGCTGCGCCCGTTGCACCCGCCAAGCCAGCACCGGCCCGCTTTACGGCCTCCCGCCCCCGGGTAGCTGTGGCTGCTTCGCCATCGCCTGCGGCGGCCGCGCCCCAGGCCCCGACGGCTGCTCGCACGCCGGTGGCCGCTGTACTCTCACCCGAATTGCCAATTACTGACTACCCAGCGGCTGCTCCAGTCGCTCCGGCTGCCCCCACTGCCCCGCCAAGTGTAGGCCCTCCGGCCGTGGGCTTGCCTCAGCCAGCCGCTACGGAGGCCACCGCCTTATTGCCTTTTCTAGGTGAGCCAGGCAAAGCCATCCGGCGCATCGTCATCTTTTATCGCGACGGTTCTTTCGCCGATTATCAGCCCGAAGCGTAGAATTGTCGGGCCGGCAGTCGCTTAAAAGAGAAGTAGCAAGCTGCTAATGCAACTAGCTGGCGGTAATTCGACTCTTATGGCTGCAACACGGATTTCGCGTAGGCCCAGTCCCGAATTTGCTAGCTGGCGAGTAGCGAGCAAATCTATTGCGTGGGCAACAGGACTAAGCAATACCTAGCTTGTAGGCAAATAGACCAGTCGTGCAAGCTTCTATCAGGCATTGTGCGCTGGCTAAAGCGCTTATCTGATGATGATAGGTTAAAAGTGCTATTTCAGCAAAAGCGCTAAAGTGGTCTATAGCTCATCCTTACTCGCAGCTAACTCTCTAAATTAGCTGCTCTAAGCATTAAGAGCGTAAGTTGTAATAGTTAAATGGAAAAAGCCATCTCTCGCAGTTGACTAACGAAATTTTATGGTCAATATAAAAAACTGATTGTCAAAACTTAAAAGTGCCTAAGGTAAGGTTGTGATACAAGCTATATGAGGTCTTTCTGCCACGAGACAGTTTATTTTTTTTGTCCTACCGTGCGTGATAATCCTAGGCTTGCGTTATTTAGGCTTCTCTAACCCAGCGTGCTAATTTTTTTGTTGATTATTGCTCTTGAGAAAGTGCAGCTGAATGGTAGCTAATAACTTTCGCCTATTCTACTTGATTAAGTGGCTAGCAGCCTGCGGTCCTGCCGGGTTGTGTGGCTGATAGCAGAAGTTTAAAATGGCATATCAGCTGCCTGGGGCTATACAACCCATGTTGCCAGAGTTGAGAGAATGAGCTCGGCTAGCTTGCTAGCTAAAATAGCAGCTGACCAGCTTTTTCAATTGTTAACTGCCTGCCCGATAGGAGTAGGCTGACCTATTGTATTGAGAGTAGCCAGACGGATGCTTTGGCCAGCAGGTCCATCGGCTTGAGATGAAAACGAGGCGCAGTTTTAATGGTTGTGGCTTTCGTCTATGGGCCGTTAGCCTTACCTTCGCGGTATGAAAAGTCTGCGCACCTATTCCCTGCTGCTGGCCGCCAGCGCGGCCCTGTTCCTGACCGCTGCCTGCACCACCGCTCCCGACGCGGAGAAAGACCCCAGCGCGGATGCCGCCTACAAGCGGTCGCACCGCACCGAGATGTACCGCGAGGCGCAGCGTAGCAACGTCAACTATTAACTAGCTCCGGCTGGCTGCACACTGCTGCCACCGGGCCCCACGCAAAAGCCCCGGCTACGCACTAGGCGTAGCCGGGGCTTTTGCGTGGGGCCCGGTGGCGTTTTATGATGCCTCGACCGGAGTCAGCTCCGCAAAGGCAGGCAGGGACAGCGTAGCCAGGAGCCGCTGCTCCAGCAGGTCGGCCCAGGCGTGTAGGTAAAGCACCACGTCATCGCGCTGATTATGGCGCAGGGTATTGCGGCGCTCGAAGGGGATAGTGTGGCGCACGGCCGGGTCGCCAAGCTTTTCGAGATGGGTGAGGTCCTCGCGCGAAAAGCCTAGGGCTAACATCTCATCAATGGTCTGGTCAAAGGGCAGGCCGCTGGTGGGGCAATAGTCCACAAGCTGGCGCTCCCAGTCGCCGTAGCGCTGCATGGCCAGCGTATGAATTTCGGCCTTGGTGAGCTGCGTAATGGTCTGGGCCAGATGGCCGCAGTTACAGCTACCCATGTGGCCCCACTGGTAGGGAGCCTCGGTAGTCAGGCGGCGGGCCGTATCGCGCAGGGCCTGAATAAGGGGGAGGGAAACGCGGGAAGTCATAACTAGTGAGCTAGGAAAGCGGCGTTAAAGTAATGGCAGTGAGCTAGCAGAACAAGCTTTGGTGCCCGGTTTTTGTTTCTGGCCGGGCAAAAAAGAATCCGGTAGCGCCGGCCGTAGGGCACAGCGCTACCGGATTCTGGCTGCGATAAGGCTACCGCCGGCCTAGTGGCCGCTGGGGCTACTGGGGCCGGCGGTTGCCGCCACCTTCGCCACCGCCGCTGCGGCCACCCTGGAAGGGCCGGCTGCTGCGCTGGCCGCCGCCGGCCGGGCGCTCGCCGCTGCCGCCCGACTGGGGCCGGCCCCCGCCGCGGTGCTCGCTACGGCCGCCGCCCGAAGTGCTGCCGCTGGAGCGCGGCGCCCCGCTACGGCCCTGGCCGCTGCCACTGCCACCGCGCCCGTCGCGGGCGGGCCGGCCCGCCGGGCCTTTGGGCCGGATAATGCGCTCGTTACCCATCAAGGATACCGGGGCTACGCTGTTGGTGGAGTAAGGGTGCTCCTTATCCACGTCGAGTTGCTTGCGAATAAGCTTCTGAATATCTTGCAGATATGCGCGCTCTTCCTCCTCTACAAATGTAAATGCCGTACCAAATGCGCCGGCCCGGCCCGTGCGGCCGATGCGGTGCACGTAGGTTTCGGGCTCGTTGGGTACTTCGTAGTTGATGACGTGGGTCAGCTCATCCACGTCGATGCCGCGGGCGGCGATGTCGGTGGCTACAAGCACGCGGGTGGTGCCGGCCTTGAAGTTGCTGAGGGCGCGCTGGCGGTGGTTCTGGCTTTTGTTGCCGTGAATGGCCTCGGCCGTAATTTGGGCCTTCTCCAAGGTCTCGGTCACCTTGTTGGCGCCGTGCTTGGTGCGGGTGAAGACTAGCACGCGCTTGATGGCGGGGTCCTTGAGCACGTGGCGGAGCAGGGCGGGCTTGTCGTTTTTATCAACCAGGAATACCGACTGCGTCACCGTGTCGGCGGTACTTGACACGGGCGTCACGGCCACCTGCACCGGGTTGGGGCGCAGGATGGTGGCCGAAAGCTCCTTAATCACGTTCGGCATGGTGGCCGAGAAAAACAGGCTCTGGCGGCCGGCCGGCAGCTTAGGCAGGATGCGCTTGATGTCGTGGATGAAGCCCATGTCGAGCATGCGGTCGGCCTCATCGAGTACGAATACTTCGAGGTGCTGCAAGTTCACGTAGCCCTGGTTCATCAAATCGAGCAGGCGGCCGGGGGTGGCGACCAAGATTTCGACGCCGCGCTGGAGCGCCTGCACCTGCGGGTTCTGGCCTACGCCGCCGAAAATGACGGTCGAGCGCAGCTGGGGCAGGTGGCGGCCGTAGGCCTTAAAGCTTTCGCCAATCTGGATGGCTAGCTCGCGCGTCGGCGTGAGCACGAGGCAGCGCACGCGGCCGCGCGGGCCCTGGGCGGTCTTCTGGGTCTGGGCCGTCTGGTGCAGAATCTGGAGAATCGGCACCGAGAAGGCGGCCGTTTTGCCGGTGCCCGTCTGGGCCACACCCAGCAGGTCGTGGCCTTCGAGCACCTGCGGAATGGCTTGCTGCTGAATAGGCGTGGGGGTAGTATAGCCTTCTTCGCTCAGGGCGCGCAGAATGGGCTCAATCAGGTTGAGGTCGTTAAAGGTCATGAAGAGGGGAGCCACCCGCCCGGTGGGTGGTGGCCGGGGCGGAGGCCATCGGCTGCCTTCGCGAATACTAGGAAAATGGGAGGGAAAGCCCGCGCCTGGTGCCAAAGTGACGACGCGGCGGGCCGGCGGCCGTATACTTACGGCCAGCAGCTGGTCCGATTGCCAGGCTGCCTTCGGCGGCAAAGGTACCGCTTAAATCACCAACCCATGCAGATAGTTCACCGCGAGCGGGCCTACGACGGCCATTTTAAGCTCAACAAGCTCACCCTGAAAACGCCGGACGGCACCAAACTGCCCCGCGAGCAGTTTGCCCCCGGCCACGCCGTGGCGGCCCTCGTCTTCGACACCCAGCGCCGGCAGTACGTGCTGACCCGCCAGTTTCGGGTGGGCGCCGAGCGCGCGCTGCTCGAAATAGCGGCCGGTATGATTGACGGGGGCGAGCGCCCCGAAACGGCCGTGCGCCGCGAGCTGCACGAGGAGCTGGGCTACGAAGTGGACCAGCTTACCGAGCTAGTGACCATGTGGCCTTCGCCCGGCACCAGCGCCGAAACCATCGTCGTGTACTACGCCGAGGTGAGCCGCCAAACTGGCGCCGGCGGCGGGCTGGCCGAAGAAAACGAGCAAATTGAAATCGTGCGCCTCACGCGCGAGGAGCTGCTGGCCGAAAAGCTACAGGACGCCAAAACGCTGCTGGCCGTGCAGTGGGCGCAGCTGCACAAGGGCTAGCCAGTAGTCAAAAAAGAACGTCAGGCTGAACGCGGTAAAGCAGCTCGCCCGCCTCGTTGGAATACTAACCCAACGACGCGAACGAGATGCTTCCCTGCGTTCAGCCTGACCTTCTTTGAAAAGAGCGGTAGCCTTACTGCGGCGTCAGCTGGTACTCAAACTGCTGGCGCAGGCGTGTGTCGGTAATCACGAGCGTGAGCGGGCCCACGGCCGGGTCGAGCTTGATGAACGGAATGCTCTGCTTGTTCTGATACAGGTCGCGGCCGTAGAAGCGGCCGGTGCCGGGCTTGGGCGTGGCCGCGAATACTTCCTTGCCGTCCTTGGTGCGGGCGGCCAGCGTGAGCAGCGAGGGGTCGGCGTTTTTGGGGCCCTGGCGCCGGATATCGAGCACCAGTACCCCGCCGGGGGGCAGGGCAGCCAGCCGGCGCTGATACGTGGAGTCGGCCCAGTCGTGGATTTTGCGCAGCTCGTTGATGTCGGACAGCATTTCCTCGGGCGAGCGGTAGCACACGTGGGTATAGCTGCCCGTCACGTCGGCGTCCTCGTCGGTATTTTTGGTGATGTTGGCCACCACCGGGCACTCCGGGTTTTTTTGAGCAAACAGGTAGCGCTTGCGAGCCGGGCCGTTGGGGCTTTGGGCGTGGGCCGCCGTGGCCCCGCCCAGCAGCGCCAGCAGCAAGCCCGCCCGGAGAGTCGTAGAAAATTGCATTTTGCAGAGAATATAAAGTAGCCTGGCTGGAAAGTTGATTTGCGTGCTGCAAAGAACGGCAGCCCGCCCTGAATGCCGCGGCTTATTCGCCCAACTGGCCCCGCCGCTGCGCAAATTGATAGAAATGTAAGCCTGGCGTAATGCCGACTTAATAGCCGCCGTCGAGCTTTGAGCCATGCTAAAACTCGCTGACTGCAAACGCTTTTTATTGGACTGGCGGCCTTCCGGCGCGGGGCTGGTGTGGGTGCTGGCCCTGGGTTGGTGGCTGGTGCTGGGCCGGCCGCTGCGCCGCAGCCTGCGCCCGGCGCTGGGCAGCGCGGCCGGGGCGGCTTACCCCCCTGGCCCGCCCACCAAGCCCCGCCGCCCCAAGGCGTGCCCGCGCCCGGGCTACCCGCACCTGCCTTATTCGGCGGCCGCATGAGCCTCCCCACCACGCCGGCCCCGCGCCCGCCCAAAAAACGCCGTTTGGCCGTGGCCGTGGTCAGCGACGTGCACCTGGGCACCTACGGCTGCCACGCCCCCGAACTGCTGCGCTACCTCAAAAGCATCCGGCCCCAGGTGCTGGTGCTGAATGGCGACATCGTGGACATTTGGCAATTTTCGAAAAACTACTGGCCGCCCGCCCACATGCGGGTGGTGCGCTACCTGGCCGGGCTGGCCGCCAAGGGCACCCGCATCCATTACCTCACCGGCAACCACGACGAGCTACTGCGCAAATTTGCGGGCCTCAAGCTGGGTCATTTTCAGCTCGCTAACAAGCTGGTGCTCGACCTGCCCCACGGCCGCACCTGGCTGTTTCACGGCGACGTGTTCGACGTGAGCATGCGCCACGCGCGCTGGCTGGCCCGCCTCGGCGGCAAGGGCTACGACCTACTGATTTTGCTTAACCGGCTGGTTAACTTCGGCTTGCAGAAACTCGGGCGGCCCAAAGTAGCGCTGTCCAAAGCTGTGAAGGACCGCGTGAAAAGCGCCGTGAGCCTCGTCAGCGACTTCGAGCAGACGGCCGCCACCATTGCCGCCGACAACGGCTACCGCTACGTGGCCTGCGGCCACATTCACCAGCCCGAAATCAAGACCCTGGCTACGGCGCAGGGCGAGGTGACGTACCTCAACTCCGGCGACTGGGTCGAAAACCTCACCGCTCTCGAATACACCGCCGAGGCCGGCTGGGCGCTCTACCACTATGCCGACGACCCCCACATGCGGCCCCGTCCCGACGAAGCCCCCGACGTGCCCGACGACGCCGAACTGGCCGCCGATGCCGCCCCCGCTGACCTGCTCGCCGGGCTACTGGCCGAATTTAAACTGAAGTAAATGACTGTTTGGCTAAAACACTGCCTGACGTGCTGATTGCTGACTGATTTGAACATGAAAATCCTCTACGCCATCCAGGGCACCGGCAACGGCCACCTGATGCGCGCCCTCGACGTGGTGCCGCTGCTGCAAGCCCGCGTGGCGGCGCGAGGTGGGCAGCTCGACATCCTGGTGAGTGGCCCGCCCGCCGACCTACCGCTGCCCTTTGCCGTGCGCTACCGGGTGGGCGGCATGGGTTTTTTATTCGGTAAAAAGGGCGGTATCAACTTTGTAAAGACCTTTCGGCAGTTCAACTCGGCCGGGTTTGTGCACGACATTCGCCATCTGCCCGTGGCGCAATACGACTTGGTGCTCAATGACTTCGAGCCCGTGTCGGCCTGGGCCTGCCGGCTGCGCCAGCGCCCCTGCGTGGCCCTGAGCCACCAGAGCGCCGTGCTGCACCCCGCCGCCCCGCGCCCCAAGCAGGAGGACCCCGCCGGCCGGGCCGTGCTGCGCCACTACGCGCCCAGCACGGCCCAGTATGGCTTTCACTTTCAGGAATATGCGCCCGGTATCAGCACGCCCGTTATCCGGCAGCAGGTGCGCGCGCTGGTGCCCACCAACGAGGGCCACTACACGGTGTACCTGCCCGCCTTCGATGAGCAAACCCTGGTAAAGCGCCTGCGCTACCTGAGCCGCACGGTGCAGTGGGAGGTATTCTCCAAGCACAGCCCACGGCCCGCCACGCACGGCAACGTGCGGGTGTGGCCGGTGAGCAGCGGCGACTTTCTGCAAAGCCTGGCCCGCGCCCAGGGGGTACTCTGCGGCGCGGGCTTCGAAACGCCCGCCGAGGCGCTGTACCTGGGCAAGAAGCTGCTGGTCATTCCCATGAAGCAGCAATATGAGCAGCAGTGCAACGCCGCCGCGCTAGCCAAAATGGGCGTGCCCGTGGTGCGCGGCCTACGCGACAAGCACCTGCCGCGCCTCGCCGACTGGCTGCACCACGGCCAGCCCGTGCCCGTACACTACCCCGACCGCACCGGCGCGGTGCTCGACCAGCTGCTGGCCGAGCAGTTGGGCCGGGCGCCAGTGGCCCCAGCGCGGCCCCGCTAGCGGGCGAACTACCAGCGGCGCGGCCGTGTCTGCTGGCTGCGTACCCTACGTTTACGGCTTCTTTTATCCTCAACCGCCTTGCCCGCTACGGGCTGGCTCTGCTTGATGCCCGACGATTCTATCCTGTCTATTCAGCGCCCGTTGGTGCTGCCGCCGGCTTTCTTTCCGGGCACCACGCCCGCGTCGTTTTCGCGCGCCGACTTTGGGCCCGACTTTCACTGGGGCGCCGCCTGCGCCGCCTACCAGGTGGAGGGCGCCTGGCAGCAGCAGGGCAAGGGCCCGAGCATCTGGGATGAGTTTACGCGCCGGCCCAAGGCTGTGGCGCGGGGCGAGCACGCGCGCATTAGCACTGATTTTTTCAACCGCTACGAGCAGGATTTGGACCTGGCCCAGGGGCTGGGACTGACGGATTTCCGGTTCTCGGCCGCTTGGTCCCGGGTGCTGCCCGAGGGCACCGGGGCCGTGAACCGGCGCGGCCTCGACTTCTACGACCGCCTCGTGGATGCCTGCCTGGAGCGCGACCTGCGCCCCTGGCTCACGGTGTACCACTGGGATTTGCCGGCCGCCTTGCAGCAGCGCGGCGGCTGGGCCAACCGCGCCGTGACCGGCTGGCTGGCCGACTACGCCCAGGTACTGGCCCGCCGCCTCGGCGACCGTGTGCAGCATTGGATGGTGCTCAACGAGCCGATGGTATTCGTGGGGGCGGGGCACTTGCTGGGTATTCACGCGCCTGGCCGGCGCAGCCTGCCCGCCTTTCTGGCGGCGGCCCACCACGCCACCCTGGCCCAGGCCGAGGGCGGCCGGGCGCTGCGGGCGGCCCTGCCGGCGTCGGCGCGCATCGGCACCACGTTTTCGTGCTCCTACGTCACGCCCACCCGGCCCGGCCACGGCCCCAGCGAAGCCGCCGCCCGCCGCGTCGATGCCGTGCTGAATCGCCTGTTTGTGGAGCCGACCCTGGGCCTGGGCTACCCTACGGCCGAACTGCCGGCCCTGGGCTGGCTGCTGCGCCGCTACCAAAAGCCCGGCGACATCGAGCGCCTGAAGTTCGACTTCGACTTCTGGGGCGTGCAGAACTACACCCGCGAGGTGGTGCGCGCCGCTCCCTGGCTGCCGCTGCTGGGCGCGGCGCTGGTGCCCGCCGCCAAGCGCGGCGTGCCCGCCACCGAAATGGGCTGGGAGGTATTTCCCGAGTCAATTTACCACATGCTGAAGCAGTACGCCGCCTACCCCGGCGCGCCCGAGCTGTATATAACGGAGTCGGGCGCGGCCTTTGCCGACCACCCGCAGGCCGGCCGCGTGCCCGATGCGGCGCGCCTGGCCTACTACCAGGCGGCCATCGGGCAGGTGCTGCGCGCCCGCCGCGAGGGTGTGCGCGTCAACGGCTACTTCCCTTGGAGCTTCACCGACAACTTCGAGTGGGCCGAGGGCTACCGCCCGCGCTTCGGCCTGGTGCACGTCGATTACGAAACCCAGGAGCGGCTGGTCAAAGACTCGGGCCGCTGGTACGGCGAGTTTCTGGCCGGCGCCGAAGTGCGGGTAGGGGGAATTAAAAGCGATAAATGAGTGGAGCGCCCCCTCTTACTTTTAATGAAGCTGTTTAGGAAGGTACTCTATTCTCATCTCACGCGAACGTCCTGCTGAGCGCATTGCAACAGGACGTTCTGCCGGGGTGCCTGCCGCCCATTCAACGCGCTGCCTAGCGCGTGAGCAGCGTGGCGCGCACGTCCATAAACCGCTCGATGAGCCGCTCGGGCTGCTGCTCGTCAAACTCGCCGAAGCCCAGTACGAAGGCCGGCGTGGGCTGCACAAACTGCATGGCCGCGTGCACGGCGTCGAGGTAGGGCTGGAGGCGGGTGGGGTCGCCTTCGGCGGCGGCCAGTTCGGCATCCCAGCGCAGCGGCGCCGGGCCCTTGCGCACTAGAAAGGGTAATACAAACGGGATGTAGTGGCTGAAAACCGGATTTTCGGTGCTCGTGAGGCGCGTATCGGGCCACACGTGAAACGCGCTGAACGAAGCCGGCGGGGCCACCACGTAGCGCGCCTGCTCGTCGGTCATGGCCTCAAAGAGCGCCGCCCGGTTGGGCTGCGCGTAGAGCTGGGCGTAGGCCGTGTACCACACCGTGAGGCCTGCCTCGCTCACGAGCTGGTAGGGGTGAAACGAGCTGCTGAGCCCCACGCCGCCGTGGTTGCCGATGACGAGCGCATACAGTTGCCCGAACTTTTCAAGGTCGGTTGATTGGCGGTAGGGCTGGCTGCTGAGGCCGTAGAGGTAAAAGCTGGCGAAGTCGGCGGCCGTGGGCAGCGCCGGCGCGGGGGAAGCAGAAAAGTCGGACACGGAAAAAGGAGGCTGGAAAGCAGGCCGCCGGGTAGGGGCCGGGTGCGGGCGCAAAGTTCGGGCGCGGCCCGCTTCCCGGGGCCAGGGCAGTAGTACTTTCGGCGGGCCGCCGCGTAGTGACCTGACCATCTTCCTTTTCCCACCCCTCACCATGTCCGTTTCCCGTCGTCATTTTCTCCGGCAAGCCGCCGCCGTAGCCACTACGGCCGCCGTGGCCCCGCACGTCCTTGCCCACGAGGTGGCCAGCCAGCCATTTTTTGAAATCTCGCTGGCCCAGTGGTCGCTGCACAAAGCCTTATTCAGCAAGAAAATCGATAACCTCGATTTCCCGGCCATCGCCAAAAAGGACTATGGCATTAGCGTAGTGGAGTATGTCAACCAGTTTTTCAAAGACAAGGCCGAGGACACGAAATACCTAAGCAGCCTCTTGCAGCGCTGCCGCGATAATGGCGTGCGCAACCACCTCATCATGGTCGATGGCGAAGGTGAACTGGGCGCGCCCAACCAGGCCGAGCGGCAGAAGGCGGTCGAAAACCACTACAAATGGGTGGACGCCGCCACGTTTCTGGGCTGCCGCACCATCCGGGTCAATGCCTTCGGCAAGGGCTCGGCCGCCGAGGTGCAGGCGGCCGCCATCGACGGACTGCGCCGCCTGAGCGAGTACGCCGAGAAGCAAAAAATCAACGTTATCGTCGAAAACCACGGCAGCTACACCTCCGATGGGCAGTGGCTGTTGCGCACCATCCGGCAGGTTGGTAAGCCCGGCGTGGGCATTCTGCCCGATTTCGGCAACTTCTGCATCCGGCGCGATACGGGCGAGCTGTACCAGGGCACCTGCCTCGAATCGTACGATAAGTACCGGGCCATCCGAGAGTGGATGCCCCTGGCCAAGGGCGTGAGTGCCAAAACCTTCGAATTCGACGCGGCCGGCAATTGCGTCGAAACTGATTACAACAAGATGTTTCGCATCATCAAGGAATCGGGCTTTAAAGGCTACGTGGGCATTGAGTACGAAGGCGAAAAGCTGAGCGAGGACGAGGGCATCCGCAAAACCAAGGCGCTGCTGGAAAAGGTGGGCCGGGCGTAAGACCGCCTTCAACGGACTTAGGGCGTGTTTAGCTTTCACGAAAAACGCTTCTAGAGCGTCATGCTGAGCTTGTCGAAGCATCTCTACCGCTTCATCTGCACCGTTCAATGAAGCGATAGAGATGCTTCGACAAGCTCAGCATGACGTTCTTTTAAATTCCCAAATACGCTCTTAGGATGGGCTAGCAGCAGATACAAATCTCGCGGCATCACCCAAACCCTGCGCAGCTTCAGCAACAGCAGTACCGACCCCAACGGCGTCAACAAGCTCGCGGTGGGCGACAGCCTCCAGGTCGAGATACAAAACATCGACCCCAACGTCTACGAGTATTTCCGCACCCTCAACCTGATTCTGACCGTCGGCGGCGCCCCCAGCACTACCCCCGCCAACCCCAAATCGAATTTCTCGGGCGGCGCGCTGGGATACTTCAGCGCCCATTCGCGGCGGGTGTTGCGGATTAAGGTGCGGTAGATATTATTTGGTGACTGCCTCTAACTAGGAAATATAATTTCAATTTCTAAATCCCGCATATCGTCTTCTAAACTATTTGCCATGATTATAAAACGGCTTGAACTACCCTTAGTATCAAGTGCATAATCTTTTAAATCGTGAATTTCTTCAGCTTCTCTAGTGGCGTAGTTGAAGAAATAAAGCGGCATGGTTTCTGTCCCGGATAAGTCGGTAGTGAAGTTGACTTTTTGCACAAAAATTCCGCCTATTCGCTCAATTTTAAAATTGGAGAAATAACCTTCGAAAAAGCTGATTTTTGGTTCTGTTCGGTATAGAATTAGAGGCTCATCATCTCCAAAATAGTCACAGGCTTTCACCGAAATCTCTTCGCCCATAACGTACTGGTAGCGAAGTGTGAAATATTTGTTAGGCACGTCGTGCATGATGATAGGGACTGCCTCATCATATGTAGCTTGGTCTTCTGGAGCTAATTTGTCGCGCACAAGACTGATTAGCAAGCCAACTAACAAAAAAGGTATGGCCACAAGTATCGCCACAAAAATCAGGCAGCCAATGAGTGTATCATCGAGCCCTCCGCTACGCTGACTTGCTAGCGGCATGATTTTCTTGCGAATTGTTAGACCTTTCATAAACTATTGCCTTTGCCAGACTGAGTGCCTGTTATCCGGCTTTATCTAATGTCCCAAGATACCCTGAAGCTCCCCGAACTCTCGCTGGTGCTGCTCATTGGCAGCACGGGCGCGGGTAAGTCCACGTTTGCGCGGCGCCTGTTCAAGCCCACCGAAGTGGTGTCGTCGGATACCTGCCGGGGGCTGGTATCGGATGATGAAAATAGCCTCGATGCCACCAACGACGCCTTCGACCTGCTGCACTACTGGGTGGCCAAGCGCCTCAAGCGCGGCCGCCTCACGGTAGTCGATGCCACCAACGTGCGCGCAGAAGACCGCAAGGCCTTCGTGGCGCTGGCCCGGCAGTACCACTGCCTGCCGGTGGCCATCGTGCTCGACGTGCCCGAGAGCGTGGCCGCCGACCGCAACCGCCAGCGGCCCGACCGCGCCGGGCTCAAGCCCCACGTCATTGCCAACCACCGCCGGCTGCTGCGCCAGGGCTTGCGCACGCTGAAAGCCGAGGGCTTCCGGCATATCTACCACCTGCGCGGGGTGGAGGAAATCGACGCCGTGCGGGCGATAGCGCGCGACCCGCTGCACAACAACCGTCAGCAGGAAACCGGCCCTTTCGACATCATCGGCGACGTGCACGGCTGCTACCGCGAGCTGTGCGAGCTGCTGGCCGCCCTCGGGTACGCGGTGGAGGAAACGCCGGTGCTGGATGCCCGCGATTTGGGCGTGCGGGTAGTACGCCCGGAGAGCGAAGCCGACCCTGGCCGCAAGGTTATTTTCCTGGGCGACCTCGTGGACCGCGGCCCGGCCTCGCCGCAGGTGTTGCGGCTGGTCATGAGCATGGTGCGTGACGGACTGGCGCTCTGCGTGCCCGGCAACCACGACATCAAGCTGCTGCGCTACCTCAACGGCAAAAACGTGTCGCACACCCACGGCCTGGCCGAAACCATCGCCCAGCTCGAAACCGAAACGCCTGCCTTCAAAGAGCAGGTGCGGCTGTTTCTGGACAAGCTGGTGAGCCACTACGTGCTCGACGGCGGGCGGCTGGTGGTGGCCCACGCGGGCCTCACCGAGGATATGCAGGGCCGCGGCTCGGGGGCAGTGCGCAACTTCGCGCTGTTTGGTGAGACCACCGGCGAAACCGACGAATTTGGCCTGCCCGTGCGCTACCACTGGGCTAGCGAGTACCGGGGCAAGGCGATGGTGGTGTACGGCCACACGCCCGTGCCCGAGCCCGAATGGCTAAACAACACCATCGACATCGATACCGGCTGCGTATTCGGCGGCCGCCTCACGGCCCTGCGCTACCCCGAGCGCGCCCTCGTGACGGTGCCCGCCCACCAGGTCTACGCCGAGCCCAGCCGCCCGCTGCACTACAACCCGCACCGCCCCGGCGAACTGCCCATTACCGCGGCCGCCCTAGCCCAACCGGAGCTTGGCGTTACGGCCCAGCAGCAGCACGACGACCTGCTCGACATCCGCGACGTAACCGGCAAGCAGCTCATTAACACGCGCTTGCTGAACACCGTGACGGTGCGCGAGGAAAACGCCGTGGCCGCCCTGGAGGTAATGTCGCGCTTTGCCCTCAACCCCAAGTGGCTGCTTTACCTGCCGCCCACTATGTCGCCCACCGAAACCTCGGAGCTGCCCGGCCTGCTCGAACACCCCGCCGAAGCCTTCGCCTACTACCAACGCCAAGGCGTGGCACGCGTGGTGTGCGAAGAAAAGCACATGGGTAGCCGCGTGGTGGTGGTGCTGGGCCGCGACGAAGCCGCCATCCAGCGTCGGCTAGGGGTGGTGGGCGAGGGGCTAGGCAAATGCTACACCCGCACCGGCCGCAATTTATTCACCGACGAAGCGCTAGAAATAGCTTTTCTGGAACGCCTGCGCGATGCCCTCACGGCGGCCGGCTTCTGGGAAAAATTCGCCACCGACTGGGTGTGCCTCGATGCCGAGCTGCTGCCGTGGTCGGCCAAGGCGCAGGAACTGGTGAAAAGCCAGTACGCCGCCGTGGCGGCCGCCGCCACGGCCGCCCTGCCCCAGGCCGAAACGGCGCTAGCTGCCGCAGTCGCCAGGGGCCTAGCCGGCGCCGATGCCCTGCTGGCCCGCACCAGCGCCCGCCGCGCCGCCGCCACCGATTACGCCGACGCCTACCGTCGCTACTGCTGGCCCGTGCAGTCGCTCGACGACCTTAAGTTGGCGCCCTTCCACCTGCTCGCCACCGAAGGCCACACGTACTTTGACCGCGACCACGCCTGGCACATGGAAACCCTGCGCGCCCTGAGCCTCGCCGACCCGCGCCTGCTGCGCGCCACGCCCTACCGCGTGGTCGACCTCACCAACCCCGCCGAAATCGAGGCGGCT
>Ga0160428_1001158_pt1 | contig 21584 bp, 17 predicted proteins | sample SolpanmetagenomM_FD_108198 | JGI IMG/M metagenome (GOLD analysis project Ga0160428, IMG submission 108198) | Solar panel surface microbial communities from Lawrence Berkeley National Laboratory, California, USA - M | ecosystem: Engineered > Built environment > Solar panel > Unclassified ... | reverse complement strand
GGGAATTGACAGGCTGAGCCGCCCGCGCCTACAAGGCCGGCGCCTCGACGGGGCTGTAGCTCAGATGGGAGAGCGCCGCAATCGCACTGCGGAGGTCAGGGGTTCGATTCCCCTCAGCTCCACCACTTATTTTTCAGTTCAGAAAAATGAGTGGTGGCAATGGGTTACAGGAGAGCTTCTCAGCTTTCCTCCCCAAGGCTCCCCATCCGGGGGGCGGTCTTCTCCCCGTTCGAAGCACGTAGCACTAGTCCGCTCCTTCGCGCGGTTCCTTCTTCGACATGCGGTCGCAATGCATGTCGCGCAAGGCATCGAACAAGACGCCGCGCTTCGAAGCGCCTGCGATTCTAGCATGCGGCGAAGGAATGGGCAGCATGCGCCCGCGCAGGCGGCGGCGCTGCGACGCGGACAGATCCTTGATCGTCCCTGACCGCGGGCTTCGTGCCGGATCCCCGACATCGACTAGGCGGCCTCGAGCGGCACCAACGAGATGTTGATTCGGCATATGGGCACCCTTGGAATCGGGCTGCCGGTGCCGCGCTGCGGAAGCCGCAGTGCTGCAGGGTGGGAAGTAGCGACTGAAAAAGTCGCGCGATGCGCCTATGAGGTCGTCTCGGGGAAGCCGATCGAATCGAGTAACTCCCGCAGCCTCCGATCGGCCGCGGCTACACCGACGTCATTCCTCACCTCAGTTCCCGGCCGGTGGGGATACGCTGGCGGATGATCACGTCCGTGACGCGACAGCTTGTGGGATCGTGTTAGCCCTGAGCACCGCCGAGGAGCACTGCGTCTGCGAAGCCGAGAACGTTCGCCTTCCATTGGCCGGCTCGGCCAGCGTCTTGCGACGCGGCGCTCGTCGGGAGGGCTGGGCGACTTTGCTCTCCCGCTCGGACGCGTCACACGACACGGCTTGTACTCCTGCCACTTGTGCCGCAAGTGGGCGCAACACCGTCGGGGCAGGTGCCGCGATGTTCCTAGTCACCTTCGAGTCACGAATCGGGATTGCCGCCGCGAATGACGGACGGGTCGGAGAACAATTCAGCCGCGCCGAACACCGTGGGTTTCGAAGCGGTTCTGAAGGAGGACCTGGCTGAACTTGCGGCGGTCCAAGCCCTCAACCCTACCGAGTCCGACCTCGAAGTGCTCGGGCAGGCGTCTCAGGACCCGACCCGACCCACATGGACTCGCGTCGGTCTCGCTCTTTCCGGCGGCGGCATACGCTCTGCAGCCTTCGCAATGGGAGTTACGCAGGCTCTAGAAGCCTCAGGCATCTTCAAGACGATCGGCTTCCTCTCGACGGTATCCGGCGGTGGATACGTCGGAGCATCGATCGTGGCTGCCATGCACCGCAACGAGGGTCAATTTCCATTCCCGACGAGCAAGGACCAGAACCTGCCCGTACTCGACGCCGACATCGCTGACTCCGAACAGATGAAGCACGTGCGGGACCATTGTCGTTACCTCATGCCGCACGGCAGGTTCGACCTCTTGGTTTCGCTAGCGATCATTCTCCGTGGCCTCGTCGTCAACGCCACGATGATCGGCTGGGTCCTGTGCTCCGCGGTAGCCGCGACCCTGTTTCTTCTTCCAAACGTCGCAGATCTCTCGTCGTCCTGGCCCTCCCGGCTGTTGGGAATAGACGTGCCCGTCCTTGGAACGCCGCCCGGCCTGCTGGCATCGGATTTCCCGTTAAGCAAACTTCTCGCGATCAGCCTCGTCGTATGGTCCGTCGTGTGGGCCGTCCTGCGCTCGATCACGATCTCCGTTCAGCGGGCAGCACCTCAGCAGGCAGCACCCGGCGCCTCTTCGGACCCCGGATCATGGCAGGCGAAGGCGACCGGTGTCGCGTTGGGCGCACTTCTGGTTCTCGTCGTGCTCGAAGCACAGCAGGCCGTGCTACGCTGGGTGACTGCTCCCGGCCGCCTCGCCCCGGGAGGCGCCGCCTTCGGGGATCGTATCAGCATCGCCGGCGGCGCCGTGGTCGCCGGGACGGTCGCCCTTGCCTTCTCGTGGCGCTTGCTGATCGGCACATTGCAACGGACAGCCGGACGAAGGACCCGGTCTGCCGTCGTCAAGGCCGCAGCCGGTCGGGCGACCCTTTGGCTGCTCGCCTCCCTCCTTCCTTTGGGGCTCTATGGTACATACCTGACGATGACGGCGGCTGCCCTCGCCCCCGACGAGGGGCCGCAACGTGCGCCTGCCCTCCTCACCTGGGCTTTCGGCGCCACCGGGATGGCATGGCCCCTCGCCGTGTCGAGCTGCTCGGTCGTGGCGATCATTCTATGGAACGCCAAGATCGGTCCGATCTACGCGACCCTACTCGATTCGGGCTGGCGGAGATCCGACGAGGGACGGTCCGTCCGGACGATGTGTTGGGCGATCGCCGCTGCGCTGATCCTACTAGCAGCGTGGCCGATGGCTACGCACGTGCCGATGGCTATCCGGATGACCGGGCCCTTCGCGGCCGCTTGGTACTACCTGGCGACCGCGAATATCCTTGGTGCTCTGACGTTGCTGTTCACGGAGAACGCAACGTCTCTCCACAGTCTCTACCGCGACCGTCTGAATCAGACGTTCAACTACGGCGCATCCGACGGAGGCCCGCTTGCCATGTCCGCCCTCCGGCCGGAAGTTCTGGTACGAGGCAGACGCTACCCGCCAAAGCTCATCGTCAACGCGGCCGTCAACATGCAGGGTTCGCGTAAAAACAGGCGGGCCCGCGGTGCGGACTACTTCAGCTTCACGCATTCGCGCGTGGGTAGCGATGCGACCGAATATGCCGAGACAGAGGATTTCGAAAAGGCCGAGCCGCACGTCGATCTGGCCACTGTCGTGGCGATCTCCGGCGCGGCGGTGTCCGCGGCCATGGGACGGGTCAGCGTTCCGCTGCTGGCCCCCACGCTGGCGCTGCTGAACGTCCGCCTCGGATTCTGGCTGCGGAACCCTCAGTTCGCTCGCGATCCCAAAGGTATCGCTGCCGCTGCGCGCATGGACTGGACGCTGCCGTACCTACTTCTCGAGGCTCTGGGCCTGCTCACGGAAGAGAGATCGAAGGTGTACGTGACCGATGGTGGTCATATCGACAATCTCGGTGTCAGGCAGCTTCTGAAGCGACGGTGCGACCTCATCATCGTGTCCGACGCGGAAGCGGATCCCGCGATGAACTTTTCCGCGCTGATCGACGTGCAGCGTTTCGCCCGGATCGACATGGACATCAGGATCGAATTGGAATGGCAGCCGATCCGCGATGCGGCGCTTGACCGTAAGGCCGCTCTAACTCGGGGAACGGCTACCTCCGCCTCCCCCGGTGTTCGTTCTGTGCTGGGTACCATTCATTATCCTTCGTCCGCGGGGCAACCTGCTGAAACCGGCAAGCTCCTGTACATCAAGGCGGCGGCTAACGGCCGAGAGCGGGACTACGTTCGCGACTACGAGCGACGGTTTCCGGCCTTCCCCCACGAGTCGACCAGCGACCAGTTCTTCACCGAGGAGCAGTTCGAAGCCTATCGCTCACTCGGGTACCAAGCCGCCGCCGAGGCGTCGGCCTTGCTCTAGAAGCGATTCTCCTGCGTTGGCCCTGACCGAATCAGTTCGGTGAGCGGCATGCGGCATGCCGCATGCGGGCCGACCGCTGTTTGGAAGGACGGTGCTGCCTGGACGTGCTCTCATCCTCAGTGCAGCTATCACTTGCACAGGACGACACTTTAAGCAATTTACGGAACATGACTGGAAGACCGCCTAAAAGGCGCGACCGCGCCTTTTCCGATCGCGTCGCTCAGATGCTCGTCGATCGAGCAATGACGCAGGCAGCTCTGGCGGATCTTATCAAAATCTCCCCGTCCACCCTCTCACGCTCTCTCTCAGACGCGGCATTCTCCGAGCCTGTGCGCGCGCGGCTAGAGCGCGAACTAAGCGTCGGCGCAATCCCTGAGGCCGTCCTTGAGGAACAAGCGCATCCTGGCGCCAATCGGGAGCGTTTATTGCTTTTATTGCGAGAAGCGTTAGATATTGTTAGTACCGGCCGATGACGATCGACCGCGAGCATGTCGCGCGTCGATCCGCCGGCTCAGGGATTGGTTGCGGCGGACCCGAACCGGTGCTACGCGGCGGCGTCACTCCCTTCTGAGTTCTTCGGGCGCAAAGGGGGATGGAGCATGACCGGATCAGAGGTTGGCCCTACCGTGTTGGGACTTGAGGCTGAGGCGCTGAACGACGAGAACGTGCCGGTGGTCATGGGCGATGGCCGCGAGTTGCGCGGGCGCGTCGTCGTGAGCGATGAAGCGCGCCAGCAGGTCCTCTTCCCCGGCCCGTCGGAGGAATTGCTTGAGGGACTGCGGTCTTCGGGGGGACCGGTGCGCCCCAACGATATCCGACTTAGCCTGATTCGCCTCGACTAAAGGCCTCCTGTGCGAGCGTAGGCGGGGTCTTTCGTTGCATGCGGTATGAATGCGTGCGTCGGTCCCTCGCCGATGGTCGGGAATGGGACGACTTCGACCACCGTATCGTCAATGGATATGGCAAGCATCAGGACAGGCCGCTGGGCGGCCTGCTTGGTGGGCTACTGGGCACCTTCCGTGGACTGAGCGCGAGGTGCTGCCTCGACGAGTATCCATATATCGACCGAGACTTCTCGGCTCTGTATTCGGCATTCTACGCAACGCTCTACCGGTCATTTCCCAAGCATTGTAGGCGCATCCATTTCTTCGGCGACGAGCTAGCTGACTTCAAGCAGCTGTCGGTCGACCCCGCCGGTCGCGCCGCCTACTTGGAACGGCATCGCGAGAACTACCTGGGATACATCGTCCTTCGACCCCTGCGGCATGCCCCCGTCAGCAGTGCGATAGTGTCGGCCGACCACTTCTCGACTGAGGCCCAGGAAATATGCATCCGCGCGGAGTACCGCGTCCATCTCCTAGGCGCGGAACTGTCGGTGACGGGGGCCGCGATCACTGAGCAGGACAAGCTAAACGGCGTCTGCGCCCAAGCCGCGATGTGGATGGCGCACCGCCACCAGCACAACAAGCATTCTTCGCCCTGGTTGGCGACCCCAGAGATCAACCGGGCCGCCCTGATGACGCTCGACGCCCGATCCGCTCAGTCGCTTCCGGCTGGGTCCGAGACGCTCGGCGCCGACAACATGGCCATGGCGCTGCGCGAAGGCGGCGAACATCCACTGGTCTATGTCCCTGGTCATGGCGGAGGCAGCCCCAACGATCAGGTGCTCCGCACTGTAACGCGCTACCTGGATTCGGGCCTTCCCGTGATCTTGGGCCTGCGCGGCGCCACTGGCGGCCACTCTGTGATGGCCGTAGGCTTGCAACGGTCCAAGACCGAACCTCCGGCAGTCTTGGAGGATGACAAGGCCCATGAGGGCGAGAAGACCGAGAAATTAAAGTATAACAATGCGGCCGATCGCGTGACGCACATTCTGGTCAACGACGATCAGCGCGGTGCGTACGTTTCTATACCCGTTGGCAATCCGACGGGTGCGGACAGGTACGGACTTGCAAACGCCGACGTCGTCTTCGTGCTGCTTCCTAAAAAGGTGCACATGACAGCGGAGCATGCCGAACACATCGCCAGAGAAAGCGTGGCTAAGGTTTGGGGCAATCGGCGCCAACACGCGATTGAAGCATTGGGCGACCATTACCACCTTTGGAAGGACGAGGTCGATCCGGCGTTCTCTGCTGGATTAAAGACCCTCGTAGCGCGCACCTATCTGACCTCCGGCTGGAAGTACAAGCACCGTATCGTCCGCAGCGAAATCCGCAACGACATCAAAAATGAAGTCCTCAACGTCCAGCTCCCCCGATACGTCTGGGTAACGGAACTTGCGCTACCCGGCGACGCCCCGGGCTTGGATCGTACCGCGCATCGAGTCCGCGCCCATGTCGTGGTAGATGCGACGGGTAGCCCCTATTGGGGCAGCATCATCATCACCCACGTCCCTGGTGTCGCCGTCCTACGCGTCTTCGACCCGGCCGACCTGCGATCGGGGAGCAAGACGGTCACAGTCGTGTTTCAGACCGACTCGCCATACATGCCGAAGATCCGAGGATGGCCCGGCGTGCGGGAGGAGGGCGACAATCACCGGAAAATGGACGGCGCGGCCGAGGACGCCCCAGGAACCTCTACATCGGCAGACTCCGTGGAGGGTTCCGATCAGCCGGTCGAGCACTTCACACGCGATCACGGCAGCGACCCGACCTCCGTCGGCGCACTCGTGGAACGACGGACGTAGAGATCACTTGGCAGCGGGCCCAACGGATCGCGGATCCGAGCATCGGTGTGCCCAGACATCGGGACCATGCCGCCCGTCCGTCTGGCTTCTGACAAGGAGCGCCAAGCGGACGGCGAGTGCAGGCTGCGACTTGGCATGACCGGAACCTGATCGATCAACTGGAGTCTCCAGTCGTTGAAGTGTCAGGGATCGTCGCCATGCGGTAGCGATCGATAACGGCGCGAGGACAAGCAACCCGTGAGAGAAGCTCTACGGCTACCGGTACAGGTAGCGTAGGGTGGTGAACGCGTTGCCGAGGTCGAGACGATTGGCCACGCGGGTCACGGCATCCAGCGGAGCCTTAAGCGCATCATCCCTAGTGGAGCAGATCCAAAGCATTTCGCGGAGTTGGACGAGCCCGGTCGAGAGGTACGGTACCCCACGCCCGTACGCCACGTGAAGGGCTGCCGAGAGTTCGTCGAGATCCAAAGTCTCCAGGCGATGTATACAGATGGCATTGAGGATTGCCGCATCCGGCAGCCAGGGATGGTCCGTCGCCAGTCCCGGGATTAACCCAAGCCAAGCCGGCGTGTCGCGAGGATCGATCGTCGCCAAGCCCACGTAAGCGGCCGCGCAGGCGCCCAACGGGTTCCGAAGTGCCGAGTCACTCCCAATCAAGCCATACAAGTCAATTTCTTTGAGGAACGGAGTGGCGCCATCAAGGCGCCCCCGCCCCAGGTACTCGACCAATCCACCCAGCGCACCGTCCGACACGGACACGGTGAAGTCGCCCCCGGGTAACGCGATGCGGCGGCCGGTCGAGAGATAGATGGGGGCTTGGTGCCCATCAGATCGGCTGGGCCACGGCAGCGGCAAGCTGCACAAGAGCGATCCGCGCGCATCGACGCCGACCGCCCAAAGCCGCTCTGGACCGTCGTCAACTAACTCGATCCGCGAGTAGATGCGGAGGTCGCCCTGCGCCGATACCTTCATCCGTAATCTGGAAGCCGGATGATGGTCTAAATCCGACCAAGCGTGGACCACGTCGCTGCCATCGACGGAACATCCAAGCGTCACCCATGTCTCAGATTGGTCCACAGCCGGCTGGCGGAGGAAATTGACCTTGATTGGGATGCGCCTGCCGATCTCCTCGTCTGGCATGCCCGCCCCGGCGGACTCGGGATCTCCGCCGTAGCCCGGGTCATCCCGCGCGTTGGATGCGGGTGAAACGCCGTCGGACTCCGCGATGGGAGGTTCGTATGATCGCGGCCTGCCCCTCGCTCGGAGCACGACTTCGGCGGGCGCCCCCTCGACGACTTCGAACCAGTCCCGCAACAGCTCCCCGGAGGGAAGACCAACCTGAACCATATATGCGCCGGCGGCCAGGTCGGTCCGTGCACTCATAGCGCGTGCCGCTTCGATCGGAAGACTGGCTATTGGAGCTGCACGACCGCCATCGCCGACCCGCAGCACGGTCGCGATCAGGTCGTGCGGTCTCAGACCTGCCGCAGGCGTCCAGCGAACCTTCAGTCTCACTTCCGCCAACGCTGCCTCCGATTTGGACGTAACTCACAGGACGCCTCGGGAGGATACAGCTTGACCTGTTCGTTCGTGGAGATCCATGGGTGGTCATCCTTGAACTTCGCATCAACGCGGTATTCGTCCGGCGCCAGAACCGGCGACCACAACCCGTCGCCATCTAATGGCGGCTTGAAGCTTGTCGACACGCCGCCTTTGGGCATGACCTGGAAGGTGCCGCCATCATGAATGGCGCTGCTCGGCTCACAAATTATGTGGAGGGGAACTGCCACGATCTTGGGCTTGTGCAGTTTAAAACGCGCATATCGATAGATCTCCGGTTCCTGTTCAACCTTCGCGGACCGGGCCGCGCGTAGGATGTAGGCAGCCAGGGCCGCTTGTAGGCCGATCGTACCCACCCATTCGCCCATGTCCGACTGCACGCCGCCGCCATTTAGCGCCTTGATGAGAGCCTCGGCGAAGAAGGTCAGACCCGTTCGACGGCCGAACGCTCTGGACATTTCGGAAGTGGACGTGTGCGCGCTGAGGCGCGTCGAACTCCGCTCAAGTCCTGTCTTGGGATCGATTGGGGATCGCCCGAGGCCGACCTTCGTGACAATGGACTGAGCGACGTCCTGCGGCTCGCGGCAGCAGTCGACGAGGATCAGTTGCTCCCCCGGCGGACGCGTCGCCAGCGCGGCGGTTAGATTGGCGAGATTGATCGAGGCTTGGTAGTCGGTGTCGGGGCCGGTCGCGAAATCACGGCAGAGAAGGAGTTGCCCAGCCGCGAAAGATACGCCGTGGCCGCAGAAGTAGAGCACGGCCAAGTTGTCTGGATGTGATGCCGCCCGCTTGGCCCAGTCTTGGAGGGCGGCCACCACCTCCTCGACGGAGCCGCGGGGTAATCCCGTCACGGCGCTAGGAAGGCACCCGTGCGAGTACGTGGCCGGTTCTGGCTCGGACAGAACCAATGCCACGCTCGCAAGAGGCTTATCCTCGTTCGTGAAATGCTCGAGAAACCAGTCGGCGACTTCTCTTGCCGACCTCGTAGCGGATGGGAGTTGGCCCATACCCTTAAAGCGACCGGCCACGTGAGACGTTCCGCCCGCGAGATACGGATAAGTCTCTATCCCGATGACGAGAACGTGCGTCCCCGGCTGGGGCGCGTCAGGTACCTCAAAGGCGAGCGCGGGATCCTTCGTTGCCTCAGGCATCTCCATGTCCACTCGCGATCGGCACTTGGCGCGACGACCTCGCCCATCGATATCTCCGCGGATGACCTGAGCAGGTCGCGCGCGTTGACGTGTTCAAGCTACGCTCCGTATCTCGATGGGGAACGCGGCCTTCGACCGCCCTGGGTGCCAGGGAGTCGCCGGACATCGTCCGATTTGCCATGGGGAATGCAGGGATCGAGATGACCGACCCGCGTCGATGGCATCGGGTAATGCCTCGAACCTTAGCCGACGGCAAGACTCGCACGGCGGGCGGTTGGGCAGGTCGAAGGCTGCGGAGACTGCATGAACGGGATACCGATCCGGCAGCCATCCCACCGGATTCTAGCCCTATCCGAATCGCGCTGCGGAACGCATCGAGATGCCGGACCCGAGCCTCGCGCTGTGCTACCCATGGCGGCGGCCATGCGGTAGCCTCCGGTTCGGCCAGATGGGGATGCCGCTCCAGTCAACCACGCGTCGATCCCGCGCCTCCCATCACGACTTAATGCGATGTCGGGACCGGATGCCAATCATGTTCGAAAGAAGAGGATCCAGGAGGCATGAACGCGCGAACGAATCGGTTCGCCGACCGGGACGAGTTAATCGAGGCGTTGCGTGGCCAGAAGATCGTACAGGGCAACGCGGCGGTCGCAGCCGCCCTGGCCGATGCCGGCGAGGTCGTGACGTTCGCCCCGGGGGAGGAACTCATGTGCCAGGGCGGCGCTGACACGGACTGCTACTTCCTACTCATAGGCGAGGTGGACATCAGGGCCAACGGCGCGACGCTGCCATACAGGCGTGGCGCCCACGACCTAGTCGGTGAGATCGCCGCCATCAATTCCAAGCTTCGTCGGACCGCTACGTTGATCGCCCATGGCGAGGTTGTGGCGCTCAAGTGTTCCGCGGCAGCGCTGAAGGCTGCGGGTAGGCAAGAGTCGGAGGTTTGGCGCTTGTTGGCCGTCGAGCTCTCGACCAAGATCGAGCAACGCAACCAACTGATTGCCGTCGCCAACGCCCGTCCCCGCATCTTCATCATCGCCGCGGAAAGTCGCATCGAGATCGCCGAGGCGATCCGCCTTCAACTGCTGAATGAGGCCGAGGTCGACCTATGGAGCGACAACGACCTCGTGCCGCCCGGCGGCTACGAACTGGAGGCGTTGCACGCCAAGGCCCGGGCCGCCGACTTCGGCATCGTGCTCGCGCATCCGGAGGATTTGCGCGACGCCAGCGAGCGGCTTGGGAAGGACCAGTGGGAGACGGTTCGATTCGAGTTGGGGTATCTGATGTCGGAACTCTCACGCTACAGGACTCTCGTCCTGGTCCCGGACGGCGGCAGCGTGCCCAAGCTGTTCAAGGGTGTCCAGCCGATGACGTACCAGCTTCCATCTGACGACCTCCCGCTGGAGGTTGCCGTCGCCGCCGCGGTAGACCAGATCAGGAAGCTCGTCGCGGAGCGCAAAGTCCGCTCGCGCCTACCCGAGCCGGCTTGACCCGGCCAGTGGGCGGGACGCGGCCGCGCGCGAACCGAGGCGGGGAAATGAGGTCCTGATGCGGGTGATGTACGTTGCGGGCAACCCGCAAGGCGCGCGACCGCTTGAGGTCGACAGGGAAATCGCCGACATCCAGGAACGGCTCGATCGAGCCGCGAGCGCCGATCCCATCGAGTTCCGCGCGTACGCCGTGACGGCAGGCTCCCTTGGCGACACCGTCCGCCGAACAGCCCCGGATGTCCTCCACATCGCCGCGCATGGCCACGACGACGCCGTCATGTTGGCTGAGCCGGATCGACCATCCATCCTGGTCGATGGCTCGACGTTGGCCAAACTGTTGGCCGGGTTGCCGCATCCGCTGCGGCTCATCGTAATCAACGCTTGCTCCTCCTCCGAGATGGCGGCTTCGCTGGCGCGCGCGGGAGTCGCCGACTTCGTGATCGGGACCGATGCGTCGGTCACCAACGCCGGGGCGCGTTCGATGGCCGGTGCCCTGTACCTGCGCCTTGCTGACGGCGCGTCCATCGGGGATGCGTTCATGGTGGCGTCCGCCCACTTGGACATGCTCGACGACGGTCGGGCACAGGTCGAACTGCATCCCGCAGGTTCGTTGGAGCACGCGCGGACGGTGCGGCTTGTCGATCCGCTTCGCATCCTGGCCTGCTTCCCCCTCGTGGACAAATGGATCGACGCCGGGCTCGCGATGCCCGACAAGGACTTCCGGCCGGCGCAACCGAATGTGCTCCTGGGCGTCGCCGGCGCGCCCGCCGCGGCACGACAGACCGTGCTCTTCACCGACGATGACGCCAAGGCACGCCCCCCGAAGGCCGGCCTCCCCGTGAGTCCGGAAGAATCAAAATGCTGGATCGTCGATAGGCGGCCGGACGCCGGCCGAATCTGGATGCCGGACCATCACTCATACTGGGGCGACATGAACTGGTACGCCGCGGTCACAACCACCGACGGGCGTCTGGTCAGCGCCAAGACGACCACAGTGGCCGCGTTGCGGCGCTATTATTTCGACGAGCGCGTGCGCACGCCGGCTCCGGCGATCGCCGAGCTGATCGAACGATCGATGCAGAACCTAGTGAACCGATCTAGGCGAGGACGAAGCCCGTTGGGGTGACCGTGAATCATGGCGCCAGCCCGGCCATGTCGCGGCGCGCCGCGACCGGGTGATCTCGGACATCGATCACAAGAGGCATTCCAGAGTCGGGGAAGACGCAACGATAGCGTCGGCCGGCCTCTGGGTTTTCCGCCCATTCCAGAGCTCGCGGCTGGCGATAGTTGAAGAACAGCTCGACCCCATCGCGTTGGCTCGCGATGATTCTGGCCAAGGCTATCGGATCCGGGTGCTTGAACTTCGTGCCGTCGGTCGAGATCAGGAACCGACGGCAATCCATCCGCTGCAGGAGCTCGCGGCTGACGTTGTTCTGACTGCCGTGGTGAGGAACCTTGACGAGGTCGATCGGCAGCTTCCCGTCGCCGGACAGAGACCGCAGTCCTCGTTCCAGGATGCCGGGATGAGCGTCGGCACCCAGCAGCACCCTCATCCCATCGTACTCCGCTATGAAGGCGATGCTGGTCCCGTTGGCCCTTGCCGTGTCTTTGCCGGTCCTCGTGGCGGCGAGGACATCGATGCCGGCGCCCAACGCCTCCAACCCGGCCGGTACCTTGGTTTCGACCCGTACCCGCCCGGGCTCCAAGCCGGCCGCACGCACGTCGGCCTCCCATGTGGGGACCATCGCCTTCAGCTTGGCCTCGTCCGGCGAAATCACCGTTATCCCGAGACCCGCGAGAGTCGCAATGAGGCGGGGCGAGCCATCGTCGGCGGCACGTATCGCACGGCCGCCGGCCGCGCGATTCCATGGCAGGTCCGAGATCGACATCGTGAGGAGTTCGCCCTGCACCGGACCGAAACCCTCCAGTCCATCGCGCAGGTGTCGGTAGCCGTTGAACCAAACGTCGCCGATTTGGAAGACCTTGCGCGCCGCCGGCAGGAAATCGAGCATGCCCTCGATGTGGTCGGCATCGACATGGGTCACGACGATCAGCTCAATGTGCCGGACGCCGGCGTCGCTTAGGTAGTTGAGCAGCAAGGGCGCGGTCTCCGCGTGTCCCGCATCGACGACCATGTGGCTTAGCTGATCTTCTGCCGGCCCCCAGGACAGAACCAGGCAGTCGCCTTCCCGAGCAGGAAGGGCCGCCACGCGGAACACACTCATCGGCCGCCGCCGATCCGGAGGGTGGTGAACGGCTCGTCCATGTCGACGGCGTCCGCAACGCGCTCGATCCATGGAAGTGTCTCGGCGAGGAGCGGATCGTCTGGGAAGTGACGCAGGGACTGTACGAGCCAGCCGATCCCGACGGCATAGAATGGAATCCCACGCGCGACTGCCTCGCGCAGGAGGTCGACGACCTCCCGAACCTGATGGGGGGTGCGTGCCCTCGACAGCCGGAGCCTAGCCTCCAGAATCGCCCCGTCGGGTAGGTCGGGAAACCAGCGTCGCAGGTTCCCGACCCATTCGTGCCATGGCGCTTCGTCCGCGGACTTCCCTGAGCCGATCAGGACGTAAGCCGCAGCGCAAGCACCGAGCGGACTCGAGCGTTTCTCGCGCAGCGCATCCTCCGTGAGGTCCCGCGTCACGCCCCGGGCCAGTTCCGCCGCTGTCACGACGGCACCCGCAGCGAGATAGGCGACGATGCCGCCGTATATCGGCTCGCTCAGCTCGACTCGGGATCGCAAGTCCCCAAACGAGTCCAACCGAGCATGAAGAAGGACGACGTTTTCGGACGCATGGGGCCGAAAGGGCGCGGGAACCGAATGAAGTCGCGTTCCATGTCCGCTCTCGACCAACGCGAAGATCCGTCGGCCGCGCCGCGCAACCTCGTCGAATCGGGCCTCGGCGGGTTCTCCGAACGGGTGCCGAATCGTCATTCCCACGTCGCGGAGTGCCAATGCCCGCCGAATCGAGACCTTGCCGCCTACGCAGCGGGCAACAGATCGCCAGCGTTCCAGTGCGTTCGATACCAGCACAGGATTGGAGGCGAGCTCGGGCTTGGAGGCGAGCACAGTGATCCGTACGCTGTCGGACGCGGCCTCAGCGAAGGCACGCTCGACGCCTCGATATTCGTTCGCCCCGCCCGTCGTCGTGGTGGCCGCATCGTACGGCGCCGATGTCGCCCTAGCTTCCACGGATCCATTCGATCGCGGTTCGAGCACGGGCTTCCTCGATCGGACCTGGACGACCTGCAGCGTAAGCCGTCCCTCGATCCCGGCGACGAGGTCGATCTCGCCTGACACCATCGGCCCGGTCGGGGTCAGGACGCGCACCTCCCAGGTACCGGGCGCGAGACCATCGATCGCCAGCTCCCGTCCGGCGACGACCTCAAGCCTCCGCTCGAACCGCGATCGACCCTTGCCGTCTACGGAACGCAGCTCGGCCACCATGCAGATCGGCGGGGAGACGTCGCCGGGGCGGACGTCGAGCCTAAGCGTCGCCATCGCGCCTGATCTCCACGATGCAGTAGGGCGGCCCGAGGTTCCGGGCCCTGCTCACGAACGAAGGGCCATGCTCGAACGCCACCGTGCAGGTATAGCGCCATCCGGCCTCGAGGTCGGTTGCGAACCGGTTCGGTGCCCACGTCACCGAACCGCCGGCCTCCCAAGGATGTCGCCAACTGGCCACCTCGCCGTCCTCGCGCGAGATCTCGATGTGGCGGATTTCATCCGGAGGATCCTCGCCCTCGTGCCAACCGGATCGGAGCATCAACGGCACGATCGGTGCCGACCTGATGCGAACCAGCTCGAACACGGACTGCGTCCCTGTCTGCGGCGTCTGAACCTGTCCGTGTATCGGGTCAGCCAACTCGTCGAGGAAGAAGTTGAGGGAGCGCTGGAGCATCGACGTCTCGATTGCCCATTCCCCTTCGTTATCGCTGGCGGCGGCACCCCGGAGCGACCTGAGAAGCGCGGCGGTGAATAAGCTGACTTGGCCGAGCCTCCCGAACGCGGGTTGTCCCCTGAGTGTCGAGAAATAGACCGCCTGACGCACCGCTTGGTTCATGGGGATCGGAGTTCCGATCAGCGGGTCGGCTCGATACACATGCTGCGAGCGTAGAAGCCCAGCGGAGGCAACGCGGCACGCGTCGACGAAGAATACTTGTCGTTCCGTCCGCGCGCCGCGCATGTTCTCGACGAGCCCGTCCAGGCTGAACGCGCCGTCGAAGGGTTGCTCGTTGTCCGAGCCATAATCGCTCGCCAAGAGCGCAACGTCGAAGCCGGCCGCGACTCCGTGTCCGCAGAAGAAGAACAACAGCAGGTCGTTGGGACCGCCGGAGTCCTTCCAACGCCTGACAGCCGCCTTCACTGCAGCCTTGTCGGCCCGTTCCACGGCGTGCCGGATCCCGCCCGGGTCGAGGTAGTCGGGCCCGTCCCGATCCGACAGGAGGAGATCAATCGTGGCGACCTCCCGTGCGGGATGCCAGCATTCCGTGGCCACCCAATCCGCGAACGCGCGCGCCGAGATCGGGGGCGAGACCAGTTGCGCCATGCCTTCGGTGACGGCCGCGTCGCGGGCCTCGGCTCCGCCGACGAGCCAAGGGTACGCTCCAACGCCGATGACGAGCGCGCGCACCGCAGGTCTGCCCATGGGATCAACGTTTCGGACGAGGGTCACCGGTCGAGGCGCTCCTCTGGCCGAGACGGCGCGGGGGCGAACGCCCCGGTGCTGTCGATCCGTGCTTTGCGCGGCGTATCCAGCCTCATAGTCATGAATCGAAGGACGCGCACCGAGGGGAAACCGGAACCTATGCGCGCGCGGTCCCGGCGTTCATCCGATTGGAACCGTACGCATCCGAGCATGATCCGTGGTCCCAAGGCGTCGTGCTCAGGAACCCTGCCGCTGCATCCGACTGAAGACGCAAGGTTCGACATGGCCCCTCATATGGTGACGGCGTGGAGGACGATGGCTCGTTGCCCGTGAAGGCGACCCATAAGCTCGATCTGCCGTCCGCGGTGAGCCGATTTGGAACATCGTATCCCAAGGCGACCGGTCCTGTTATCGCGCCATCGTTCCCTGTTCGTCCAGAGTCGGAAGTCCGCATGGTCGCCCCCGACTCCGGATCCGGCCGAAGGCGCGACATCGCTCCCCCACGTGGCGGAACCCTGCATCGCCCGGGCCGTATGTCCGCGCGGGATCCGGGCGCGCCCGCGAGGGACCTCTTCGCTCATCCGCCATCACCGGCGGCGTCCTCGCAGCGAAGGCGCAAGAGCTTCGCCCCGTCATGGAGACCGACGTATAAGCCCTCGGGAGGATCGAGCCGTCCGACGATGATCAAGAGCATGGCGTTCAGCCCGTGGCTAGATCGCGTGAAGAGTTCCGACATGCTCCGACGGTCGCGCATCGAAGGATCGGGGCGGTCTTCCGGGTGGGTGTGCCAGTCACCGACGAAATGCATGCCCTCGGCGTGCATGCGAACAATCTCGATCCTCTCGGCCTCGCGGTCCGGCGTATACGAGACGCGGCTGCGCCGGTCCGTCGCCCGCGGCCCGACGACTGCGACGTGGATGTCAATTTCGCCTTCCCGCGCAAAGAGCTGTCCTCCCGCCTCGCGGGCCCAGTGACGCAGCTGGCGCCATCGCGCAAACTCTGACAATGCCTGCGCCCCGAACAGGAGCCGTTGCGGGGTGCCCGGAATAGGGTACGCGATCACGCCGGATCGGCATCCTCGCATGCGACGCAGCGGGTCGCTTGTGTCCACGGACGCTCCAAGATCATGCCGCCCGACGAGGCATTGGGGGCGGAGCCAAGCCATTCTGGGGACCAGCGGCCGCCGTTCCGTTCGAGGACGGCACTCCGTGCGCCCCATATCCGATGTGAGGGAAAGCTCGCGTGGCCGAGCAGCACGTCGAGCGCCATATCCACGATCAGCGTCGCGCACATCGTCGCCTCCGAAGCTCCGTAGGGTTGGAACGAGGCGCCGCACGCCGGCTCGCGCAAGTCGCCGCCGTCGTCTCCCCACTCCGTTGCACGGAATTGGGGTCGACCGGTACCGTCGAAGCCGCAACACAGGCAACCGGCCGGAGGCCTGACCGCGACGGCATGCCCCGCGCAGGCGCGCGCCTCGAGCCAACCGAACACGAGCGGGGGAGAGCCGGGGTTGACCGACGCCCAGTGTTGCAGGGCGGCGTTTGACAGCCAGTGGCCCGTCGTGGAGACGATGGCATCCAGCCCCCTCAGCGCTTCAGATCCGTCCGAAAGCAGGGATTCGATGCCGTCGTCGACCGCGACCACGCCCTTCAAGTGCGGGAAATCTTGACGGATCGTTTCCGCCATCGCGCGTGCTTTGGGTGAACCTACGTGCGAGGCCCCCAACGTATGGCGCCCCACGTTTGGCCAGCCCAGAACGTCGGGGTCGATCAACGTCATCCGGCCGATGCCGGCCTGAGCTAGGAGTCGGACGACCGGCGAGCCAAGCGACCCGCATCCCACGACCGCGACATGCGAACTGCGTAACCGTGCAAAGCCTGCACCTTGGTCTCTACCATGGACCCACGACGCGTCCGCGCGCTCGATATTCGAGCGATGGACGGTGTTCCCCGAAGCGAACCTCCGCACGAGGGTGAGCGGGTGCACGCGGCCCTGCCGGAAGCCCTTCGTGATCGGATCGGGCCGCGCGTACCCGCCGCCGTTCCGGACCCGGGGCCGGTCCAGGACCGCGGCAACAAGCGCGGGACCGCGGACAGTGGCGACACGGAGAGCGACGATGAGGCTTTCGGTCTCCGCGACCAGTGCCGACTTGGCTAGTTCCGCCGCTGCGGGGTCCTCGCGTTCGAGGAGCGCGAGAAGCGATGTGCCGTCGGACGGATAATCTTGGGGCAGAGGCGGGGTGCCCAAGGAGGCAAGCACGGCCGGAACGGTAATCGGCTGCTTCTTCCGATCCCACCCGCGGTTGGCGAGCCAGCCTCCTATCGCCTCGACGCTATCACCGATCAGGGTATAGCTCCGCCCGTACCAGCATCGGATTGCCCGTGATTGGCCGTCGGGATTGCAGATGCTGACGATCTGACCGCGCGATGCGCCCGCTTCGCCAGGCCAGTACGACCTGAACTCAGTTCGGAAGTCCTCGCGCAAGCCGCCCGCGGCTAGTTCCGCGACGAGGGCGGCGGCCTCGACGAGGAGGTGCCGCATCACACCCCGAGGATCGAACGGATCCGTAGTGGCGCTCGCGTCGAGCAGGCAGAGGGCGCCGTCTGACTCGACGTGAGGCCACTCGCCGAACGGCGGTGGGTCGACCAGCACGATCGTCGGCGGAGCCCAGGGAAAACCGCGCGGCAGAAGGACGTCGACCTGGCGCGACCCACATGCCTCAGGCAGCGCAATCCGCCAGCCGACGGCAGGTCTTCTCCGGTGATGCCGCATGAGATCCGCGACCGCGAGCGGCTCTGCCGACTGGGCGTCCGCGAGGAGTCGCTCCACGAGGGCGATGGCCGCCCCTGAGTGGGACAGCGTATGGTCCTCATCCATACGTGCCGCCGCCCTGCTTCAGCACGGCGGCACGCTCCTCCTGGACCAGCGGCCGAAACAATCCGTCGTTCCTTGCCGGAGCAGCCGGGGTCGAGGCAGTCTCGCGGGCGAAGGCCGCGCTGTTCAGGCCGGACCTGACGCCGCGCTCGTCGAAAATGGCACGGATCGTGGCCGGGGCTACGCCGATCGCTCGCCGCCCAATGGCCGTCTGCGAGCCGTCGCAATCCCGCTGCAGGGACTCGGAGCCGCTGACAGCCTTGCTGACCGATGTGCGGACGCTCCTGTCGCCCCTCAGCCCGATCCTGGTGATCGGCGTCGTCCCGAGTTCGATGCCTATGGCGATGCCGAGGTTCGAGACGTTCTGAAGGTTCCGCTGACAGAGCTCGAAGCTCGACCTCATGCCGGCTGCGGCCTCCACGGCCTTGCGCACGGTCGCCGACTCGTCGGTGGCCAAGCGCGATCCCTCGGCGAGAAGGCCATGCACGCAATCGCCGATAAACCTAACCTTGCGGCCGCCAAAGTCGTGCTTGAGCGTCGCGGCGAGCTCGCCACGCATGACGTGAAGGTTGGTGACCATCTCGGCAATGCGGCCGTCCACAATGCAGCGTTCGACGTACGCGGTGAAGCCGTCGATGTCGCCGAACAGCGACACGAGTTCCATCCGGATGGACCTAGACGGCGAGAGTTCGGCGAAGCTGATGTTCTTGAGTGGAGGCTCGACACGTCGAAACGTGAAAGTCGCCTCTGTCCCGGCAGCGGCCGCCAAGCGGGTCATCGCGTTGAAGGCCGCCCGCTCAACGAGCGTCCGAGAGGCACGATTGGCCAGGATGACGTGTCCGGCCAAGCCCGAAGGCGACGGGTCGACGTGGACCCTGCCGGCCTGCTCGACCGCAAGGTCCCGATCCCAAGAGCCGAGCGTGGCGATTCCTGCCTCGCGCCGGACGCGGTTGCTTGGATAGATGCCTTCGTCCGTCCCCTCGGCCAACTTGGCGGCGTAGTTCGCCGGGTTTCCGAGGAAGAGCGGCTCCCGCTCGTCGCTCCGGCCGCTGTTGACCGCTATTGCCTTACCGGAATCGAGCCCGACTCGCACCCGAGTCCGAAATCTACCGCCACCGGCGCGGCTGCCCGTCTCCTCGATGGCGCGCTTGACCGCGTCCGCGAATTCGAGGGCGCGCTCCGCACGGGCAGACGCGTTGGCCGCCCCTGTCGGCGTCGCGATCACGGCATGCATGCGCGGGCCGTGAAAATCGACCCTTTGGGCCTCAAATTCTTCGGCGACGCTATCGCAGGCCGCGTAATGGAGATGCAGCATCCCGAGCACGCGCTCGTGACTTGCCTCCGTTTCCCTCTGCTGTTCCAGCATCGCGTCCGCGAAGTCGAGCAGGTGAACGTAGACGTGTACGCCATCCACGAGGATCGCGGCGTTCCGGCTAATGTCCGCGATGATCTGTTCCCGTCCCGGTCCCGACCCGGAACGCGCCGCCATTTCCACCCGACGATCGTTGACGAATCGGTCGTCGAGGGTCCGGACCGTCACGCTTCCCTGCGGTACGGTCTGAAGGAAGCGATTAATGCGCTGCTGACTTCTCGCCTCGGACCAAGCCATTGTGAGACACCTTTGCATTCGGATCGAGCGCCGACGACGGAGCTTGACGCCTGTCTCCGCGCAGGGGAATCGTCGACCCGTCTAGAAAATAGATGCGTATTATTTCTATACCCGTCAAGGTGCGAGGAGACGTCATGCACGAGGATCTAAGGCGCCCGTCGACGCGGAACCGCCGTTTCGAATTCATCGAGTGGAAGCTGTTCTGGGAAGGCCACCTCAACCGCAGCGACCTCGAGACGCAATTCGGGATCTCGACCCCACAGGCGTCGGTCGATCTCAAGAACTATCGTGAAGTGGCGGGTGAGAACATCGAGTACGATACGACAGGGAAGGCCTACGTGTCCTCGGACCGGTTGGCGCCCCGATTCCTCCAGCCCTCGGCCGACCGTATCCTCCTGCAGCTGAGGGCGTTGCTCTCCTCTGCTCTGCCTCGGCGCGACCTCTGGTTCAGGAACTTGCCCCCGATAGACGCAGCGCCTGACTTGGTGCGTCATGTAGATCCACATTGCCTGCGTCTCGTGCTCCGGGCGATTCGCACGCATTCAGGCATCGACGTGCAATACCGGTCGCTGACCAACGTCCGTTGGCGCAGAATCGCGCCGCACGCGCTGGCCTTCGACGGACATCGCTGGCACCTGCGCGCCTGGGCTTGCGACCGCGATGATTTCCGCGACTTCGTGTTGAGTCGGATCAGCGAGTTCGGCGAAATCGGGCCCGTAAGCTACGATCCCGGTGACGACATCGAATGGAACACTCGTACGACTTTGTTGCTGCGGCCGCATCCGGGCCTAACCCCGGACCAGAGTCTCGCGATTCAACGTGACTATGAGATGGTGGACGGAAGCCGCGAGGTCGAGGTGCGGCTGTCGATGGCATATTACTTCATCAAGCGCATGAACCTCGACATCGAGCATCTGCCGCCCACCCGGGCGCAGTTATACATCGAGAATCTCTCAGAGGTGGATGCGGCGATAGCTGCGGCTAGGGAGGAGCGGCGGATCAGGGTCGCGCGCCGGGCGCTGGCGACGAAGGGTTGACACGCTCGGGCTGTTCTAAAAGTCCGGATCCAACACATTTTTCGGCTATTGGAATTTCAGTGCGGAACCGGGCACCTCGCAATTCTCATCTTCATGTGACACATCGGAAGGATGGTGGTGCAGGCACCTCAATCTTGTGGTCGGCGAAGAGGCTTGGGGAGAGACAATCGCGATGGTCGAGCGGAAATGCGACCTGGACCAGCGACTTCGGGGTACGGGACTTCATAAATCCTTGCTCGACAAGTTTGGACAGCGTCGATTGAGTTGTCCGCTCAGAAACTTCGAGGACCAGTGCCGCTCGGCCCCGCTCCATTTCGCCGAACGGTAACGCTGTGGAGACGAGTTCACCGGCGAGCTATGCCGGATTTTAGGTGACGGCGGCGGTCAGGCGGCGCGGTGATCTGGGCTCGCGACGACCTCGGTCCCGTCGCGGAAGATGACGCCGGCCAAGACCTTCGGCAACTGGTTTTCGCCCTTCAGCCGGCGCCAGGTTTTCGACGCCGCCATCACCAGCTTGAACACCATCAGCTTGGCGGTCGTGGCCGAGAGCGCCCCTTTGGTCCGCACGGTCCGATGCCGCACTGTCGCGAACACGCTCTCGATCGGGTTCGAGCTGCGCAGGTGATCCCAGTGCTCGGCCGGGAAGTCGTAGAACGCCAACAGCCTGTCACGATCCTTGGTCAGGCAGGCGGCGGCCCGAGGGTACTTGGCCCCGTACTTCTCGACAAAGACGGCCAGCGCCGCCTCGGCCGCCGCCCGGGTCGGCGCGCCGTGGATCTCGCGCAGGTCCGCCTTCATGGCCGGCTGGACGGACTTCGGCACCTTGTCGAGGACGTTGGCCGTCTTGTGGACCCAACACCGCTGGTGAGCGGTGCCGGGGAAGACCTCGTCCAGCGCCCGCCAGAAGCCGAGAGCGCCGTCGCCGACCGCGATCTCGGGCGCGATCGACAGCCCGCGCCGCTTCACGTCGACG
>Ga0160428_1001157_pt1 | contig 21608 bp, 23 predicted proteins | sample SolpanmetagenomM_FD_108198 | JGI IMG/M metagenome (GOLD analysis project Ga0160428, IMG submission 108198) | Solar panel surface microbial communities from Lawrence Berkeley National Laboratory, California, USA - M | ecosystem: Engineered > Built environment > Solar panel > Unclassified ... | reverse complement strand
TGCAGTACTGACAATGATCTAGTCTCGCAGCAAGTCTTCTCTCGACGCGACCGACCTTGGATCTACATCCTCCAGTACCAATTCCATATGCTGATGTTGAGCCTTTCAATTGTGAGTCAAGACTTTGTCGAGGAGATTTTGGCATTCCCAAATTTGACCCATTGCTGACGCTTTCCAAGCTTTTGCCGCCTTTCGAGCCTTGTGCCATTTCAGCGTTGTTCAGAATGAGATCGCAAAGAGCATGTTCTCCTCGAACGGGACCGGTCTAGGTCAATATACGGCACCGGCACCAGAAGCAGTTTGGGTCCATCATGAGGCTCTCCTCAATTGGTACGCAAGACTGCCGAATAGCTTGTTGTTGGAAAACAATACCAATTCCGAGACTCTAACACTATAGTAAGTATCCCAATCAGCGAACTGGTACTGATGGTGCAAGATCAACGGCTGATGTCAGTGCACTTTAGTTTGTGCTGGAACTCAACAATCATTAGACTATTCAAGCCATTCTCAAGTGCTGGACAGGCATGTCAGCATCGTGGAACGTTCTCTGCAAAGGCAGATCAGATTGTTGCTGCCCGGATCATGGATGTAGCAGCTATTGTCGACCTTTTTTCAAATGCTTGGGGTTTCCGTGCTGGCAATACGTGAGTATTGATTAGCTTGATGGTGTATTGGGTCCATACAGCTGACAAGAAGACCAGGTTGGTATTACATTCGTTGCTGGTGACGGCTTATGTCGCTCTCGACTTGTTGCGAACTGAGAACAACCAGGATGCGATTGGCAAGAACGAATGCTATAGCGCTCTTCTTGGCTGCTTCACAGCACTCGAGCAGATGCGCGCTAGTACCGTCTTCGTAGAAGTGCCGCTTCGCGCCTTGCTTGATGCCACCAGTCAGGCCCGTGTTGAGATACCGCAAAACCTTTTGCCGCTGGTAACCAGGATCCAGTCTCCAGAATGGTTATCGACCGTCGCCAGCAACGTCCAGTCGCAATATCTTTCAGACTATTCAGCACATTGTAACTGCGATAATGGTCGTACTGATGTTTTAATTGCTTCCTGGATGGCTGGCACAACGTTGTAAGCTGTCAAGAGACGGATGGGCTTGAAGAGGTGGGATTAGGCAAAGTTTGACGAATGACTAAAGATGATGAGCAATGTCAAGGATCGTTAGGATTGAGATAGCATATTGTATAAAGCGCTGGCGTTGTGTTCTCAAGGACTTTTATCGACTTACGCTGGATGAGACAGGAGATGTTGAGTTGACCAAGGATTTTCAGTGCAAGAAAGAGATTGTGGTGGATTGTCCTTGGTAGGACCTCAAGAGATAGAATAGTAAGGGTGGGTTCGATGGCACATCTGCAATAGTGCTTGTCGCGCGCGTTTTCAACTGAGCTCATTGCATGAAACGCATGGTTGTCGAGAAGCGCATGAAGGTTGCAAGCCGCGTGGTAATCGAGAGGCAGGAAGAGGTGAGCACTCGCTCGCAGCTTTTATTGTAGATTCGAGGTATATTAGTGGACAAATTAGACAAACCACGGCCGAAAAGCAAAAGTGGCGGGCAGACGAATATATACCTCTGTTTCTGAGCTGCTTTTGCCGTCTTCAAGTACTTCTCGATCCAGATTCTGAACCTGGAACTCTATCAATGTTGCTCCGGCTTCAGGCCCGATGAGATGGCTCCGGCCAATAAGAGTTTTCAGCATGTGTCTTGAACAAGGAGTTGTTTCCACGCTCAACACCAACTGCTTTTCTGTCATTTTTGTCTACATCGACCACAGTGGATGACTTTCTGGTCTTGTGTTGGGTTGTAGTCTTAATGATACAGCACTTCATCACAAATTGTCTTGACCATGCTGTTCACGATCGAAGTGATTTGTGCTGGAGGAGGAGCTTGTAGCAAGATAGCGATTAACCGCTTCTAGCAGTTATGCCCGGCCAATGAGAACGAGCCCTACACAAAGTAACCAATAGATTGCTCCCGGACACCTTCTATCCGAAAAGGGTAAAGACCAATAGGACGAAAGGCGATGTTGACCGCAGGCTTCTCGCTCTACGAACAATACGTTTTGAGAGCACTTCATGGGGAGGAAGATATCAGCATGCGGAAGATGCCTTTGCTGTTGTACGAAAATCACGTCAACTAGCTTATCGTGGACAAGGACATCTGAAACACGACTTCTGACGAGGACACACAAGTCACAATGCAGCATGCTGTTAGCCAGTCAGCATTGTGTAGCAATTCCAACATCATTGTATCAACTATATGTATTGTTGTTGCCTATAGGTTCGCTTTGATCGACACCATGAACACCGAGAAGCAGTTTATGCAGACAGTCATCATTTCTCATTAGTGGTACGTATGCCAACGATATATGATCTAATATTTTCAAATATCCTTCCAGTATAGCTTGCGTACAGCGAGCTTCATACGTTGGCAATTCCAAAGCACAAGCATTCGTAGCATGCATTGATTACGACCTAGTAACAAAGTCAGTTTATGCTTGAACGAAACAGTGAGGCGTCCTATAAATGACACACCTGCACACAAAAAGCACAAAAAGAGCAAAGCACAGCTCAACCATTCCTATTGCCTGAGGTCAGTCAGCATTCACCCTCCACAGGCAAAAACATCTTTCAATCACAACAACAACCATCGCTTTCGCTTCTATCACAACAACCACCATCACTTTCGCTTCTAGCACGACAAGGAAAAAAGTATCAAACTTACATCAAGCCCAAAGTCAAATCACCATGAATCTTGGCCTTCAGTTGAATCTCAATATCCAAATTCAGCTCCAGCTTCAACCTCAGCGTATCCTTCTGTCCTCCATCCTCTTCTTCTCCTCCCTTCTGTGCCTGCTGTTGTTGCTTTTGCTGCATCTGTTGCTGTTGCTGTTGCTGTTGCTGTTGCTGTTGCTGTTGTTGCTGCTGCTGTTGCTGTTGGCGTGGTGCGACTTCTTTGCCGGATGATTGTTGCTTGGATTGCTCGCGGTTGCGGCGACCTGCGCGGCGGCGAGAGCGGGATGGTGCTTGAGAGGTTTCGGTTTCGGAGGCGGAGGGTGCGTCCTGGATGGCGGAGGGTAGAGTGTTAGTTGAGGTATATAGAGATGAGGGGCGGTGTGGAGGGCGTTAGAAGACGTACAGTTTGGTCTGTGGCATTCTCGTCGTCATCTCTGGTCTTGCCTCGACCGCGTGCGGCTTGCTTTGTGGACATTTTGTGTGCTTCGATGAAGTAAAGCAGGTGAGACGCTGTTGCTATCTGTGTAGACGGAGGAGTATTGGGTATAGATTAATGCCAATATTTCGAGTATGGAGATAAGATATGGCAAGTCACAAAGTGAATCTATACAAAGCGATACTGGTACAGGGCACGTTTCACAGTTCAAGCGTGGACTCGAGGACTCGACACAAAAGTGTAGGATGATTGCAATTACGTGATAATCAGGAAGAAACTGGGACAAGAGCGTGACGTTGGAGAGGGGACTCAGATCAGAGTCGCCACACGCTTCCAAGTCCAAGTACAGTACAACGTTACTACCACGTCAATCACGTTTTTCACGCAAGCAGCAGTTGTGAGAGTTACACCACCAGGCAAGAGTTGCACTTCGTTATCTTTTTTTCCTTTTTCCATCCAATCTGCTTTCACCAGCCTCAAGCTCTGACATCAGACGAGACGAAAGCCACTTTTCACGGCCACCGATCGACGCTGCGCCCGACCAAACCAAGTCCACCTTCGAGTCCAGAGCGAATCGCGAAGCTTCAATGCAGCGGAGATGTTGGATTCCACCTTCTTGCTGTGGCTTAGCGTGGCTCAGCATGACGAAAGTGTGGCGCCATTTTTCATGTTTCACCGCGACTTCGGCGCGATCATCTGTACTTGTTTCCAACTTTCTTACATCCTTCCGACCATACACTTTTCCGCCCATGCTTCATTTGTGATGTGTAAGATATTCGCACGCAGCTGTAGCCGAATGCCAGCCACGTAAACCATGGTCTCCGTTGACCTTCCTTGACCTTCACCCCACCTCTGACCAATTGTGCCAACTTCTCGAGTCCATTGCGTTATTAGGTTGCTTGTCGTGTCAACTTCACGGTTCCTCGATTCCTGTACCTGTTTCTACCTCTATTCTACTTCTTTCATTGCTCCAATAACACAACTACGTATCACACTTATCAATATCAATATCCTCCTCTGTGACTGGCGCATTTGATCCCTCTTCCCTTATCACAACATAACCACAGCAACCACCAATGGCAGACGCTGGTAAAGCACCACCCAAGAAGAAGGGAGGTAAGAAGAAGAAGGCCGCCCAGGAAGAGGGAGGTGAGGGCGGTGGTGAAGAGCAACAACAAGAACAAACGGGAGAGAAGACGGAAGAATCCAGCGAAGCACAAGCATCTGGTGAAGCAAGCGGTGAAGCAAACGCTAGTGCCTCAGGTGGTGCCTCCGCGTCAGCCGAGACTTCCGAAGAGAAGACCACAGAAGAGACACAGCAGAACGGTGAAGGTGGTGAGGGTGAAGGTGGCGAAGGTGAAGGAGAGGGTGGAGGCGAAGGCGAAGGTGCAGAAGCCAATGGCGAAGGTGGTAAAGACGGTGAAAACAAAGAGGATGGTGGCGGTGACGACGAACCTGAACCCGAACCTGAAAAGGAAAAGAAGAAGAAGAGTGGAAGTCGCAAACGAGGTGGATCAGTCGCACCCAGTGATACCGAGTCTGTTGGCAGTCCCTCGCCTCGCAGTGGACGAAGGAACAGGCGGAGAAGCAGAGCTGGAAGGAAGGCAGAGTCACAGAAGCGACCGGACTATCTTGACAACGTGGATGAGGAAGAAGGTGAGGATGGTGATGATGGACCACTCGGAGGCCTTGGCGACGCGCCTGATCAGGCGCTGCAGCAAGTTGGACAAGTCGGTGGTATGTTTTACGTGCTTGACTTTTCGCCTGTTCCGGATTGGACTGGGACTAATGAATTCCTATAGATGCTGCTAAAGGTGCAACTGGCGCTTTAGGAGGTCTTACTGGCGGTGGTGACAAAGAGGAAGAATCAGGCGGCGATGACCAACTTCGTCTACGCCTCGACATTAACCTCGACATTGAAATCCAACTGAAGGCCAAGATTCATGGTGATCTTACTCTCGGTTTGTTGTAAGTCACATTCTTTTCGTTTCTTCTATTCGCATTATCCCCTTCCCCTCTCCCAACTCTACATATGCACATGAGGACAGATCTCTGCAATCTCTCCCATCCTACATCACGCCGCTCAGTCGGGCAATGAATCTCTGGCTTACTATTGGCCATGACTGCCTAGAAACTGACTTGGGTCTTTCTCCATCTTAGCTCTGGCTGATCCGAGCGACTATTACCACTTCATCACTTCATCTCGCCCCCAACTCGCTTTACACGACACGACACATTTAAGAAAGATGACACAACATCTGACACTAATCAGAGGTTAGGTCTGGTTGATATCGCTGTGCGCATGTTAAGAAAGGGTGGAAGAGTTGTATTATTTGCTATATGTTCAGATATCATATATTATTATCGACGTCAATCACAATCACAAACAATGATAACACAATTACGAACTTCGTCCTACAGTTCTTTCCTTTTTTGTTATGAGATGAGCATCTGCACTGTGAGACATGAATTACTTGATATCCTTTCCTTTCTTTCCAATTTCTCACCTCGTAACCTATCTCTGATACTTGATTTTACCAAGTCTCGGTTTCAGAGGGTACACAACAACAGTCAACATCGTTGCCAACGAGAAAACGACACGCGCTTCCAGCATTTTCACGACGTTGCCACCCGGCGCAAGTAGATACGCGCAAACTTTCCAACGACGAGAAACGTGCCTCCACCTGTATCTTGAGAATGTGGTATGCAAATTCATCACCTCGATGTCTACTCGAACCTAGCAGCAAACCCAAAGCAGGGAAGGAAACCTGCAGCTAGCTGCTCAGTAGACTCGGCAGTTCGAGTGGAGTCGTTTCCCTTCAGCCACTTCCCACGTTGTCATGATTGATCAGCCGGCATTGCAAAGACAACATCGAAATCGGGCTCAGACATCAGAGACATCGGCCAGCACGCAGCCCAGGCTGACATCACCTCGAGAATCGAGCACAAGGGCAATTTTTTACGTTACAAGAAGTCTTTTCGCTTCATCTCAAGCCTCACAACCAAGTTACACAACAAAGCATGAGGTTGGAAAGTGAAAGCGCCGACAACGGGCAAGTCTGTATAACCTTTGACGATCAATAAAGATGCCAGGCACAAAAGTGGCTGGAAGCGACAGTTTGTGCTTGAAACAGACGCCTGTGTGCACGTCTTGTGAGAAATGCTACGTCATGTGCAAAACGTGGCGGAGGTCGAGACGAGACGAGCGTTGAAGCTTGCTGAGTTTCAGGACACGACGACAAATAACGATTGAAAAATACAGGACACGGTGTATTGACATTAGTTCGAGTACTGTCCCTGCAGGTTCAAGGTGATATGCATGCGGGCGGGCATGCTGCAGAGTGCGGCAGCTAGAAGAGAAGGGAATGGACTTGGTGGCTGATGTTGATGGTGTGATTGGTAATTGGTGCCTAGGCTGCTTGGACTCGACCCATTTTGGCTTGTGAGGGGCTAGCGCCGACCGCGCACACGTTTCCTCCACACCTCCAACCACGTCATGCTCATCCCAGTCAGAAAGTGGCAGGGCAGGAAGCCCAAAGTGGACAGAACAAGGTAGGCAGGCCGGCGAGCCGACCAAATTCACAGCGACTCCCTACATGAACCCCGTCGTGCGGCTGGAGCTTGCTTTTCACTAGTGAAGCTGTGCTACCCAGTGTATGATGTCGATGCTGTGCCATAACCCCATCCAAGCCCACTAAATACCTGCCGCATGACTATTATCATCTGGCGACCCTCAAACTCAACTGCTGCACCTCAATCTCAGGAACTGCTTATACCATTCATCCTTTCCTCCCTCCTTCTAGCAACCATTTTCTCCTTTCTCACTCGCCCTTTCTACTACCCCAAAGGCTCTGCAGACCCCTTTTCCTACAGATCGCCTTCTCCTCCAGCTCATCTACGCCGTTCTTCTTCATCCGTTACCATGTCTGCTCCAGCTACCCAGAATAAGCCTGCCGCTAAGAAGGCTCTTCCCAAGAAGAAGCTACCTGCGAAGAAGCCTGCTGCACCTGAAAGTACTCCAGAAGCACCAAAGGCCCCAGAAGCACCAAAGGCACCAGAGGCTCCTAAGGCTCCCGAAGCTCCCAAGGCACCAGAAGCACCAAAGGCTCCAGAAGCACCAAAGGCACCAGAGGCACCAAAAGCCCCCGAGGCACCCAAAGACGCACCAAAGCCCGAAGACGCAGCCAACAAGGCGAAGTCAGCTGCTCCTCAGAAGCTTGACGAAGCCGCTAAGGAGGCACCTCAACAAGCAAAAGCCTCCAAGCCTTTTGCTAAGACAGCCTCTGGTACTCCTGGCCAGTCTACTCCTGCTAAGAAGCCGCTACCAAAGAAGAAGCCCGCGCCTCCCAAGGCTCCCGAGCCTGAGCCAGAACCAGTACCTGAGCCTGAGCCTGAGCAGGAGGAAGACGGTGAGTCTTTTGAACCTATGACTGATGAGCAATTGAAAAAACTAAAGGCTGCTCTAGATGATGAAGACGAGGAAGATGATGACGATGAGGAGGAAGAAGAGGAGGAGGAGGATGAAAATGTTAAGGAAGTAGAACCTCAGCCTATCGAGATGGAGGACAACGATGACGAGGAAGAGGAAGAGGAGGATGATGATGACGAGGAGGAAGACGACGATGACGAGGAGGAAGAGGAGGAGGAGGAAGAGGAATCAGAAGAGGAAGAGGAGGATGACGAAGAAGAGGAAGAATCTGAGGAGGAGGAGGAGGAAGAAGAGGAGGAGGAGGACGAGCCCACCGAGGCTGTCCAAAAGACTGCACAAAAGCCTACCGAAGCACCTCAGCAAGCTCAAAAGGCCACTGGGGACGCCGCCAAGAAGGCACAACAAGCACCCCAACAAGTTCAAAAGGCTGCTGGTGATGCTACCAAGAAAGTACAAGATGCTCCTAAGGACGCACAGAAAGCCGCCGGTGATGCCACTAAAAAGGCACAAAAGGCCACCGGAGATGTCGCTAAGAAGACTCAAGATGCTCCTGCCCAAGCAAAGAAGCAGACTGAGAACGTCACCAAGAAGGCCCAAGGATCTCTTGGAGGTAACCTGAGCGGTGGTCTTGGAGGCAAGCTCAGCGGTGCAGTTGGCGGTGCTCAGAAGAAAGGTATGTTTCGACTTCTACCTCTCCCCTTGCCTTTTCATCTTACGCCTCATTTTCAGTAACAAGTTTGCTAACATATTACTTCCCTTTCTCAGCCACCAGCGCAACGAAGTCTGTCCCTGGTGCCGACAAGGTCCCCGGTGCGGCCGATAAAGCCAAGGATGCCTCCAAGAATGTCCCTGGCGCCGATAAAGCAAAGGAGCTGACTGAAGGCGCGAGCGGTGGCGACAACAACGCCGAGGACCCCGATGTCAGCGTCCCCGACACTTCTGACGCTACTGATTCCCTCCCTGAGCCTCTTAAGAACGCCGCCGACACTGCAAAGGGCGTTGCTGACGATGCCAAGGACCAAGCTGGAGACGTCAAGGACAAGGCTACTGATGCTGCGCAGAACCCTACTGGTGCTGTTGATGGCGCCAAGGATGCTGCTTCCGGTGCTGCTGACAAAGCCAAGGACACTGCTGAGGGAGCAAAGGATACTGCTTCTGGTGCTGTTGACCAGGCCAAGGACACTGCTTCTGGTGCTGCTGACCAGGCTAAGGATACTGCTGAAGGAGCAAAGGATCAAGCAAGCGACGCTGCATCTGGAGCTAAGGATCAAGCTGAAGGTGCTGCCTCCAGTGTTACCGAAACGGTCAAGAGCGGTCTTTCCAGCATCCCTGGTGCTAGTGCGCTGACTGGCGCTGCGGATCAAGCTAAGGATACTGCTTCAGACGCCGCTGATCAAGCGAAGGATACTGCCGAAGGTGCTACCGACAAAGCGAAAGACACCGCCGAAGGCGCTAAAGATCAAGCAACCGATGCCACCTCCGGAGCGACAGACAAGGCTAAAGACACCGCCTCAGACGCCACCGACAAAGCCTCAGGCGCCGCCGACCAGGCAAAAGACACTGCATCAGGTGCCGCCGACAAAGCAAAAGACACCGCCTCAGACTCAAAAGACGGCTCTTCCTCCTCCGCACCCGATGTCCTCAGCTCCATCAAAGACCAAGCCGGCTCCCTGACCTCGCTCGGCGGCAAACAACTCGGCGCCCTCTCCAAGCAGTTTCAAGACAAACTCGCTTCCACCGCCGGCATCGAGGGGCTCAAACCAAACGACAAGGGCGAAATCACCGATTCTGCTGGCAACGTCCTCGCTACTGTTCAAGGCAACCCCGCTGACGTCCAGGGGACCACAGTCAATGGGTTCGGCCAGCTTGAAGACGAGGATGGCAATGTCAAGGGCGCTATCGGTGAGTTGCAGGGGGATGCGGTGAAGAAGGTTACGGATGCTGCGGATCCTGAAAAGGTCAAGGAGCAGGGTGAGGATAAGGAGGCGGAAGTGGGTAAGGACGTTAGCGTTGATGTGAAGAAGAGTGGTGAAGGACAGGACAGTGGAGAGGGAAGCTCTGGGGACTATGAGCAGAATATTGAGGATATTTACCTCAATGTGCAGACGACCAAGGATGCGATCAACATCACTATTAGGATCCCGACGAAGGCTTTTAGGAAGTAGAGGATGGAAGGAAGAGAGGAGAAATGTTTGTAAAACCCATGTATAGATAGGGAGTTGTCTCTTTTAGGAAAATAGGTTTTTGGCACTTCATATAACAGTTTATCAATAGCATAGTAATAATACTTCCATCAAACGAACGACACCAGTCTCTAGCCTCTTGGAATCTGGTAGTGATGTTCTTGCTTTCAGCGACTAAACTAAGCTTACCACATTTGCAAGTATCAAAACATAGAAGTGAGGAGTAGGATGCACAAAACCATGATTTTTCCTCGAATGCTAGACTTCAAGTCAAAGTTGGTCGTTTGGGTATCATTCTGTATCTCTTGAAGCAAAGAGCAAAGTCAAAGCAAAGTCAATAGCTAATCTCCATGCCTTTCCGTCCTGTGTCCCCTATCCCGCATGCCATCATGCAACCTGCTTTACAGCCAGAAGCCAAACGAGAATCTCATATGATAAACAGCCAAGCTCAAGTCGCCAGTCATGACCACGTCTGCCAAACCTCAATGGCTAATATACTGAAACACAGCACTAACCTCCTTATGCTTCGTCTCATCCTGCAACAACACATCCTGCACCTTTGCCAAAGGTCCTTTCTCTCCTTCGAGATTCACAAAGTGGTTCCACGAACTCGTGTCACCGTACAGCATAGCAGGTGCTTTCAGAATCTGCTTGCCATCCTCTTTCCTACACCGCTTACACTTGAACGTATCATGCGTATCACTCGTGGTATTAGCCTGATACATGAACAGCTCTCGTAGCGAATCAAGCGTAAAGTGGCGCTCAACATCCTCAGCACTGTCAACGACACAAGACGACAGAGACTGTTTATGAGATTGACGCTGGAAAATCTTCTCCTCGATACTACCAGTAGAGATGAACCGGTAGACCAAACAGTCCTTCTTCTGACCGTCACGCCAAACACGAGCGAGGGCTTGCTGATCAGCTGCGGGGTTCCAATCCGGGTCGAAGAGGACGAGACGATTGGCACCGATGAGATTGAGACCACAACCACCTGCTTTGGAAGAGAGAAGAAAGACAAATTCGGAACCCTCGGGATCGTTGAACTTATCGACCAGCTTCTGCCGCTTGTTGACATTCATGGTACCGTCGAGACGGAGATGGCCGTAATTTTTAGAACGGCAGAGAGCTGCAAAGATGTCCAGAGTCTGTGTGTAGTTCGAAATGAGGACGATCTTGTCGTTGGTATTGGCGCGGATGCTGGCAAGCATGCGATCGAGGACAAGCATCTTGCCCGAGTAGTGTGACTTGATGTCGCGATCCCGACCACAGGCCTCTTTGGGCACGAAATCGTCTGGATAATATTTCTCGCATCCCGGCAAATCGTTTGGTAGATCAAGTAGATCAGGATGATTGCAGAGTTTCTTGAGCATACCAATTGCTTTAAGAGGTTGACTTCCTTTACCTTTGAGCAAACTCTTGATGTCTGGTGATTGTAGGAAGTGGTTGTACAGATCCTTCTGATATGGTGCAAGGTTACAGAAAACGACGTGTTCGTACTTTACTGGCAAGTACTTGGACAAGATATCGTTTGTCCTTCGAATGATGAACTTGTTGACAAGTGTAAGCAATTCCTTGAGACATTCATCACCCTTCTTGCGCTGCTCATCCGTACCAGCAGCGTCCCTGCCACGAAGAATAGGTAGTTCGTACTTCTTCCGAAACTCAGCTCGCGAACCAAGCAAGTTGGGATTCGCAAAGTTCAGCAGTGCGAAGTATTCCGATAGATCGTTCTGAATTGGAGTGCCGGACAAGATCACTCGCTTCTGGACATTAAGAGCATTCAGAGCAGTAAATGTCTGACTGTCGCCGTTCTTCAATCTGTGACCTTCGTCACATAGCATCAAACCGATGGGAGTATCTCTGAGCACATCACAATAGAGTCGGAGTGTCTCGTACGATACTATTAGCACAGGGCGAACGTTGGCACGACCAGTAGCGCTACACCACTGTTTCAGCTGCATTGTCAACTCTTCCTTGGTAGCCTTGCCGTCAATCGCGAATGGCGTGATGGCGTCTGGTCCTAGCCACTTTACCAGCTCGTTGGCCCAGTTTCTCACCAAGGACGACGGACAGGCTATCACACACTTCTGTATCGTACCTTTTCCTGCATCGGGAGATTGTTTGAGAAGTGTCCACATTAGGGTGATACACTGAAGAGTCTTGCCAAGACCCATCTCGTCGGCCATAATGCAGCCATTTGCTAGAGGGTCAATAAGACCAGTCGTGCATCGATATAAGAATTTCACACCCTCGACTTGATGTGGGCGCAAGACTTTGGCCAGTCTGGGATCTATGACCACAGGAACTTGTGGTCGTTCTTCAACAACCTTCTTCAACCCGAGTATCTCTGCTAAGCTCTTGTGCATTACTGGTCGGTCAATCTTTACAACCTCTTGCGACTTCTCAGGTTCATCTTCCTTTGGTCCTCCTTCTTCCTCTTTATTTGGTATATCATATTGTCGGTTGTCAATAGTTGGATCGAACAGAACAATCGCAAACTCTCCAGTTGGGTCATGTAGGGGACGCGCCACAAAGACAGCTCCTTGTCGCAATCCAAGTAGAGGTGGTGGACGGCCAGCATTGTAAGCTTCAGTGTCTCTTTTGAGTAGCGGCACGGAGAATCTTGCTCGGATTGCCACATCTTTATCCTTGGGTTTGAAGACTGGAAATCGGTTGACGTCTCGTGTAGCCAAAGCTAGACGATCATCATTGGAATATGGCTTCTCTGCATCTGCGTCATCTCCACCTCCGTCTGCTCCTGAGTAATTGACCTTCCTCCTCTTACGTGCTGGCTTGTCGCTACTTCTTGATGCGAGCGGTGTAGCCGATCCGGGACATCTGAACGGCTTGATCAAATGATCGATAGATTGTGGTGTACCTCCGTAGAGTCGGGCGCCTTTTTGAGTACCTGGGGTTGAGGTGGCGATGTTCTCTTTGTCAAGCGTGATGGTGGAGGACCGCTGTCGACGCCTGGTGGATGTCAGTAGTGCAGTAAAGCCTTGATGTGTTGCTAGACAGTTAGCTTACATATCTTGCTCAAATGGCAGCTGGGGTGCTAGCAGTAGTGCTTTGCTGTCCTCGTCGAAGAATAGTTTTTGGTCAAGGCAACAATGAGGATTAAGGTTGGAAACGCGAGTTAACGTGAAAGTGGCGAATCGCGAGGTCACGTGTATAATTCTCGATATCGATCTGACAGCTTACGTAAAGTCTTGAATTGTGCTTCTTGTATTCTTGGACTTTTGGACTGTCAGTACGATATTTTCGACATGTAATCTTACTGGCGAGAAGTGCACACTGCCTTCCCACGCGCACTTAAGAAAGACGGCAAAATGTCTTCGTCCAAAACTGTCACCCGCGACTCCATCGAACTCAGTGGCATACAGACTGCTGACCAGATCTCTACCATCTTGCCCGCGACACTCGCACCAGCTACCAAGCCATCTTCGGTGAAGTCTCAGTTGGTGCCACTACGTGAGAATAGTATTCACGAAACCGACGCGCCAGCACTAAGGAGTGATGAACCATCCAAGTTCACTACCGTGGTTGTTATAACAATTGTCACTATGGTAAATGTGCTGGGAAGTATGATCAGTGGCTTTGTGACGGTCGCCATTCCAGTAATGGCTATCGAAGTCAATCTGGCGCCGAACATAATCTTGTGGTAAGTTGTCTCCAGTGAATGACGACGTTCTTAACTTGGTCGTCAATGTTATTGTGTATCTATATCTTACTATATGTCATGATGTTCATGCTGATTGTGGACCAGGCCTGCGTCAGTGTACTCCTTAGTCTGTGGCTGTACACTTCTGCTGGCAGGATCAATTTCAGATGTCGTCGGTGCTCGTTTCATGTATCTCCTGGGATGCTTTCTACAAGGAGTATTCAACCTTGCTTCTGGCTTATCTCGGACTGGTGGACAACTCATTGCTTTCCGTGCTCTCAGCGGCTTAGCTATATCATGTTCACTGCCATCAGCGGTATCAGTCATAACAAACACATTTCCGCCTGGTCAAAGTCGTAACATTGCGTTTGCAAGCATGGGAGGAGGTCAACCTATTGGTTTTGGTATTGGGTTGATAGTGGGTGGAATCCTAACAGATACGATCGGTTTCAGGTGGGGCTTTTACCTTACTGCCATCCTCAACATTGCTTTGTTCGCTCTATCATGGAAAGTGATTCCTCAGGATCGGCCCACCACCAGTCTTGCCACGATAAAGCAGCGGTTGTATGCCGACATCGACTGGGTAGGGGCTCTTCTGATCAGCTCCTCGCTGGCAATGATCTCCTATACCTTCGCCGAGATCACTACGTCGGAGAGAGCTATCCAAGAACCTGTCAATATCGCCCTTCTGGCTCTATCTCTCGTCCTCCTTCCCTGCTTCCACTTTTGGGTGGCTCGTCAGGAACGCCTCGGACGTCCCGCCCTTATCCCTCCATCTCTCTGGCGCTCTCCAGTCTTTACTAGTATCTGTATTGCAGTCTTCATGACCTGGGGAGGCTTCAATGCTGTCGAAACACTCTTAACCTTTTACTTTCAATCAGTTCAACTCCTGTCGCCACTGCAGGCTTCAATACGTTTCCTGGCCGCACCAGTATTCGGTCTGGTGATTAACATTGCCGTCGGACTTCTCGTCAATCGTGTCCGTGGTGACGTACTTGTAGGAACAGGCTCTTTAATAGCGTTGGCATCACCAATTCTTCTCGCTCTTGCCGGTCCCGAAACATCCTACTGGAAAGCAGCGTTTCCTGCTATTGTTCTCAATCCAGCTGGAGCAGACGTGCTGTTTACTGTTGCGAACCTTATCATCATGGAACGGTTCCCAGCCAGAACGCAAGGTTTAGCAGGAGGTGTATTTCAAACAGTGAGTCAAATTGGTAAATCTGTTGGTTTGGCCTTGTCAGCTGTAGTGGCAAATTCCATCACTGAGAAGAGCCGATATGTTGATAAGCAGAGTCCAGTTGCATTGATGGAAGGCTACAAGGCTGCTTTCTGGTTCACGTTGGGTTTGAGTGCGGTCACTTTTGTTGTTGGTGTGGGTGGACTGAGGAAGGTCGGTAAGGTTGGTTTGAAAAGAGAATAAAAGCAAAGACGTCGTGCGTTGGATATAGTAGCTGCACGACCTACCCCATTTCAGAATTGAGTTTCTATCACATGTATAGTTTAGCAGTCATCTTCACAACCTAGATATAGCGGAATTCGTATTTTGATGGGCACCTATGCAAGACCTCGTCTCATTGAAAGTGCGGCATGGTGGAGGGGGTCTAGCCAATACTAAATTACTCCAGCACTCCTCACACTAGCAGTATCGAAATCCATCGACATCTGAATTGGGGTAGGGAATCTCAACACGCTGTAACAGGTATTCTATACTCTATCAGGATAGAGCACACATAATATACCTGACTAATTTGACTTAATACTGGCAAGATCACGAAGCGAGTTGAGTTGAAGTTGAAACCCGAGGACCGAATGCCAAGACCGAAGCCACCTTTCAACTTGTCACGATTTAGTCTCATGGTTGTTTCATCACCTTATGATTGACATGACATACTCTCCCTATCGCACGTGACATGCCGTCTCCTGCGTCCAGTACACTTTTATCACTCCTATGAAGATGTGCAACGCTCCAACATCGAAGGGCAATGATCGCCCTGCCCAATCGCAACCACATGATGGCTGACACTCGTCCTTTACCTTTCAAGAAACCTGCCAAGTCGAACGTCCCAATCCGCATTGGCGGCTCCAGAGGACGCACAGGATGCTCAACTTGCAAAAGGCGACATATCAAATGTGACGAAAATAAACCTGCCTGTAACAACTGTTCAAGGCTAAGCAAGACGTGCGACTATCTGAAACCCGCCACGATCGTAGCCAGCGTGAAGAAAACGACCGTGGATCTACCGATACTGGTGCACGATCCTATCAACCACTACAGCAAATTGAACCACGACGATCTCGGCGCCATGGAGTTCTTTTATCATGTCACGACAAAGCAGCTTGGTGGACCATTTTCCGATAACATTTGGAATCGTGTCATTCCGTTAAGTGCTCAACATGAGCCTGCTATACAATCGGCTATCATGGCTATTGGCGCGTAAGTTCAGTCTGCACAGATGTGGCACACCAAAGTGGGTATCGTCTATTCATGGGCTGACTAGCAATGCCTTAAGCTTTCATCGCCAGTTTAGTTACAACATACGCCTTGAGGGAAGTGCCTATAAGTCTGCAATGCAGAACTATAACAGGTCGATCCACCATCTTGTGACGTTAGACCCGTCTGATGATCATGCTCTCAGTGCTGCTCTTATTACGTGCTTTCTGGTCATTGTCCTCGAGGCTCTTCAAGGACATCTTCGCTCTACCTTGTTTCATGTCAAGAGTGGCAAGCTACTTCTAGAGTCAAAGAATCGATCTAGCTGTCGCGAGTTGTGCCATGGCGCAAACGAGGCCAAGCCAGTATTTAATCAGGATGACAATGAGAATAGCGCATTGGACTCAGTTCTCCGTTGGCTCGATGCCCTCACCATCCACGAGGGCGATGTCAGCAACAGAGGTAGCTTAACTCAAGCAGATATGCCAATATTGCCGACGATGCCTCAAGTGTTCTTGACTTTCGCAGAGGCACATCAGTACTTCACCATACTGTTCAGCGTGTGCTCCCAATATTGTCAGTGGTTGTGTCCTGTTGACCCATCCTCATCGTCTCCCCATATCGCTGCGCAGGCTCAAGCAATACAACACTGCTTATTTGACTGGCAGGCTTCTTTTGATCGATCATCGCTTCGACGTCGTAGCTCAGAAGGCTTAGTTCTACTTACTCATGCAACACATATGAATATTATTACGCACTTTTATCAGACGACACAGTATGAGACGGATTGGGATCAGAGCCTTGACTTATTTACACGACTTGTAGAGTATGCCGAAGAATGGATGGATCTCACTGATCCAATCAAGGTCTTTATTGGAGATACATCATCTGGCCAGGCTGAACGAGCACCAGGCCCGGAAACCCTTTCAGTCACCGGCAGTCCATCGTCCTCTTACATAAGTATGGACTCTGACCTGGCGACTCTTCATAACTTGTATACACGACGACAACCAACGTTTACACTGGCAACAAGTATAGTCACACCTATCCACTTTACAGCACAGCGCTGCCGAGACCCAATCATTCGTCGTCGAGCCCTGGGGATACTATCTGCTTGCAACATTCGAGAAGGTGTGTTCGACTCGAATGCTGCTGCAGCTATTGCGCGAGAAGTCATTCAGCTCGAGGAGATTGACGCTCTGGCATTATCGCTACTTGAAGGTGGTGGGCTTATCACTACGGCAGCTCAAGTGCAGGACCGGAGTAGGGTACGAGAAGTGGATCTTGATTTTGGCAAGGACAGTAATGGTGTGGGAAGATTGAAGTTCAAGAGAGGTAGTAGAAAAGATGGTGGACTGATCGAGTCTGTTGAGCAGGTCATTCAGTGGTGAGTTTCGATGATGCCGACGCTTCGGCATGCTCTACATCTCGACAGCTTCCTAAGATGCTTCTTTATTGAACATTCAAGGGTTACCAGACGGCTTGAGGCATCACGATTCTGATCCTCCCCCTATACCATTGGCTTTGATGGAGACTCAAAATGGCGGTGTAAGACTCACGTCACACAAGGACTGGTGAAGTGGCATCACATCTTAATAGGCGAGATGTCCGTCCCAACTTTAAAAGATCAGCTACAAAATATCAACAGGGGGATCAGCAGGAACCCTGTTTCGTTACTTGGGTACGTGCGGCAGAAGCTGCAGCTCAACAATAATTGCTCATCCAAGCTGTGTGCGCGATAATGGCCCGGAGTACACAACCTTGACGAAGCCTTGACGACAGTAAAGTACTTTGACCTCTCGCACAGTCAAAGCCATGACACACTTGTAGCAGACACTTACTGGGTGAATGATAACTTGCCTCGGTGCTACCGGCGACAGACCGGCTTCCTATAAGAGGACTGGAGCCACTGCCGGAGCTCCATTCTCTCGCGTGTCAGCCAAGCTGTCCAAGAAGTGGAGAGAAAGCTGGGCTCTTGATGAGCCACTCCTCTGACGACACAACACTTAGTCCACAGGCTATCGCATCGACATAACGACAGGCTTCGAATACAAATAAAATGAATAGATTGCGTCGTCTTTAGGAAAAGGGTTTTTTGTGCAGGTTATACCGAGGGAACATTGGGTGGATTCTGTATCGTGTGCTTATGTACTTTTTGCAGCCAATGAGCTGACAGAATTAGCATACTTTACGCTAGAATATGCTGGCGTCTGGAGACGGAAGCGGCTTAACGTCCCTTTCCCTTTCCCGTCGCCACAATGTGGACGTGTTTCCGTCCCTCGAGGGAAACTCTATATTGGAGAAAGTTATGCCGAATGAGAGTTTTGTTCGTCGTCATGCTCATCTGCTCGTCTGCTTGTTTCCTCACCGCAATTGAGTGAGAATATGACGGGAGCAAAGACAAAGCAAGAGGATAAGCTTAAGTAATTAGATGGATTGAGCAAAGCACGATGCTGGCTGAATATAGGCAATGGAGCTTGATTGGCCTGAAATAACGACGTGGCCCTTGGGGTGCATGAATTGTGAAACGTTCGCTCTCCAGCTTTCGCTTTCGCTTTCTGCGACAATCTTTCTGGCTCGGCCCTATCTCTCCCCTGAATTTCATTTTCCTAATAATGCCACGAAACTACTTTTAGGCAAACACTGTCTTCAACTTTTTGGACCTCTACATCACTCACAATTCACACTCTGCCCTACGACAACCCAATTGCTTCACGTCTGCTTTGCGCCATTTTATACAAGTACATACCATCAATCTCACTTTCTCAGTTGCTGGCCAACTGCTAAATCAGCCTCATCTGACGTAAGTCTTTGGCCCATCTGTTCAATTCGCCTTGCAAAACAAGCAGCGCATGGACACCAAAGGATCAATTGAGTACTAACTCTCCATCTCAGCATCAGATCAACTCGATTGTCTCTTCAGCGGATGCGCATTCGCACCAGATAGAGTAAATTCCACCAAGACTCACCCAGCCAAGTACAACCATCGTCATTCATCACACTCCATACATCATGTTGCCAACATCATCAACCTCCGACCCAGTCTCTCTCCTCAGCCGCCGCCCAGCCAAACCCTCGCTCAAAATCACGCCTCTCATTACACCACACATTGCCCTTCCGCCTATGGATCTCACAGCTCTCGTCTCGGCATCAATCAGAGCACAACCATCACCAAGACGAAACCTGCCAGAATTCAAGATGGGAGGCGCGAATCCTGCACCGGAAGCACCACCACCTACCCCCACGGATGACAGCTTTTTGTTCACACCGACTAGTTCGGGAAGCACGCCGAGGAGTGAGAAGAAGGTGCGGTTTGACTTTTCGAGCTTTGCGGACACGGCGAGCCCGAGGAGTAGTGAGGAGAGTGTGAGGAGTGTTGATAGTGATGAAGTCGCGCGGTAGTCACGAGTATAGAAAGACAGGAGAAAAAGACGTGTGGCTTTACGCCTTGTATTGTATGAATCGGTGCATTCAGCACAGGGAGTTTGTTGTTATGATTGAAACGAGATGCCCTTTGTATATGCTTGAAGAAACAATAAAGCAGGCATTATACAAGTGGCTTAAAACAGAGACCGACTCTGATTGCTTCGAGGAGGACGCCTTTTATTGGCATACTATGTATTATAGAGCGTTTATTCAATTGATGACCCTCCATCTAAGATCTGATTCCCTTGCTTTTCTTCGTGCATTTAATGGGTTTTAGGCTGCCACGTTTGTCAACAAAAACGTCAGTTGCCATTGGACGTGCCCATTGCAGGGTAAGGTGTCTTTTAACTCGTGAAACATCAACAACACAAGACCCAAGTATCACCCTCAACCTCGACCTTGCAACAAAATCACGATCAAGCCCCCCGCGAGTCGCCACAAGAAGATACCTTACAATATACTTGAAAGCCTTGTCTATCCTGCCCAGCACTTCCCAGGTCCGCATAATTATTCCACCACAAGCCACCACACCACACCACACCACTCGACGACAACAACACCAACACCTCTTCTCCTACCAACACACCAACCCACTCCCAAACAATGCCAGCACCAATCTCCCTCTTCTCCGTCAACGCCCTCCTGATCCTCTCCACCTCCGACGACGCCTCGCCCCGCGTCCTGGTAAAATACTACTCCCCACCCCACCTATCCACAACCAGCGCACCCTCCTCCACCATCACATCCTTAACAACACCCGGAGCACAGCCCTACCCCTCACTAAAAGAGCAAAAAGCATTCGAGAAGGGACTGTTAGAAAAGACGGCAAAGCAGACGAGCGATGTGATTTTGTACGATAATCGGATTGTGGTATTCAAGACGGAAGGAGATGTCATGTTGTATGTGGTGGGGAGTGCAGAGGAGAATGAGATCTTGCTGTATAGTGCGCTGTTGGCGTTGAGGGATGCGTTGAATATTTTGTTGAAGTATGTGTCCGTTTTGTCATACAGTCCCTTGTCTCACTCTTTCTTCCCCCTTTCACCACAACCACAACCACAACCTTCATCACCAGTATCACAACCATAACCACAACCCGTCCCCCCCCGCCTTTCCCACCACAAGAGGCCCCCCCCTGACTAACCCTCCACAGAAACTCAACAGACAAACGCACGATAATCGAAAACTACGACCTCGTCTCCCTCGCCTGCGACGAAATAATCGACGACGGCATCATCCTCGAAACGGATCCCGTCATCATCTCCAGCCGCGTCAGCAGGCCGCCGGCGCAGGATATTGCGAGCGTCAAGAATATCGATTTGAGTGAGCAAGGACTGTTGAATGCGTGGGAGTTTGGGAAGATGAAGTTGGCGGAGAGGATGAGGCAGATGTGATGGGTTTGTCGGACGGGGTAAGAGGTGGTGAAGGAGGAGGAGGAGGAAGGGAGGGCAGGTGAGTTGTACATGCTGGGTCTGTGGCTCGGGTGGAGTGCATGGATGGATGTATGTGAAAGAGACGGGTCATCTGCGAGGGACACCAGAAAATGTTCATTGCACAACTGTTAGGGGGTATGAGATGCAGATTAGTAGAGCAGCATCATAGCACCTCACGACCTTTAGACTCTAATACGTTCTCTTATTAACTGGCTAAGCGGCTGATGTTGTATATGTATACTCGGATGACAGCAAAACTCATCAACTCCTTTCACACACCATTCCCTTTTCTCAAACACCACCGTAGCTATGTTTGTCAGTCATGATATATTGCCATCAGCTATCGACACGTTACCAACACAGTACACTACAATCAATCTCGCTTGGTATATCGATCCTAATCAGTCACAGTCCTCCTTTGTTTGATGCTTGTTTGATGGGCTGGTGATGAATCATTTAGCACGATATGGAGCGAGTGCGCCGAAATACTTCTTTCTTCCAGGATATCACTCTGATTGATTAACTGATCCCCTGCTACTTACTATATTACCATGCTCATGACCCAACACTACACTGGAAAACAGAATATTGCCACATTCGGCCTTCTCTGGGAACGCGGATGTATATGCTCGACAAGGTGCGTACTTTGCATCCGATGCTTTGCCAGGGTTGGGTAACGATGCGCGCCAGCAAGTAACATTCCAGTCTTGCTGTTGTGCTTTTCGGCGTGGCGCGAGTATTGACATCGAACCCGTCTTGCGGTCTATTGCTAATTTGTTCTAACTCGGCCATGGTATAGCGTCGTTTCATACTAGGGTTCAGGTCTCGATTTGTGAGTATGCCAGTTACCAATGCTCATGAATCTGAC